>Ga0209802_1000296_pt1 | contig 38481 bp, 35 predicted proteins | sample GraSoiAngelo_129_FD_185886 | JGI IMG/M metagenome (GOLD analysis project Ga0209802, IMG submission 185886) | Grasslands soil microbial communities from the Angelo Coastal Reserve, California, USA - 14_0927_12_40cm (SPAdes) (version 2) | ecosystem: Environmental > Terrestrial > Soil > Grasslands ... | reverse complement strand
CGAGATGGTGCACATTTGGAGTGACGAAAACCGTTTTCGAACCTGGCTGGCGGTCGAGGTGGCGGCAACTGAGACCTTGGCGGAAGCTGGCCTGGTCCCGAAAGACGCCGCCCGCGTTATTCGCGAGCGCGCCGACTTCAAAGTGGATCGCATCCACCAGATCGAAGCTGAAGTGCGGCATGACGTGATCGCCTTCACCACCGCCGTGGCTGAAATTGTCGGCCCGGATGCGCGCTGGTTTCACTACGGCCTGACTTCGAATGATGTCGTGGACACCGCGCAGGCTTTGCTGATTCTTCGGGCGTCCAGCATTATTGCCGACGATCTCAATCGATTAAGCGATGCGCTGCAGCGGCGCGCCTGGGAATTCAAGAACACTCCCATGGTGGGCCGAACCCACGGCATACACGCCGAACCCATCACTTTCGGGTTCAAATTAGCCAACTGGTATTCCGAGGTGCAGCGCGATATCGCACGCTTTTCCGCTGCCGCCGAGGACTTGCGCGTCGGCAAGTTCTCCGGTGCTGTCGGCACCTTTGCCCACCTCACTCCCGAACTGGAGGAAAAAATATGCGCTCGTCTGGGATTGAAAGCCGCCGCGGTTTCGTCGCAGGTAATCCAGCGTGATCGTCACGCCCACTACCTGGCGACCCTTGCCGTGATTGCCTGTACTCTCGACAAAATCGCCACTGAGATTCGCCACTTGCAGCGGACAGAAGTCCGCGAAGCGGAAGAGTTCTTTAGCGAAAAGCAAAAGGGGTCGTCCGCCATGCCGCACAAACGGAATCCGGTCACTTGCGAGCAGATCAGTGGGTTGGGGCGTGTGGTGCGCGCCAACGCCCAGGTCGGCTTTGAAAATGTGGCCTTGTGGCATGAGCGTGACATATCCCATTCTTCGGCGGAGCGCGTCATTCTGCCGGATTCCACCACGCTGGTGGACTACTTGCTCAACAAGACGACAAACTTGATTGAGACCATGTTCGTCTATCCCGAGCGCATGATGGCCAATCTTGAGAGCACTCGGGGTCTTGTCTTTAGCGGCCAGTTGCTGCTCGACCTCGTGGAACACGGCGTCTCCCGAGAGGACGCCTATCGCATGGTTCAAAATCACGCCATGCGTGCCTGGAAGGAAGGCCTGCATTTTCGTCAACTGGTGATGAGCGATAAGGAGATCACCGGCCTCGTACCTCACCAGAAGATCGAACGTGCATTTGATTTGAAGCGCCAGTTGCGCAACATCGACAAGATCTTTGCTCGCGTATTTAGTAACGCCGGATCGCAAGTAGCGCATTCGGGCAAGCAGGTAAAGTCCGTTAAGGCATCCACCAAGCGCACCCGATGAGTATTACAAGCTACTGGTAAATAAGGACTTACATCTACAGCCCACCAAGCGCCTTGGGGCGCATCTTTCGCCCTCCTCGTTGCATCAAATAATTAACTAACCAGTTAATAAATTATCCCGGTTAGGGAGTAAGTAGATTATGAAAAACATTTTGAAAATTCTCGTTTCATTCTTGTCGATAGGTGTGCTGAGCGTCGGACTTATGGCGCAGCCCGCCGGCGCGGCAAGATACGACGGTGCCATCCAGCAAAAGGTCACCCAGAAACCGCAGAACCGTAAACAGTGGAGCAACGTCCGGTCGAGCGTAGAAGACGGCATTGTGATTTTGACAGGTACCGTCGATCTCTATCAGGACAAGATCGACGCCGCCCGCAAGATCCACAAGACTGCAAATTTGCAGGGCGTGCGCAACCTGATTCAAGTTGCCGGTCCCAGCGTCCCTGATCAGCAATTGCAACAGAAGCTGGCAGAAAAGCTGTATTACGACCGGGTCGGCTATTACGACGCCGCATTCGATTATTTGACCGTTGCGGTGCAGAACGGCGTCGCAACTGTCGGTGGCGAAACCTACAACGAAGTAGGACGCGACTCTGCGCTAGCTCTGGTTCAGCGCATGCCTGGCGTGAAGGACGTGGTAGATGAGATTAGAGTCTCGCTGACTTCGATCTTCGATGACAGTCTGCGCCTGCGTGCGGCACGAGCAATTTATGGTGATTCAGCGTTGGGCAAGTATGCGATCGATCCCGCTCGACCTGTCCGGATCATCGTCAATCACGGCAACATCAGTCTCTACGGCACTGTAGACAGCTTGATGGACAAGCAAATCGCCGGCATACGGGTCAACTCAGTACCCGGCGCGTTCAGCGTAAACAATCATCTGGTCGTGGAAGACCAATCGAATAGCGGAATGTAACTGCTAAACTCTCTCTCACTCGAAGGCACGGCGCGAGCCGTGCCTGTTTTTTCATCTACAAACGGTTAATCAACGATGCCACACACCCCGCCCCGAAGCCGTTATCAATATTCACTACGCTCACGTTGGAAGCGCATGAATTCATCATGCCCAGGAGCGCGGCCAGTCCTTTGAATGCCGCCCCGTAACCCACGCTGGTAGGAACCGCGATTACGGGAACACCCACCAGTCCGCCAACCACGCTGGGCAGGGCTCCTTCCATCCCGGCGCACACAATCACCACCCGCGCTGTGGTCAGAGAATCACGGTGAGCCAACAGACGATGAATCCCCGCTACTCCCACGTCATACAGGTGTTCGACGTCGTTGCCCATGACCTCCGCCGTGACCACAGCTTCTTCTGCTACCGGAATGTCGCTGGTCCCCGCCGATACCACGGCAATGGTTCCCTTCCCGTATTTTTTCCTGTCGCGCCGCAGAACAATGGCGCGCGCCAACGCCCGGTATTCCGCTCTGGGCACTTTTTTCTTTACGGCCGCAAACTGCGCATCGCTGGCACGAGTCGCCAGAACATTCTTCCCGTGCTTCGCCAGCCGCAAAAAGATTTGTGCGACCTGGTGTGGTGTCTTCCCCTCCCCCAGAATCACCTCGGGCATCCCGGCGCGTAGCGCGCGATGGTGGTCGACCTTGGCAAATCCGAGATCTTCAAATGGAAGATGTCGCAGCTTTTGCACGGCGTCATCTGGCGAGAGCCGGCCCTTACGCACTTCATCAAACAATTTGCGAATGGACTCAGCATTCATGACGGACACTCTGACGCTCAGCAAAGCAATACGATAAACGATTTCTAGATTAGCACCTGGCGAGAAAGGAGGAATCTGCTCAACAGTGAAGACCCAAAGATTTTGGTGATACGGCGATCAAAAGAGGGACTAGGGATGATGCTAAGTGCCAAATGCTGACTGCAGCCGGCAACCGCTACTTCTTCTTCCCGGCTCGCAATTTGCGAACTAAAGAAAAATACGTCTCCCGCGCCGCGCCCGGTTGCCCCAGGTGAGTCAGAAACAGACGCCGCAAGCAGCCACGCGTCACGCGGCCTTCGAGGTAGCCGTTGTAAAGTTCGCTACCCAACAGATATCCGAGCTGCCGGGTAACGTATTCCAGCTTTTCGCCAGCCACGACGACGCCTTCTTCGATAGGTTTTGGGACTTCAGAAAAACGCTGGGGATTAAGTTCAAATTGCCGATGCAGGACCATGAAATCCACCAGCTTCACGAACTCTTCGAAGCCGAAGGCACTCTGCTGCTCCAAATCCTCATGTGTCTGCTCGTAGAGCTCATATAAATCGGTCTCGCGCAGCGCCGGACGCGCCGGATACATCACTCGCGATCCCAGATAACCCAGCGCGTTTTCCAAGGCACGGGCATAGAACGAGTCTTCCGCGGCGAGGGGTTCAGTGGTATGCCCGTTCACCCGCAAAGGCAGCCCCCGGCAGGCATGATGCAAAAACCGCGCCGCCTCTTCCGCCGCGTACATCATGTGGAATTCCCGAACATAAAAAGCATTGACTCGCGGCAAATAGGCGCTGCCGCATTGCTCCACTCTCCGCAACATGGATTTCTTCTCTTCCTCGGTCACTCCTTTGCGGGAGAGCAGCCTGCGCAACAGTCCATCAGAATTGCGGCAGTAAACTTCGGGCAATAGGTCTACAAGGAATTTCGGTTGCGTGCCGTTATGAGAGGAGTAGCGATTGATATCGAGGAAACGCAGTAGACCGTCAATCAGGTTGTAGATGGTCGGACCCAGATCTGGAGCGCCTGATCCCTCTCGTCCCCAGCGATCCAGGCATAGCCGGTAACTCTCGTATTTTTCCAGTGGCGTGGAATTAAAAACACAGATAACGTTATCGGCCACTCGCACCGCTTCCACCCGGTCCCGAGGTTCTCCGGCAGCGCGCCAGTAGAGCGCGTCCACGTTCTGCAAAATCGTGAGCACCCGCTCGCGCGGCAGCCGTTCTTGCAAGAGTTGCGGAAGATGCGAGGGCGCCAGGTGTGATTCGCCAAACAAGACCATCACCGCAGCATCCGGATGCCGCTGGCGAATTTCAGCAATCTTGTCGGTGGCATGGCGATCGCGCGCCGCGATCTTGCGCAGATCTTCCCGCGGCATGCAATCCAGTCCGTAGATCGCAGCGCAGTGCTGCCGCGCCTTTTCCAGCAGTTCGTAGAAAGGCTCCCACTCGTATCCCCAGTCCAGTTCAAAGCGAATGCGTTCACGCAACTCGCCTTCATCAATTTCCCCGCGAAACCATTCTTCCAATATGTGTTGATCGCGGGCAAACACCGTCTCTACGCCCAAAACCAGTGGACGCCCACCAGCCACAGCCCGCTGCTCAAGCAGTGAAGCCGCAAAGGATTGTGCCGCAGGCAACGCGTGATAATCGCCTACCAGGACAATATCTGCTTCGAAGATGGATTGCTGTACCTCAGTTGAATCAAGAACGGATTCGTAGCAGCGGAAGGCTTGGCTGAAATCCTGCAAATATTTGCGGCGGCTGTTGTGATCGTTGGCTTTGATTTCGCGTTCCACAGCCACGAGCGCATGCAATTGCGCTGCGCTGCGTCGAGATCGCAAACTCGAGGTAGAGGTGCTTGCCATAAGTCCGTCTCTTAGATGCTTACTTGCCAAATTTCGCTGAGGGGCCATCGCCGCCCGACCAAAGCACTACCCAGCCCAATTTCCCTCGAGCAGGCGGTCTTGACTGCCGAGTGCCCTCGCCCCTATCCTCAATGTTTCGAGGCAATTACCGACCAGCCTCGCTGGAGCCGACTTGCCCAGCCAACCTCCTCAGAACCTTACTATCGCCACTACCGGCGCCAGCGGCTCACTTTTTCTGCGGCAATTCCTGCTCACGGTAGAACGCGATCAGCGCGTCAAGACCGTGAACTTCATTGCCTCCGACAGCGCCCTGCGTGTTATGGCGGAGGAACTCGGCCTCCGCGGTCGCAGCAACCTTGTCGCGCAGATCTTGGGACACGCTTCCAGCAAAGCCTCGCGCAAGATCCAGCAGCAATCCAATGCCGATATCGGCGCCAACATTGCCAGCGGCTCCTACCCCGCCGACGCCATGGTCATTTTGCCGTGCAGCATGGGAACTCTCGCCCGTATCGCCAACGGCATCGCCTCTCAGCTAATCGAGCGCGCCGCCGACGTGTGCCTCAAGGAGAAGCGCCCACTCGTGCTGTGCGTCCGCGAGACCCCGCTCAATAAAATCCACATCCGCAACATGTACCGCGCTGCCGACGCCGGTGCCACCGTCTTTCCGCTAATCCCCGCGTTCTACAACCGCCCTTCCGATGTCGAAGTCATGGCTCGCGAGTTCGCTTACCGGGTGCTTGCCCATATTGGCATCCCACAGTCGAATGCCTACCGCTGGAAAGGCTGAAACACCATCGAGTTGCAGCTACTTAGGGGAGATGGCTATGTCCAGGGGGAGACTTCAGTGTAAAGAACCCCGAAGTGGCGGGGACAGATGTCTGCGGGACATGGCCCCTGGATAAGCGTTAGTTCATGGCCGCTGTTCGTGGCCTCGACGCCATGAAATTGATCGTCTTTGGGCTGGCTGTTGTACTGTTGCCTTCCCCGATGCCCACTTTCGTGCCAGTTGACGTCTGAAAGCATTTCGTAATAATGTGGATTTACACCGGAAAGGAGGTGGTCGGATGACAAGTTCTGATTGTAGTCGTAGTAGACCAGGTGAGGTGGCTGAGACTTAGAGCGGTCGCTCTAAGGCGTATCTCAGGACGCTTGGTCAGTGTTCAGAGATGCATACCTCGCAAGAACACCGGTGAGTTAGGGTTGGATCCACCCGGCGTTGATGTTGTGCCGGGACCCCGGAGTTTTCCGAAGGGGCCACGTAGAGTGACCACCTCTTGGTCAATCCCAAACAGTCCACCGGGCGGCCCGCGCCTTTAGAAGTGCGGGCCGTTCTGTTTCTGCCGCTCCCTAAGAATGAATTTCAGCCGACAGTAAAGATTTGGTTAGCCCGCCCTCTCGAACCCTTTCAGGATTACATCCAGAGTCTCCGGCGCCAGCGAAACATCCTTCAATTCTTCCCGCGTAAACCATTGGACATCAATGGCGTCGTCTGCTGCCAGCAATTCTCCCGATACCTGACGGCAAAGGAAATCGATAAGAACATAGTGGTATCTCGCCCGCCCCTCACCATCACGGATCAGGCGGTCATACACGCCAAGCAACTCGCCAGGCGCGACAATAAGGCCAGTCTCTTCTTTCGCCTCCCGCACAACCGCTTCCCGCATGGTCTCGCCGATTTCCAGCACGCCCCCGGGGATGGACCATTCACCGAGCAGTGGCGCATGCCCCCTCTTGACCAATACGACGCGATCGCTTTCTACGATGATCGCGCCCACGCCTACTAGCGGTCTATTCGGATATTCTCGGTTCATGATCTTCGCGTGCCAGTGAGAATAGGCGAATCGGAACTGAAGCGATTAGCGATCAGCATCAGCAATTATTTCCATTTTGAGACGGCCCATGTCTCAACCGGAACGATTCTAAGTAAAAGCTCAACAACAAGATAGCGGTCCCCATAAATTCTCTCTTTTTTGTGGAAATCTCATCGCCAGATGAGCATATAATTTTGCTGACGTTTCCAATAAACTTTACTAACCTTCCCCGTCGTTTCTGCTTGATCCTTGAGTGTCCTTACGGCGGGCCGGAAACTTCCCCTTCCAACAATGACGAAAGGAGTCAACTACTTATGTTTACCCGCATTGTGGAATGCCATGTAAAACCGGACAAGAGGGACGAATTTAATCAAAAACTGCGCAATGACGTTCTGCCCATCCTGCAGAAGCAGCCTGGCTTCGTGGATCTGATCGGCCTGGCACCGGAGAATGACCGCGAACGGGCTCTCTCCATCAGCTTCTGGAACACCAAGGAGGATGCGGAGCGCTATCACCGAGAACAGTACAGTCGCATCGTTGAGACGCTCAAGCCCGTCCTGAAGAAAGATCCTAAGGTGGAGACCTTCAATGTAGACACCTCCACCTCGCAGCGCATTGCCGCAAGCAGGGCGGCCTAACTCGCTGCTTCAGCAAGTCGTAAGTAAATCTCTATAAACATGCCCCGGCAGGTAATGCGCTCGCCCGCCGGGGACGTTTCTTTTCTGTTCTGCTCCACGACCACTGGCACTGACTGCCGCCCCCGTGCGCTTGCCCGCCGTCCCAGTTAAAATGGTCTTGTGCCCTTAGAAGAATACAAACGTAAACGCCGCTTTGAAGAAACTCCCGAACCTCCTCCCAAGGTGGAAAAGAAGTCCAGTCACCGCTTCGTAGTACAGAAGCATCGTGCTACTCGCCTGCACTACGACTTCCGCCTCGAGATGGATGGCGTGCTCAAGTCTTGGGCCGTGCCCAAAGGCCCATCCCTCGATCCCGGCGACAAGCGTCTGGCCATGCAGGTTGAGGATCATCCCGTATCTTACTTCGATTTTGAAGGCATTATCCCCGAAGGCAACTACGGAGCTGGGACGGTCATGGTGTGGGATGTCGGGACCTGGCAACCACTCTCTCCCACTCCGGTGAACGGGAGATATGTTCCCGGGACTGACACTGAGGCCGCTGCCATGTTAGCCAAAGGGGACCTCAAGTTCCGCCTGAACGGCAAACGTCTGAAGGGGGATTTCGCGCTGATTCGCATGAAAGCACGGCGCCCGGGCAGCAAAGGAAACGAGTGGCTGCTGATCAAGAAACACGACGACAATGCGGTGGAAGGTTACGATATCGAGAAAGACAACACGTCCGTGCTCAGCAAACGTACGATGGCCCAAATAGGTGGGGATGACGAGTCGGCGGAATGGGAAAGCGATCGTCCGGCGGCTCGGGGCAAGCTGAAAGCTCCCTGGCTGGCCAAAGCCGTCGCCAAACTTGATCAGAAGCAAAGGATGAAACGATCACCACAAAAGGTACAAGGCAGCTCAGCGGAAAAAAAAACAAAGAACGCAAAACTGAGACGGTCTTAACAGCCACAGCTGCCGACGTGGCTACTTTTCCCAAGCGAGCTCGTGTCACATTACCCGCCACATCATCCGTTCGAACTTCGTCCGCGCCCTCCGTGATTAAAGACTTAAAAGGCGTGGTCCGTGCGCCAATGCCTTCCGTAATCCGTCCCATGCTGGCCACTCCAATTACCAAACCTTTTGACGATCCGCAATGGCTCTTCGAAATCAAATGGGATGGCTACCGCGCCGTCGCCTTCATCAACGACCACAACCTTCGCCTGGTTTCCCGCAATCAGAATGAGTTGACCTCTCAATATCCCGAACTGCGCACTCTGCCCGGGTTGGTGAAAGCCAAGAAAGCTGTGCTCGACGGAGAAATCGTCGCACTTGACGAAGAAGGCCGCCCTTCTTTCAGCCTCATGCAACAACGCACCGGTTTCCGTCCTGGCGGCCACCGTATTCCCGGCCGCGCTGGAGTCACCGTGCTCTACTATGTCTTCGACCTCATCTACGTGGATGGATACGATCTGCGCCGGGTCAACCTGGAGGAGCGCAAGCAGGCTCTTGCCCAGATAACGACGTCCGGCGATCTGCTCCGTTACTCAGATCATTATCCGGAGAACGGCAAAGCCCTTTTTGAAGTAGCTCGTCAGCGAGGGCTGGAAGGCATCGTCGGCAAGCACCGAAATAGTTGTTATGAAGAACGCCGCAGCCGCGAGTGGCTCAAAATAAAAATTACACAGACTTTGGAATGCGTCATTGGGGGCTACACGGAACCCGAGGGCAGCCGCGAACACTTCGGCTCCCTCGTTCTCGGGCTATATGACAAACAAGGACGTCTGATCCACGTAGGACAGGCGGGCACCGGTTTCGACCAGAAGGGCCTACGCGAAATGTGGGCGCGACTAAAAGAACTCGAGACCAACCAGAATCCGTTCTACAGCGGAGTCGAAGCCCTGCGCAAGGTACACTTCGTCAAGCCGGAATTGGTGGCGGAAATTAAATTCTCCGAATGGACCCACGAAACTCACGAGGGCGGCCCTAAATTGCGCGCGCCGGTATTTTTAGGTTTACGTCACGACAAGTTGCCGCGGGAATGTGTGTTTGAGCAGGTGGCTGTTACTTAATATCCTTCATCGGCATCAGCGACCCGTAATCGCGCCCGGAAGGTTCCACCGCCCGCGCTACAATTCCGGCAAATGCGTCCCGATATTCGGGGTACTTCGTCACCAGCGCCTTGGTCACTGCCATATTGTCCTGGAACGCTTGGGTGGTATTGGAGACATCGGCTGACTGGAACTTCACCACCAGGTTAAGGTCATTCCCGACTACGAGCGGGAAAAGTGTCGTCACTTTGTAGGTCTTGGCGCCGGCAACCAGATCAACCGGCCCGCCGGCGGGAATATCTGACGGCCTGGCACTCTGCGCCTGATCATAGATTTTGTCGGTGGCCAGCGTACTCATGAACGGGACAGGCGCCATCAGATCGCGCGCTTCGATGTAATAGAACCATGCATTGTGAAGCTGTCCCTTGGCTTTGAATTCGTCGGCCTTTTGAAGGAACCACTTGCCATCATGTCCACTGACCTGCGCCGCCTTCGCGAAAAATCCGCCTAGCTTCCATGCGGCGCCCTGCTGTTCCAGCACGAAGGAAAGAGTGTTCGGAATTTTGCCACCGGTGACATCCAAGATCACGATGCCATAATTTCCCGGCGGCAGATTAGGAAGAATGAACTCGGCACTATCGGAAGTTTGACCGTTCCTGCCGAACACGCCGCAAAAAAATTCCGCGCGCTCGATAGGAGCCGTGCCGGGTGCCTGCAATAAAAACGGTGGGCGCGGCGTGGCCTGTGCCCCGGCAAAGTTAGACTGATTATCCTTTACAGCCGCTTCGATGCCCGAAAAATTGCTTGCCACACTCGGAATGGAGTTCTGTCGCAAGGACGCGGTGTCCCCTCGCGACGCCATATCGAAGTATCGTTTTGCAGTATTTTCGAGTGCCGAGCGCGTAGCGGCATCCATATCGCTAGCCGTGAAGCAAGTTTCGGCTTGAACCCCCGGAGACAGAGCCAGCACATAACAAATGACCACCGAGACCAGTAGTAAAAGCCTTGCTGGCCGGGACCCCACTCGAATGCATTGCCATATGCCACGCGTGGTTTCGCGTTCTCCAGTCATATGATCTTCCTAACCCCTTTCTACACCTTAGGATGCAACCGAACGTCTGGCGGCTGTGAGTGCTTCCTGGACCGCGATACCTCTCAAAGATTAGATGATGTTATCGGCTGCTCTCCGGTGTTACAATCGTAATTAACGTAGGTCAAGTTCGTCCTCCTGATTGCCGCAAGACATCATATTAACCAGTGCCCGGGGTGGGGCTCCAAAATGTCACGCATTCTTCGCAAAATCATACTCGTTATTCTTTCAGCACTTCTGACCTTCCTCTTCGGGGGATTGGCGCAGGCCTCTCAACACCCAGTAGCGCGCAAGCAGAAACAATCATCTGCGCCGCAACCGGTCGTTCCTCAGGGCCCGCTGCCGCAGCCTACCCTCGATCAGATGCCCGCCATTCCGCCGCAGGTAACCTATCAGGCTGGTCAGCTTACGATTCAGGCGCAAAATTCGACGTTGGGTGATATTCTGCGCGCTGTCCGCGCCAAGACAGGCGCTTCTGTGGACATTCCATCCAACGCCGACGAGCGCGTAGTCGGACGTCTGGGCCCAGGTCCTGCCCGCGAAGTTCTAGCCAGCCTGTTGAATGGATCTCACTTTAACTACGTCATGGTAGGCTCTGCAACTGACCCTGGAGCTGTGCAGCAGGTGATTCTTACCTCCAAGTCCGGGGGCACGACGACCGCGGCTGCGTCTCCCTCCGTCAACCATCCCGATGCGATGATGAATGCGGGAAGCCATCCCGTCGGATTCCCGGTCCCTCCGGGTGCCCAAGGCCAAGCTGAAGCTCAGCCACAGCCGGAGACGCCTCCGGAAGAGATGCAAGGCGATAATGGAGCTGAAGCCTCCGGCGACGAGAACGCTGACCAGGCGGAACAGGCTACAGAACAGGAGGGGGCGCCAGAGGGTTTGCCTCCAAACGGGCAGCAGCAGCAGAATGGACAGCCCGCGGTCAAAACCCCCGAGCAGCTTCTCATGGAACTACAGCAGCAGCAACAGCAACAACAGCAACAACAACTCCAGCAGCAACAGCAGGGGCAACAACAGCTGCAGCAGCGGCAACCTATGGTTTTACCGCCCAACCGGCCCGATGTGCAACCGCAACAGCAACCGCCGCCTCAAGAACAATAGCGGGAATCGCACAAGTTTTGTAACTGTGTGGAATGTTGCGTGGAAGAGGTTCGGAACGTCTATCTGCGACTGATCGCTTAGTCTCCGCTGGCGTGATGCTCAATCAAAACTGGTGCGCCGGCCGGCTCCCGCGACTGCTGCGCAAAGGTAGATAGAATGCTGTTTACTACGGCATAGGTGGTAAGAATACCCAGACCCACCGCGGTTACCACTGTCAAGAGGAGGATCACAGGTCCCAACAAAGCGTTCAAGATTCGGCCCACTTTCCCTTAGCTGCCGCAGCCGCAACTCTGCATTTTTCGCTGCCGGTCTCTTAATTTGCGACCGTGCGGCCCGCATTCAATCTACCCGCGTTGACGCCCGCTGCTGTTAGCAAATAAGATACGTGAGTAGAATTGCGTACACTCACTCTCCAACAAATCAGGGGACCCGTCCACATTACGGAAGGACATTAGGCGGCATTACTGTCGGCATCTGCATGGCTATTACCAAGATTTCGGTGCGCGGGGCGCGCCAGCATAACCTCAAAAACATTGATGTTGAAATTCCCCGTAACACCTTGACTGTCATCACCGGACTCAGCGGATCCGGCAAATCCTCCCTGGCCTTCGACACCATTTACGCCGAGGGGCAGCGCCGCTACGTGGAGACGCTTTCCGCCTACGCCCGCCAGTTCCTTGACCAGATGGAGCGCCCCGATGTAGACGCCATCGACGGTCTGAGTCCCTCGATCTCCATCGAGCAAAAGACCACCAGCCGCAGCCCCCGTTCCACAGTCGGGACCATCACTGAGATCTACGACTATCTTCGACTTCTATTCGCTTCCATAGGGGTTCCGCATTGTCCAAAGTGCGGTCGCGCCATCACGCGCCAATCGGCCGAACAGATTGTTCAGCGGGTGATGTCCTTAACTCCCGAGGACCGGGTCATGGTTATGGCCCCCATCGTTCGCGGCCGCAAAGGCGAATTCAAAAAAGAAATGGAGAAGTTGGTCCAGCACGGCTTCACCCGCGCCAGGGTTGATGGCGAGATCGTGAATCTTGAAGATGACATTCGACTGGACAAGCGAAAAAACCACACCATCGAAGTTGTCATCGACCGTCTTCTGGTAAAGCCGGGGATCGAGCATCGCCTCGAACTCTCTGTCGGACTGGCGATGAAACTCGCCGGTGGCCTGGTGCAAGTCGCCGTCGTTGGCGGCGAGGAGACGCTTTACTCTTCGCGTCTCGCCTGTCCCGATTGTGGCATCAGCGTGCCTCAACTGGAGCCCCGCTCGTTCTCCTTCAACAGTGCCTACGGCGCCTGCCCCGAGTGTCATGGCCTCGGCAGCCGCTATGATTTCGACCCCGCAAAGATCATCGTGGACTGGTCCAAACCCCTGCTCGAAGGTGGCCTCGGTCCCGGCTCCGCCTCGCAGAATTTGATACACATGCTGCAGATCACCGCTGCCGCCTACGGATTTGACCTCAGCACGCCCTTCGAGAAGCTGCCTGACAAAATTCAGACTCTGCTGCTCTACGGCGAGCCGGAACGCGGCGGTAAGAGCGGCTTTCGCGGAATCGTGGCCTACCTCAAGCAGGTCTTGGACGATTCCACCTCTGAAAACTACCGCGAGTATCTGCTGGATTTCATGTCCGCGACGGAGTGTCCCGCATGCCACGGCAACCGCCTCCGCCCCGAAAGCCTGGCGGTAAAAGTAAATGGCATGTCAATCGCCGACTTCACCGCGCTGCCGGTTTCACGCGCTTTGGAGATTGCGCAAAAAATCAAGCTGACCGGACGCGAAGAGCTCATTGCAGGCCGCATCATGCACGAAATCGTCGAGCGGCTGCAGTTTCTGAATGCAGTCGGTCTAAACTACATCTCGCTGGAGCGCTCAGCCGCAACACTCTCGGGCGGCGAAGGGCAGCGCATCCGGCTAGCCACCCAGATCGGCTCGCGCCTGCGCGGCGTTCTCTATGTACTCGACGAGCCGTCCATCGGCCTGCATCATCGCGACAACGACCGTCTGCTTGCCGCCCTGGAAAATCTTCGTGATCTCGGGAACACCGTGCTGGTGGTTGAACATGACGAAGACACCATTCGGCGCGCCGACTACGTAATCGACCTTGGTCCTGGCGCCGGACGCCACGGCGGGAACCTGGTCGCCAGCGGAACTCCCACGGAAATCATGAACTCGCCCGACTCGCTCACCGGCGCCTACATCTCGGGAAAGATGCAGATCGATATGCTGCCCGAGCGGCGATCGGCAAACGGAAACGCCGTCTGCATCCTCGGCGCGCGGGAAAATAATCTCAAGAATCTGGACGTCGCCTTCCCCCTGGGCATAATGACTGTTGTCACCGGCGTTTCCGGCTCCGGAAAATCCACCCTCGTGAACGACATTCTTTATCGGGCGCTGGCCAAACAACTCTACCGCTCCCGCGAACAGCCCGGCGCGCACAAGGCAATCTCCGGCGCAGAGAACATTGACAAGGTGATCCGCATCGACCAGTCCCCAATCGGCCGCACTCCGCGCTCCAACCCGGCAACCTATACCGGCGTGTTCGCCCAGATTCGCGATCTCTATGCCATGCTCCCTGAGTCCCGGGAGCGCGGCTACAAGCCCGGACGTTTTTCTTTCAACGTCTCCGGAGGCCGCTGCGAAGCCTGCCAGGGCGAAGGTCAGCGGCGCATTGAAATGAATTTTCTGCCTGACGTCTACGTGCTCTGCGAAGTCTGCGGTGGACGACGCTACAATCACGAGACCCTGACCGTGAAATACAAGGACTACTCCATCGCCGACTTGCTGGAGTCCACGGTTTCCGATGCTCTACCCGTTCTGGAAAACATCCCGCTGGTAAAGCAAAAATTGCAGACCCTGGTGGACGTAGGACTCGGCTACATCCACCTCGGACAATCTGCCGTAACCCTCTCCGGTGGCGAGGCGCAGCGCATCAAACTGGCTCGCGAATTGAGTAAGCGCCAGACGGGAAAGACCCTTTATCTCCTCGACGAGCCTACAACCGGCCTCCACTTCGACGACGTGAAGAAATTGCTTGAGGTACTGCACCGTCTCACCGACCTGGGAAATACGGCCATCATTATCGAGCACAACCTCGACGTGATTCGCAATGCTGACTGGATCATCGATCTGGGCCCCGAAGGCGGCGAGGAGGGCGGCCGCATCATTGCCCAGGGCACGCCCGAACAGATCGCAAGAAACAAGAAGTCCTATACTGGCCAGGCTCTGGCGCACTTCTTCAGTAGCAACGGCTCACGCGCCGGGCAGGCTAAAACTTCAATCGCCTGATCCAGTTCGGAGCGAAGAGACTACATTTCGTGTAAATTCAAATCAGCTCTACGCTGGAATTTAGTCCTTGTCTTCTCCCCCCAACCCGTTCTCCGATCCCGCCTACACAACCACGGAACTCCCATCCACGGTTGCCCCATCGCGTGACGAAAACCCCGTTTGGACAGGTTGGGAAGTCCTGTCTCTCGCCTGTGCCACAGTCATCGCGATTTTTCTTTTCGTCATCGTCGTGACCCTTGCCGCCCAACGCATCTTCCATCCCCGCGTTCCCTGGATGGAAGTGGCCAAGTTCCCGGGCCTGATCGTGCTATCTCAATTGCTGGCTTACATTTTGGTTTTGGTGCTCATGTATCTGACGGTGAAAAGTCACGGCCAGGACTTCTGGCAAGCTATCCGTTGGAATTGGCCGCGCACATGGTCGGGATACGTTCTTGGTGGATTCGTCCTGGCTCTAGGGTTGCAGGCTTTCGCGCATCTTCTGCCTGTACCCAAGCACCTGCCGATTGACCAATTTTTTCAGACCACTCGTGAAGCCTATTTGCTCTCGGTATTTGGAGTGACTCTAGCTCCGCTGCTGGAAGAACTATTTTTTCGGGGATTTCTTTACCCCGTCCTCGCTCGCCGCCTCGGCGTGATAGTCGGAGTGTTTCTCACGGCCTTAACTTTTGCCTTAATCCACGGCGCGCAATTACTGTTCTCCTGGGGACCCGTACTGGTCATCTTCCTGGTCGGTCTTGCGCTCACTATCGTGCGTGCCCTTACCAAATCAGTTGCTGCCAGCCTCCTCGTCCACGTCGCCTACAACGCCACCATTTCACTGGTGATGTTTGTCTACACCGGCGGCTTCCGACATCTGGAGCGCCTGCAACAGTGAGCTCGCGTGTTATCGTAGAATTTCTATGTCATCCGCTCGTCAGGATCTATTGCGTCTGCTCGCCGCAAAGTCCTTTCGCCTTGGCGAATTCAAACTCTCGTCTGGCGGGACCAGCGACTATTACGTGGATTGCCGCACCACCACGCTGGACGCCAAGGGATCGCGACTGACCGGCCAGGTTTTTTGGGATGAGATCCGTGCCCATGGCTGGAAGCCGCAAGCCATCGGCGGACTTACCATGGGCGCCGATCCTATCGTCACTGCGGTTTCGGTCGTCAGTGGCGAGCTTAACGGCTTTTTGGTGCGAAAAGCTGAGAAGCAGCACGGCACCGGCCAGCGAATCGAGGGATTTCGCGAGAAGGGCGCTCGCGTGGTAATTGTGGATGACGTCTGCACCACCGGTTCCTCCACGGTCCAGGCGATTGATGCCGCCCGCGATTTCGGATTCCAAATCGCCGGCGTAATGTGTCTGGTTGAGCGTGAAGAAGCAAAGGGACGCGTGAATGTGGAAAGGGCCGCGGGCCCGGCCAAATTCGTCTCCGTGTTCAAGGCTGAAGAGGTACGGAAAGAACACCTTAAAGCAATTGAATCATTCAGTCATTGAGCGATTGAATGATTGAGTTATTGAAAATCCCGCGAGCAGTGCCTCAATGATTCAATCGCTCACTGATTCAATGATTCAATGTCGTTGAGAACTGACCTGTGATTCAAACTCTCGAATGGACCGACTCCGGCGTACGCTTCATCGATCAGACGAAGCTGCCTACGGAAGAAACCTACGTCACCTGCAAAACCCATGAGCAGGTCGCGGACGTCATCCGCAACATGGTGGTTCGCGGCGCCCCTGCAATCGGCGTCGCCGCTGCGATGGGCATTGCACTCGGCATGAAGAACTCAAAAGCCGCGACAGGAGCCGAACTCAAACCACAATTCGATCAGATCTGTGATGTCATGGGAAAGACTCGTCCCACGGCCGTGAATCTGTTCTGGGCCATCCGCCGCATGCAGGACAAATTTGAATATCTTCGCATGCGACCCGTCCCACAGATCAAGCAGGCACTCATCGAAGAAGCCCAGCGCATGCACGCGGAAGACATCGCGGCCAACCAAGCCATGGGACGCCATGGCGCCACTCTCATGCCCGCCAGCGGCGGCGTGCTCACTCATTGCAATGCTGGCGCGCTGGCCACTTGCGGATACGGTACCGCCCTCGGCGTGATTCGCGCCGCCATCGAACAAGGCAAAAAAATCCACGTCTACGCAGACGAAACCCGTCCTTTTCTGCAAGGCTCGCGTCTTACCGCCTGGGAGTTGATGAAAGATGGCATCCCCACAACAGTTATTTCGGACAACATGGCCGGCGCAATGATGAACCAAGGCAAGATTGGAGCGATCGTGGTCGGGGCCGACCGCATCGCTGCAAACGGCGACGTCGCCAACAAGATTGGGACCTACACCGTTGCCGTGCTGGCTAAAGAACACTCGATTCCTTTTTATGTCGCCGCCCCTTTTTCGACGATTGATCTCGACACTCCCGACGGCAGCAAGATTCCCATCGAGCAGCGCAATCCACGCGAGGTCACACACTTCGCCGGTAAAGCTGTCACGCCCGAAGGCGTGGAAATAGAGAATCCGGCGTTCGATGTGACTCCCGCCAGGTTTGTCACGGCAATCATCACCGAACGGGGCATCGTCCGCGCTCCTTACGAAGAGGGCTTGCGAAAGCTGTCCGAAGAACCGGCCGCGGCCCTCAGCACGTAGCACTTGGGCATTGAGGCGTTTGACTTCACGTTGACCGTTTAACTTGTGCCTGGCTTTTTTATCTCGACACGTCATGGGTTGAATGCTGAGTGCTGACTGCTGATTGCTTCCCCATGTATCCCGTCACCCAATCCCAGGCGTCATTCATCAGCGGCGGAAAATCCATTCGCCTCGACTCCTTCCTGTCCAGCGCCAATGGCAAAGCTTTCCCCGCCGTGGTAGCTCTTCACGGCTCCGGCGGTGGACACACCACCATGTCGGAACCCGCAACCTTGTTAGCCCGCCACGGTTTCGCCGTCTACGTGCTCCATTACTTCGATCGCACTGGAACCACCTTCGCCGATAAACAAACCATCTTCAGAAATTTTCCTCTCTGGATGAAGACTTTGTGGGACGCGCTTAGCCACGTAGAGAAGCAAGCCCTAGTGGATCCCAAACGTATCGGCCTGCTGGGGTTTTCCCTGGGCGCTTATCTCTCGCTATCCAATGCCGGTATTGATTCACGCGTCCAGGCAGTGGTTGAGTTCTTCGGCGGATTGCCTAAAGAGATGAAGCTCTTCGTCCGCCGCATTCCACCGGTTCTAATTCTGCACGGAGAATCCGACCCTACCGTTCCCGTCGAGGAGGCCTATCATCTACAACAGGTGCTCGAGGGCAAGGGTGTGCCCTACGAAATGCAGATTTATCCCGGCATCGGACACAGCTTCACTGGCGAAATCTGGCGTGACGCAGGCCTGCGTACGTTGGCGTTTTTAAAGAAACACTTAGGCCAGAGCAGCGACTCTTCGGGTACACAAGTTTAGCTAATCCGTTGGCTAGGAACTTTTGCTTCTTTTCGTTCGTACATTATGGAGAGTAGCGAGGAGGTCCCAGAAATGTTTACCTTTCTCCTTTGGTGCATCTTGTTCGTGCTTTGCTGGCCGGTCGCTTTGCTGGCACTACTACTTTATCCTTTCATCTGGTTGCTGCTGCTTCCGTTTCGTTTGGTTGGAATCGCTGTCCACGGCGTGCTGGCGCTGGTGTTCGCCGCTATAGTGCTACCGGCGCGACTGCTGAGCGCCCCATTCCGAATTTAGTTTCGGGTTAGCACTTCATGGTCGTCAACTTCGGGCTCACGATCAAAGCGGGTTCGGTTGCTCGCTGCACATCGTCCGCCGTCAATCCCGGCGCCACCTCTTCGAGCACCAGCCCGCCCGATGTCACGCTGATAAACGCCATCTCGGTCACAATATTGTGGACAACTTTCACTCCGGTCAACGGCAGCGTGCATTTCTTAAGGATCTTGGGCTGGCCTTCACGCGTGGTGTGCTCCATAGCGACGATAACCCTGCGCGCGCCCGCCACCAGATCCATCGCTCCGCCCATACCCTTCACCATTTTTCCCGGGATCATCCAGTTAGCCAGGTTTCCATTCTCGTCCACTTCCATCGCCCCCAGCACACTTAGATCCACGTGGCCGCCGCGGATCATGGCAAAAGAATCTGCGCTGGAAAAATACGCCGTCCCGGGCATCTCGCTGACGGTTTCTTTCCCGGCATTGATCAAGTCGGCGTCTTCTTCCCCCTCGATTGGAAAGGGCCCAATACCGAGCATGCCGTTTTCACTTTGCAAAATGACATCCACGCCCGCCGGGACATAGTTCGCCACCAGCGTAGGCATGCCAATCCCCAGGTTCACATAAAAGCCGTCGCGCAGTTCGCGCGCAATCCGCTTCACAATGCGCTCGCGCTTTTCCACGTCCTTCCCAGGTTTAGTTATCGTCCCCATAAGTAGTTCTCTAACTCGCCTTCCTCACCGTCCTGCGCTCGATCCGCTTCTCATACAATTCGCCCTGAAAGATCCGCTTCACAAAAATGCTGGGCGTGTGAACTATTTCAGGATCCAGTTCGCCCACCTCGACCAGGTGCTCGACTTCGGCAATCGTGACCTTCGCGGCGGTAGCCATCATGGGATTAAAATTGCGCGCCGTCTTGCGATACACGAGATTGCCCCACTTGTCGCCTTTCCAAGCCTTGACGAAGGCGAAATCTGCTTTGAGTGCCCGTTCCATCACGTAAGCCCGGCCATCGAACTCACGCGTCTCCTTGCCCTCAGCCACGATCGTCCCCACGCCAGTCGGAGTAAAGTACGCAGGGATACCGGCGCCTGCCGCGCGAATGCGTTCCGAAAAAGTCCCCTGCGGCACCAGATCCAGTTCCATCTTGCCGTTCAGCACCATCGCTTCCAGCAACTTGTTCTCTCCCACGTATGTCCCAATATGCTTTCGAATCTGCCCCGCGGAGAGCAATAACCCCATGCCGAAGCCATCCACCCCGGCGTTGTTGCTGATGGTGGTAAGGTTCTTCACGCCCTTGCGCACCAGCGCGCGAATCAGATTTTCCGGAATGCCGCAAAGCCCGAACCCGCCCACCATGATGGTGGCGCCATCAAACACATCGCGAATGGCCTCGTCAGCACTCGCCACAACCTTGTTCATAGAAGAGCGATTCTAAATGAAATTCTGCCGCCACCCGCGCCAGCTGAGAAACCAAATTAATTGAAGTGAAGACTGTTTGTAGCCTTCCACCATCGCTGCAGTGATTCATTGATCCAATGCGCCAATGATTCAACGATTGACCTTCTCAGTGCCTCTGTGCCTCCGTGGCAAACCTTTCTTCAACTGATGCGCGCGCTCAAATTCCATCGCCAGCTCCCGCGTCCCTAGATTCTCGCGGACGTGAGCCAGTCGCTGCTCGAGCTTCAGCAGAGCTTTCTGCAGGTTCTTCTTGTTGGTGAGCGCAATGTCACGCCACATCGAGTAAGGACTCGCGGAAATACGTGTTATTTCTCGCAGCGCCCGCCCTCCGGTCTCAAGCAATGGAGCGTCTTCCCCAAATTCATCCACCAGGGACGCTGCCAACGCGGTAGAAATCATCTGCGGCAGTTGACTGATCCACGCGCAAAGATGATCGTGCTCCGCCGCATCCATGCTGGCCACTCGCGCCCCGATCTTTTCCACCCCTGCGACGAACTCACCGCTCAGCCCGTTATAAATATTCTGATTATTCAAAGGAGTGAAAAACCAGGTCGCCCCTTGAAACAAATCTGCGTCGGCAAACTCCACCCCCGACTGTTCTTTCCCCGCCATGGGATGTCCGGGCAGAAATCTTCGGCCAGCGTTTTTTCCGAAGACTGCACCCGCTCGCGCCACCACCTCTACCTTCGTACTCCCAACATCCGTCAGCAGGGTACGCGCGGGAAGCACTGGTCCGATGCGCTCCATCAAATCAATAATCCCTCCCACGGGAGTCGCGAGCAATACCACCTGGCTGCCGCGCACCGCCTCAACGGGATCCGTATAACCCCGGTCAATTGCGCCTTTCTGCCGCGCCCGCTCGAGAATCGGCGCCCGATCGCAACCTACGATGCGCCCCAGAAAGCGATGCTTCTTCAGCGCCAGGCCGAAAGAGCCTCCGATCAGTCCCGTGCCGATAATCGTTAATTGGCGAATGGGCATGGATTGTGGCTCAGTGCTAGGACTCGTCCAAGGCCGAAGGAATTAGCCAGTCAGCTCTCCGTGTCTCCGTGCCTCCGTGGCAAGACTGCCAAGCGATCTTCCGTCCCACGGCTGGCGCAATCATCCGCAACTCGGCCATCAATTTGCTGAACTGTAAGGAATTAGCCAGTCAGCTCTCCGTGTCTCCGTGCCTCCGTGGCAAGACTGCTAAAGCAATCTTCTGCCCCACGGCTGGCGCAACCATCCGCAACTCGTCCATCAATTTGCTGAACTGTAAGGAATTAGCCAGTCAGTTCTCCGTGTCTCCGCGTCTCCGTGGCAAACACCGCTAAGCGATGGTTCTTCCCACAGCTGGTGCGATCATCCGCAACTCGTCCATCAATTTGCTGAACTGTTCGGGATACAACGACTGCGCGCCATCCGACAGCGCTTTGTCCGGATCGCAATGAACTTCGATCAGCAGCGCGTCGGCGCCGGCTGCCACCGCGGCGCGCGCCATGGGTGCCACTTTGTCCCGGCGCCCGGTGCCATGCGATGGATCGGCGGTCATGGGAAGATGCGACAGTTTCTTAATGATGGGAATGGCCGATATGTCCATCGTATTACGGGTGTAAGTTTCGAAAGTACGGATGCCTCGCTCGCAGAGGACGACCTCGTAGTTACCACCCGCCATGATGTACTCCGCCGACAGCAGCAATTCCTCCAGCGTCGCTGCAATCCCACGTTTCAGCAGCACCGGCTTTCGCAGCTTGCCCAATTCTCGCAGCAAATTGAAATTCTGCATGTTGCGAGCGCCCACTTGCAGAATATCAACATAAGGCATCAAGACCGGGATCTGCGCGATTTCCATCACTTCGCTGATGACCAGCAATCCAAATTTGTTCCCTGCCTCGCGCAGCAATTTCAGGCCCTCTTCGCCCATACCTTGGAATGAATACGGCGAACTGCGGGGTTTGAAAGCGCCGCCGCGCAGCACCCGCCCTCCCGCTTTAGACACCGCTTCTGCGGTTCCGAAAAGCTGCTCTCGCGATTCCACCGAGCATGGACCAGCCATCACCACTACGCTGCCCCCGCCAATTTTCACCCCATTCGCCAGACTCACGATGGTGCCCTCGGGCCGGAAACTTCTTCCGGCGAGCTTGTATGGCGAACTGATCCGGTGGGCCTCCTGCACCCCCGGCAGCAGCTCCAAATTACGAATGTCGAACTCAACCTGCGCGCCTACCGCTCCCAGCACGGTTTGTCGGGCCCCCGTGCTGCGGTGGACCTCGTAGCCGAGGTTGACCAGGCGATCAATCACCTGCTGAATCTGTTCTTCGCTCGCGGATTCTTGCATCGCGATAATCATAAGAAGCTTCGAAAGTCTGTCTTAGCCTTCAATTGGCATACAGCGATCTGTCAATCGCAACTGCTCAGTCATTCACGTCCGAATCCAATTCTGTGTCGGCGGCAGTCCTGGATTTCGCCTGCGGCACGATCTCCTCTTTCTGAATTTTCCGCATCACGTCCATGATGCGCTCGTAAATTTGCGTCAAGTCCCGTTCCGGCAAAGGCCCCTGGCTCACCTGCCGCACGTTGTCGAAAACAGCGCGTTCGCGATCCGGCTCGTAAATAGGCATCTTCGTATTGCGCTTGAGTCGCCCAATCTCCTGCGCCGCCTGCGCGCGCTGATTCAGCAACTCAACCAGCTTGCGGTCAATCTCGTCGATTTTCCTTCGCCAATCAGCAATGTCCATATGAGACTCACACCGGGCTGGGGACCCGGATCCTCAGCCCTTGCCAGTTGTCGCTGAGCGCTCACGGCTGACCGCGGTCAGCCTCTTCACAAACGCCGCAACCGCTTCCGCTTCCTGCCCCGGATTGTGCTCGATGGTTTCAACAATCGCGCTGCCCACCACTGCCGCATCGGCAAATTCCCCGACGGCGGCGAACTGTTCCGGAGTCGAGATGCCAAATCCAACCGCGATCGGAAGTTTCGTGTGGCGGCGGATCCGCCGCACCAGATCGCGCGCGCCCTCTGGAAGCTGCTTGCGCACGCCGGTAATGCCGGTGCGGGACACGGCATAAACAAATCCCGTCGATGCCTTGGCGATAGATTTTAGACGTTCATCCGTGCTGGTGGGTGCGGCCAGAAATACCGTGACAAGATTTCGCTTACCCATTTCGCGCCGGTAGTCGCCGGCTTCCTCCACTGGCAGATCGGTAATCAGCGCACCATCCACTCCAGCCGTTGCCGCCGCAGCACAAAACTCAGGTACTCCCATCCGCATGATTGGATTCAAATAAGAAAAAATAATAACCCCGACTTGGGAGCGCTGGCGAACCTCCGCCGCTAGTTTGAGAATCTGATCAAGCGTAGTGGCGTGTTTCAACGCCCGCTCGCTGGCCCGCTGGATCACCGGACCATCCGCCAGCGGATCGCTGAAGGGCACACCCAGTTCAATCACGTCCGCCCCAGCCTCAATCGCCGCAAGAACCACGGCGCGTGTAGTCGCAAGATCGGGATCGCCGCAGGTGACGTAAGCGACCAGAGAAGGCCGTTTTGTAAAAGAGAGTGGCACCCAGCTTCCGTCAGAAAAGACAAATGATTCAATGATTCAATCGCTCAATGATTCAATTGATTCAAGCTCAAACTCTCCTGCAATATCCCCATATCCTTATCCCCGCGCCCGGAAATATTCACGATCACCACATCCGACTTTTTCATCTTCGGCGCTCTCTTCACCACCTCGGCGACTGCATGCGCCGACTCCAGCGCCGGAATAATACCTTCTGTACGCGCCAGCAGCGTGCAGCTTTCCAGTGCTTCCGCATCCGATGCGGAAACGTATTCCGCGCGTCCCGTATCTTTCAGCCACGCATGCTCCGGCCCTATAGACGGGTAGTCGAGGCCAGCCGATATCGAATGCGTGCCCGCAATCTGTCCCCCGGGGTCCTGCAGTACGTAAGAGTACGTGCCCTGCAAAATCCCCGGCGAACCACCGCGGAAGCGCGCCGCGTGATCACCCAGGCAGTCACTACGGCCGCCGGCTTCCACGCCGACGAGTTGTACCTTCTTGTCTTTTATGAACTCATGAAAGATGCCGATTGCATTCGACCCACCGCCAACACAGGCGATAATCGCGGCCGGAAGCTTGCCTTCAGCCTTCAGAATTTGCCGTCGTGCTTCGCGTCCGATTACCGAGTGGAAATCCCGAACCATTGTCGGATAAGGATGCGCACCCAACACGCTACCCAGCAAGTAATGTGTGGTGCGCACGTTCGTCACCCAATCGCGCATGGCTTCGTTGATGGCATCTTTGAGTGTGCGCGAACCGGACTCTACACCGCGAACCTCGGCGCCCAGCAACTGCATGCGAAATACGTTCAACTCCTGCCGCCGCATATCCTCGGTTCCCATGTACACCACGCATTCGAACCCGAACAGCGCGCATACCGTCGCCGTCGCCACCCCGTGCTGCCCCGCCCCGGTTTCCGCAATCACGCGATGCTTGCCCATGCGCTCTACCAGCAACGCTTGCCCAATGCAGTTGTTGATCTTGTGCGCGCCGGTGTGCAGCAGATCTTCCCGCTTTAGGTAAATTTTGGCGCCGCCAAGCTTGTCCGTGAGTCGTCGCGCCAAAAATAGCGGCGTAGGACGTCCCGCATACTGCTCGAACAGTTCATGTAAGCGGCGCCGGAACTTCGGATCATGGCGCGCCCGCTCGTATTCCCGCTCCAGTTCCCCCAGAGCCGCCATCAGCGTCTCCGGAACGTAGCGACCACCGTACGCCCCAAAGCGGCCGGGGATGGCCGCATTCGCGACCGTTTTTTTTCCGCCGGTCTTCTTTGCTTTCGAATTCCTCTTACTGACGCTCGCAGTAGCCATTGCTAAGCACTCTTCTCTGCCCGTCGCACCGCTTGAACGAACTCCCGAACCTTCTTTGGATCTTTCTTGCCGGGCCTCGCTTCTACGCCCGAAGCAACATCCACGCCCCAGGGATGCAGAATCCGAATGGCGTCGCAGACGTTGCTGGGATTGAGCCCACCAGCAACCACAACATGAGTATCTTGGCTCATGGAGGCAATCACCGGCGCGGCTTTTTCCCAATCAAACGTCGCACCGGTACCACCCGGTCGCTGCTCAGTGCCCGAGTCCAGGAAGATCGCAGCAATCCCCTCCACAGGGTCTGCCAAGCCTCTGCCAGAGGGCACCCATTGAATGTTTTGCTCAAAAAAAGGCGCCGCAGGCAAGGCAAGGTAGATTCTTATACCAGGACCCGGGTACCATCCGGCTTGCGGATCGGTCTTTGTTGCCAGAGCGCCGGAATGCACCTGAAAGGCTGTAAGCCCCGCCCGCCGCCCGATCTCGATCATGCGCGCCGGAGACTCATTCACGAAAACGCCGACCTTTTCCACGTTCGGCGGAAGTTGAAACACGATCCCGCTGGCGGTTTCAGGATCAATCCTTCGCGGGCTCTTCTCGTAGAAAATGAATCCCAGCGCATCCGCCCCGGCGTCTACGGCGGTAAGCGCATCCTCCAGATTCGTAGTCCCGCAAATCTTCACCCACGTCATGGTTGGTTCTCGCTAATGATTCTGTGTTTCAATCGCTCAATGTTTCAATCCCTCAGCGCTGTCACCGCAGCCTCCGCCAGTAGTGCCCGCAAGGCATGTTCCGGCGACTCCGCTTTCATCAGCGATTCTCCAATCAAAAATGCCTGATATCCAGCGGCTCGCAGCCGGGCGACGTCGCTTCCTGTAGCAATGCCGCTTTCCGCCACACTTAGAACATTTTTAGGAATGCTCTCCGCCAGCCGGAACGCTGTCTTCAAATCTACTTGGAATGTTCGCAGGTCGCGGCTGTTCACGCCAATCAAGCCGCACCCGGCGTCTGCAGCTCTCTTGAGCTCTTCTTCATCATGCACTTCGCAGAGCACGTCAAGCCCAAACTGGCGAGCTGCTCCCAATAACGCAGCCAATTCCGCGGACGACAGCGCCGCCACAATCAGCAGCACCGCATCCGCTCGGTTGGCGCGTGCCTCCAGAATCTGAAGCTCGTCAACAATAAAATCTTTGCGTAAACACGGCAGGTGTGTCTGCGACGAAGCTTGCCGCAGATTTTCCAGTGATCCCTGAAAGAATTCTTCGTCCGTCAGTACCGACAACGCTGCTGCGCCCGCCGATTCCAACTCCTCCGCCAGCACCGCCGCATCAAATTTCGAACGAATCAGCCCCTTCGAGGGCGATGCTTTCTTCAACTCAGCAATAATGGCCACACCTGACTCGGCGGCTTTCTCCAGTTTTGAACGAAAGCCTCGGGGCGTGTGCTTCTGAGCTTGGCGTTCCAGACCCGCCAAATCCGCGCTCCGCTTGCTTTTGGCAATACGTCTACGCGTAGCTGCGACGATATGATCAAGGCTGGCAACCATAAGAAAGTCTGATGATTATAAGGGAAGGTATGAGCCAATCATTGATTCACAAACCTTACCCTAAGAACCATCAGTGATGTCTTAGTTCTGGAAAAGCTGGTGCCATCGAAGGGACTCGAACCCCCACACCCTTGCGGGTACATGGACCTGAACCATGCGCGTCTGCCAATTCCGCCACGATGGCAATTTACATCTTTGCGCGGCGCCCGCCTGGGCCACCTTTCAGGAAAGGACTACGAGATATATTCTACAAAGGCTCCCCTGCCTGTCAAACCGACTGCATATAGCATTGATAACGTGTGTCAAGCGGCGGACCACAATTGGCATGGTCTCCGATGCAACGAAAAAAGGCGTAAGCTACCTCTAAATAGTCGGCGCCTGGAATGCTATGGCAGACTCTCAAAAATTGCCGCCCGCAGTAGAAGGTTCTCGCAACTTGCCACCCGATGTGGCCAGCCGCCTGCGCGCCCTGGCGCACGATCTCAGCAATTCAATCGAGACCATCATGCAGGCCTGCTATCTCCTGGGTCAGGCAAAGCTGGCAGGTAACGGGGCGAAATGGGTCGAACTCGCAGACAATGCCGCCCAGGATGCAGCCCGCATCAATCGCTCCATCCGCGAAATTCTGCGCAGCCAGAAGTAGTCGAATCCTGATCCGTGCCAAAAAAAGAGAGCCCAGCATTTCGCGCCCGTTCAACTGAGAACTGCTGCTATCCTTCCAACCGTGCGTTCATCGTGATGTCAGCCTTCAGCACCTTCGATACCGGACATCCCGACTTCGCATTCTCGGCTGCTTTGTTAAAAGCCGCCGCGTCCGCTTTCGGCACCCGCGCGACGACATCAAGTTGCACCGCCGTGATAGTCCAGCCCGCATCGAGCTTTTCCATAGTCAATGTCGCCGAAGTTGAAATACTTTCGGCCGTGAGGTTCGCATTTCCAAGTTGCGCCGACAGCGCCATGGAGAAGCAGGCTGCGTGCGCCGCCGCAATCAGTTCTTCTGGATTGGTTCCCGGCGTATTTTCGAAACGCGTGCTGAAAGAGTAAGGCGTGTTAGAAAGAACTCCACTCGTGGATGAGACCGTTCCTTTGCCGTCTTTGAGTCCGCCCTTCCACACCGCACTTGCCTTGCGTTGCATGCTTGTCTCCTGATTACTATTTGAAATTCGTGCCCGGCCATTGTAGACGGAGCACCATGTTTAGCGCGAGGCAGGTAGGCGTCGTCAGTTTTTGAAACAGAGAAGGATTGAAGATTTGAAAAGAAGATGCTGACGAGGTGAGGGACGTGGCCAGCCTGGCTGCCGTTCTCCTTCGGCCGGCCTGAAACAGAGGAAACGGCAAAAACCTGTACCGTCCTCACCCCATCTCGACAGCCAGATTAATCCTTCACGAGAGCCGAGTCAATCGGTAGAAATCCGTATACCTCAGTAGAAATCCGAACAGCTCAGATAGAAGCCGCACTGCGGGCAACTTAGCTTGCAGCGATGTTCCTGCAACCGCGCCGAACAATTTGGACAGAAGCGCGATAGCTCAGCTTGCAGCCGGTCAATTTCCGGAACGAAAGAAGGCGGCAATTTCTCCTGCGGACCGCCTTGTTCATCGCGAGAAAAATCTTCAGACGGATTTTGCGGCTGTGGTCTCGCCATGCGACCTCATTGTGCCATTTTGCGCCGCTGCAACAAAGCTTTTTGCATCAAAGCTTTGTCCCCGGATGTTTTGGCATGTCCATTACGCTTAATCTCTTCTGGCTTTTCGCCCTGGCAATTCCCATCGCCTGTGTTGCCTGGACGGTCACCCACGAAGAAATCTTTCGCGAGCCGCGCGAATACTGCAAACGGTAATGCCAGGAAGCACGCAGCGTATTGAAGCGAAAATTCTTCTATCTGTTTACCTGTGAATTTTGCTTCAGCTACTACGTCACGATCTTATTTCTCATCATCACGCTACAAGCTGCTCTATTCGGATTAGCGTGGCTACCTGCTCGCCCTGTTCGCCCTGGTGTGGGTCGCCAACCAATACATGAGCATCTATAACCGGCTACGCCTCGACATCAAGCACGAGCAAGTGGACATCAAAGTAAAAGAGAAAGAGAAGGACGTGCAGGAGCGCAAAGCCGCCTGAATCTCTCCTGCATCATTTCGCGCACGTACGGCGGACGTTCAGCCGCCACCTATGGCGGCGGTTTCTGAATCGCCCTCGACTTTTCAATCACCCACGCCGGAAACTCCGGCGCACCCTGTGGAGGCTTGCCCCGCGTAATCGCCCAGTGATCGAGCCAGCCCGTCCCTTCTTCGCCCACAAACGTGTCCGGCAGGCTATAAGCCTGATCGCTCAACGCATCTTCCAGCGTGATGAACCGGTACCCGCGCTTTCTGATCACCTCGGCCAGCTCATTGAAGTGGTCGGCTTCCAATTGATTGCCATGCAGCAGCAAAATCTGTTTGGGCTCGTACCCAATGATTTCCTTTGACAACTGTTCCGAATACGCGAACACCGCGTCGGTATACTCCAGATAACTTTTGACCAGTTGCTGTTGCAGCATCACATCCGCGCGTTTCTTGGCGTCTTCGTAAACTCCCCCATACATCCAGTCCCACGCATCAAGCGTCACCGGAGCAATGTGATACCCGCGGGCGACAAGAAACGCTTCCGCCTGGCGCCGCGTCTCCAGATCCCGCCCCGTGTCCAAATACGGATGCCGGAAATATCTCAGCTTCATATTGTGCTGGGCCAGCAAAAGCCGTGTCACCGACTCGCCCTGTATGACGTCGTCCTCCCACGCTTGCAACCCAACCCTGTTCAGCGACGAGTGACTATAAGTGTGGTTCCCAAGTTCAAAGCCCGAGTCCACCCACATGCCGAGAGCTTTGATCCTTTCGTCCACTTCGCCGAACTTATAGAGTTTTTTCTCATTCACGAATCCGACGGCAGGAACCTTTTGTTGCCGCAAAGCCGCCAGCAACTTGGATGTCATCTCGGTAATCGTCGCCGCCGACATGGCATTCGCCGCCCCCGCCGGCAAGTCATCCACCGTGACGGCCACTTGCCGGTCGGGCCCAGCGGCAGCCACCGACGAAACCATGTAGGCCAAGGCGCAGACGAGAAGACACAGCGCCCACATTGCGTGTCGCAACCTCCACAGCAATTTCATGGAAACGGCCCTCCTACCTGGCGAGTAACAGACGTCTGGCAGAACCCACGGCGGCGTCCCGCGTCTGTTTCGTTAGACCGCGTATTAGATCATGAAACGCTCGATCATTGCTGTCCCTCGCCGTGCATCGCCCGAATGGCGAACTCCCACCCATCGGCACTCGACGCACAAAACGATTCCTCTTCCGCGCACCCGTGCAGCGTCTCAATCCTTCCCTCGCCTCGCAGCAAATGCCATGCCTCCCGATATCGCCGGTATTTGTGGCGAGGGCTGTTCGGCGTGAAATGCAGCGAGCAGTTCTTCCAGCCCGTCAGTTCATATGGAATGATGTACCAGGCATCAATTGGGATCAAATACACCGCAAAAAAATCCAGCACTTCACTCTCATAGCGCTTACGTTTGGGACCCATCACATTTAAGCTGTACCCTTCCCCGCGTCGCTTGAAGATCGTGGATTTCACCTGCACCCGCAAAAATCGCCCGCGATATTCCACTCCCACGTCGTATTTGGCACAATCCCCGTGCGGCTTGAAAACTCTCACTCCCTCTTCCGCCGCCCGCGCCATAAAACATAGCTCGGGCCCGCTCCCCGCGTTCCTTGCACCCCTTCAGCCGGCTTCCCCGCATCTTCTTTCTATTTTTCTTCACGTTGTCTTTTTTCGTATTCTTATCTTTTTTCGCGTTCTCGCCTTTTTCCCATTCTCGTCTTTTTTCACATTCTTGTTTTTCTTCACGTTGTTTTTCCTCATGAGTTCGGCCCGTCTCTTTCCTCTGTTTTTGTGCCTGCACCGTCGCCAAAATAAAAACGCGGCCCGAATCAGCCGCGTCTCAAAACAAATCAATCCTCAAGAAAAAATGTCATCCTGGAGCCCGGCGTCCTTTGCCGGGCGAAGGATCTAGGCGTGCCGCGCGACGCGCCCCGTTTTTGGGCGCACAAACGCGCGTCTGGCACGCTTCCTAATGTCCTTGGGGGGCCAGAAATTCTGCCCCTATATTTAGGCTAGCAAATCCGAGGGGGTGAATGGGACATTTTCGGAACCATTATCTTCCCAATACAATGAACAACTTACGCGAAAACCGCCTCCCAAAGGGGCTTGACAAGATTTTTCTCAAATCGAGAAAACTCCGCTTTTCCCCGAACGAAATTCCCGAATCGGGATTGCGGCCCTGAAGCCGAAGACATTTCGATCCAGAAGTTCAGACTTTGAGCATTAACGAGATTTCCGCGATCTGTTCTTGGAAGCACTCCAATACGAGGTTCTGAAGGGGGCCCAAATTACCCTTATCGGCTGCCTTTAGACCTGTCACATACTCGCTCTTGCGTTTCTTGAGTTTTGCGGGAAGTGGCTCTCCCTTGAATATCGGCGCAACTTTTGAAGCCATCACCAGATACGCCAGCGCCCTTGCCACGCGCCCATTCCCACCGTTAAAGGGATGAATGTGTTTTACTTTCCAGAGCACATACGCAGCTTGATGGAGGGGGGTATCCTTACATCTTAGATTCCTACTCCGTTAGGTATATAGACCAAACGGAGTAGGAAGTTTTTAATTGAGAGCTAATGATCTGGCGTCAAGTTTACGAGCACCCGCTCGTGCTCCCGCAACTCATGCACCGATAGCAACTCCCATTTCGCGTCATGATGCTACCGCAGAAGCTGCAGGTTGGGGCGTCGCCGAGGTCCACGATTTCGCGCAGCGCGTCGGCGGCGTGGATGCTGCCGGTTCTCAGTTCACGGTTTTCCGTTTCCCGAGGAGAAGCCGAGCCATTCAAATCCCCGACACCTTCCGAGTTGGGAACTGAGCCACCAATCGCGGCACCCGACGGTCTCAGGCGCAGGTTATCGAACAGCAACTGCTGCTGCCCGGTGAGGAAACGGAGCTGCAGCCAGCGGAAGATGTAGTCCATGATCGACTTGGCGAAGCCGATCTCGGGAGTGCTGGTCCAGCCGCTGGGCTCGAAGCGGGTGTGGGCAAACTTCTCGCACAGCAGCTTCAACGGCACGCCGTGCTGCAGCGCGATGGAGACGGCGCAGGCAAAGCTGTCCATCAAGCCGCTGACCGTGGAGCCTTCTTTGGCCATGGTGATGAAGATTTCGCCCGGACAGCCGTCGGGATAGAGGCCCACGGTGATGTAGCCCTCGTGTCCGCCAACGTTGAATTTGTGGGTGATGGAGGCGCGCTCCTCCGGCAGACGATGTCGCACCGCCCGCGGCGGCGCGTTCAAGTCTTCCTCTTCGTGTGGCGCGGACACTCCTGTCCGCGTAGCATCTTCTTTCTTCGACAATGCCGTCGAACTTCCGGCAGCCGACAGCGGCTGCGACTTCTTGCAGCCGTCGCGATAGATCGCCACAGCCTTCAGCCCCAGCTTCCAGGCCTGGAGATAGGCTTCCATGATCTCTTCCACGCTCGCCGACTCCGGCAGGTTGACGGTCTTCGAAATGGCCCCGGAGATGAACGGCTGCGCCGCCGCCATCATGCGTAGATGTCCCATGTAATGAATCGAACGCGTACCTTTGGAAGGCTTAAACGAGCAATCAAACACCGCCAAGTGCTCGTCTTTAATATCCGGCGCCCCTTCAATCGTCCCGGTAGCGTCAATGTAGCTGACGATCTTGTCGGCCTCTTGATGCGTGTACCCCAGCTTGAACAACGCCGTCGGCACCGTCTGGTTGACGATCTTGATCATCCCTCCGCCCACCAGCTTCTTAAACTTCACCAAAGCCAAATCCGGCTCGATCCCGGTTGTTGCGCAATCCATCATGAAGCCTATTGTGCCGGTGGGGGCCAGGACCGTCACCTGGGAGTTGCGGTAGCCGAATTTTTCGCCGTGGGCGAGAGCTTCGTCCCAGCATTGTTTGCTGGCTTCGTAGATGGCGGCGGGGACGTTGGTTTTGTTTATGTTGTTGACGGATGCGCGGTGCATGCGAATCACGTCTAGGAAGGGCTCACGATTGATGTACCAGCCGGGGCAGGCGGCTCCAGGCATGACGTTTTCGCGGAGATTGGTTTCGGCCAGGCCTTTTTGTGTCGCTTCCGTCGCGGGCACCAGCGGTTCGCAGAGTTCGGCGATGCGTGACGATTGCAAGTACGCCTGACCGCACATGATGGCGGTGACGCAGGCGGCGTAGTCGCGTCCGGCATCGGAATCGTACGGCAGACCCGCGGCCATCAGCAGCGCACCGAGATTGGCGTAGCCCAGGCCGAGCGGACGATAGTCGTGCGAGTTCTTGGCGATCATTTCTGTCGGATAGCCGGCGTTATCCACCAGAATTTCCTGCGCGGTGATCAGAATGTCCACGGCGTGGCGATACGCGCCTACGTCGAACGTGCCGTTGGGCGCGAACTTCAGCAGGTTAAGGCTGGCCAGGTTGCAGGCTGAGTCGTCGAGGAACATGTACTCCGAGCATGGATTCGAGGCGTTGATGCGCGCCGTATTCTTCGAGGTGTGCCAGCGATTGACCGTAGTATCGAACTGCATACCAGGATCACCGCATTGCCAGGTAGCTTCGGAAATCTTGCGCAGCAGGTCTTTGGCTGCGTAAGTCTTGATGGGGCGGCCGTCGCGGATGGCGCGGGTGGAGAAATCAGTGTCGCGCATCACTGAATACATGAAATCATCGGTGACGCGGACTGAGTTGTTGGCGTTCTGGAAAAATATGGACGAGTAGGCTTCGGAATCGGGTGAAGACCCATCATAACCGGACGCAACCAGGGCATGCGCCTTGGCCTCTTCTTTGGCCTTGCACTCGATGAAGTCAACGATATCGGGATGGTCAATGTTGAGGATGACCATCTTGGCAGCGCGGCGCGTCTTGCCGCCCGACTTAATTACGCCGGCAAAAGCGTCGAAACCCTTCATAAAGCTGAGTGGACCGCTGGCAGTGCCGCCGCCGCTCAGGCCTTCCGTCGAGGAACGTAGGGAAGAAAGATTGGTTCCCGTCCCCGATCCCCACTTAAAGAGCATGCCTTCGGTCTTCGCCAGAGTCAGGATGGAATCGAGAGAATCTTTGACCGAGTTAATGAAGCATGCCGAACACTGGGGAGTGCCATAACCGGTCTTGGAAAATTCGACGCGTGTGGCTTGCGGATTCCAGTGCCAGTTCTGGGCGTCAGAATTGGGCTCGATGCGATCGCATCCCACGTTGAACCAGACCGGCGAGTTGAATGCCGCGTACTGGCGGATCAGTATGTGGGCCAGTTCATCGTGAAAGGTCGCACCGTCTTCCGGAGTGCGGAAGTAGCCCTGAGCCAACCCCCAGTCGCGGATGGTTTCGGCGACGCGCGTAACCAAGGCGCGCACACCCGATTCACGATCCGGCGTGCCAACGGTGCCATGCAAATACTTGCTGGCCACAATGTTGGTGGCGGTCATGGACCAGTCTTTGGGAACTTCGACGTCCTCCTGCTCGAAGATCACGTTGCCCTGAGCATCGGTGATCTGTGCCAGACGGCGCTCCCATTCAACTTCGTCGTAGGGCGACACGCCGGGCTTGGTAAACAAGCGGCGGAAGGTGAGGCCCGGGGCTCTCTTTTTTGTGGTCGTCGTCTGCGGAGTGGCGACAGTTGGGGCGTTGGTTGTTTTGACTTTTTCGCTCACTTCGGACATCTCTTCTCTCTCCTGATTAGATTCCGAACCACAACTGGTTGATTCCGTGATCCTTGGGCCTAAAAACCGGACGGTAATGGCGCCGGCTGCACCATTTTTTCACGCCGCGGGGTTTCGGCTGGTCTGCTTCTCTCACAAACGTTTTCAGACTGTCTCTTTCCGGGAAAAAGCTCTCGGCTTTCCGGCTCAGTCAGCGGCAATGCGACTGGCGTCGTCTCCTCACGAATGTCTCGTACCTGCTTCGTCTCCACGGACGTGCTTTGTGACGGCTCACCTAGGTGGAAGAAGTCAGCCGGAATGCCTGATACCGATTCAACCGCCGATGCCAGCCACTGCTGCAGGGCTGCGAGAGCCGTGCGCCGCTGGACATCATCTTCGATAACCACATAGCGGGCGAAGCAGCGCCCCTCGGCGAATCGTTGACGCAGCGGGCTGTTGGGAGCGAAAAGACGTGCCATTGCCATACCGAGATCAGCGGCCTCGGCGATCTGAAATATGGCCAGCATGCGTTTGCCGCCGGTAGCAGGGACCTCGCCCGGCGCCACCACTTCCTCGCCCAAGGCAAACAGGCCGGATTCGCCGGGAACTAAAAGAAAGCTAAAGCTGGATTCACAGCGAAACCAGCGCGACCATTGCAGGCGACGGTAATCTAAGGGCGTCTCGAAACCATGTCGTGCCAGGGAATCAGCAACCAGGCGGGCTAAACCTTCCATCGAGGGCTCCCTTCGCCTCCAAGCCGCGACACTCCGGACTAAGCGGCGCGGCAGAAGGTGGCAGTGGCCGCGGTTCGACCAATTTCACTTCTGTAAAGCTTGCCGCCACGACGATCAATCCCCGCCTTAAAGGCGGTGCCAAAATGATGCCAAGTCAATCCCCCGAGGGGATATTCGGCTGACGCCGAACCGGGGGAACAGCCACCGCAAGCCACGCGCTCCAACCCGCACCATGCCGGACAGGCCTGCTGCGGTTCCGTTCACTTACGGGGAACGGAACCAGTTGACGGGGCGGTGCGGGGTCACCTCAACCGACGCGTCCGCCCCAGTTTTTTCTTAGCCGCCGAACTCTTCCATTGCCGATTTCGGGGGCCTGCATCACCTTATGGGATCGCTACAGTACGCCTGTATATAGTACCTGTCAAGAGGGTATCGCTATATATTGTATATCAACAGCTTAACGGCACAGATGCGAGCCCCCACTGCCCGACTAACCACAAAAAGACACTTTTTCCACTTAGACCATAATGGCGCGCCGCGAGGCCGTGCGACGGGCAGCCGCCGGTTCCAATGGCAGAGCTCGCTTATCCGGCACGGGCCAGTTTTCACCAGCCGCGCCGATGGGCACGTAGATGTCTTCAAAGATTTCGCGCGGGGCAATCCGCTGCGCACCATCGGAGGACTCCACCAGGTAATCCCCTGGCTCACCGTGATGCTCGCGACCGAGTGCATCCACCAAAGAGAATGATTCGGTCAGTTGCCTGGCGCTAATCAGAAATCGTGTGCGGTAGATTCTCCATTCACTTGCTGCATTGCTCACGTGCATTCGCCCTTGGGGGAGGGAGAGATGAATTGGGACTTTAAGTCTGCTAATGCTGCCGGTAGTTTTGCTCTACAAATTCTCTGTCAATTTCTGGCTGGGAAATGTCGGCCGAGGTGCGACGAATGTACGCGGCATATCAGTCGCGGTCAATTCCAAAAGATTGGTGCAGTTTGAAAAAAAATGTCTAACAATTTTCGCGCGAGAGAGAGTCTGGGAATAAATTGCGCAGCGCTTTGTTTACAACGTTTGTAGGCGTGTTTTTAGCAAATCTCTCCGCACAAATCCAAAGTTTGCTACACTCGCCAGCCGTAATTTCCACATGGGCGCACAGGAAATGCAGAAAAGTAGTGGTCGGTTGTAAGTTAGTTCGCCGTTCTGATAGAGAATGCGAATGAACCATGGACGCGCTTGCGCGTCAGAAGAATGGATGGCCGTGATGCGACTTCTTGTGATTTTATTTATCGGTTTGAGCCTTACCTCGCCTGCATCCTCGCAAAGCAAACCAGAACAATCGCCCGCGAAAACAACTTACATTCTTTGCGACAGCCTGCTCGATGGCAAATCCGATCAGCTTCGCAAGAATGTTCTTGTAGTTATCGAAGGTGACAAGATTTCCCGTATCGGGCCCGCGGCGAATACAAGCGGCACGGACGTTATTCACCTTGCCTCGCACACTTGCATGCCCGGCCTGATTGATACGCATACCCACGTGCTCTTGCAGGGCGATATCACGGCGGCTGACTACGATGAGCAGCTTTTGAAGCAATCGCCGGAGTACCGCACCATTCTGGCGACGGTGAACGTGCGGCGCGCGCTGGAATATGGTTTCACCACAATTCGCGATCTGGAGACCGAGGGCGCGGGCTATGCCGACGTGGATCTGCGCAATGCCATCGACCGGGGCGTGATTCCCGGGCCGCGCATGCAGGTAGCAAGTCGCGCCATGGATGTTACCGGAGCATATCCCCTACTGGGTTACGCGCCCAACGTTCCGGTACCTCACGGGGTCCAAGTCGTAGACGGGCCGGAAGACGGCCGCAAGGCGGTGCGCGAACAGCTCATGCACGGCGCCGACTGGATCAAGGTGTATTCCGATCGCAGCTATCGCGTCCGCGAGGACGGCGTCCTGGACGACATACCGACGTTCACTCTGGAGGAGCTGCGGGCCATTGTGGACGAAGCCCACCGCGAGCGTCACAAGGTCGCGTCTCATGCGATGGCGCTGAACGGCGTCCACAACTCAGTCGAGGCCGGCGTGGACACCATCGAACACGGCAACTACATCAGCGATGAAGACTTGAGGACCATGGCGGCCAAAGGCCTCTACTATGTTCCGACAATTTTCGTCGGAGAATACGTCGCCCAGGGTCGGGCGCAAGAGGGTGCTCCAGTATGGGTGAAGATGCTGAAGATTCACGAGGAAACATTCCGCCGGGCCATGAAGGCGGGGGTGAAAATTGCTTTCGGCACCGACGCCGGCGGTTTCGATTGGAAGGTTAATCCCGCGAAAGAGTTTTCTTCAATGGTGAAGTTCGGCATGACACCGGCGCAAGCCATACATTCAGCAACCCTAACCGCCTCCGAGCTGCTCGGCATGCAAGACAAGATCGGGACGCTTGAACCCGGCAAGCTGGCCGATATGGTGGCGGTGCCGGGCGATCCGCTGGCCGACGTCAGCATTTTGGAGAGAGTGGATTTCGTGATGAAGGGCGGGATGGTTTACAAGAAGCCCTAAAAATCGAGATCTGCCGCGTGCGCACGGAGGGCCACAGCAGAGTCATCGGTTTGCCTCTGAAGTGAATCCTAGTGTCATTTGCGAAGTCACGCCCTGTGCAATCTTTTCGCCAGATAATTCTTTCTCCAGGTGTTTCTTGAACCAAATCCTCCTTACGGCATTACCGTAAAGGTTCCTGAACTGATCGCTGTGCCTCCCTAGCGTGGTGATCCCGATCTTGCCGGTCACTGCGCCAGTCGGAACTGTCGCTGTCACCTGGGTATCGGAGTTAGCGGTGAACGTTGTCGCCTTCACTCCGCCAAAGGTGACTCTCGTGGTTTGAGTGAGCGATTCTCGCACTCTCCGCGATCGTTGTAGAAAGCGAAGACCTGAGAGGCAGGGCGGTCGCAGTTGGTGATCAGGAAGCGCAGGTTGGTTGCGGCGACGGTATGTTCGGCCTTGTAACAGATGCGGGGCTGGCGCGGCCAACTGCGGGGGCGATGGCGGAAGCTGGAAAAGCTGCGCTGGGGTAATTGGGTGCGGCGATAGCGCCGTTGCAACTGCTTCTGCCGTGGTTGGGCGCGACGCTTGAAGACGCAGTTGGCGGGGATGTCGAGGACATACTCGATAGCGAAGAACTCGCAGAACTGGTAGAGCAGGGGCAGAGCAAAACCGGCATCGCCGCGCAGTTTGATCTTTACGGCGGGGAAAGCAGACTGCAAACGCGGTACCAAGCGCAGCAGCATGGGCACGATGCGAGCATGACTGGAGGCATTTCCCGGTCGCAAGCGTGCGGCCAGCAGACATCCGGTGTGACGCTCGAAGATCAGCATGGGGTGATACATGTGCTGGCCATAACCACCGTTGAAGAAGCTGAGTTGTTGCTGGCCATGAGTGGGATCGTCGGTGGAGTCGATGTCGAGCAGAATCTCGCCACGCTGGCGGACCTGGTCGCCACACACAACGGATGAACTGCTGGCACAGCAGGTCGTTGGTGTGCACCAGATCGCGAGCGGAAGGGGCGTTCTCCCAGCGACTGAGGGTGGGCTAGGAGCCGAGCG
>Ga0209802_1000294_pt1 | contig 38578 bp, 34 predicted proteins | sample GraSoiAngelo_129_FD_185886 | JGI IMG/M metagenome (GOLD analysis project Ga0209802, IMG submission 185886) | Grasslands soil microbial communities from the Angelo Coastal Reserve, California, USA - 14_0927_12_40cm (SPAdes) (version 2) | ecosystem: Environmental > Terrestrial > Soil > Grasslands ... | reverse complement strand
GCGCCCGGCCGGCTCAGGTGGTTCTGGGCAAGTGCCGTAGACATTGCAGTTGATTCCCGGTTCGGGTTTGAGGGTCCCTTATGCAGGGTTCGGGCCACCCTGTCGCGGCCTCGCAGCAGTGCCCCGCCGCCGTCCGCCGCACCAACCTGCATCCACTTAGGGCCTCGGCGTGCACCGATTTGCGGCATCGCGGACCCGTGGCGTGGCGCCGTGGCCGGTATCGGTTTTGCCTGAGGGCGTCAGGGCAGCACCCGCAACGCTGCTCGCGAAACGACGCATCAGGGAGGAACGCATCTAGCGATGACCACGAGCAAGCTTCCCACGCCGTTCAACTCACCGGCGCTCGCGCCCCCTCGGCAGCCCGACGCGGTCGCCGGGGCGGACTATTTCGATCCCGACGGTGAGCTCGATTGGCGCCGGATCCTCAATGCCGTGGTGCGCTTCAGATGGCTGATCGCCGCAGTCACCGTGGTCGGAACGGCGGCGGGCGTAGCAGCCACGCGTTTTCTCAAGCCCCAGTACGTTGCGCAGGCGACCATCTGGATCGACCAGACCGATCGCCGCGGCCCAGATCGCGGCCCCATCCGCCCGAGCCAGTTGCTCGATCCGGGCGCTTGGGTGGACCTCCTCATGTCCTACGTTGTACTGGACGAGGTCGTCCGCGACCAACGGCTGTGTCTCGAGCTCAAGTCACCAGAAGATGCTCCGGCGTTCGCCGCTTTTCAGCTCGCCGAGCAGTACCGGCCCGGTGCATACCGCCTCACCGTAGACGGTGCGGGGCGCGGCTATAACTTGACGACGGCCGATGGCAGCGAGCTCGAGCACGGCGCAGTTGGCGATTCGATCGGGAGCAGGCTGGGCTTCCGGTGGGCGCCGGGCCCGAGCGTGGTGGCGCCTGGGCGGACCGTGGAGTTCGCCGTGGCCACGCCGCGCGATGCGGCACGCCGTCTGGCGGAGACGCTCATTGTACGGCCGGACTTGGACGGCAGCTTCCTGCGGGTGGAGCTGGAAGGTGCCTCTCCCACGCGGATCGCGGCGATCGTCAACGCGATTGTACAGCGCTACGCGCAGGTCGCGGCGGACTTGAAACGCCAGAAGCTTGAGGAGGTAACGAAGATCCTGGCTGAGCAGGTCCAGTACTCGCAACAGAACCTGCAGGACGCCGAGACGGCGCTGGAGAGCTTCCGGGTGCGGACGATCACGCTGCCGTCGGACCGTGCGGGGCCGAGCGCGACCGGCGTTGCTGGCGCTGCAAGCGGGGCCGGGGAAGGGGCGCGCGATCCCCTGTTCACGAGTTTCTTCGACATGCAGCTCGAACGGGAGCAGGCGCGGCGCGACCGGGACGTGCTCGAGCGGCTGCTCGCGCAGGCGGGCGACTCCGGTCTCTCGGCCGACGCGCTGGGCGTCGTCGGCTCGGTCCAGCGGAGCGCTGAGCTGTCTCAGGCGCTGAAGGAACTGACTACCAAGCAGGCCGAGCTGCGGGCGCTCCGCTACCGCTACGCCGACCAGTATCCGCCCGTGCAGCGGCTCATCGGCGAGATCGCCGCGCTCCAGCGCCAGGCGATCCCCACGCTCGCGCGCGCGCTCGTGAGCGAGCTCGCGGCGCGTGAGGCCGAGTTCGGCCGCCGGGTCGACGCGGACTCGCGCAACCTGCGTGGGATCCCGGCGCGCGCCATCGAGGAGGCGCGCCTGCGGCGCGCCGTCGGCCTGGCGGAAAACCTCTACACGACGCTGCAGCAGCGCTACCAGGAGGCGCGCGTTGCGGTGGCAAGCAGCGTCCCGGACGTGCGCGTTCTCGACGCGGCGGCTGTGCCGCAGCAAGCCGCGAAAAACCGCGCGCCGCGGGTCATCCTGCTCGCCTTCTTCGGGAGCCTCGGGCTAGCGATGATAGGGGCCGTCCTGCTCGATCGCGTGGACCCGCGCGTCCGCTACCCGTACCAGGTCTCGCGGGAGATGGGCCTCACGATCCTGGGCGCCGTGCCGCACTTGCGGCTGACGGGAGTGTCGGGGCGTCACGGCGACGCGCGGGTGCCCGAGGACATCGCCGCTGTGGTCGAAGGGCTGCGCGGCATCTGCCTGAATCTCGTGTACGCCCATGGCGCGACCGTGCCCCTGCTCGTCACGATCACGAGTCCGGAGCCGGGCGACGGGAAGTCGTTCCTCTCGGCGAATCTCGCGCACACGTTCTCACAGGGTGGGCACCGCACGCTGCTGATCGACGGGGACATCCGGCGCGGCGTGCTGCACCGCCGTCTGAACGGTCGGCGACGGCCCGGCCTGACCGACTTCCTGCGCGGTGAGACCTCGCTCGACACCATCGTCCAGGCGACCCCGTACCCGGCCTTTTCGCTGATCGGTTGCGGCGTCCGCGCCTACAACGGACCCGAGCTGCTCGGCTCGGCGGCGATGTCGCAGCTCCTGACCACGCTGCGCTCGAGCTACGACGTCATCCTGATCGACAGTCCGCCGCTCGCGGCGGGGGTGGACCCTCTGATCCTCGGGATGTTGACCCAGAGCCTCGCGCTCGTGCTCCGCACTGGCTACAGCCGTCGGGAGGTCGCGGCGTCGAAGCTCGAGGCGCTGCAGCGGCTGCCGCTGCGGCTGCTCGGCGCGATCTTGAACGACGTCCCGTCGAGAGGCGGGTACCCGTACTACTCCTACTACTTGCCCGGCTACGAGGCGGCGGAAGAAGAAAGCGGCAGGCGCAGCGATCCCACAGACCGGCCGCTCGTGGCTTAGGCGGACGCCGCGTCGAGCCCGGTTTCGCTTTCGAAGCGCCGGACTGACCAACCAGCCTCTGCTCTTCCCGTACGTAGGGCGCCGGAGGCGCGCACCAGCAGGTCCAGAGGCTCGAGCGGTGCGTCCCCGACGTTGGCCACGGCCTCGTACCCACAGCGCACCCCAGACGCGCGCGGGGCGCCGCTCTCCAGGGACGCGGCCAGCCGCGCGGCGAGCCGCCGCGCGCCGGGCGCGTCTGTGCCGGGTGCGAGTGCGGCGAACTCGCTGGGGCCGAGCCGGCCGATCACGTCCGAGAGCCGGGCCACCGATTGGAGCGTGCGCACACAGCGCATCACGGCGCTTGGCACGCGCTGGTCGACCGCGCTCACTTCCGCCGGCTCCACGTCGAGCGCCACGACCACGCACGCGAGCGGGCGGCGCTCCCGGCGCGCCTGTGACCAAAGCTCGCGGGCGCGTCGGGCGAGCCCCCGACGGTTGTACAGTCCGGTCACCGGATCGAGCAGTCCGTCGGCTCGCGCTCCATCGGCGTCGCGCTTAGCCCGCACGTACGCACCGACCTTGAGGAGGATCTCGTCCGCGTCGTGCGGCGGCACAATGCACTCCCAGGCGCCGGCCCGCAGCGCGGCGAGGCGCTCGGCGCGCGGCGGCCGCTCGAAGATGGACAGGAGGATGGGTGTGCTGCTGCTGATCCCGGGGTCACCGCGCAACCGGCGGCACAGCTCGACACCCGCCAGGTCGGTGAGGTCGGCATCGGCGACGATCACGTCAGGCTCCGTGCTGCGGGCTCGCTCCAGCGCACGGCGGCCGCAACGCTCTTGGAGCACCGCGTAGCCGCCGGACTCAAGCAGGCTCTTGAGCCACTGGGTGGACTGCTCCCGATCGCCGACTAGGAGTGCCAGCGGCGGTTCGGCCTGTGGGATTCGATCGCTCATCTGGTTCCTCCAAGAACAGCCCGGTCCCTCAGCCCGCAAACCCGGGGCCACTGTCATGCCGCGCGACCAGGCATGCGCGCCGCACGAGGGGTGGGGTCCGGCGCCGAGCCGACGCGGCGCTTTGCGGCGCGCGCGCAACGGGTTCTGGTGGCGTGCGCGAAATTTTTTGGTGCGCGACGCAACGCCGCAGAGCCCGAGAACAGTGCGAGTGCGCTGCTGCGGGGCCGCGACGATTCTTTGTAGCTCTGCGGGACGCAACGAGATCTGCGCGCCGCGATCAATGGCATCGCAGTTGCTTTGGGAACGCGTTCGCCAAACCACAACACCCGGAGGCGAGCGTCATGTTCAATCGAAGCGATGTCACGTTCCTCGCAACGCTGGGGGCGGTCGCGATGGTCGTGTGGAGTTGCGAGCGTCCACCAACCCCCGTCGGCCCCAATCGGCCGATGTTCTGGGGCGGCGGCGAAGAGCAGCCGTGCCCCACCAAAAAGTTCACCGGCGGCGGCCGCATCGATCCCCCGCCGCCCGACTACGCGAGTACTATGGTCGGGAAGGTCACGTTCGGGTTCAACATTCACGCCGACGCCGCGTGCAATGTCCTCAAGGGGCAATTTGAAATCGTGCACCACCCGTCGCAGACCAAGTACCACAGCTTGTCGTTTCAGCATTTCGATTCGTTCGTGAACGAGCAAGGAGGCCAGTGCTTCCACCTCATCATGACCATGCGCGCGAAGCATGGCAACGGGGATTGGCATCAGCACTCGGTCGGCGTCCAAGCCTGCGACAATGGCGAGCCGGGCTCGAGCCCGGGCACCGGGCCCGACTGGATCTGGTTCGTGACCGATGGCACCCCGGGGAACGGACATGGGGACACCGGCCCGACGCCGTTGACGGGCGGCAACATCCAGGCCCACTAAGAACTAAGAAAGGAAGGGGTGAGTGATGCGATACATGACAACGCAATGGACCAGCCGACTCGCGCCGCTCGGTCTCGCCGCCGGTCTGACCGCAGGGTTGGCCGCCGCGGGTGCAGCGCAGTCGGTCAGCGGTCAGGCCTATGGCGCATACGTCAACACGGCGTTGGCCTCCCAGCCGCAGTCGGTAGTGGCGGTGTTGCCGGCAATCGCGGCGACCGACGGCGACATGGCGGCGGCCGACGCCGATGCGCTGAATGTGCCGAACGCTCTGTCGTCAGATTTCTTGAATAGCTTCACGAGCGGCGGGATCGGCACCGCGGGCGCCAGCGCGCAAAGCATCGCGAGCGCAGCGGACATCAATATCCTGAGCGGTCTGATTACGGCCAAGCAACTGATCGCCGCCGCGACCAGCAGCCGCAGCGCGACCGGCGCCACGAGTAATGCCAACGGCTCAACCTTCGAGGATCTGGTTGTCGCCGGCTCGCCCGTGACCGTGGGCGATGCGGCGGTGGCTCCGAACACGCAGCTCGCCTTGCCCGGAGTCGGCTACGTCGTGTTAAACGAACAGACCGTGTCGGGCGACGGTGTGAGCACCACGGGTATCACGGTGAACATGATCCACGTCGTGCTGCAAGACGCGCTCACGGGGGCGAAGACCGGCGAGATCGTAGTCGGGTCCGCCACGAGTTCGGTGGGCTCCTGACACTCGGGATTACATCACACCGCCGGCCCTTAGAGCGGGGACGTCCGCGGGGAGCGAGCCGACTGAGCTGACCATTCGGGGAAGTGCCGCTGGTGCGGACGAGACCGGCGGCCCCGATGGTGGCCCGTTTCCCCGCGGCTCCGCTGAGGGGCCACGTTGCGTAGCCGCACCAACCTGCATCCGTCCCCGCTCGGACTTGCACCGATTTGCGGCAGGCCGACCCCCACCGCTCGATGGGTCGCGTACGGTATCCGTTTTGCCGTGGGAAACAGGTGAGCGCTTAAGCAACGGGAGGGGGATGTTGCACTGTGCCAACAGGCCGACGAGCTGTGGTGTGTAGATGTTCGCTCCAGTAACCGTTCGACGCTCCCTGTCGAGGGCCGCCCCGCCCCACGCTCCGGACGATGCGCGCGCGCGCGACGATCACATGCCGGTGCTGGACGGACTGCGCGGAGTCGCTATCCTCCTCGTGTTCCTCAACCACGCGATCGCCGGACCGCTGCGATCGTCGACCCTACCCATGGACGTCGCGGCGCGCACAGTGGCGTACGCGGGATGGGTCGCCGTCGATCTGTTCTTCATCCTCTCAGGGTTCCTGATTACGGGGATCCTACTCGATACGCGAGGCCGGCCCGGCTGGTGGCCGAATTTCATCGCGCGCCGCGCCCTACGGATCTTCCCACTGTACTACGGCGCGCTGACGGTGCTCTTCGTGCTCCTCCCGTGGCTCGTGCGCTGGTCCAACCCGGAGTTCGTCACGCTGCAGGCGAATCAAAGGTGGTATTGGACCTACACGGTCAACCTGCTCGCGGCGCGGACAGGCGGCAGCGGCACACCGCTTTACACCTCACACCTCTGGTCGCTGTCGATCGAAGAGCAGTTTTACTTGATCTGGCCGCTCATTGTGTGGGCGTGCCGCCCGCGCACCCTGCTGCGGGTGGCTGCGTTTGCCGTGATCGCGGGCCTGGCCTTTCGCCTCGGCCTGGTGCTGCACGACCCCCTCAACGCTCGCGCGGTCTACACGCTGACGCCGGGTCGACTCGACGGGCTCATGACAGGCGCCGCGCTGGCCGTCCTTGCCCGGTCGCCGGGGGGCCTGCTCCGCCTCAAGGCCTTCGCCCCCCTGGGACTTAGCGCGGGGGGCTTCGCACTCTGTGCGCTGGCAGTGTGGCGGGGAGGACTGTACGTCACCGACCCCGTCGTGGCTGTGGCCGCCTATCCGCTACTCGCGCTGGTATTCGGCGCCCTCCTCGTGATGGCGCAGACGGCACCTCCCACCGGTCGTCTGGTCCGAGCGCTGAGCCGTGCCTCACTCGGGAAGTGGGGCAAGTACAGCTACGCTATCTACCTCGTTCATTATCCCCTGTTGGGCGCGATCGAATGGAAGACCGCATTCTATCAGCGAGAGGTAGCGCTGCTCGGCGGATCGCGGCTGCCGTCCGTCCTGCTGCTTGCGGCCGTCACCATGTCGCTGTCGTACGTGCTCGGCTGGCTGAGCTACCATCTTTACGAGAAGCGCTTCCTCTCATTGAAGCGCTACTTCTCGCTGCAGCGCTCCCGGGCCCGTCAGTCCGCGCAAGGTGATGCAACCACTCTTCAGCGCGAGACTTTCGCCCGAGCGTCGTGACGCGACTCGCGCGCCCTCTTTTGGTGCGCCGCGAATCCGCTCGCTGCCACAATCCGCCGCAGCGGGACTGACTCAAGGGTAGCACTGATCCCGTAATCCGAAATCACTGTGTCGCTTACGACCCTGGGTGCCACGCCGGGAGTTGGCACCGGCTTTGCCCTGCACAGCGCTAGGACTCACACCGGTCCGACATGGACCTGGACGGATCTTGTGACGCGATGCGTATCCTCTCTGTCGTAACCGACCACCCGAGCTTCCTGAGGCTCGCGCCGGTGGATCGCGCGCTAGCCAAGCGCGGCGATATGGAGCACGTCATTGTGCACTCCGGCCATCGTCACGATCCTGAGTTGTCGGACGGCCTCTTCGAACACGAGTGGATCCCTGCACCCGACTATCACCTCGGCGTCGGCTCGGGCTCGCACGCCCAGCAGACCGCCGCCGCGATGCAGCGGCTGGAGCCGATCTCGGTCGAGCTCCGCCCCGAGCTGGTGTTGGTCTATGGCGACGATAACTGCGCGCTCGCCGCGGCGCTGGTCGCGGCGAAGCTGGGCGAGCGGGTCGCGCACATCGACGCCGGCCTGCGAAGCGGCGATTGGACCATGCCCGACGAAGTGAACCGAGTAGTGATCGACCGCGTGTCGGACCTGTTGCTGGTCCCCTCACGTGACGCGGCCGCGAACCTCGCGGCAGAGGGGTTCCCCGACGGGCGGCTGCATTTCGTGGGGAACCCGATGATCGACTCGCTGTGCTGGGCGCTGCCCCAGGCCCTCGAGCTCGACGTGCCCGCCCAGCGCCGCATGGCCGGCGAACCGTACGCCGTGGTGCGCCTGGAGCACGCGTCGAACGTCGACGACCCGGTGGCACTGCGCGAGCTGCTCGACGCGCTCGAGCGCCTGGCGTCGAAGATGGCAGTCCTGTTCGCTACCGACCCACGCACTCGTGCGCGGATTGACGCACTGCGCGTCCGGCCACCGTCGGACGGCGGGCTCCGGCTGCTCGATCCCCTCGGCTACCTCGAGATGCTCGGGCTTGTCGCACAGGCCCACCTCGTCATCACAGATTCGGGCAGCCTGCAGGAGGCAACGACATTCCTGGGTGTGCCTTGCATGACGGTGCGGTCGAGCACCGAGCGGGCGATCACGTGCACCAACGGCACGAACCGGCTTGTGGCGCCCCGCCGCGAGGTGATACTGGCCGCGGCAGAGCGAGCGGTTGCCCGCCGCTCGCCCGCCCGCCCCCTGATCGAGCGGTGGGACGGGCGGGCTGCGGAGCGAATCGTCGCTGTGCTGTGCGACGAAGCCTGGTGCGATGTCGAGCCCGGTGTTACGCCGATTGCGGGCCGACGCCGGCCGGCGCGCGCGATGCCGCAGCCGCTGGGCGTGGCTTGAGCTGGGACGGTGAGCCCGTGGCGGCGCGGCGACCGCGCCGCACGAGACTCTTTGGGGTGTCGTAACCGAAGGAGGCAAGCAGCTGAGCGAAACTCAATGCCCGCGGGGAGTGGACCGCACGCCGCTCCCCGCGGCGTCTGAAGGAGCATTCTAGGCACGGGGAGGTCAGGCCGATTGGAGCTGACCAAGCGAGGATTGCGTCCCGCCCGCGAGCGACGTTAGGGACCCCGCTGGTGGCCGCCTCCCCGCGCCCTCTTCTGGGGCAGCGCTGAGACACGCGCCGCCCCGCTTTGTTGCGCCCGCGCAATGGTGGCGCCGAGCTGCCATTTCACCAATCTTTTAAGCAATTATTTGGCAACATGATGCGCTGCTTCTGACCGAGGAGCAGGCTGGCACTAGCCTTGCCGTTGCGCCACAGCAACATTCCAACCCCCCCCAAGGACCGGAGCCATGGCCGCCAGAGGGAAAGACCCGCAGTCACCCGCTCCGCTCGACCCGCAGGCGCACACGGAATCCACGGCGGCCTTGCTGCGCGAGCTCGTCGCTCACCTGCGGCAGAATAGGACGCAGTTGCGCGAAGAGTGGGCGCGCCGCATCACCCGGGCCCAGCTGCTCACGGCGATGACGGAGGAGGAAATCTTCGCCGAGGCGACGTCGGTGTACGACAACTACGTCGAGGCGCTGGAGACCGGCACGTTTGAGGCGTTGCAGGCCTACGCGCGCAACCTGTCGGAGCGCATCATTCCGCGCGGCGTCGAGACGCACGAGGTGGTCGGAATCGTGCTGCTACTGCGTGACGTGCTGGCCCGCTCGCTGTTCGCCAAGTATCACGAAGACTTCGACAAGCTGAACCGCATTCTCGACGCCTACGAGCCGGCGGCGAACCGCATCGCGAACACCGTGGCCGTGGGGTTCGTGCAGGAGCGCGAGCGCATCATCCGGCAGCAGCAGGAGGCGATTCGCGAGCTGTCCACGCCGGTGCTGCAGGTGCGTGAGCGGTTGCTGATTCTCCCCATCATCGGTGTGATCGATCCCCAGCGGGCGCGGCAGCTGACGGAACAGCTGCTGCGCGCGATCCGCACCAACCGAGCGAAAGTGGTCGTGATCGACATCACCGGCGTGGCGGCCATGGACTCGAATGTCGCGAACCACCTGGTGCAGACCGTGGAGGCGTCGCGCTTGCTGGGCGCCACGGTGATCGTCACCGGTCTCTCGCCTGAGATCGCGCAGACGCTCGTGACGATCGGCGTGGACTTGAGCGAAATGGCCACGGTGGGCGACCTCCAGGGCGGTATCGAAGAGGCGGAGCGGCTGCTCGGCTACAAGGTGCTTCCGCTGGAAGAAGTGGCCCCGAAGGCGTGACTTCGTATCCCACTCCGTAGCCGGAGGACGCGGTGGAAGTACCGATCCTGAAGCAAGGCCTGTACCTGATCGCGTCGATTCAGTCCGCGCTCACCGACGCCGATCTGTCGCAACTGCGCGAGGCGCTGATCCAGAGGGTCGGCAAGTTTCGCGCGCGCGGTGTGATCGTCGACGTGACGGCGCTCGACGTGATGGACTCCTTCGCAGTGCGGACGCTGCGCGATATCGCGCACATGGCCCGGCTGCGCGGGGCCGAGACGGTGATCGTCGGGATCCAGCCCGAGGTGGCCTTCGCGATGGTGCAGCTGGGCCTGACGCTCAAAGGCGTCTCGACCGCCCTCGATCTGGAAGAGGGACTCGCCTTCCTCGATCGGCAGGCACAGGATCGGGTCGAGCGCACCCGCGGGCGGATCATCCGTGGCTGAAGAGCTGCTGGTTCCGATCACGTCCGACCTGGACGTCGTGAGCGCCCGCCAAAAGGGAAGGGAGCTGGCGGCGGTAGCCGGGTTCTCGAGCGGCGACCAGACCGTCATCGCCGCCGCGATTTCCGAGATCGCCCGCAACATTCTCATGTACGCCAAGCGCGGCGAGATCTCGCTCCGCACCGTGCTGAACGGCGACCTGGATGGCCTGGTCGTCGTCGCGCGCGACCAGGGGCCCGGCATTCCGGACGTGACTCGCGCTCTGCAGGACGGGTACTCGACGTCCGGGGGCTTGGGCCTCGGCCTGCCGGGCGCCCGGCGCTTGATGGACGACTTCGACGTCGTCTCCGCGCCGGGGAAGGGGACGACCGTGACCATGAAGAAATGGCGTCGCCGGCATGCGTGACGCGGTAGAGGTCTCCCCCATGATCGAATGGGCCGTAGCGGCGGCGCCGCTCGCCGGGGAGTCGGAATCGGGCGACCTCCACCTCGTCAAACCGGTGGGTCGGGGCATGCTCGTGGCCGCCGTGGACGGGCTCGGTCACGGTGCAGAGGCCGCCGCCGCCGCGCGCGCCGCCGTCGCCGCTCTAGACCGGCACGCGGAAGAGTTTGTCCTGCCACTGGTGCGCCGCTGTCACGCGGCGCTCCAGGGCAAGCGCGGCGTCGTCCTGGGCGTCGCCTATCTCGACGGCGTCAAGCAGTCGATGACGTGGCTCAGCGTCGGGAACGTGGAGGGCGTGCTGTTGTACACGGACCAGACGGCGCGGCCTGCGCGCCCGGCACGGGCCAGCCTCCTGACGCGCGGCGGCATCGTCGGCTCGGAGCTGCCGCAGCTCCGCGCCGAGGTGGTTCCGATCGCGGCCGGCGACATCCTCATCTTCGCGACCGACGGGATTCGCGGGGGGTTCGCCGAGGGCCTTCCGGCTGACGCAGGGGCGCAGCAACTCGCCGACCAGATCCTGGCGCACTACAGCAAGGGCACGGATGATGCACTCGTGCTGGTGGCGCGCTATCTCGGGGGCGGACGAAAGAGGCCATGACCAGAGTGGTGCCGACGGAGCCGTCGGCTGCGCCGCCCGCCCCGCTGCACAAGGAGGGCTGGCAGCAGCTGCGGATCCTCGCCGTTGGTGCCGAGGGCGGCGGCAGCGGGGGCCTGCTCCAGAGCATGCGCCAGTGGGTGGGTGAGGGGGGCGCCGAGATCGAGTCCGTCCCGGACCTGCCACGCGCCGTGCGCCAGCTCGGTGCCGGTCGGTGGCACGTCCTGGTGGCCGTGCTCGGCGAAAACGCCGACGACGATCTCGCCTGGTGGGTGGATGCACTGCGCGGCGCCACTGCCGCGCCGCGCTTGATCGCGGTGGCGCACCGGCCCTCGATGGGGCTCGTGCTGCGGGCCGAAAAACTCGGCGTCCTGGACGTGCTGTCCCTTCCGATGACCCGGGACGATTTTTTGCGCGCGCTGCGCCGCGTGCGTCCCACCTCCGAAGCCGCGGTGACGCTCCCGGACGTTCAGCCCCACGCCGTGGGCCAGTACGCCCTCGTGGGGCAGAGCGGCACGATGCTCGAGGTCTACAAGCTGATCGCTCGGATCGCGCCGAGCTCGGCGACCGTGCTCGTCCAGGGCGAGTCGGGCACCGGGAAGGAGGTCGTGGCGCGAGCGATCCATCTGAACGGGCCGATGACATCCGGACCCTTCGTCGCCGTCAACTGTGCCGCGATCCCCGAGAACCTGCTCGAGAGCGAGTTGTTCGGGCACGAGAAAGGCTCCTTCACGGGGGCGATCACTCGCAAGATCGGCCGGTTCGAGCAGGCAGGCGGCGGCACCCTGTTTCTCGACGAGATTGCCGACATGAGCCTGGCGTTGCAGGCAAAGATCCTGCGCGCGGTCCAGGAGCGGGAGATCGAGCGGGTCGGGGGCGCGGAGACGATCCCCGTCAACGTACGCCTCATCGCCGCGACCAATCGCGACCTCAAGGAGGCGATCAAGCAGGGACGGTTTCGCGAGGACTTGTACTACCGGCTGGCGGTCGTGGTGATCCGCCTGCCGCGGCTCGCAGAGCGTGGGGACGACCTACTGCAGCTCACCTCTTACTTCGTGCGTCAGTTCGGCGAGCGGTATGGGAAGGGAATTCGAGCGATTTCGGACCGAGCGCTCGACCTGCTACGCAACCATGCGTGGGTGGGGAACGTCCGCGAGCTGCGCAACGTCGTCGAGCGGGCGGTGATCGTGGCCACGGACGACGTCCTGCGGGTCGAGCATCTCCCCGAAGAGTTCCGCGGCGAGGAAGCGACGCTCCCCGACCGCTCCGAAGGCGCGTTGCTCACGCTGGCGGAGGCGGAGGCGCGCCACATCGCGCGGGTGCTCGCGCAAACCAATGGACAGATCGGCGCGGCGGCCGAGCTGCTGGGCATCCACCGCAATACGTTGACGCGAAAGATGAAGGAGTACGGCCTGTGACCGAGCCGACGCTGACGCCGGTTCGGGTCGAGAAGGCCCTCGGCCTGCTTCCCGAGATCGAGGCGCTCGAGCCGCTGCGCGCCCTGCTCGTCTCTATCTCACGTCCTGACGAGCGCACGCTATGGTCGAGCTCCGGCCCCTACCTTACGCTCGGCAAGCGTGGCGTGCAGCCGGAAGAGCTGCGACACCGCATGCCGCAGGTGTTTCACACGATCACTGAGCACCTCCAGGGTCTGTACGGGGCGTATGTGGAGGCGCTCGAGTGCCAGCAACGCGCCGATGGGACGGGCGCGGTGGCGGCGCTGCTGCGCGCCGGCCGCAGCGAAGAACGGGTCGCCCGGCTCAACCAGGCGCGGGCGTGGTACGACGTCGCCCTGCGGTTGTCCCAGGGATTGCAGGACCGCCGCCCCGAGGTCGAGTCACTCCGCTCGCTCGGCGAGCTGTTCACCGGACTGGGACAATACGCGGAGGCGGCACGCCACTTCCAGCGCGCGCTCGCGATCGCGGAGGCAGAGTTCGACCAGGCGGGCGCGGTCGCGGCGTGCGAGGGGCTCGGCCACACGGCGCTGGCGCTGGGCCAGGGGGTCGGGGCCAGGGCGTGGTACGCACGGGGGCTGCGGCTGGCGGAAGCGGCAGGCGACCAGCGCCAGATCGGGCGGCTCGAGCGCTACCTCGGCGAGCTGGCGCGCCAGCAGGGCGAGGCAACAAGCGCGGGCGAACATCTGCGGCGCGCGCGGGAGTGTCTGGAGGCGGTGGACGCCACCGAGGAGATGGCGGCGCTGCTGAACACGCAGGGCCGGCTCGAGGCCCAACTGGGACGACACGCCGAGGCGTCGCGCGCCTATCGGGAGGCGCTGGCCTGGGTGCAGCGGGTCTCGCGCGATGCCGGCCTGGAGGTGACGATTCGCTTGAGCCTGGCGGAGCTGCACCTCGAGGCCGGACGGTTCCTCGACGGCGAGGAAGAAATGCGGCGCGCCGAGCAGGTGGCGATCGCCGACAACCTCACGGGCCGGCTGGTGCAGATCTATACGGTGATGGGGAGGTTGCGCGGCCGGCAGCTGGACGAAACGGGGTTCGTCTTCTTCGAGCAGGCGATCGAGCTGAGCCGCATGCTCGAGCGCTCCCCCGCGGCGGTCGCGCAGGTGTACCTCGAATACGGGCTGTTCCGCGAGCGGCTGGGCCAGCGCGACGAGGCGCGCGCTTACCTCGAGCGCGCGCGCGAGATCTTCGGCGCGGTGGGGGACGCGTTGGACCGTGATCGGGTTGATGCGGAGCTGCAGAAGATCACGGCGTAGCGGCCCTACGAGAGACCCAGCCGCTTCTCGATGTGCGCCTTGACCGCGGGGGTGATCAGGCCGCTCCGCAAGGCGTCGGCGAGCGCTTGCGAGACCGCCGCGCGGTCGGCGTCCAGCTTCTGCTCCCGCAGCTCGCGGATCGCGCGGGCGAGGCGCTGATCGTACTCACTGGACTGCAGCTTTCCCTCGTCCATCTCCTGTTTCAGCTGTGCCAGCTGCTTCACGAAGCGCTCCAGGGACACCGGTGCCATGCCGTCGCTCCTTGCGAGTGGAGGGAACATCCTCCAGCAACTTACCGCTCGGTCGCGCTTCTCACGAGCGGTCGGGTCAGACAGGTCGGCCCGCCGCCGCCCTTCAGGCAGATCTCCGCTCCCGCGAACTCCCGCACCGTGACGCCGGCCCGTCGCAGGCGCGTCCGCGTCTCGGGGTTGCCGGCGACCAGCAGACAATGGCGCGGCGCGACGGCCAGCGCGTTGCAGCCGAGTGTGGCGAACTCGGGCTCCGGCACCTCGACGAGCTCGATCCCGCGCGCCAGCAGGCGCTCGCGGAACGGTACCGGCAGCAGCGGCGAGTATGCCAGGAATAGATCGTCATCGATCGGGCTGAGGATCGACATCAGGTGGAACACGTCATTCGGCCCGCGCCAGTGGGGGAGGGGGACGACCAGCAGCTCGGCGATGCAACCCGCGAGCAGCGCCTGGAGCTGGCGGATGCCCTCGGCGTTGGTCCGATACCCCTGGCCGACGGCGAGCGTCCGCTCGTCGATCCAGACCACGTCGCCGCCCTCGACACGTCCGGGTGGCGTAATCGCTCCGTGGATGGGGATGCCGAGGGCACGAAGCGCGGTCCGCTGTGCCGCCGGCTCGGCGGCGCGCTGCGGCTTTCCCATGCTGCAGAGAATCACGCCCCGGTCACAGGCGATCGAGGCGTCGCGGACGTAGATCGAGTCGAGGCCGACGGTGCCGTCCGCCGGCAGAGCGTGCACCGCCGCGCCGCCGTCCCGGAGCAGCTCGACAAAGCCGTCGTACTCGGCGACGGCCCGCGCGAAGTCCGGTCGGGCGAGGTAGTTCAGGTCGCGCCATTGCCGATCGATCGCGGTATCGCTGTGGAAAGCATCGCGGGCGTGCCTCACGACGACGCGCCGCAACGTCGCCACGTCCGACTGCGCGCCTGCCATCACGCGTCGGGCGCTCGCTTCAACGGTGGGCGGCGAGGTGACGCACTTCGTCGTGCCGGAAGCACGTCACGAGGTGGTCGTTGACCATCCCCACGGCCTGCATGAAAGCGTAGCAGATCGTGGGCCCGACGAAGCGGAAGCCGCGCTCGATCAACGCCGCGCTCATCCGGTCCGACTCGCGGGAGCGCGCCGGGAGATCGCGCAGGCTGCGCCGCGCGAACTGCTTCGGCGCGCCGCCCACGAAGCTCCACAGGAACGTGTCGAACGACCCTGCTCGCTCGCGGAACTCGAGGAACGCGCGGGCGTTCGACACGGCCGCGCGCACCTTCTGCCGGTTGCGCACGATCCCGGGGTCCCGCAGCAGCCGCGCGATCCGCGTCGCGTCGTAGCGCGCCATGCGGTCCGGGTCGAAGCCGTCGAACACCTCGAGGAAGCGGGCCCGCTTGTGCAGGATTACCGCCCAGGACAGGCCCGCCTGGAACCCGTCCAGCACGAGCTTCGCGAACAGCTCGCGGTCGCCGTGCAGCGGCACGCCCCACTCGCGGTCGTGGTAGGCGAGCATCAGCGGGTCGGCGTCTCCTGCCCAGCAACGCTTCATGGCGGCGGTTAAGATAACCCGAGGCGCCATGAAATACCTCCATGTGACGGAGCTCGATGGCCGCTATCTCGGCGAGCTGCGGGAGACCGGCGTGCCGGTCCCAGGAACGGGTGAGGTCCTGCTGCGGGTCACCGCCTCGGGGGTGAACCGCGCCGACCTGTCGCAGATCGCCGGACGCTATCCGCCGCCGCCGGGTGAGTCGCAGATCCTCGGCCTCGAAGCGTCGGGGACTGTCGAGGGCACGAGCGACCCGGTGTGTGCGTTGCTCGCCGGGGGTGGGCACGCGGAATACGTCGCCGTGCCGCAGGGACAGCTGATCCCAGCCCCCCCGCGGCTCGAGCTGGTGAGCGCCGCCGGCATCCCGGAAGCATTCCTCACCGCCTTCGTGAGCCTGGTGGTGGAGGGCGGTTTGACGCCCGGTATCAACGTGCTGATCCACGCGGGCGCTTCCGGCGTCGGGCTCGCCGCGATCCAGATGGCGAGATTGCTGGGCGCGCGGGCCGCGGCCACGACGCGGACGCCGGACAAGCTCGCGGCGCTTGCAGCAGCGGGAGCCGATCTCGCGATTCACAACGCCGGCCAGGGGGTGGGGGTGGGGGTGGGGGTGGTCGCGGAGGTCGAGCGGCATTGGGGCACGAATGCCGTGCACCTCATCCTCGATCCGATCGGGGCTGCGACGCTCGCCGACGACCTCACGCTGCTCGCCCCCGGCGGCCGGATCATCTGTCTCGCGACGATGGGCGGCGCCCGCGCGGACATCGAGCTGCCGCTCCTCCTGAAGAAGCGCGCGCGACTCATCGGGTCGACCGTGCGAGCCCGCAGCCGCGCAGAGAAGGCGGCACTCATCACGCGGTTTCGCGCGGAGATCCTCCCGGCATTCGCCACGGGGGCGCTCGGCGTCACCGTCGACTCGGTGCTGCCGCCCGCGCGAGCGGCCGAGGCGTTCGAGCGCATGCGGCACAATCGCAATGTCGGGAAAATCCTGATCGACTGGCAGCCGCAGGCGCGCTGAGGGCCGGTCCGCCGTGCGTTCGGCGGTTGCAGTGTGCGACACGCGTGTGCTGCCGCGCTCGGTGTGCGCTGCGTCACCGCCCAAGTAGTAACGGTCCGTAGTTTTTCCACTGCGAGTCTCTGACAAGGGCAAACCGCCGGCGACGGCGGGGCGCAAAGCCACGGGGTCTCGGTCTCGGACCGAGATAGCCCAGCTGCCGGACTTAGCAAGCGGCCCTATGCCTACTGACGAGCGCTGGGCCGTTTTGCGTTACGTGGGGAAGTGCGGCGTATGCGGAGATACGGAAGGACCGCTCCCCGGCTGCGGGTTGAGCGGGCCGGCTTTACGGTCATCGAGCTCATTATCGTCATCATCATCTTCTCGACGGTGACCAGCATCGCGCTGCCGGCGATTTCGCGCATCACTACTCATTCCCGCGTGAATCAGGCCGCGATGGTGGTCGGCCACGACCTGACGGTGGCCGCGTCGGCCGCGGCCCGCCAGCGCAAGCCCATCCGAATCACCCTCGGCGGCGACCGTCAGTCGTTCACGGTGGCTGACCGGGCCAGCGCGACGGTCCTGCAGACCCGGTGGCTGGGCCCCGACACGCAGTACGGGCTCGACTCCGTCTCCTTCTCGGCGTCACCGGTTGATCTTTTCCCGAGCGGCTTCGCCTCGAGCGCACTCACGGTCACGCTGTCGGCGCGAGGCTATTCGCGCCAGGTCACGATGTCATCCGCCGGCTGGGTGAGGGTCCCATGAAACAGTCGGAGGCGGGGTTCTCGCTCGTCGAGCTGCTGGTGGCGATCACGCTGCTGTCGCTGGTGCTGGTGAGCGTGGCGCAGCTCAACGTCGCCCTGGCGCGCCGGTTCTACGCGCTGTCCGGCGGCGCGGCGCGCAGCGCCGTAGTGGCCCAGCAGGTGAACCAGTTCACCGCGATGCCATTCGATTCGCTCAAGAGCAAGGCGGGCACGATCACGGTCAACAAGCCGCCGCTGCCCTATACCCGCAAGGTCACGGTGGACAGCCTCTCGCCCAAGCTACGTCGTGTGACGATCGTGATCACGCCCCTCAACAGCGTGTTCGCGCCGGATACGCTGGTGTTGCAACGCAGCAAGCCGGGCAACAACCCGTTCAAGACGCCATGAGCGCCCGGCGCGGCTTCACCCTGGCCGAGCTGCTCGTGACCCTGCTGATCATGGGAATCGTGGGCACCGCGGTGACGAAGCTGTTCGTCTCGCAGTCCCGGTTCTACGACCAGCAGACGCAGCTGCGGCGGGCGCGGTTCGTGTCCCGTACGGCGATCAACGCGGCGCTCTCCGACCTGCGCATGGTGGAGGGGACGGGCGGCGTGGTATCGGCGACGGCCGGCCAGGTGACTGTGCGGGTACCGTACGCGATCGGCGTCGCCTGCGCCAGCAACGGGGCCCAGACGACGTTGTCGCTATGGCCGGTGGACTCGACCGCGTACGCCACCGCCGGCTTCTCGGGCTACGCCTGGCGGGATTCGCTCGGGAACTACACCTACGTGGAGGCGGGCGCTGCGGTCGTGACGGACAACGCGGCCGTGTGCACGGGGGCGAACGTCACCGTACTGCCACAGGGTCGGGTCGTGGCGGTGCGACCCGCGCTCCCCGGCGCCATCCCGGCGGCGACGCTGGTCGGGACACCGGTGTTTCTGGTGCAGCGGGTCACCTACGAGTTCAAGAGCTCCGTCGCGCTGCCGGGGCGGGTGGCGCTGTGGCGCACGATCGTCCAGACGGGTCAGACCGACGAGCTGGTGGCGCCGTTCGACACGACCGCGAAGTTCCGTTTCTTCGCGGCGGGCGTCGATACCGCCCAAGCCGCGGTGCCCAATCCGCTGAGCACCTTGCGAGGTCTCGAGCTCAACCTGAGCGCGCAGAGCGAGCGGGCGCCGGAGGGGGCGGCTGCGCCGAAGCAGGCGCGGGCGGTCACGGCGGTCTTCTTCAACAACCAACCGAAATGACGGCGGGCCGGGGAGTGACCATGCGAACATTGGGCTCAGAGCGCGGTCTCGCGCTTCCCATGGTGATCCTGATCATCGCCGTACTCACAGTGCTCGTCGCCGCGGGTTTCTCGGCGGCCAGCAGCGAGCGTCGCGTCAACGCCAACGAGGAAGCGACGCTGGACGCCTTCACCACCGCGGAAACCGCCCTGGAGCTGTTCCTCGCGCGTCGCGATTCGTTCGGGTTCACGGCATCGCCGCCCGCGGTGACCGAATCGACCCGGATCGTGTTCACCGGGGCATACGCCGACGTGGTGCTGCGGCAGATGCGTGTGGACACGGTGGCGCAGCGCTGGGGCTACGTGGTGCGCTCGCACGCGGTGAACACGGTGAAAGCATTGCGCGGCACGCCGGGGGCGGAGCGCACGGTCGCGGAGTACGCGGTGTGGCAGCCGGGGACGATGAGCATCCTGTCCAGCTGGACCAGCCTGAGCGGGCTGCACAAGAACGGCGCATCCAGCATGGGGACGGGGGGCTTCGACGGGTGCGGCAAGATGCCGGCGGTCGCGGGCGTGGCCGTGCCGACGAACCCTGGATACACGCAGAACGGCTCCGGCACCGCACCCCAGGGGAATCCGCCGGTGCTGAACGTGGCCCCCACGCCGGCGCAGATGGCCGATCAGGTGAAAATCGACTGGGCTGGCATCTCGAGCGGAACGGCCGTGACGCCGGACATCACCATTCCCCCGGGCTCGTGGCCGGCGTTCTCCGACCCGAACTATTGGCCGGTCATCAAGGTCAATGGCAACTTCGCGCTCCCTGGCGACGGGCAGGGAACGCTGATCGTGACGGGCAGCCTGACGATCAGCGGCAACATCACCTGGCGCGGCGTGTTGCTCGTCGGGGACAACCTCACCTCGAATGGGAACAACGGAGTGGACGGGGCGACCGTCACGGGACTGAACGTCAAGCTCGGCCAGACGCTGCCACAGGGCGACGTCGGCAACGGCACGAAGCGCTACAACTACAATTCCTGCAACGTCGCCAACGCGATGTCGAAGATGGCGCAACTCGTCGGGTACACCAACGCGTGGGTCGATAACTGGCCGACGTACTGAGACACTTTTCACAGGAGGGTCAGGTGAACCGCAAGGGTTTCACGCTCATTGAGCTGCTGATCGTGGTCGTGATCATCGGCATTCTAGCCGCGATCGCGATTCCGAAGTTCGCCAACACGAAGGAGAAGGCGTACATCGCGTCGATGAAGTCCGACCTTCGTAACCTCGTGACGGCGGAAGAGGCTTACTTCGCCGACTCCGTGAAGTACTCGGCGACGATCGGCGCGGGTGGGGTCATCTTCACCCAGTCGACCGGCAACACCGTACCGGCCGTCAACACGACCGCGGACGGGTGGACGGCGAACATCACCAACGTCAACACGACCAAGACCTGCTCGATCTACATCGGGTCGACGTCGCTGGCGCCGGCCAACAAAGAAGGCGAGCCGAAGTGCCAGTAGGCGCTCGGCCTTGGCGCTGGAAATAGAGCGGCGGGGACTCCCCCGCCGCTCTTGTCGTCAGAGGGGTGCCCGCTTCGGCCCACGTCGACGGGGCTCCTGTTCGAACGAGCGGTGCAGTAAACTATCCGATCTCGATGTCTACGCCCCACGTCACTCTCGCGCTACTCGTGCTCAGCGCGGGCGGGCCGTTGCCCCTCGCCACGGCGCAAACCCCGCGGACCGGCGACAGCGTGCCGACGAACCTGTACGCCGCCGCCGGTGCCGGCATGCTCGGCCCCGCCGCGCGGCGTGCCGCGCCATTGGTGTACGTGCCGAACAGTAAGGACTCGAGCGTCAGCGTGATCGACCCGCGGACCTATCGGGTGGTGCGCACCTTCGCGACCGGCGCGCTCCCGCAGCACGTGGTCCCGTCTTACGACCTCGCGACGCTGTGGGTGGCGAACAACCTGGGGAACACCCTCACGCCGATCGACCCCGTGACGGGTCGTGAGGGAACGCGCGTGCCGGTGGACGACCCGTACAACCTCTATTTCACCGTCGACGGCCGATTCGCGATCGTCGTAGCCGAACGGCTGCGGCGCCTCGATTTTCGCGACGCGCACACGATGCACCTCATCGAGTCCGTGCCGGTGGAGTGCAAGGGTGTGGACCATATGGAGTTCACAGCGGACGGGCGCTACGCGCTCGCCACCTGCGAGTTTTCGGGCCAGCTCCTCAAGCTGGATGTCGCGGCCCGCAAGGTCGTCGGCTACCTGACGCTCGACCCCGATGGCCTGGGCGCCCGGGCGATGCCGCAAGACATCCGCGCGTCGCCGGACGGACGGGTGTTCTACGTCGCGGACATGATGGCGAACGGGGTCTACCTCGTGGATCCCGACGAGTTCCGGCGCGTCGGGTTCGTCGCGACGGGGAAGGGGACGCACGGCATCTATCCGAGCCGCGACGGCCGCCGCATGTATATCACGAACCGCGGCTGGAACACGACGGCCGGGGGGCGGCGCGGACCGGGGACGGTGACGGTCCTCGATCCGATCACGCAGCGTATCGTCGTCACGTGGCCCGTGCCGGGTGGCGGGAGTCCCGACATGGGGAACGTGACCGCCGACGGCCGGGAGCTGTGGCTGTCGGGGCGCTACGACGGCGAGGTGTACGTCTTCGACGCGGGGACCGGCCGCCTCATGCACCGCATCAAGGTCGGTCGCGAGCCGCATGGCCTGTGCGTATGGCCGCAGCCGGGGCGCTATTCCCTGGGGCATACCGGGAACATGAGATGACGCGATGAACCGCATCAAAGGGAAGCTCATTCTCATCACCGGCGCGAGCTCGGGGATCGGCGAAGCGTGCGCGCGGCGATTCGCAGGCGAAGGAGCGAGCCTGGCGCTGTGGGCGCGCCGCCGGGAGCGGCTCGAGCAACTCGCGGCCGAGCTGCACCAGCAGCACGGCACCGCGGTGCGGCTCGCCCAGGTGGACGTGCGCGACCGGGCCGCCGTGAGCGCCGCCGCCGCCGAGCTCACCGGCGGCGGGCACGTCCCGGATGTCCTCATCAACAATGCGGGACTCGCGAGCGGGATGGCCAAGATCCACGAGGGCGACCCGGAGGACTGGGACCGCATGATCGATACCAACCTGAAGGGACTGCTCAACGTGACGCGCGCGATTCTGCCGCACATGGTGGCCCGCCGCCGCGGTCACGTGGTGAATATCGGCTCGACCGCGGGTCACATGACCTATCCGATGGGGAACGTCTACAATGCCACCAAGTTCGGCGTGCGCGCGCTGACCGAGGGCATGAATCTCGACGTGGCGGGCACGCCGATCCGCGTTTCCGGCATCGACCCCGGGTTCGCGGAGACCGAGTTCTCCGAGGTGCGGTTCCACGGCGACAAGCAGCGCGCGAAGCAGGTCTACGAGGGCTTCAAGCCGCTCAGCGCGGACGACATCGCGGACGCGATCGCCTACGTGGTGAACCTCCCCGAGCACGTCAACATCCTCGACCTGATCCTCGTGCCGACGGCGCAGCGCAATGTGTACGTCGTCGACCGGACGTCGCAGTAAGCGACCGTTTTCACCGATAAGGAGCGGGCACATGCAGCAGCGCACGCTGGGCAAGCAAGGCCTCGTCGTTTCCACCCTGGGCCTGGGGTGCATGGGGATGTCAGAGTTCTACGGCCGTCGCAACGACGCGGAGTCGATCGCGACGATTCACCGGGCTCTCGAGCTCGGGATCAACTTCCTGGACACCGCCGATGCGTACGGTCCGTTCACCAACGAGCAGCTGGTCGGTCGCGCCATCGCCGGCCGTCGGGATGACGTGATCGTGGCGACGAAGTTCGGCAACGTGCGCGGTCCAAACGGCGAGTTCCGGGGCGTGAATGGCCGGGCCGAGTACGTCCGCGCCGCTTGCGACGCCTCGCGCAAGCGCCTGGGCGTGGACGCGATCGATCTGTACTATCAGCACCGCGTCGATCGTGCAGTGCCCATCGAGGAAACGGTGGGCGCGATGGGCGAGCTGGTCCGGGAGGGGAAGGTGCGCTACCTCGGACTCTCCGAGGCATCGACCACGACGCTGCGCCGCGCCCACGCGGTCCACCCGATCAGCGCGCTGCAGACCGAGTTTTCACTGTGGAGTCGCGATCCCGAGGCGGAGATCCTGCCGACCTGCCGCGAGCTAGGCATTGGCTTCGTGGCGTACAGCCCGCTGGGGCGAGGGTTTCTCACCGGCAGCATCCGCCGGCCCGAAGACCTCCCGAGCGACGACTGGCGGCGCAACAATCCGCGCTTCCAGGGGGCCAACTTCCAGAAGAACCTGGACTTGGTGGGGAAGATCGAGGAGATCGCGCGGGAGAAGAAATGCACGCCCGCTCAGCTGGCGCTCGCCTGGCTGCTCCTACGGGGAAAGGACATCGTGCCGATCCCGGGGACGACGCAGCGCGCCCGGCTGGAAGAAAACGTCCGCGCGCTCGACATCCGGTTCACCCCCGACGAGCTCAAGCGCATTGACCGCGTCGCTCCGCTGGGCGCGGCCGCCGGAGACCGGTACGCGGAAGGGGGGATGCGCGCGGTGAACGTCTGATCAGGGCGCGCTCGCCGGGGCGCCCTGGCCCAGCAGGTAACGCTGGGTGAAGAGGATCGTCGCATAGAACTGGAAGTCCTGGTTGCTCTTCTTCCGGAACCCGTGGCCCTCGTCCTTCGCCATGAGGTACCACACCGGCACGTTGCGCTGCTTCAGGGCGGCCACCATCTGCTCCGCTTCGCTGCGGGGAACGCGCGGATCGTTCATCCCCTGAACGATGAACAGCGGCTTGGTGACCTTGGCGACGTTGTTGAGCGGCGCCGCGCGCTCCATCCACGCCCGCGTGGTGGAGTCGCGCTCGTCGCCGTACTCGACGCGCCGCAGGTCCTGGCGGTACCCCGAGGTGTTCTTCAAGAACGTCGCGAGGTTCGAGATACCGACCACGTCCACCGAGCAGCACACGCGGTCGTTGTAGAGCGTGGCGGTCACGAGTGTCATGTGACCGCCGTAGCTGCCGCCTGTCACGAGCGCGTGGTCCGCGTCGAGGTCGGGACGCGTGCCGATCCACTCGAACAACGCGCCGATGTCCTTATAAGCGCCGTCCCGTAGTGTCCCGTTGTCCAGCTTCACGAACGTCTTGCCGTGGCCGGTCGAGCCCCGGATGTTCGGCAGAATCAGGGCGATGCCGAGCTCGTTCAGGTAGTAGTTGCTGCGGCCGAGGAACCCGGGGCGGGACTGCCCCTCCGGCCCCCCGTGGATGTTGATGATGACCGGCCGCCGGCCGCTGAAGCGTGCCGGGGGCTTGTAGAGGAAGCCGGAGATGGAGCGGCCGTCGAAGCTCGACCAGTGGATCAGCTCCGGCTCGGCGAAGTCGCTGGTGTTGAGCCCGGCGGTCTCGCTCTCGGTCCACCGCACCAGCCTCCCGGCGACGAGATCCAGGGAGTAGGCGTCCTGGCTCGACCGCGTGGACGTGAACGAGAAGCCGAGCTCGGCGCCGGTGCGGCGCCAGCGAATGTTCCCCACCAGTCCGGTCGGGAGCCTCGGGATGCGCCGCTCCGCGCCGGTAGCCGCGTTGAGTACGTGCAGCGCGCCGATGCCGTCTTCGTTCGTCACGCACGCGAGCCAACGCCCGTCGGGTGAGAGCGCGAACTCGTCCACGTCCCCCGCAATGCGGTCCGTCAGGAAGCGGAGGCGCCGGGTGACGAGATCGAGATACGCCAGCCGCTGGAACTCCGCGCCGAGGTCGGTCGTGAGGTAGACGCCCTTGCCGTCGCGGCTGAACTGCGCGCCGCCCCCCCCATACGCCACGGTGTCGTTCCCCTGCTTCATCGTGAGCTGCGTCTTGACGCCGGTCGCGGGGTCCGCCAGCCAGAGATAGCTCTCGTTCACCGAGATCCCCTGGTGCAGCAGGATCGTGCGGCCGTCGGGCGACCAGTCGAGCGGCGCGTACCCGCCGCCTTCCAGCTCGAGCACCATGCGGTCGGTCCGCGGGTCGCTCGGATCCATCACCCACAGATCCAAGTCCCGCCCGTTGCGGCGCGTCGACATGTAGGCGTAGCGGTCGCCTTTGTGCGACCAGGCCCCGCCCGTGTTGCGCGACCTGCCGTCGGTGAGCAGGGTGATGTCCCCGGTGGCGACGTCGTAGCGGTACTTCTGGAAGAACTCGCCGCCGCCGACATCCTTGGTGAACACGATGTAGCGGCCGTCGGTCGGCTGATACGACGCGCCGGAGACGGGATCGGGGAAGAAGGTGAGCTGGGTGCGCGCCCCTCCAGGGAGCTGCACGCGGTGCAGCTGGGGCGCGTCGCCGAAGCGCGTGCCGATGATCATCTCACGCCGCGTCGGGTGCCAATCCCAAAACGCCGCCGCGCGAAACTCGCCGTAACGGCGCGCGACCTCGGCTATGCCGGCGGGGATGGGCGGGATGCCGTCCGTCACGAGATTGTCGCCCGGGGCGATGGCGGCGGTTTGGGCGAGCAGCGGCGCGGCACCCAACAGCGGCGCGACGAGCAGCAGACGTGCGAGCTGGATCATGGGCAGGGGAATAGAGTTCTCCCTAAGCTATCGACTGTTCGGGTCGGGGCTAGTGTGGCTCGCCGACTCTGGGCCCCCGTCGTAGCTTTCCGCGGACCAGAGGAGTGGAGTGAGGGTGACGGCCTACAGGTACCCCGATAGCCACGTGTTCTACCGAAGGCTGGGGCGCGACTTCCCGCGCATCGTGCGCGGCGAGGGGTGCTGGCTCGTGGACGAGCGCGGCAAACGTTACCTGGACGCCGTGGGCGGCGCCTACGTCGCCAACCTGGGCCACTCGAACCCCGCGATCGCCGAGGCCATGGCCCAGCAGGCCCGTCAGTTCGGGTACGTTTCCGCCACGGCGTTCACGCACGGCCCGGTTGAAGACCTGGCGCGCGAGCTCGCGGCGACCCTCCCCGGCGACCTCGACAAACTGTACTTCCTCTCGAGCGGCTCCGAGGCCGTGGAAGCGGCTCTCAAGCTGGCACGCCAGTACTGGGTCGAGTCGGGAAAGCCCGAGAAGCACAAGATCATCGCGCTCGCGCCCTCCTATCACGGGAACACGCTGCTGGCGCTGTCCGCATCGGCGCGCGAGCCCTACAAAGAGCCGTTCCGCGACTGGCTGGTGGACGTGCATCGCATCCCCGCGCCCTATCCCTACCGGTGTCCCTGCGCGGGCGAGGATCCCGCATGCCCCGTGTGCAGCGGCGCCGTGCTGGAGGAGGCGATCGCCCGGCTCGGCGCGGATACGGTGGCGGCGTTCATCGCCGAGCCGGTGGGGGGCTCCTCCACCGGTGGCTCCACTCCCCGCCCGGAGTACTTCCGGCGCATCCGTCAAGTCTGTGACCGCCACCAGGTGCTGTTCGTCGCCGACGAGATCCTGTGCGGCGCCGGCCGCACGGGCACCTGGTGGGCGATCGAGCCGTACGGTACGGCACCCGACATCATGACGCTCGGCAAGGGCATCTCGGGCGGCTACGCAGCCCTCTCCGCGGTGGCGGCGCCGGAGCGGATCATCGACGTCATCGCGAACGGTTCGGGCGGCTTCCTGCACGCGCAGACCTTCTCCCATCACACCGTGGCGTGCGCCGCCGGGCTCGCGGCGGTCCGCCAGCTCAAGCAGCAGCGGCTGGTGGAGCGGTGCGCCACGCTGGGGGCCGTGCTCCGGCGACGGCTCGCGGCCCTGCGCGATCTGCCGCACGTCGGTGACGTGCGCGGGCGGGGACTGCTCGGCGGGATCGAGTTCGTGGAGGACAAGGCGACGCGGGCGCCGTTCCCCCGCGCCGCCCGCTTCGCGGAGACGCTTACCGAGGCCGCGCAGCAGGCCGGGCTCGTCGTGTGGCCCAACGTCGGTCACGCCGACGGGACGAGCGGGGACCTCGTGATGGTCGCGCCGCCCTTCATCATCACGGAGCAGGAGATCGACGAGCTGGTGCAGCGGCTCACGGCGGCCCTCGAGCAGGCAGTGTCGGCCGTCAGCCGCCAGCAGTCGGTGTAGGAGGTCGCCCTTGACCGCGACCGCTCCCGCCCAGTTCAAGATCACCTACACGTCCGCCGACGTCGATTGGGAGCTGTTTCACCGTCAATTCGACGCCGCGCTGGCGCGTGTGCGAGGGCAGCTGGGACGGGATTACCCGCTCTACATCGCGGGCGAGGCGGTACGCTCGGCTGCCGAGTCGATCGTCGACCGGTCGCCCAGCGACACGGCGGTCGTGCTCGGCCGCTTCGCCGCGGCTACGCACCAGGAGGTGGACCGCGCCGTCCGCGCGGCACGCGTGGCGCAGGCCGCCTGGGCGCACCGCGGTTGGCGGGAGCGCGGCGCGCTGGTGCGGCGGGCGGCGCAGCTCATCCGCGAACGCAAGTTCGAGCTCGCCGCGATCATGAGCCTCGAGGTGGGGAAGAGCAGAGTCGAAGCGATGGGCGACGCCGAGGAATCGGCGGACCTGCTGGACTACTACTGCCAGCAGCTGGAGGACGCGAACGGCTTCGTGCGTCAGATGGCCAAGGTCACGCCCGTCGAGCACAACATGGACGTGCTGCGACCGTACGGCGTATTCGCGTGCATCGCGCCGTTCAACTTCCCCCTCGCACTCTCGACCGGCATGTCGGGCGCGGCGCTGGTGGCCGGAAATGCCGTCGTCTACAAGCCGGCGGAGGAGGCGCCTTGGACCGGGCTCAAGTTGTACGAGATCTACCGCGACGCGGGGCTGCCGCCGGGTGTGTTCAACTTCCTGTCCGGGTCCGGTCCCGAAGCCGGCGAAGCGCTGTGGCGTCACCCCGGCGTGGACGGCGTCGTGTTCACCGGCTCGAAAGCGGTCGGGTTGCGGATCTACCGGGGGCTCTCGACCGGCTGGATCAAGCCGTGCCTGCTCGAGATGGGAGGCAAGAACGCCGCGATCGTCATGGAGTCGGCGGATCTGGACGCCGCGGCGGACGGAGTCACGCGGTCGGCGTTCGGACTGCAGAACCAGAAGTGCAGCGCCACGTCGCGGGTGTACGTACATGAGCGGGTGGCGCGACCGTTCCTCGAGAAGCTGGTCGAGAGGGCCACGGCCTTGAGGATCGGAGATCCCACCGAGCGGGACGTCTTCTTCGGACCCGTGATCAACGCCCGTGCCGTGGCGACGTTCGAGCGGGCCGTGGCGCAAGCGCGCCGCGAAGGGGCGATCCTGCATGGGGGCCAGCGGCTCACCGACGGGTCGCTCGAGCGGGGCTACTTTCTCGCGCCGACGATCGCGCGGCTGCCGCTGTCGTCCTCGTTGTTCCTGGAGGAGCTGTTCGTGCCGTTCCTGGCCGCGGCCGAGGTCGCGGGGCTGGACCAGGCGATCGCGGAAGCGAACAAGGTAGAGTACGGACTCACGGCGGGGATCTTCTCGAAGCGGCCCGAGGAAATCGAGCGGTTTTTCGACGAGATCGAGGCGGGCGTGTGCTACGTCAACAAGCGCACCGGCGCCACCACCGGCGCCTGGCCCGGGGCGCAGCCGTTCACGGGCTGGAAGGGCTCAGGGTCGACGGGGAAGGGCGGGTGCGGCCCCTACTACGTCGCGCAATTCCTGCGGGAGCAAAGCCGCACGGTGATCGAGGCATGAGGGACTATCCCCGCATCGTGGTCGCGCCGCCCGGGCCGAAGGCGCGGGAGATCGTCGCGCGCCAGGACCGCTGGGCATCGACGTCGTACCCGAAGGAATACCCGCTCGTGATCGCGCGCGGCGAGCGCGCGATCGTCGAAGACGTGGACGGGAACCGTTACCTCGACTTCATGGCCGGCATCGCGGTGGCGTCGACGGGGTACGGCCACCCCAAGGTCGTCCAGGCGATCCAGCAGGCGGCCGCGCGGTTCCTCCACATCTGCGGCAGCGACTTCTACTACGAAAGCTTCGCCGCGTTGTGCGAACGGCTCGCCCAGCTCGCGCCCGGGACGAGCAAGAAGCGCGTGTTCCTGTCCAACTCGGGGACCGAGGCGGTGGACGGCGCCATCAAGCTGGCCCGCCACTCGACCGGACGGCCGGCCGTGATCGCGTTCCTGGGCGCGTTCCACGGGCGCACCTACGGCGGCTTGAGCCTTACGGCGAGCAAGGTGGTGCAGCGCGCCGGGTTCGCACCCTTCCTGCCGGAGGTCCATCACGTCCCGTACGGCTACCGCTATCGCTGCGACTACTGCCGCACCGAGCCCGCGTGCACGATGCGCTGCGTGTCGGCTATCGAGGACGAGCTGTTCGCCAAGAAGCTCGACCCCGCGAGCGTGGCGGCGATCTTCGTGGAGCCGATTCAGGGCGAGGGCGGGTACGTCGTCCCGCCGCCGGGCTACTTGAAGGCGCTGCGAGAGCTGTGCGACCGGCACGGCATCCTGCTGGTGTGCGATGAAGTGCAGAGCGGCATCGGTCGGACGGGAAAGATGTTCGCGTGCGAGTACGAGGGGATCGAGCCGGACGTGCTGCTCAGCGCCAAAGGCCTCGGCAGCGGCATGCCGATCGGGGCGATCATCGCGAAGGAGTCGATCATGAAGTGGGGCCCCGGGGCCCACGGCACCACGTTCGGCGGTAACCCCGTCTGCTGCGCCGCCGCGCTCGCGACGCTCGACGTCGTCGAGCAGGAGCTCTTACCGAACGTGGCGAAGCTGGGCGACCGTCTGCTGGCCGGCGCCCGGCGCCTCCAGGAGAAGTTCGGCTCGATCGGCGACGTCCGGGGACGCGGCCTGATGATCGGCGTTGAGTTCGTGAAGGATCGCGCCACGCGCGAGCCCGCACCGGACATCCCCCACGAGCTGGTGGAGCGCGCGTTCCGCAAGGGATTGCTGCTGCTCGGCGCGGGCAAGAGCTCGCTCCGCCTCGCGCCACCTCTGGTGGTGGACGAGTACGACGTGGATACGGCGCTGCGGATCATCGAAGAGTGTTTGGATGAGCTGGACTGAAGGCGCCGTCGGCCATCAGCCTTCAGCAGGATGCGCCGAAAGCTGATGGCCGAAAGCGCTTCTAAGGTGATGTCCATGCGCGACGCCGTCGCCCGGTTCGTGCGCGACAGCGATACCGTCGTCATCGAAGGGTTCACCCATCTCATCTGCTTCGCGGCGGGCCACGAGATCATCCGTCAGGGCCGCCGCGACCTCACCCTCTGCCGCCTCACCCCCGACCTGATCTACGACCAGATGATCGCCGCGGGGTGCGCCCGGAAGCTCGTGTTCTCCTGGGCCGGAAATCCGGGCGTCGGCTCGCTGCACGCGTTCCGCCGCGCCGTGGAGGGTAAGCACGCGCCGCTGCTCGAGTTGGAGGAATACTCCCACTTCGGGATGGTGGCGCGCTTCTCGGCGGGCGCCGCGCGACTCCCGTTCTGGCCGCTGCGCGACTACATGGGCACCGATCTGCCCAGGGTGAACCCGCGCATCCAGAGCGTCACCTGCCCGTATACCGGTGAGCGGCTCGCCACCGTCCCGGCCTTGAACCCCGACGTGACCATCATCCACGCGCAGCGGGCCGACGCCGACGGGAACACGCAGATCTGGGGGCTCGTGGGCGTGCAGAAGGAGGCGGCGTTCGCCTCGGCGCGCGTGATCGTGGTCGTCGAGCAGCTCGTGGACGAGACCGTGATCCGCTCCGACCCGAATCGCACGGCCATCCCCGGGATGATCGTGGACGCGGTCGTGGTGGAGCCGTGGGGCGCGCACCCGTCGTACGCGCAGGGGTACTACGACCGCGACAATGACTTCTACCTCGCGTGGGAAGCGATCTCGCGCGATCCCGGCGCGATCGAGCGCTACCTCGGCGAGTTCGTGCGTGGCGTGCCTGACCGCGCGACCTACCTGGCCAAGCAGCCGGGATTGGCCGCTCGGCTCACGGCGCAACCGCACTTGGCCGGCGCGGTGAACTACGGCTTCTGACGTGGCCTACACCCCGGACGAGCTGATGACGAGCGTCGCGGCGCGCGAGCTCGCCGACGGCGAGGTCGTGTTCGTCGGTATCGGCCTCCCCAACCTCGCTTGCAACCTGGCCCGCCGGACCCACGCGCCGCACCTGGTGCTGATCTACGAGTCGGGCGCGGTCGGGGCCGTGCCGGAGCGGCTGCCCATGTCCATCGGTGATCCAGCGCTCGTCACCGGATCGCTCATGGTCTGCGGCATGGCGGACGTCTTCCAGCTGATGCTGCAGAACGGCCGGATCGAGGTCGGGTTCTTGGGGGGCGCGCAGGTGGACCAGTACGGGAACCTCAATACGACCGTGATCGGATCTTACCGGCATCCGGCGGTGCGGCTGCCCGGGAGCGGGGGAGCCGCGGAGATCGCGATCCACGCGCGCCGCACGCTCGTCGTCTCGAAACTCTCGGCACGCACGTTCCCGGCGCGGGTGGACTTCGTCACCAGCCCGGGCATGCGTCGCGACGGCGTCACCCGCCACGAGCTCGGGATGCCGGGTGCGGGACCCGTGAAGGTGATCACCGACAAGGCCGTGCTGGAGGCCGACGCGGCGACCGGCGAGCTGGTGCTCGCCGCCTTGTACCCCGGCGTGGAGGAGGCCGAGGTAGGGGCCGGCGTCGGGTGGCCGCTCCGCTGCCGGCCGCGGCTCGCGCGCATCGATCCGCCGACCGCAACGGAGCTGCGGCTGCTCCGGGAGGTGCTTGACCCCAAGCGGCTGTACCTCCGCGGATGAGGCGCGGCGGGTTGGTCGCCCTGTTGCTGCTCGCCGCCGCGCAGCGCGTGGCCGCGCAGGTTGACACCGACTCCCTCGCCGCACGCATGCGCAAGATCGCGGACGCTTACGTGGCCGCGTATTTCGAGCGGCATCCGGACGAAGCCACCCTGGACGGGGTGGCCGGCGTTCGCCACGACCAGCTGCCCGACAACTCGCCGATCACACGGGGGCGCTGGCAGGCGCGCGAGGACCGGTGGCTCGCGGAACTGCAGCGCATGGATCCGACCCCGCTCGTGGGGCGGCCTGAGTGGACGGCCTACGGCGTCATGCGCGCGTCACTCGAGGGGTCGGTGGCGACCCGTGTGTGCCGCTACGAGATCTGGAACGTGAGTCATGTGCATCGTGGCTGGCTGCCCATCGTTACGTCGCTGGCCGCCGTGCAGCCGGTCGGCACGGAAGAGCTGCGCGCGCAGGCCCTCGCGCGCTGGCGGGGGATACCGCTCTACATCGCCAGCGAGATGGCGAACCAACGCGAAGGGCTGCGGCTGGGCTATTCGGCGCCGCAGGGCAACGTCCGCCTCGTGATCAAGCAGCTCGACCAGCTGCTCGACGAGCGGCTCGATCGATCGCCCCTGTACGCGCCGGCGTTGCGCGATTCCACGCCGGCGTTCCGCGACGAGCTGCGGCGCTTCATCGAGAACGCGATCCTGCCGACCGTTCGGCAGTATCGGCAGTTCCTCGACAAGGAGTATCTGCCGCGCGCCCGCAAGGTGCTCGGCGTCTCGGCGAACCCCAACGGCGCGGCGTGCTACCGGGGGGCGATTCGCGCCACTACGGAACTCACGCTCACCCCCGACTCGATCCACCGGCTCGGTCGCGCGACGGTCACGGAGCTCGAGGCGGAGATGCGCGCCATCACGGAGCACAGCTTCCGCTCGCGCGATGTCACCCCGGTGCTCAAGCGCCTCCGGAACGACCGCAAGTACGCCTTCCGGTCCCGGGAGGAGATGCTGGTGGTCGCGCAGACGGCGCTCGAGCGGGCGCAGGCGGCCATGCCGCGCTGGTTCGGCATCCTGCCGCGGGCCGGCATCGTCATCCGCCCCTATCCGGAATTCCGCGAGCAGGAGAGCGTGGCAGAATGGGTCCCTCCGGCCGAGGACGGCAGCCGACCCGGCACATATCTCTTGAGTACGTACGACCCGAAGCACAAGGCCCGGGCGGACCTGGAGCCGCTCACCTTCCATGAGACCATCCCGGGACACCACTTGCAGGGGACGATCGCGCTCGAACGCGGCGCCGCCATTCCGGCCATCGCCCGCTACTTCTGGTCGCCGGGGTTTGGCGAGGGCTGGGCCGAGTACGCCGAGCAGCTGGCGGACGAGATGGGCCTGTATTCCTCCGACACAACGCGGCTCGGCGCGCTCGCCGACCTCACCCTCTCCGCGGCGCTGCTGGTGGTCGATACGGGCATCAATGCGTTCGGGTGGACGCGCGACGACGGGATCCAGTTCCTCGAAGCGCACACCCGCGTTCCGGAAGCTCGCGCGGCGGTACCGGTCGACCGCTACCCCGTGTGGCCGGGCCAGGGACTGTCGTACGCGCTCGGCCGTCTAGAGATCCGTCGGCTGCGGGCCCTCGCCGAGCAGGCCTTCGGCGCGAAGTTCGACATCAAGGCCTTCCACGACCACGTGCTCCAGGATGGCGCGGTTCCGCTGCCGATGCTGCGCGAGCAGATCGAGCGATGGCTCGCGGCAGCGCACTAGCCATCGCTCTGGTGTGGGGTGCCGCTGCGCCCCCTCGCGCACCCGCCCAGCGTGAGCCGGTCTTGCACCAGGTCGATGTGCCGCACGCCTACTACTGGCGGGAGATGTACGTCCCCCAGGCGACGAGCGGGCCGAGTGCGGTGACGTGGTCGCCGGACGGCACCGAGCTGGTCTACTCGATGCAGGGATCGTTGTGGCGCCAGCGCGTCGGCTCTGCGGTCGCCCAGCAACTCACGTCGGGCCCCGGGTACGACTACCAGCCCGACTGGTCGAGCGACGGTCGATCCATCGTCTTCGCGCGCTACGCGCACGACGCCATCGAGTTGGAGCTGCTGGACCTCGCCACCGGGACCGAGCGAGCCGTCACCGCCAACGGCGCCGTGAACGTCGAACCACGCTGGTCGCCGGACGGCGCGCGCATCGCGTTCGTCTCGTCCGTGTACCACGGGCGGTGGCACATCTTCCTCGCTGCCTTCCCGAGCGGCGAGGTCGTGCGGTTGACCGAGGACTCGGACAGCCGGCTGCCCCGCTACTACTACAGCCGGTGGGACCACTACATCTCGCCGGCGTGGTCTCCGGACGGCAGCGAGATCCTGTTTGTCTCGAACCGCGGCCACGTCCACGGAACAGGCGGATTCTGGCGCATGGCCGCGCAGCCGGGGGCGCAGCCGCGCGAGCTGCGCTACGAGGAGACGACCTGGAAGGCACGTCCCGACTGGGCCCCTGACGGCCGGCGCGTCGTCTACAGCTCCTACCTCGGCCGACAGTGGCACCAGCTGTGGCTGATGATGAGCGAGGGGGGCGACCCCTTTCCGCTTACGTACGGAGAATTCGACGCGACGGCGCCGCGCTGGTCGCGCGATGGGAAGCGGATCGCCTACATCTCCAACGAAGCGGGGAACACGGCGCTCTGGATCATGGAGTTGCCGGGGGCGCGCCGGCAGCGCGTCACCGCGACCGAGCGGCGGTATCGCGAGCCCGTGGGGCGGCTGCGGATCGTGATCACGGACCGACTGGGGCACCCGGTGGCGGCCCGGGTCGCGGTGGCCCGACCTGATGGGCGGGCCTATGCCCCCGACGACGTCTGGTGGCACGCGGACGAAGCGTTCGATCGATCGGAGCGAGGGTTCGAATACGGGTACTTCCACGCGAGCGGCGGGGCGGAGCTGACGGTGCCTGCGGGTCGTCTGCAGGTGGAGGTGTGGCATGGCCCCGAGTACCGGGTCTCCCACGGTGACGTCGACGTTCCCGCCAACCGATCCGTGGTGCACCGCGTCAAGCTCGAGCGACTCGCCGACCTCCCCGCGCAGGGGTGGTGGAGCGGTGACCTCCACGTGCACATGAACTACGGCGGGGCGTACCGCAACACGCCGACGCACCTCGCGTCGCAGGCCCGGGCGGAGGATCTGCACGTCGTCGAAAACCTGGTAGTCAACAAGGAGCAGCGCATCCCGGACATCGCCTACTTCCGCACCGGTCCGGATCCGGTCTCCGGTCCGGGGTTCCTGCTGATGCACGGCCAGGAGTTCCACACGAATTACTGGGGACACACGGGGCTGCTCGGGCTCACGGACCATTACATCCTGCCCGAGTACGCGGGCTACCCCAATACCGCGGCCGCGAGCCTCTACCCCAGCAACGCGGACATCGCGGACCTGGCCCACGCGCAGGGCGCGCTGTTCGGCTACGTGCACCCGTTCGATGCGCGCCCCGATCCGGCCGACACGGTGACGCCGCTCACGTACGAGCTGCCGGTGGACGTCGCGCTCGGCAAGGTGGACTACATCGAAGTCATGGGGTACTCGGATCACCTCATCACGTCGCAGATCTGGTATCGACTCCTCAACTGCGGCTTTCGCCTGCCGGCGGGCGCGGGGACCGACGCGTTTCCGAACTTCGCCTCGCTGCGCGGGCCGCCGGGGCTGGTGCGGGTCTTCGTGAAGACCGGCGCCGCGCTCGATCCTCGGGGTTGGCTCGCCGGGATCAAGGCGGGACGGACCTTCGTCAGCAACGCGCCGCTGCTCGCGTTCACGCTCGGGGGTCGGGAAATCGGGGATGAAGTAAAGTTGGCTCCCGGGTCGCATCGTCTCACGGCTCGTGTGGGGCTCCAGTCGAACGTTCCGGTGGACCACCTCGAGATCGTGGGAAACGGCGCGGTGGTGGCCACCGTACCGCTGCGTGGCGAGCGCACCACTGCGCACGATACCGTCTCGATTCCGGTCACGCGGAGCGGCTGGTACGTGCTGCGCGCCTACAGCGATCGCGCCGAGCTGCCGGTGCTCGACCTGTACCCGTTCGCTTCGACCAGCCCGATCTACGTGCGGGTGGGGGGCGAGCCGGTGCGCTCGCGCGAGGACGCCGAGTTCTTCGTACGCTGGATCGATCGGATCGAGCGGGCCGTACAGACGAGCACCGCGTGGAACACGCAGGCGGAGCAAGCCGCGGTGCTGCGCCTCCTCAGGGAGGCGCGCGCCGCGTACGCGGCGCGAGTCGGTCCGTAGCGGAAGTCATGGACATCCCCCGCGACTTCAACGCCGCCTGCTGGTTCGTGGACCGCCACGTGACGGAGGGTCGCGCCAATCGGCTCGCCATCCGCTACGACGGGCGGAGCATCAGCTACGGCGACGTCCTCGCCGGGACGAACCGCTGGGGCAACGCGCTGCGGCGGCTCGGCGTCAGGATGGAGCAGCGCGTGGTGCTGCTGCTTCCCGACTGTCCGGAGTTCGTGTACGCGTTCTGGGGGGCGCTGAAGATCGGCGCCGTGCCGGTCCCGACGAACACGCTGCTGACGCCCCGCGACTACGAATACATCTTGAACGACAGTCGCGCCGCGGTCGCTATCGCGGGCGAGGAGCTCGCGCCGGCGATCGAGGCGATTCGGCCCCGCCTCAGGTTCTTGCACGAGCTCATCGTGGCGGGCCGACCCGGGCCGGGGCAGGTGGGACTCGCCGAGCTGGTGGGTGCGGAGTCGGAGGAGCTGGACGCCGCCACCACCACGAAGGACGACGTGGCTTTCTGGTTGTACACGTCCGGCACGACCGGCACTCCGAAGGCGGCCGTGCACCTGCATCACGACATGGTCGTGTGCTGTGAAGGGTTCGGGCGGCACGTGCTCGAGATCGGCCCGGACGACCGCTGCTTCTCTGTGGCCCGGTTGTTCTTCGCCTACGGGCTCGGCAACGCGCTCTACTTCCCGTTCCACGTCGGTGCCTCGACCGTGCTGTCTCCCCGGCGTCCCGAGCCGGTGAAGGTATTCGAGATCCTCACCCGGGAGCGGCCGACGCTGTTCTTTGCCGTCCCGACCGCGTTCGCCACGATGCTGCAGGTCGCGGATGCCGAGCGCACCTACGACCTACGCTCAGTCCGGCTGTGCCTCTCGGCGGGCGAGCCGCTGCCGAAGCCGATCTACGAGCGGTGGCTGGAACGGTTCAAGCTCGAGATCCTCGACGGGATCGGCTCGACCGAGCTGTGTCACACGTTCATCGCCAATCGGCGCGGGCAGGTGCGTCCCGGCTCGAGCGGCACCCTGGTGCCGGGCTACGACGCCCGTGTCGTGGACGACCAGAGTCGCGACGTGTCGCCGGGCGAGGTGGGAAACCTGCTCGTGAAGGGCGACAGCGCCTGCGCCGGCTACTGGAACCAGCACGAGCGTTCGCTGCAGACCTTCGTAGGCGAGTGGGTGCGGACGGGCGACAAATACCGGCGGGAACCGGATGGCAGCTTCTGGTATGCGGGCCGCGCCGACGACATGCTCAAAGTGAGCGGGATGTGGGTGTCGCCGGCGGAAGTCGAGAGCGCCCTCGCCGAGCATCCCGCGGTGGTGGAGGCGGGCGTGGTGGGCGCCGCGGACCGGGACGAGCTCGTCAAACCCCTCGCGTTCGTGGTGCTCGCCGCCGGTCACCCCCCAACGCCGGCGTTGGAGGATGAGCTCAAGGCGTTTGTGAAGCAGCGGCTCGCCGTCTACAAGTACCCGCGCTGGATCGTGTTCGTGGGCGAGCTGCCGAAGACGGCGACAGGCAAGATCCAACGTTTTAGGCTACGGGAAACAGCCGCACAGGCGCACGGGAAAGGCAAAAGCTAGGCGCACAGACGGGCAGCGGCGAGCAGCGAATGGAAAACAGGAGAAGCCCTTCCCGCTCCCTTACACCTGTTTACCGCTGTGCGTCTGCGCGTCTAGCCGTTGCCTTTCCGGTCCGTCTGCTCCGTGTGTTCCCTGTTCACGACAGTATCAGCAGTGAGACGTCGTACAGCGCGTGCGTCCATGCCGTGATCCCGAACCCGCGCAGCAGATACAGTGCCGAGAAGAACAGCCCCGCGATCATCCGGAAGACGAACGAATACACCTGGAGCCGGTCGCCGTACGGGCCGAGATAGTGGAAGGCCGAGAAGATCGCGGCCCCGAGCACGGTGGCCGCGACGCCGGCGGCGACCGGCGTCCACCCGAACACCGCGCGTGCCGTGGCCGAGAGTGCGGTGACGAGCAGCACGCGGAACAGCAGCTCCTCGTAGATCCCGGCGCCGAGCGACACCATCAGACGGGTCCACCAGGTCAAGTCGCCGGAGGAGGCCAGCGCCAGCGTCTGCAACAGCCCGATCACGCCCGACGTGATGCCGCCGACCACGATCCCGAACGCGAGCGCGAGCGCGAGCGACTCGCCGAGCATCCCCAAGAACACCCGGCTCCGGAGGCGCGAGCCGTGGGCACGCATGTCGCGGGCGACGAGCCACAGCCCGCCGCCGATCAGGCAGATCATGAACAGCAGCGGGCCCCAGCGCCCCGCCACCGCCACGAAGAGACCCTGCAGGATCACGTCGGCGCCGTTGCGGATGGAGCGCGGGCCCGTCGAGAGCAGCACCGCGAGGATCTGATAGAAGGCGAGCAGCGGCAGGGCGAACAGCAAACTGTAGCGCGGCGCGCGGCTCGCTTGCCAGTAAGAGTTGGGCGCGCTGAACGTGGCGAAACGATCGGTCATCGGGTAGGAAGTATCGCTCGGGACTCGCGCACAGGGAACTTGCCAGCGTGGGGGGCGGCCGGTATCCTAGGCGACCCTACGGGAGCACGCCCATGAAGGTTGCGCTGTGCCTCGCATTGCTCGCCGCGCCCGTCGCCACCTACGCCCAGCAGAAGGAGCGCGCCCGCGACCTGCGGATTCCGCTCGACGGTACGCCGGGCCCGCTCGACGCCATCACCGACGTCCCCGGCGTCGAGGTCGGGCACGCGACGCTCGTCTCGGGGAGCGGCAAGCTGGTGGTCGGGAAGGGACCGGTTCGCACCGGCGTCACCGCCGTCCTGCCGCGCGGCAAGCGCTCGGGCGATCCCGTCTTCGCGGGCTGGTTCACGCTCAACGGCAACGGCGAGATGACCGGTACCACCTGGCTCGAGGAATCGGGCTTCTTGTGGGGCCCCGTGATGATCACGAACACGCACTCGGTGGGCGTGGTGCGGGACGCAGTCATCGAGTGGCTGGTGAAGCAGGCCCGCAGTCTGAGCGAGTACGACTGGTCGCTCCCCGTCGTGGCCGAGACGTGGGACGGCTCGCTCAACGACATCAACGGGTTTCACGTCAAGAAAGAGC
>Ga0209802_1000293_pt1 | contig 38635 bp, 33 predicted proteins | sample GraSoiAngelo_129_FD_185886 | JGI IMG/M metagenome (GOLD analysis project Ga0209802, IMG submission 185886) | Grasslands soil microbial communities from the Angelo Coastal Reserve, California, USA - 14_0927_12_40cm (SPAdes) (version 2) | ecosystem: Environmental > Terrestrial > Soil > Grasslands ... | reverse complement strand
CGCGGATTCCCCTGAAAGATGATCTCCCCTCGATCGATGGCGTACAGCCGATCAGCCACGCGCGTCGCATTGGCCAGATGCGACTCGGCGATCAGCACGGAGATCCCCATCGCTTTGATCGCACGCACCGCCTCGATGAACCGCGTGACCACGACCGGCGCGAGCCCCTCGAAGGGCTCGTCCAGGAGCAGAATCGACGGAGCCAGGGACATGGCGCGGGTGATCGCCACCATCTTCTTCTGTCCGCCGGAAAGATGCAGCCCCCGGCGTGTCATGAAGCCCTGAACCTCCGGGAAGACCGAGAAGACGCGCTCGTCGAGCCCGCGACGCGCATTACCCCCCGGTGGCACGAGCCACGACGTGATCTGGAAGTTCTCCTCGACCGAGAGATCCGGGAAGATTCCGCAGTCCTCCGGTGCGTAGCCGATGCCGAGCAGCGCGCGCTCGTGCGCCGGCAGCCGCGTGATGTCACGGTCGCGGAACGCGACCCGGCCCGAGCGGACCGGCAGGAGGCCCATGATGCTGTCGATGGTCGTGGTCTTGCCGGCCCCGTTGCGGCCGACCAGGCAGATCGCCTCGCCGTCCGCCACCCGCAGCGAAACCTCGCGAAGGATCTGGGCCGGCCCCCGGAAGGTGTTGATCCGATCGAGCTCGAGCGTGGCGGCCGGCATCAGCGCGCCTCCGTCGTGCCGATGAGGTTCGTGATGACCGTCTCGTTGCGCCGGATCTCGTCCGGGGTGCCGTCCGCGAGGATCGCCCCCTGGTGCATCGCGACGATCCGGTCCGAGTAGTTGAAGACGACGTCCATGTCGTGCTCGATGATCGCCGCCGAGATGCCGGTCGAGCGCACCACCGAGGTCACCGTGTCCATGATCGGCGCCTTCTCCCGGGTGCTGACGCCGCTGGTGGGCTCGTCGAGGAAGAGCAGCTTCGGGCGCAGCGCGTAGGCGACCGCGACGTCGAGCAGCTTGCGCTCGCCCTGCGACACGCCGCCCGCCAGGGTCCGCGCCTTCGCTTCGAGACCGAACGCTTTCAAGATCTCGTGCGCCTCGTCCCAGACGGCGGAGTCGCTTGCGGCCAGCGCCACGAGGTTGGCGATCTTGCCCTCGCGCGAGAAGATCGTGAGCGCGACGTTGTCGCGGGCGGTCAGCTGGTCGAAGAGGTTCACGAGCTGGAAGCTGCGCGCGATCCCGGCCTTGATGCGGCCGTGCACGGACTGTTTGGTGACGTCCGCGTCGCGAAAGAGGATCTGGCCCCCGTCGGGCCGGAAGAGCCCGGAGATCAGGTTCACGAGCGTCGTCTTGCCGGCGCCGTTCGAGCCGATCAGCGCGAGGACCTCGCTCTCCTTGACCGTGAAGTTCACGTGGTCGACGGCGTGCGTGTCGCCGAACCACTTCACGAGATCCTTCGTGATGAGCAGGCTGATCTTGGCCCCCTCCACGTCAGCTCCTCCCCTGGAAGCGCGCCACGAGCCGGCTCGCGGTGCCGACGATCCCGGTGGGCAACGAGAGCACGAGCCCCACCAGCACGGCGCCGAGCAGCAATTGCCAGTAGACCGTGTAGCCGACCGCGTAGGTCTTGAGGTAGTTGAACACGATGGCGCCGATGATCGGGCCCGCGAACGAGCGGAACCCCCCGAGCACTGTCATGAAGACGATCTCGCCCGAGAACGTCCAGTGCATGATGTCGGGCGTAGTGAGCCCGTTGAGCGGAACCCACAAGGCGCCCGCGAGCCCCGTGAAGACGCCGGACACCAGGAAGGCCACCCACCGATACCGCCAGATCTGCACGCCGACGAACTCGGCGCGCGTCTCGTTGTCGCGGATCGCCTGGAGCGCCATCCCGAAGGGCGAGTTCACGATCACCCACATCAGCGCGACGCAGACGCAGAACGTGATGAGCACGTAGTAGTAGTACGCGTGGGACATGAATGCGATCTTGTCCCCCGCCCCGGTCACCAACCCGGCGAACAACGACGGCGTCGGCACGCGAAGGCCGTCGGTGCCGCCGGTGACCCAGAAGAACTTGAAGGCGAGAGACCAGAGCACCTGCGAGAGGGCCAGGGTGAGGATGCCGAAGAAGATCCTGGTGTAACGGACGCAGACGACTCCGAAGAGCGAGGTGATCAGGACCGAGGCGACGATCGCGCCCACCAGGAAGAGCTCCATCGAGGCGACCCTGAGGTACTTGACCATCAGCGCCACCGCGTACGCGCCCACGCCGAAGTAGGCCGAGTGGCCGAACGAGAGGAGCCCCGTGTAGCCCAGGAGCAGGTTGAAGCCGAGCGCGCCGATCGCCATGACCAGGCCGTAGGCCAGGAGAATCGAGCTATAGGGCGGCAGGACGAGCGGGACGAGCGCCAGCAGCACCGCGATCGGCACCGCGATACGCAGGGGCCGAGTGGCCGAGGCCGTCGTCCGGGGCGCCGGCACCGGTACGCTCATGGACGTCCGAAGAGCCCGGCGGGCCGCACGAGCAAAACGAGCGCCGCGATGAGGTAGAGCACCGCCAGCTCGATCTCGGCGAACCAGGTGATGCCGGCCTCGCGCACGAAGCCCACGATCAGCGCGCCGACCAGCGCGCCTTCGAGGCTTCCGAGCCCACCGATGACGACGACGATGAACGCCAGCACCAGCGCGTCCACCCCCATCCCGAGCACCGCCGACTGGCTCGGCACGATGATCGCGCCGCCCAGCCCCGCCATGAAGCAGCCGAGCGTGAAGGCCTCGATGTAGACGCGGTTGACGTTGACGCCGAGCGCCGAGGCCATGCGCATGTTCTGCGAGGTGGCGCGTAGCACGACGCCGAACTTCGTCCGGTAGATGAACGCCCAGAGGAAGATGGCGGCGGCCGCGCCCACGCCGATCACGAGGAAGTTGTAGGTCGGGTAGATCGACTCTCCCACCGAGAAGCTCCCGAAGCTCTCGAACAGCGAGCTCGCCGAGAGCGGGTACGGCCCCCAGATGAAGCGCATCAGATCCTCGAGGATCATGAGGAGACCGAAGGTGCAGAGCAGCTGGTACTCCTCGGCGCGCGGGTAGAAGGGCCGTAGGAGCGTCGGTTCGAGGATCGCGCCGAGGACCGCCGCGGCGAGTGCGCCGGCCGGCAGGAGTGCGAGCCACACGGGCGCCGACGCCCCGGCCGCCACTGAGCCGATGACCCAGGCCGTCACGTACGCGCCGAAGGCGTAGATGTTGCCGTGCGCCAGGTTCACGATCCGCATGACGCCGTAGATGAGGCTGAGGCCGCCCGCGATCAGAAAGAGGACCGAGGCGTAGAGCAGCGAGTTGAGAAGGTGGATGAGGACGACGTCCACTACTCGGCCACGCGGTACGAGATCACCTTCACCTCAGCGTTCGTCGAGTTGCCGTTGAGCGCCAGCGCCAGCAGGACGCGATACGCGCCCGGCGGCAGCTTGCCCTTGAGATCCACGATCAGTCGGCCTCCCTCCACGTCATGCGCCCAGCCCGTCGCCGCGACCTCGTCGCCGGCGCCGATCACCGTCCAGCGCGCCACGACCGTATCGCGCGCCTTCTCGCCGGTGGGCTCGAGGCGCACCGGCTCCCGCACGATCTTATACGAGCGCTCGAATTTCGTGAGAGTTTGCGCGTCGACCTGCAGCTCGAGCCGATCGCCCCGCCGGTCGACCGCGGCGACCCAGGCGCGGCGCGGCAGCGCCGAGCCGTCGAACGAGCCCACGACGTTCGGATACGAGAGGTCGCGGAACACCGTGAGCACCGTGGAATCGCCCGACCACTTCTGCAGGCGGTAGGGTCCGCTCGTCACGAGCCAGTGACCATTCTGCTGGCGGAAGCGCCGGAGCGCCGCCCAGCGCTGCCGGGCTTGCTCGACGGTGACGAGGCCCTTGAGCGTCTCGGGCACGTACGCGCGACGCTCGAGGCTCTCGGCGATCGGGCCCAGCGCGTCCACGAGCTTCCGGTCGCGCGCCAGATCGAGCCACGGAACGCCGCGGCGCCGGGCTTCGTCCTCCGAGAACGCGGCGAGCCCGCGTGTCACCGCTTCTTCCATCAGGACGACGAGCTGCCATGGAACCGCGCTCCACGGCGGCGCGATCGCCGGCGCCTCGGCGGGCTCGGCCGCGTGGCGCAGATACACCTCGACCACCGGAGTCTCGAGGAACACCTGAAGGTCGCCGAAGTCCCTGATCTCGGTCTCGACCTTCACCACGCGCACGGCGGCGAGCCACTCGCGCAGGAGCGCGGTGGCCCGATCGACCTGCCGGTCCCTGGCGCCCCAGCGGCGGGCGAAGACGTACGGATAGATCACGTCCGCCACGCTCATCTTCGTCTGGTCGTGGAACTTGGAGAGCGCGACGCGATACGTGACGCGCTGCTGGGCGACCGAGCCCGCCGCCGCGGGTCGCAGGATCCCCGTCGAGAGCTCAGGCGCGAGGGCGTCCGGCGGCATCTCGACGGGCCCGGAGACCTCGACGGCGCGCACTCGGTTCGGGAGCCAGCCTACGCCGGAGGGCTCGGGCAGGACCGCCGCGTCGCCGAGCACCGACCATATGAGGGTGCCCGCTTCGTCGGAGAAGCCGGCGATCGGGTTCCATGCCGCCGCCGGACGCGTCGCCGTCGAGACGCGAAGCCAGCCGTTCCACGGAAAGTCCTTCAGCTTCACCGTCCGGAAGAAGATGCCGGAGCCGAGGCCTGTCTGCGTGTCGTAGCCGACGTTCTCGACGCCCTCGGAATAGCTGTCGTTGACCGCTTCGCGCCGGACCGCATACCCGATGGGCACGCGCTCGCAGCCGCGCGTGACCAGCGACACCAGGCGGCGCTCGAGATTCAAGCGATCGACGGCGCTCGCGTAGTCGCCTCGCACCCGGCGGGCGAACATCTCCTCGATGGCGATTCGCGAGCTCGGGTCGGTGACCGCGCGCGCGGACAAGGCGTGAGCGTGGAACCAGCCCTCCTTCAGCCACGGCGGACTCGTCCAGCCGTTGAGCCACGCGGTCTCGTCGCGGAGAAGCTCGCCCAAGCTCACTTCCTCGAGCGTCGCGTCCCACTCAGCGTCGGCTGGCCGCCAGGCCGGGCCGGCGGCAACGCCGGCAAACCCTCTTCGCACGCGCAGCCTCGGAATCGGTCCCGCCGTCGCGGTGCGCGTCTTCGCCGCCTCGACGAGATCGGCATGGTGCGCGTAGTCCTCGTGCCACGGCGTGACGGGATACGGATAGGCGACGTACTCGGTCTTCGCCGTGGCCAGCGCCGGCGCCAGGCGCGCCGCCGCCGCACAGCGCTCGCGCGCGTCAGCGAACGCGCGACTCGCCGGATTGAACGTGAGCACGACGAACCCGCGAAACGATTCGACCCACGCGAGCTCCGCGCCCTTCGGCGCCGTCAGCGGCCCGATGTAGGCGTGGATCGCGTTCTTCGCGAACAATCGCGCCGCCGTCGCCGGATCGGCCACTCCGAACGCGATCTCCTGCGGATAGAACGAAGGATAGTAGGGAATCTCGTGCCCCGCCTCCGCCGAAGCGAAAAGGACGGGGGCGATCACCGCGGAAACAACGAGCAGATGTCGGACGTTCACGCTGAACGGGGGCCGAGGGCGGGGGCACGGGTGCGCGAGCCGCTAGACGGAGCTGCTCGCGTACCCCCGCCCTCGGCCGAGCGCTAAGCCTTGATGACCGGCCAGGTCTTATCGATCCAGGTGTACGTCGATGTCGGCTCGCCTTTGGGCCAACCCGGAGGCGCCGTGATGTTGCGAATCGGAATCGTGATGATGCGGCTCGGATCGAGGATCGGGAACGGGTACTCCGGCATGTTCTTGCTGAAGCCGGTCACCGCGTCTTTGTAGCCCTGGTGGTTGTCGGGGCGGATGTAGACGTAACCGCCGGGACCCGCCATCATCATGCCTTCGAGCAGCGCGATGATCGCCTCGTCGTCGGGCCAGCCGCCCCCGCCGACCTTGTTGGCCTTCTCGATGGCGGTCTTCAGCATGTACGTCGCCATGTACCCGCCCTCGGCCTGGAAGTTCGGGTACTCGGTGAAGCGGGCGTGGTACTTCTCGACAAAAGTCTTGTTGAGCGGCCACTTGTCACCGCCCGGATACGTGAAGTGGTAGTTCGAGTGCACGCCGGCCAGGACGTCCTCGGGGTGGTCCTTGCCGAGCGCGTGCGGCGCGACGCCGAAGGCGATCGTGCTGGCGAACTTCGCCTTCTGGAACATGCCGTACCGAAGCGCCTGCTTGTACATGGCGACGTAGTCGCCGCCCCACACCGAGCATACGATCAGGTCGGGCTTGGCCGCGATCGCCTTCGTGATGTGCGAGGCGAAGTCGGTCGTGCCGAGCTTGGGCCAGCCTTCCGACACGACTTCGGACTGCGGCATCAGCTTCTTCATGACGACCTTCACGTGGTCGAAGGCGTTGCGGCCGTACGAGTAATCCGGATGGATGTGGGCGACCCGTTTGGTCTTGGGCCAGGTCTGGGCGATACCCAGCGCGCAGGTCACGCCGTCGGCCGACTGCATGTTGGTGATGCGGAAGATGTAGTGCGGGTTGGGCACGGCCTTGTCGAACAGGAAGTCCGTGCAGCCGTCCACGAAGATCGTGAGGAGCTTCAGCTCCTCGGCGACGGGACCGAGCGCCGGCGTATTGCCGCTCGAGGTGATGCCGCAGAAGAAGTCGATGTTCTCGGAGAGCTTCAGGCGCCGGAGCTCCTTGACGTTCGCGTCGGTGCCGGCGTTCTCGTCGGCCTTGAGAATCTCGATCTTCCGCTTGCCCAGGAGCCCGCCCGCTGCGTTGATCTCCTCGGCCGCCAGGAGTTGGCCCTTGTACATCGGCTCGCCGAGCACGGCCCCCGGCCCGGTGAAGAACGTCATGTGCCCGATCCGGTAGGGCTTGTCGGGGATGGTGCCTTTCGGCTTGTCCTGTGCGTGAGCCACGCCGACGACCGGAAGGGTCGCGCCGGCCGATGCGAGCGTGGCGCCGACGCTGACGCCGAGAGTGCTCAGAAAGTCCCGCCGATTCACTTCGCCTGCCATGGTGGACCCCTCCATTGGGTGGACGCCTCTCGAATGGGCGTGGTGCTTCACGGCGTGAGCCTGTAACTCCTTCGGACAAATGTCAAGGTTCGCAGGTCTGGACCCTCTGGCCCTCTGGCCTATAATCAGTGGCCGGCGGATTCTGTTCCCGGCTTGACACGATGGTGACGGGATTGGCCCGAGGGGTGACGACGGCGCTGCGAGGCATCGCTGCCGCCGTGCGGGCGCGTCCCGTCACGGTGCTGGGGGTCGTCGGCGCGGTTCTCGCCCTCCACGTTTTTCTGCCGCCGCTGGTTCTGGCGGTGGCCCGCGGGCCCTGGACCTACTTCGCCTTCAACCCGTGGCTCACCCGGCTGCCGGAATACCTGGCCTCCAGCACGCCGCTCGAGCAGAAGCTCGACTTTCTCTCCCGCGTCGCGCTCTTCTGGTTCACGGCGGACGGCCCGTACGGGTTCCCGGAGTGGGGCTTTGCCGTGGACACGATGGACCTCGGGCGCTTCCTCGCGATGTCGCTCCTGGTCGGCGCCTATTTCGCGCTCCTGCTTTATCGCCGCGAGCAGGGACGGCGGGCCGGCTGGCGGGCCGGCACGAGCCGCGCCGGCGGAATCGTCGGAGCGTTCGCGGGAGTGCTCGGGCTCTCGACGGGGCCGTGCAGCGTGGTCGGCTGCGGAGCGCCGGTGCTCCCCGTCGTCGGTCTCGTCTTCGCCGGGCTCTCGAGCGGCACGCTCGCTCTGCTCTCCGGCGCGTCGCGCGTCCTGAGCGCCGTCGTCCTCGTCGCGCTCACGCTCGTCGTCGCCCGGCTCGGCTGGCAGGCCGGCCGAGGGCACGCCTGAGGGAGGGCTCTTCGGTGAGCCCTCCCTCACTCTCCCATCAGGAACTCCTCGTTTCAGGACTTTCGCGACGTCTTCGAAAAGAAGGTCCCCACCAGCGGTCGTAGCTCGCGGTTGCCGCACTCAGGACAGGCCGGGTTGCCCGTCTGACGTTCTCGGATCGACAGGGTCAGCGATACTTCCTTCTGGCACTTGTCACAGAAGAACTCGTAGAGAGGCATGGTCCTTCCTCCTCTCGACGTGACAGGTTGACTGATGGTCAGCTCAGGTTGACGACGACCGACTTCACCTCCGTGTATTCCGCGATCCCCTCGTGACCGCCTTCGCGCCCGAGGCCAGATTCCTTGAAGCCGCCGAACGGGATCTCGTGCGTGTAGCCGGTGGCGTCATTGGCGCCGACTAGCCCGTACTCGAGCTGCTCGGCCACGCGAACGAGCCGCGTCATGTCGCGCGTGTAGAAGTAGGCCGCGAGCCCGTACTTGGTAGCGTTGGCGCGACGGATCACCTCTTCTTCCGTGTCGAAGACCAGTAGCGGCGCGGCCGGCCCGAAGATCTCTTCTTGCGCGATCGCCATGTCGTCGGTGACGCCGACTAGAACCGCCGGCGAATAGAAGAACCCCTTCGCGTACGGGTCACCGGTCAGGTAGCGGCCGCCCGCCACCAGCTTGGCGCCGTGCTTCACCGCGTCCTCGACCAGCGAATGCACCTTCGCGCGGGTCTCCTCGTTGATTAGCGGGCCGATCTGGGCACCCGGCTCGAAACCCGGGGCGACCTTCAAGCGCCCGACCGCCTCGACGAACGCCGGGATGAACTCTCCGGCGATGCCACGCTGGACGTAGATCCGGTTCGCGCAGATGCACGACTGCCCGCCCACGCGCAGGAACTTCATCGCCACCGCGCCCTCGAGCGCCGCCTTGAAGTCGGCGTCGTCGAACACGATGAAGGGCGCGTTGCCGCCGAGCTCGAACGAGAGCCGCGTGACCTGCTTGGCGGCCGTCTCCATGATCCCCTTGCCTACGTCGGTCGACCCGGTGAAGCCGATCTTGCGGATCAGCGGGTGCGTGAGCAGCTCGGCGCCGACCAGCCGCGAGCGATTGGTCGTGAGCACGTTGAAGACGCCCCGCGGCAGCCCGGCCACCTCGGTGATGCGCGCGATGGCGAGCGCGGTGAGCGGCGTGGCCGAGGCCGGCTTGAGCACGACCGTGCAGCCGGCGGCCAGAGCCGGCGCGATTTTCCGCGTGACCATCGTCGCCGGGAAGTTCCACGGCGTCACCGCCGCGACCGGGCCGATCGGCTGGCGCAGCACCCAGTAGCGCTTGCTGGGCTGCGGCGACGGGATCCACTCGCCGCTCACCCGCCGAGCCTCCTCGGCGAACCAGCCGAAGTAGCCGAGCGAGAACTGGACTTCCTTCCTCGCCTCCTCGTACGGCTTGCCGTTCTCGAGCGTCACGAGCCGAGCGAGCTCGTCGCGCCGCTCCTGCATCAGCTCCTGGATCTTGAGGAGGATGCTCCCGCGGTCCTTGGGCGCCAGCACCGACCACTCGCGGAACGCCGCGTGCGCGGCGCTGACCGCGCGCTGGATGTCGGGGCCGGCACCGTTCGCGACCTTCGCGACGACCGAGCCGTCGGCGGGATTCTTCACATCGAAGGTGGCGCCGCCGTCGGCGTGCACCCACTCGCCATTGATGTACATCCGCTCGATGTCGGCCATTGAGATCCTCCGGTGCTGGCGGATTGGGGCGACTTCGCCGCGAGAGCCTACGCCAGTGAGACACCGCGCGCTAGACGCGCCGCGACAATATAGATGGGGGCCCCGAAATGGCCCCCATGCCCCCCACGCTCGGCCGCGCCCCGGCGTAGCCGTGGCGCGCCTCGATTTCGCGTTGGCCTTCTGGGGGCCCCGAAATGGCCCCCATGCCCCCCACGCTCGGCCGCGCCCCGGCGTAGCCGTGGCGCGCCTCGATTTCGCGTTGGCCTTCTGGGGGCCCCGAAATGGCCCCCATGCCCCCCACGCTCGGCCGCGCCCCGGCGTAGCCGTGGCGCGCCTCGATTTCGCGTTGGCCTTCTGGGGGCCCCGAAATGGCCCCCATGCCCCCCACGCTCGGCCGCGCCCCGGCGTAGCCGTGGCGCGCCTCGATTTCGCGTTGGCCTTCTGGGGGCCCCGAAATGGCCCCCATGCCCCCCACGCTCGGCCGCGCCCCGGCGTAGCCGTGGCGCGCCTCGATTTCGCGTTGGCCTTCTGGGGGCCCCGAAATGGCCCCCATGCCCCCCACGCTCGGCCGCGCCCCGGCGTAGCCGTGGCGCGCCTCGATTTCGCGTTGGCCTCCTGGGGGCCCCGAAATGGCCCCCATGCCCCCCACGCTCGGCTGCGCCCCGGCGTAGCCGTGGCGCGCCTCGATTTCGCGTTGGCCTCCTGGGGGCCCCGAAATGGCCCCCATGCCCCCCACGCTCGGCTGCGCCCCGGCGTAGCCGTGGCGCGCCTCGATTTCGCTTAGGGGTTCGAGAGGTGGGTGACGAGCCAGCGGGCGGTGCGCAGGAGCTGAGCGTCGCGGTGGCGCGCGCCGACGAGCTGGACGCCCAAGGGTAATCCGTTGGCGCCCTGCATCAGCGGAACGTTGAGCGCCGGCATTCCGCAGAGCGTCCACAGCGCGCAGAAGGCCGGATCGCCGGTCGACTCGAGCCCCTTCGGGGCGGTGCCGAACGCGGCGGGCGTCAGGATCGCGTCGTAACGCTGCTCGAAGAGCTCCGTCAGGCTCGTGTTGAGCTCGGGGATGCGGCCGAGCGCGCGCAGATAGTCGACCGCGCGAACCTCGCGGCCCTGCTCGATGCGCTCCCGCAGCGCACGCGAGAGCTTGTCGCGCCCGTGCTCCCACTCGCGGCGCAGGTTGATCGCGATCTCGGCGCCCCCGACGGCGCGCTGCCACTCGAGCACCTCGTCGGACGGCGTGGTGAGCTCGAGCTCCTCGACGCGATCACCGAGATGGCCCACCAGCTCGGCGAAGGCTTCGCGCGCGTCGGCGTCGACCCGGTCCCAGAGCGAGGTCTTCACGAACGCGAACATCGGCGCCAGCGGCGGCTCCTCGGCGGCGAGGGCGCGATAAGGAACGCGGGCGCGCGGTCGCGAGTCCGGGTCACGCTCGTCGTACCCGGCGAGCTCTTCGAGGAGCAGCGCGATGTCCTCGATGCCGCGCGCGAAGAGACCGACGTGATCGAGCGTACGCGAGAGCTGGAACATCCCGTGGCGCGGGATCAGCCCGTGTGTCGGCTTGAGCCCGTAGACACCGCAGTACGATGCCGGTCGGACTGTCGAGCCGGTGGTCTGGCTTCCGAGCGCCAGCGGTACCATGCCGGCCGCCACCGCCGCGGCCGAGCCGCTCGACGATCCGCCGGGCGTGTGGCCCGAATTGTGCGGGTTGCGCGTCTTGCCCGGCGTGCGCGTGGCGAACTCGGTCGTGACCGTCTTGCCCAGGATGACCGCGCCCGCCCCGCGCAGCAGCGACACGACCGACGCGTCGCGGGACGGCGTGCGTCCGGCGTGCAGCACCGAGCCGTTCTCGGTGGGCATGTCCGCGGTGTCGATGATGTCCTTGAGACCCACCGGGATACCGTGCAGCGCCCCGATCGGTTGCCCGGACATGCGAAGCTCGTCGGCGGCGCGCGCCTGAGCCAGCGCGTGCTCGGGATCGAGGAACGTCCACGCCTGCACCTGCCCGTCGATCTCGCGCACTCGCGCCAGACACGCCTGCACGAGCTCGACCGACGTGACGGCGCCCTCGCGGACCATCCGCGCCGCCTCCACCGCCGAGGCCCAGCTCAACCCCTTCTGATCCATCGCCGCCCAAACACTATCACTACGCCCGCTCAGTGAGCATCTCTCAGTGAGCATCTATGGACGCTCAGTGAGCGTCGCGACAAAGAGCGGGCGAGCCCGCCGGCGCGCCGCCGGCTATGCCGATTGATCCCACCGCTTCGAGCGCGGGCTTTGCCCGCGCAATCCGAAGCTCTCTCGAGCGGCGGCTCAGCCGCCGCAATCCTATCGAAGGGGGGAGGCAGGGAGGAGCGCGCCGCAAAGCGCGCGACGACCGTCGGAAGGGGGGCGCAGCCCCCCTCCGAGCCTACTTTCCGTAGAGAAACTCTGGGAGCCAGAGGGTCATGCCGGGCCAGATATACATGAACATGAGACAGATACACACGATGACCATGTACGGCATCATGCCCGCGAAGATCTGGTTCAAGGTCACGTGCTTCGGCGAGACGCCCTTCAGATAGAACGCGGACATCGCGACCGGCGGCGACAGGAAGGCCGCTTGCAAATTCACGGCGACCATGGTGCCGAAGAGGATCGGGTCGACGTTGAAGTGGGCCAGCAAGGGAATGAAGATCGGGCAGAAGATCACGATGATCTCGGTCCACTCGAGCGGCCAGCCGAGCAAGAAGATGATCAGCTGCGCCGTCAGCTGGAAGCCCAGCGGTGAGAGGTTCATCGAGAGCACCCACCGCTCGATCAATCCCTGACCGCCGTGCAACGCGAACACCGCGGAGAACAGCGCGGAGCCGACGAAGAGCCAGCACACCATCGCCGTCGTCTTCGCCGTCAGGAACGTCGACTCCTTGATGTTCTGGCGCAGCTCCGGCGAAGTCCGGAGATACCAGAGCCCGGGTACGACGGTGCCGACGAGGGTCCCGCCGATCGCGCCGGCCACCAGGATCGACGCGAAATCTTCACCCTCGTAGACGCCGAGGGTGATGCCGACCACGAACCCGACCAGGCTCCACCAGAGTACCGGACGCATGAACTTGGCCATCACGGCGAGGTACAACGCGCCCAGCGCGCCGATCGCCGCTGACTCGGTCGCGGTGCAGATGCCGAACAGGATCACCGCCAGCACCACGGCTGTGAGCACGCCGAGCGGGACCACCGAAGCGCACAGCTCTTTCAGGATCTCGAGCTGCTCGCCGTCCATGCGCCAGAAGTAGAAGAGCAGCAGGAGCCCACACGCCGCCGCCAGACCCCAGAACCAGGCGTAGAAGTGCGCCGGGACCTTGCCGGCGTCCGACACTTTGCTGGTATCGCGGAGTGACGTCATCTCCTCCGGGCCTTCCGGCTTCTTGGCGCCCTCGGCCGACTCGGACTCGGACTCACCGGCGGAGCCGAGCTCCTGGGGCTTCTCTTCTCCGGCGGGCGCCGTCGCGACCGGAACCGTGGCCGCCGGCGGCGCCGCCGGGGTGGCGACGCGCGCGGCCGGTGCCGCGGCGGTCACCGCCTCGGGGGCGTTGTAGATGACGACGTACCACCACGTCGCGGCGAACGTCCCAACGGTCAAGAACAGCGGCACGGCCAGCACGAGCAGGTTATGGGCGATCACGCGATAGCCGACCGGGCGACCGTCGGGCCCGGAGCCGCTCAAGAGACTCGGGCGCAGCGCGGCGGCGAGGACGCCGGCGACGATGCGACGCGCCGGGCCGCGCTCGAGACGACTCAGGTACTCGGGCACCTTCACGCGGTACTGGTCGGGCGGCAGCTTCGGCGCGATCTTCGGATTGATGATCGCCCAGCCGAGGATGTAGACGAGGTAGAGGAACGTCAGGAAGAAGCCCGGCAGCATCGCCGCCGCGTAGAGCTTGACGATCGACTGTCCGGCCACCGCCGCGTAGACGATCAGCATGACCGACGGCGGGATCAGGATGCCGAGCGTCCCGCCCGCGGTGATCGCGCCGGAGGCGAGCTTCACGTCGTAGCCGGCGTTCAGCATCGGGCGCATGGCGATGACGCCCATCAGCACGACGACGGCGCCGACGATGCCGGACGCGATGCCCCAGAACGCGCACACCAGCAAGGTCGTGACGGCCAGCGAGGCGGGCACGCGGCGGAACGCGAGCTGGACGCTGTGGAACATGCGGTCGACGAGCGCCGCCCGTTCCATGATGTAGCCCATGAAGACGAACAACGGGACCGACAAGAGCGTGTCGTTCGTCATCACGCCGTAGGTGCGCTGCACGATCAGGTCGAAGATGCGGTTGTCGTACCAGTGGGCGACGGGCACCCAGAAGGCGATGTAGCCGAAGATCATCCCGAGCCCCATCAAGGTGAAGGCGGGCGGGAAGCCCATCATGATCGCCACCACGATGAGCCCGAGCATGGTGAGGCCGAGCCAGGGCTCGCTCATGGCGTCCGGCTCTGCCGCTCGGTATCGTCGACCACGCTGCGGTGGCGGGCCGCCTCGTCGATCGCGTGGGCGCCTTCCATCGCCTGCCGCCGCGACTCCTCGTCGACGTACTCACTCCGCGAGAGCTGCGTCTCGATGACGTCGATCTCCTCCACGTCCTCCAGCCGCGCCGGCCAGGCCCCCGCACGCAGGCACTCCACGCACCGGAGGATCTCCGCCAGTCCCTGGAGCATGACGAGCGCGCCGGCGATCGGAATGACCGATTTGAAGTGGTAGACCGGTGGCCCTTCGGCGGTGACCGTGGAATGCTCGCCGATACGCCAGGAGATGGCCGCGTAGTCGTAGCCCGCGTAGATCAGACCCAGGATGCCCGGGATGAAGAACAGGAGGTAGAGGATCAGATCCATCGACGCCTGCCCACGCGGCTTCAGATAGATGTAGACGAAGTCGGCGCGCACGTGCCCGCCCAGAGCCAGCGTGTAGGCGCCGCAGAGCATGAAGAGCGAGCCGTAGAGCATGTTGTTGAAGTCGAAGATCCAGGCGGTGGGAGCGTTCAGGATGTACCGCTTGAAAACCTCGATCGCCACGACGAACGTGAGCGCCATGATGAGCCAGGCCGCTGCCTTGCCCGACCAGTAGCTGACCTGGTCGACGATGCCGATCACGCGTCGGGCGCTCATCGGATTAGAGGCGCGCCGCGGCCGGCCAGCCGGTTGATCCCGGTTGGCCGGCACACATGGGCTCGAGCACGGAGTGACTAGCTCTTCTTCGGGGTCGGCTTGCCGAAGTAATGGTTGTAGGCCATACGCCGGCTGACGTTGGTGTCGAGATCCCACTTCACCGCCCGCGCGGCAAATGCCTTCTGGGACTCGGTGATCTCCTTGAACAGCGGATTGTCCGTCGCCTTCTTGTCGGCGACCTGATCGTAGACCTCGAGCTGCTTCTGCAACACCGAGTCCGGCGTCTTGTAGAAGCGCACCTTGTCCTTGGTCTGCAGCTCGATGTAGTCCTTCGAGTAGCGGTCGATCGCCTTCCACGACATGTCAGCCGAGGCCGCCTCGACCGCGTTCTCGATGATGGCTTTCATCTTGTCCGGCAGCGCGTCGAATTTCGTCTTGTTGAACGTGATCTCGAGCTGCTCGGCGTTCTGGTGATAGCTCTGGAGCATGCACACCTTGGAGACGTCGGCGAAGCCGAGGATGCGGTCGGACGTCGCGTTGTTGAACTCGGCGGCGTCGAGCAGGCCGCGGTCCATGGCCGGCACGATCTCGGCGCCGGGCAGCGCGTTGACCGCGGCGCCCAGGCCCTGGAACACGTCGATCGAGATGCCCACGGTGCGGAACTTGAGACCCTTGAAATCGTCGACCTTCGTGATCGGCTTCTTGTACCAGCCGAGCGGCTGCGTCGCCATCGGCCCGTACGGGAACGACACGACGTTGGCGCCGATCGAGGCGTAGAGCTTGGTCAGGAGCTGCTTACCGCCGCCGTACTTGTGCCAGCTGAGCAGCATGTTGGCATCCATGCCGTAGCCCGGGCCTGAGCCCCAGAGGGCGAGCGCCGTCTGCTTGCCGTAGTGGTAGACGAGCACGCCGTGACCGCCGTCGAGCGTGCCCTTCGAGACGGCGTCGATCAGACCGAAGGCCGGCACGACCGCGCCCGCCGGCAGCACTTCGATCTTGAGATCGCCGCCGGTCATGTCGTTGACCTTCTTCGCAAAGTCCAGCGCGTACTCGTGGAAGATGTCCTTCTGGGGCCACGTGCTCTGCCAGCGCATCGAGATCGGGCCCTGGGCTTTGGCGACCATCGGAAAGCCCAGCGTCGCTGCGCCCGTCGCTGCCAGCGCCGCGCCCCTCAGGAATGTCCGGCGCGGGCTCTCGGTGACCGTTTTCGGGTCGTTCATGAAGCACCTCCTCGGAAAGACGTGAATGGCCGTAGCCGGCTGATCACGAGAGACAAGACACGAAGGAAGTGGTCGGACCACCGCTCACAAAGCTATTCGAGCGGTGCGCAACCTGTCAATAAATTCAGGTTAGGCGAAATTCAGGTCAGGCGCCCGGCGCTTTGAGGATCAGCGAAAGACGGTTGCCACCCCGGCGTATCGTCAACCTGAGCGGCACCTCGAGACCCGCGTCGGCGAGACCCTCCCGCAACGCGTCGCGCGTGGTGACCCCCAGCTCGTTGATCTGGAGAATCACGTCGCCGACCTCGAGCCCCCCTCGATCCGCCGAGCTCTTCGGCACGACCACCGACACGGCCAGGGCGGTCGACGCGCCGGGCTCGGCGTCGCGTACGACGAAACCGAACTCGGCCCCGATTCGTTCCCCGACCACCGAGCGAGGCATGACCGCGAGGCGCACGTCGAGACGACGTCGCCCCTCGGCGCGCAGCACCGTCAGCCGTACGTCCTTCCCCGGAGCCGACGCGGCGATCAGCCGCTGGAGCACCCGCGTCTCGGTGACCGGACGCTCCTCGAACGCGACGACGAGGTCGCCGGTCTTGATCCCCGCCGTCTGGGCTGGGGTTCCGTCCATCACGTCGACGATGAAGACCCCGAAGCCCTCGCGCATGCCGTGACGGGACGAGATCTCGTCCATCTCCTGCTCGGACAGATCGCGGATGCGTACGCCTAGCCACGCCCATTGGGCCGCGTCGACCGCCGAGGTCGTCACGGCGAGCGCCAGAATCACCACGGCCAGCACCCGGACGAGCGGGGCGGCCCCCGCCCTCATTCGCGCCCTCGACGGAGCTCGTTCACGAGCTGGTCGAGCACCGCGCCGAGGCGCTCGAGGCGGCGCGTGACGTCGAGCGTCTCCAAGAGCTCCTGGCGGAGCGCGGCGTCGGGCACGACGGCCGCGGCGATCCGGTCGGCGATGACGCCGGGCGCCTGGCCCGCCGCCAGCGCCGTGTCCAGTAGATCGGGTGGCCGAGCGAGCGCCTCCAGCAGGCGGCCGCACGCGTCACGGATGCGGGCCAGCGCCGCCGAGACATCCGTCGTTGGCGCAACCTCCTCGAGCTTCTGAGCGCTGACGATCCGGTAGAGGGTGTCGCTGGGCCGCTCGGCCTCGATCCGCACGCGCCACTCGCCCTTCACGAGGATGTTGTAGCGGCCCGTCGCCAGACGCTCCCAGCTCACGATCTCGCCCGCGCCCGCCACGGAGTGCACCGCGGGCTTTCCGAGATAACTCACCTCGTCGAAGCCGGGCCTGAGCTTGACGACTGCGAGCCGCCGGTCGCGCGCCAGCACGTCCATCACCATCGCGCGGTAGCGCGCCTCGAAGACGTGGAGAGGCAGCAGGGTGTTGGGAAAGAACGTCACGTCGGGCAGCGGGAAGATGGGCAGGGTCAGGGGCGGCACTGCGTCGCGGCTCCTCGGCCTCGATCAGCCGATCTTCGGCAGCGGCCTCTGCGCGGCCATCTCGTCGAGACGCCGCTGCACGGCCGTCGCCAGGTCGCGGAACGTCCGGGCCTGAGGCGAGTCGGGCGCGCGCACCGTGATCGGTGTTCCCTCGTCGCCGGCCAGCCGCGTCGCGGGATCGAGCGGGACCTGCGCCAGCAGCGGCACGTGGTATTCGTCGGCGAGACGCTGCCCGCCGCCTTCGCCGAAGATCGAGTAGCGCTTGCCGGTGTCGGGCGCCACGAAGTAGCTCATGTTCTCGACGATACCGAGGATCGGCACGTTGAGCTTCTGGAACATCGCGATCGCCTTGCGCACGTCGAGCAGCGCGACCTCTTGCGGCGTCGTCACCATCACCACGCCCGAGAGCGGGATGACCTGCGAGAGCGAGAGCTGCGCGTCGCCGGTCCCCGGCGGCATGTCGAACACGAGATAGTCGAGGGCGCCCCACGAGACGTCCTTCAGCATCTGCTGGATGAACGAGTGGATCATGGGCCCACGCCAGACGAGCGGCTCCCGGTCGCTCACGAGGAGCCCGATCGACATCATCTTCATGCCGTGCGCCTCGACCGGGATGATCCGATTCTCGAACATTCCCGGGCGCCCGCGCGAACCGAGCATGAGCGGGATGTCCGGGCCGTAGACGTCGGAGTCGATGATGCCGACCGCCGCGCCCGTCTGGCGAAGCGCGGTGGCGAGGTTCACCGTGACCGTGGACTTGCCGACCCCGCCCTTGCCCGACGAGACCGCGATCGTCTGCCTGACCTCCGGGATGAGCTCCTCGGCCTTGGACGGGCCCTGGCCCTGGGCATGGCCGTGCGCGTGCGGCGCCGCCTGCGCCGGACGCGCGGGCTGGCCGGAGCCCATCTTCACCTGGACCTTCGACACCCCTGGAACGCGCCCGACGGCCCGCGAGGCCATGCTGTGCATGGTGGCCCTGGAAGCCGGCGACTGGGTCGTGAAGGCGAGGGTGAAGCTGACCTGCGATTCGGCGATGGCCAGGTCGCGAATGAGCCCGAGCGACACGATGTCCTGCTGCGCCTCCGGATCCTTCACCGCCCGCAGCGCGTCCAGCACGGCGTCCTGAGTGACCATACGGGCGACTATACAGGAGCACCAAATGCTTTCAACGTGATCGCGCGCGTTCCCCGCTATCTATGCGCGGAACCTTGCATTCTCACCATGTACCTGCTACAAAAAGCGGGTGATCTCTCCGGACGAATTCCGCCACACGCTGAGCCACTTCGCCTCCGGCGTGACGGTCATCACCGTGTGCGATCGCGACGGCCGACCGACCGGGCTCACCGCGAGCGCGTTCACCTCGGTGTCACTCGATCCGCCGCTGATCCTCGTGTGCGTGGACCACAAGTCGCAGAGCTATCCGGCGCTGGTCGAGGGGAAGACGTTTGCCGTCAACATCCTCTCCCACGACCAGGAGCACGTGTCGCGCCGGTTCGCGACGACGAAGATCGAGAACAAGTTCGAGGGGGTGCCGTTCATCTTGAGCCAGATGGGGCTGCCGCTCCTCGAGAACGCGCTCGCCCAGCTGGAGTGCGCGACGGTCAGCGTCCATCTCGAAGGCGACCACTCGATCTTCGTCGGACGCGTCGAGCAGGCGCGCGCGGGCTCGGGATTGCCGCTGGTCTACTTCCGCGGCCGCTACGACCGCCTGTCCGGACCCACTCCGTGACGTTCGTCCCGCTGTCGCGCCCGCCGGTCGACGACGAGATCAAGCGGGCAGTGCTGGCCGCCATCGACTCGCGTCAGTACGTCCTGGGCCCCCAGTGCCGTCAGCTGGAGGTCGAGCTGGCGAGCACGACCGGCGTGCGGCACGCCGTGCTGACCAGCTCGGCCACCGCCGCGCTCTGGCTCGCGCTCCGAGCGCTCGGCGTGAAGGCCGGCGACGAGATCCTGGTGCCGTCGCACACCGCGTTCCCGACCGTCGAGGCGATCTGCTTCGCCGAGGCGACGCCGGTCTTCGTCGACGCGGACGAGTTCTACACGCTCGACGTGCCCGACGCCGAGGCGAAAGCCACACCGCGGACGGTCGGGATCGTGCCCGTCCATCTCTATGGTCAGCCCGTGGATCTGACGGCCGTCGAGCGCCTCGCCTCGCGCCTGGGCCTCTGGGTCCTCGAAGATTGTGCGCAGGCACAGGGAGCCGAGTGGAATGGCCGCCGGGTCGGCAGCTTCGGCCGCGTCGCCGTCTTCTCGTTCTATCCGTCGAAGAACCTGCCCGGCATGGGCGACGGCGGCGCCATCCTCACCGGCGACGACGAGATCGCCGACCGTTGCCGTCGCCTGCGGGATCACGGCCGGCTCGACAAGAACGTGCACGGCGAACTCGGTTTCAATCTGCGGTTCAGCGAGCTGCAGGCGGCGGCGCTGCGCGTGCTGCTGCCGCGCCTGGACGCGATGAACGAGCGCCGGCGCGCGCTCGCGCTCCGCTATGCGCGCGGGCTGGCCGACCTGCCGCTCGTCTTGCCCGAAGTGCGCGAGCACGCCCGCCACGTGTACCACCTCTACGTGGTGCGCACGGCTCGGCGTGCCGAGCTGGCGAGGTTCCTCAAGGCGCGCGAGATCCAGACCGGGATCCACTATCCGGTTCCGACGCATCGTCAGCCGCCGGTCGAGCACCTCGCGCCGCCGCCGCTTCCGCGCACCGAGCGCCTCGTCGACGAGATCCTGACCTTGCCGATGTCGGCCGACCACACGGACGAGGAGATCGACCGGGTCGTCGCCGCGGTGCGGGCCTTCTTCCGAGCCTGATGGTTTTGCGAGCCGCAGGACGTCGCGGGGCTGGGGCCCCGCCGGCCGAGGCGAGCCTATGATGGTTTTGCCAGCCGCAGGACGCCGCGGGGCTTCCGCGCCGTCCGGGGACACGTCACCCCTCCGGATCCTGCAGCTGTACCCAAAGGCGGACTACTTCACCGGCGCCGCGATCCAGCTGCGCGACCTCGCGATCGGCCTGGCCGCGCGCGGCCACACCGTCACGGTCGCGACACCGCCGAGCGAGCTATGGGCCGAGCGGATGCGCGCGGCCGGCATCGGTTACGCGCCGATTCCCATGCGGCGCGCCTGGGACGTGCGCGCGGCGTGGCGGATCGCGAAGGTGATCCGCGCCGGCGACATCCAGGTGGCCCACGCTCACAAGGGGCGTGCCCGCACCCTGGCCCTGCTCGCCGGACTCATGGGCGCGCGGCCGCGCCTGGTCTTGAACCGCGGCGTCAGCTTCCACGTGCCGCGGGCGCGGCGGCTCGGGTACACCAGCCGGCGCGTGCACGCGATCGTGGCGGTCTGCGAATCGATCAAGCGCGATCTCGTAGCGACGGGCGTGCCGGCCGAGAAGATCGAGGTGATCTACTCGGGGACCGACGTCGAGCGCTTCCACCCCGGCCTCGACGGCCAGGCGATCCGACGCGAGCTCGGCCTCACCGCCGAGCACTTTCTCGTCACCCAGATCGGCGTCCGCTCGTGGCGCGGCTGGCGTGACGTGCTCGACGCGATGGCGCACATTGCGCCGGCCGTCCCTCGCGCGCGCCTGCTCTTCGTAGGGGCGCCCGCGCCGCGCATCGCCGAGCTCGGCGACCACGCGCGCGAGCGTGGGCTCGACGGCCGCGTGCTCGTGCTCGGCCACCGCGAGGACGTCCCGCAGATCCTGACCGCCTCGGACGTGGTCGTCGACGCGTCGTACGCCGGCGCGGGGCTCACCGGCTCGATTCGGGAGGCGCTCGCCTGCGAGCGTCCCGTCGTCGCGACCGATCTGGCGGGCATGCCCGAGCTCGTGATCGACGGCGAGACCGGCCTCCTGGTGCCCCCGCGCGATCCCGGCGCGCTGGGCAGAGCGCTGCTCCGCGTGCTCGAGAACCCGACGTGGGCGCAGACGATGGCGCGGGCCGGTCGCAAGCGCGTGGACGTGCATTTTTCGCTCCGCGCCAAGCTGGAGGCGACCGAGGCGCTCTACCGGCGCCTCGTCGAGAGGAAGGCGGCATGAGCATCCGGGCCGACCTCTACCGCCGCCTGCTGAGCTATCTCCGGCCCCACGCGCCGGCGCTGGTCGTCGGCACGGTGCTCGCGCTCGTGGTCGCGGCGATGGAGGGCTCGATCGCGTGGCTGGTCAAGCCGGCCATGGACGACGTCTTCATCCGCCGTGACGTGACGATGCTGAAGCTCATCCCCCTCCTGTTCCTCGGCGCGTACATCGCCAAGGGCCTGGCCCGCTACGGCCAGTCCTATCTGATGGCCGCGGTCGGCGAGCGCGTGATCGCGCGGCTCCGCCGCGATCTCTACGCGCACCTGCAGCAGATGTCGCTGTCGTTCTTCACGAGCCGGCACACGGCGGAGCTGATGTCGCGAGTCGTGACCGACGTGAACCGCCTGGCACGGCTGTCGTCGACGGTGCTGGTCATGACGATCCGCCAGTCGGTGATGGTGGTGGCCCTCGCGGCCGTCATGTTCGTGCGGGACTGGCGCCTCGCGCTGATCGCGCTGGTGGTCTTTCCCTTCGTCGGCGTCGCCGTGCGGTCGATCGGCCGGCGCCTTTACCGCATCAACAAGCGATCGCAGCAGAAGATCGCCGAGCTGAACGTGCTCCTCCACGAGGTGTTTACCGGGACGAAGATCGTCAAGGCATTCGGACGCGAGGCGCACGAGGTCGAGCGTTTCGACCGGGTCAATCGCGGGCTCCTCTCCCTGGCGCTCAAGGACCACCGGACGGACGAGATCACGGACCCGCTCATGGAGGTGTTGGCCGCCTTCGGCATCATGGGCGCCCTGTGGTACGGCGGCCAGCAGGTCATCCGCGGCACGATGACGCCCGGTGATTTCTTCTCGTTCACCGCGGCGGTGGCCCTCCTCTACGGACCGGTGCGGCAGCTCTCGCGCATCGTGAACACCGTGCAGCAGTCGACTTCGTCGGTCGAGCGGGTCTTCGAGATCCTCGACCTGCCACCGGCCATCGCCGATCGGCCGCACGCGGTCGTGCTGGAAGGGTTCCGCGAGAGCCTCGCGTTCGAGCAGGTCAGCTTCCGGCACGCCGACTCCGAGGAGCTCACCCTCCGCGACGTCTCCCTGACGGTCGCCCGCGGCGAGGTCGTCGCGTTCGTGGGCATGAGCGGCGCCGGCAAGTCGACCCTGATGGACCTGCTGCCGCGCTTCCACGACGTGAGCGCCGGGCGGATCACGATCGACGGCCACGACCTGCGTGACGTCAGCCAGCCGTCCCTCCGCGCCCTGATCGGCATCGTCACCCAGGAGACGTTCTTGTTCAGCGACTCGATCCTGTACAACATCGCCTACGGGCGGCCCGGCGCCCCGTTCGAGGACATCGTCCGCGCCGCTCGCCAGGCGCACGCCGAGGAGTTCATCGCCGGCTGCCCCGAAGGCTATCAGACGCTCGTGGGCGAGCGGGGCGTTCGGCTCTCGGGCGGCCAGCGCCAGCGCATCGCGATCGCGCGCGCGTTCTTGAAGAATCCGCCGATCCTCATCCTCGACGAGGCCACGTCGGACCTCGACGCCGAGAGCGAGTTCATGATCCAGCAGGCGCTGGCCGAGCTGATGCGAGGACGCACGGTGCTGGTCATCGCGCATCGCCTCGCGACGGTGCGCAACGCCGATCGCATCGTCGTCGTGCACGAGGGCCGCATCGCGGAGGTCGGACGACACGAGGAGCTGCTGGCGCGCGACGGTCTCTACCGCCGGCTCTACGCGCTGCAGATGGAAGGGGTCGCCGGGTAGTAACACGCTCACCGTCACGAGTGCCAAGAGCTCGGAACACAGAAGGGGGCACGCATGGGCACGATCGTCGGGAACGGCAAGTACACCTACGAAGTCGACGACGACTGGCAGAAGCTTCCCGCCGGCTGGACGATTCCCGTCGCGGCGGTCACCGTCGACTCGCGCGATCGCGTTTACTGCTTCAGCCGGTCGCCTGAGCATCCGATCATCGTCTTCGACCGCGAGGGCACCGTGCTTTCAACCTGGGGCGCCGGCCTTTTCGCCTTTCCGCACACGATTCGCAGCGACGCGCAGGACAACCTGTGGATCGTGGATCGCGATCACGCGCAGATGTTCTACTTCAGCTCGTCGGGCTCGCTCTTGCGCACGATCGGCACCCGGGGCCACCGCTCGGACACGGGGGTCGACCCGAAAGACTTCAGCTCGGTCGCCTACAAGAACGTCACGCACGGCGGCGGCCCCTTCAACCTGCCGACGGACATCGCCCTGACGCCCTCGGGCGAGATGTTCATGACCGACGGCTACGGTAATGCACGCGTGCACAAGTTCGCCGCGGACGGCACGTATCTCTTCTCCTGGGGTGAGCCGGGCACGGCCCCGGGCCAGTTCAACCTGCCGCACGGGGTGTGGATCGACCGGCGTGGGCGCGTGCTCGTGTGCGACCGCGAGAACGACCGCGTGCAGGTGTTCAACCAGGACGGCAAGTTGCTAGAGATCTGGCCGACGAAGCTGATCGGCCCGGCCGCGTTCTATGTGGACGCCGACGACATCGTCTACGTTCCCGAGCACAACGGTGGGCTGGTCAGCGTGCTGACGCTCGACGGCGAGCGGCTGGCCCAGTGGGGCGATCCCAGCTTTCGCTCGTGTCACGGCATCTGGGGCGACTCGCACGGCGATCTCTACGTGGTGCGACCGGGTGCGTGGGGGCGTCCCCGGCGCGTTGTGAAGTACGCGCGCGTACGGTAGAAGACGGAGGCTGAGATGGGCATCAAGGGCATCGATCACTGGGTGATCGTCGCGGGCGATCTGCAGCGCACCTTGGGGTTTTACGAACGGCTCGGCTTGAGGATCGCCTGGGAGAAGCGGCCGAATCGGCCGGACATGGCGACGATCCGCATCAATGACGCTCAGAAGATCAACGTCCACGGGCCCGAGGCGCCCGCGCGTCCAGGCTATCTCGGCGCGCGACGACCGACCGCCGGCGGCGCCGATTTCTGTCTCGAGTGGGATGGGACGGTGGACGAGATCCTCGAGTTGCTGAAGAGGAACGGCATCAAGCCCGAGGCCGGCCCTGGACCACGCTCGTGCGCGCGCGGCACGTCGACCAGCGTCTACTTCCGCGATCCCGACGACAATCTGGTCGAGTTCACGGTCTACGGTTAGCCCGCGGCGCGTTCAGCAGGCGATGAAGTCTCGAATCACGGCCATCGCGCGCTCGGGCGCGTCCGGGATCACGACGTGGCCGCACCCGGGAAATCGCTCGAATCGAACCAGATGCGCCGGGAGCGCCGCCGCGATATCGGAGAGTCCCGGGACCAGATTGAACATGTGGCCCTCTCCTCCCGGCCGCGTGAGCCAGCGCGTGACCTCGGGATGGCGAACCACGCGTCGAGCCACATCGGGATTGCGCGGCGTTCGCGTGTAAAGCGGAAAGGCCAGGCGAAGCCAGGCCTCGACCGAAGCCGAATCGGTGTGGCCCTGGCCCTCGACGAATCGCCGGCGAGCCAGCGCGCCGACCTCCGGTCCTCCGAAGCGTTCGAACAGCTCCACTCGCCGCTCCAGATGCGTATCGCCCGCAGCCTCCGTGCTCACCAGAATCAGCTTCGCCGGGTGGGTCGGATGGCGCGTCGCGTACGCGAGGGCGACCGTGCCGCCAAACGAAGCGCCGTGACGAAGACGTGCATCTCAGCCGAGAAAGCCGCCAGCGTAGCGCAGCGCATAGACCTTCTCGTTCTGAAGTGGTTGCCGAGCCGCTCCGTCCACGAGATCGCTCATGCGATCGGCGAAGCCGAAGTCAGCCCGACTGCGGCCGCAGGATGGCGCAGGTGGCCGTCGCGTGCGCGAAGAGAGTCCCATCGGTGTCCCGCAACGACGCCTCCGACACGCCGAGACTCCGCGAGACGTGGATGATTCGCCCTTCGGCGATCAGGTCCTGATCAAGCGGCACGGGCTTCAGCATCTTCACGTGAAGATCGATCGTGCCGATTCCCGCGCCGGCTTCGAGGGTGGTGTGGACGGCGCAGCCCGTAACCGAATCGAGCACCGTCGCGGCAAAGCCGCCGTGGACTCCGCCGAGAGGGTTGATGTGGCGGAGGTCGGCGCGAGCGCTGAACTTGATGTAGCCCGGGCTCGCCTCGGTGATCCGCATCGGAATCGTGTTCGCCATGCTCGGATGCGGAAGGGTGCCGTCCCTCATGGCTCGAAACAGCTCCAAGCCCGACATCTCGTGCAGGTTCATGAGCTCATGTGCCGGCCAGTCGGGCGACGATAGGCATCACCTTCTCCATGGCGTGGTCGAGGACGACGTAGTACGAGAATCCGTATCGGTCCCGGCGCAGGCGCATCTCGTCGACGATGTGATCGAGCGGCCCGATGAAGATCGACGGCATCTCCAGCACCTGCTCGGCGGATATTCCCAGCCACGCTCGCTCGCGCGCGAACCGCTCAGCCGCCTGTCGCCGCTCCTTGGCGAAGACGACCGTCACGACCATGCTCAGCTCGATCTCGCCGAAGCGCTCCCCCGCGACCTGACGAACCTGCTCCACCTTCTGGCTGACGGCCGGGGCCAGGCGGCCGCTTGGATCATCCGACATGGCGCCGTTCGCCGTGGACACGGTTTGAAATCCGATGATATCGGCTTCGCGGGCCGCGATCGTGAGCATGCGCGTGCCGGAGGCCCCGATGAGAATCGGCGGATGCGGCCGCTGCACGGGCTTGGGAAAGCCGTCAAGGCGCGTCACTGCGTAGTGCTTGCCGGCGAACGTGAGCGGCTCCGTGCCGAAGAGTCCCTTGAGCACACGGATCGCTTCCTCGAGGCGGTCGACCCTGACACCCGGCGGATCGAACGGGATCCCCGCGCTGTCATATTCGGCCTTCGAGAAGCCGGCTCCGAGCCCCAGCTCGACGCGCCCGTTCGATAGCACGTCGAGCGTCGCGATCTCCTTCGCGAGCATCACCGGATGCCGGTAGTCGTTCGAGAGAACGAGACTCCCGACCCGCAGCTCCTTCGTGGCGCCAGCCACCGTCGCGAGCGCCGTCAGCGTGGCCAGCTGATGCCCGAACGGTTCCTCGATGAAGTGATCTCGAAGCAGGAACGTGGAATAGCCGGAATCTTCGGCCCTTCGCGCGGTTTCGAGCAAGGCGCCGCGCGACCTCGCGTTTTCTCCGAACACTCCGAACCTAAACGCCCGCGCGCGCGTCATTATCGGGGTCTCGTGCGCTTGCCGCGTCGGATCAGCGCGACCGGCCGAGCGCGGTCGCGAGCCGGCGGCCTAGCGCTCGCGGAAGCGGTTGACGATCGGCGGGCGCCAGTCGCGGCCAAAGGCGCGGGGCGTGATCTTGACGCCGATCGGAGCCTGGCGGCGCTTGTACTCGTTGGCGTCCACCATGGCGACGACGCGCCGCACCGTGTCCGCCGGGAATCCACGAGCGATGAGGTCGTTCACGCCCTGGTCTTCCTCGACGTAGCCCTCGAGAATGCGGTCGAGCTCGGCGTAGGGTGGAAGCGTGTCCTGGTCGGTCTGGTTGGGGCGCAGCTCGGCCGACGGCGCGCGCGTGAATACGGTCTCCGGGATGACCGGTCGGCCGGCGCGCGCGTTCACGTGGCGCGCGACGTCGTAGACCAGCATCTTCGGGACGTCCTTGATCACGGCGAAGCCCCCGGCCATGTCGCCGTAGAGCGTCGTATAGCCCACGCCGTACTCGCTCTTGTTGCCGGTGGTGAGCACGAGCCAGCCGAACTTGTTCGAGAGCGCCATCAGGAGGTTGCCCCGGATGCGGGCCTGGATGTTCTCCTCGGTGACGTCCTCCTTCATCCCCTTGAACGCCTTCGCCAGGGTCCGCTTGTACGCGTTGAGGAGCGGGCTGATCGGGATCGTCAGGAACTCGATGCCGAGGTGCTTGGCCAGCCGCTGCGCGTCGCGGCGCGTCCCGGCCGACGAGTACGCCGAGGGCATCCCGACACCCGCCACGTTCTCCCGGCCGAGCGCCTCGACGGCCACGGTGGCGACCAGCGACGAGTCGATCCCGCCCGAGAGGCCGACGACGACCCGCTTGAACCCGTTCTTCCGCACGTAGTCGCGCGTCCCGAGCACCAGTGCCTCGAACACCTCCTCGACCGGCGCGAGGGCCGCCACCTCGCGCGGTGGAAGCGGGGGCGCGTCCGGCGTCGGGAGAGGCGGCAGGCTCACGCGGGTCGCGGTCTCGCGGACCACGAGCTTCTCCTTGCGCCGCCGCGAGTCGTGGAGTCGCGCCCGGAAGACGGCGTCGAGGTCGAGATCGGCGACGACCAGATCCTCCTCGAACATCCGGCCGCGCGCGACGAAGTCGCCGTGCTCGTTCACGACCAGGCTCGCGCCGTCGAACACGAGCTCGTCCTGGCCGCCGACCATGTTGACGTAGGCTACGCACACCAGGTCGTCCACCGCACGCGTCGACACCAGCTGCTCGCGGAAGCGAGCCTTGCCAGCGTGGTAGGGCGAGCCGTTGATGTTGACCACGAGCTCGGCGCCGGCGAGCGCCTGCACCGCCGTCGGTCCGGCCGGATACCAGATGTCCTCGCACACGTTCACGGCGAAGGTCGTGTCTCCCGCCACGAACACTTGTGTCTCGGTGCCCGCCTGGAAGTAGCGGTTCTCGTCGAAGACGCCATAGTTCGGCAGGTATTGCTTGTGGTAGACCCCGGCACGGACTCCGTCATGGAGCACCGCGGCGGCGTTGAAGATGTCGTCGCGCTTGTCCACGAAGCCCACCACAACCGAGAGCCCCCTCGAGGCGCGCGTGACCTCGTCGAGCGCCCTCAGATTAGCCTCGATGAAGGCGGGCTTGAACAGGAGGTCCTCGGGCGGGTACCCGGTGATCGCGAGCTCGGGGAACGCCACCAGCGAGCAGCCGAGCGCGCGCGCCCGCTCGATCGCGTCCACGATCATGCGGACGTTGCGCTCGAAGTCGCCGACCGTGGGATTGATCTGACCCAGGGCGACACGCACCCGCCTCATGGCCCCTATTGTACTGGGGCGGCGGGTCACCTGTTATGATCGGGTGCAATGCCCGCCAAAATCCCCTGGTTGCCGTCGACCTTGCCGCCCAACGCCCGACCTGAACGCTGTCCGAACTGCCGGCGTCTCACGCTGATCGCCTGGACCCTACGCCGCGACGACCGGACGAAGGTCGTGCTCCGCACGTGGGTCTGCACCGAGTGCCAGATCACCCAGGAGCGACCGGAGCCCGACTAGCATCTCAGGGCCAACGCCCTCGCGCCGCCCCGCGAACCGGTCCAGCGAGACAACGAAGTATTCCACCTCGTCGAAGTGAGCGTACTTGCCCGTGTAGCGCGTCATGCCGATCGCGTCCGGGTCGATGTGGAGGCGCTCCACCGCCGCGCCCGTGAAGAGCACGTAGGTCCTGGGCTCGACGTCGTTCTTGAGGAACCGGTGGGCCAGGATGATGTCTGGACCCGCGACGCGCGATTTCCCGCGCACGACCTGCCGCATGAAGCTCCCGTGGTGGACGATCAGCTTGAGGCTCAGGCCGAGCACGCTGCGGCAGGCCCGGCAGAGGCAGCTCATGTCGAGCGAGATCTCGCGCTGTCGCTCGCTGAAGGCCTCGAACGCCCGATTGAACGAGTCCAGTAGCGCCCGGTCAGCCGCTTCCGTGTCGTCCGAGGCCAGCGCGAAGACCGCGTCGCCCTCCAGCTCCTGGATCTCGAACGGGGGCGCCAGCGCCGCCATGACCCCGTCCAGGAGAGCGCCAGTCACCTCGGCACCATGCTCGAGCTCGGTCGCAGTCACGAAGGCCGTAAACCCTGAAATATCTGCCAGAACGAGGAATCCCGACTCGGACCGGTCACTGCGTGGCATATGTCTCCTCCCCCACTACTGAGACACCGCGGCCGACGGATCGTGAAAGGTCGGCGAAAATAGGGGTGCCGCGGAGCCCGGCGGCAGGCTACAGCTGATTGACGAAGTCGATCAGCTGCCGGAGCCGCCCGAAGGAGCGGTGGTCGAAGGGCAGGATCAGCCGCGCCAGCTCCGGGAACTCGTTGAGCTCCTGAGGCACTGGTCCCGGCGCGAGCCTCGCCTGGCCCTTGAGGATGTCCCCGAACTTATCCTGAAGCTCGGTGAGGTGTCCCGGGTGGATCGGCCGGGTGAGTCGGAAGACCAGGTCGTCGCCAACGATCCGCGACGAATGGTAGACCCGATAGAAGCTCGTCATCTCGGCCACGGCCTCGTCGGGGGTGTCGACGATCCGGAACAGCGAAGTGTCCTCGGGATCGATGAGCCCGCGCTCCACCAGGGTGCCGGCGATCCACCGGTGCCAGATGCGCCAGTACGGCTTGGGGCCAGCCTCGATCAGCACCACCGGAACGAGCGCCGACTTGCCCGTCTGCATCAAGGTAAGGAGCTCGAAGGTCTCGTCCATCGTGCCGAACCCGCCCGGGAAAAGCGCCACGCCGCTCGCCTCTTTGACGAGGAAGAGCTTGCGCGTGAAGAAGTACTTGAACGTGATGAGCTTGGGATCGGAGGCGATCCAGGGATTGGCCTCCTGCTCGAACGGCAGGCGAATGTTCAGCCCGAAGCTCTTCTCACCGCCCGCCCCTTCCTGCGCCGCGCCCATGATGCCGGCGCCGGCGCCGGTGACGACCATCCAGCCCTCATCGGTCATCCGCTTGCCGAAGAGAAGGGCGCTGGCCATGGCCGCCTCGCTCGAGGCCGGACGGGCCGAGCCGAAGACCGTCACCTTACGGACCCCGACGTACGGCGCGAAGACCTTGTAGGCATAGCGGAGCTCTTTGAGTGCCGTGTTGGTGATCTTGAGATCGCCCGTCCCGGCTCCGTCCTCGTGGAGCTTCAGCGCGGTCGTCAGCAGCTGCTGAAGGTACCCTCGGCGATCGGCGGGCACTTCTTCGACCTCGAGCAGGTCGGCAATCAGCTGGTTGGCGGCGTCCTTCTGGAGTTGATAACGTCGAGGCTCGGCCATCGATTCCGAGTATACCGTTACCGGCCGCCAGGCCCGAACGCCACCGCCAGACCGGTCACGACTAGGACGCCCCCGAGGACCGTGAAGAAGGTGACCGGCTCACCGAGCAGCACGCTGCCCAGGAGCGCCCCCACGATCGGCTGGACGTTGAGGAAGATCGCCGCCCGCGGGGCCGGGACCCGCGCGAGCGCCCAGTTCCAGACGACGTAGCCCAGCGCCGTAATGACGACGGCCAGATAGACCGTGCCGAGGACGGCCGTGGCCGTCCAGGCCGGCCGCTCGCCCGAAGCCCACTCAAGCCCGGCGAACGGCATGAGGGCCGCGGCGCCCCATATGAGCGATCGGGTCGTGACCGCAAGCGGCGCGTGGCGCTCGAGAACGCGGCGCCCGAGGAGCGAGTACGACGCGTACGCGACCCCCGCCAGGACGAGCACCAGGTCACCTGCCCAGTGCGGCACGAGCCGCTCGGTCACGCCCGGGATCCCGTTCACGACGAGGACCACGGTCCCGGCGATCGTGAGCGCCGCGCCGACCGCTCCACGCCGGGACAGCCGCTCGCCGAGGTACCACGGGCTCAGGAGAATCATCGCGACCGGCTCGACGGTGATCAAGAGCGCCGCGTTCGTCGCAGTGGAGTGCGCGATTCCCCAGTTCGAACAGGCGTATGCGGCGGCGAAGCCGAGAATCCCCATGAACGCGATCGCACGCCGGTCGGCACGGGAAAGCGGCGGTGCGGGTTGTGCCCGCGAAAACAGCACCAGAACCAGCCACGCGATGAGGAGGCGCACGAAGGCGAGCATCGCCGGCGGAACACTCTCGAGAGTCACCCGCGCCACGACGTACGAGGTGCCGTAGATGACATTGGCGCCGAGCATCACCAGCTCGGCAAGAACCGACGTCGGCGGCGCTGCGAGGCTACGTGGAACGGCCACGCCGAGCGTTCTCGATCAGCCGCCGGAGCCGGTCGGGGTCGAGCGGCATCTCACGCACCCGCACCCCGAGCGGCGCGAGCGCATCGTCGATCGCCTCGGCGACGAGCGCCGGCACGGGGATGGCGCCGGCTTCCCCTACCCCCTTGATCCCGAGCGCGTTGAGCGGCGACGGCGTCTCGATGTGGCCGATCTCGATCTCGGGGACCTCGAGCGCGGTCGGCATCAGGAAGTCCATGAACGTCGTAGTGAGCGGCTGGCCGGTGTCGTCGTAGACGATGCGCTCGTAGAACGCGCCGCCGACGCCCTGGGCGACGCCGCCGCGGATCTGGCCCTCGACGATCATCGGATTCACCAGGGTGCCGCAGTCGTGCTGGACGACGTACTTCAAGATCGTGAGGTTCCCGGTGTCGATGTCGACCTCGACGATCGCGGCATGGCAGCCGCTGGCGAAGGTGGCGTGCGGGGGCGCGTAGTAGCCGCGCGCCTCCAGCCCCGGCTCTTCGTCCTCGCGGAGAACGGCGCCCTCCCGCGGCTTCACGAGCCGCAGCGCCGCCTCGGCCGCGCCCTTCCCGTACGCGTAGCGGATCGGGTTTGCGACCGTGGCCAACGCGCCGAGCGTCAGCTCCTTGCCCGGCACACCCTTGACGCGGACGCGTCCGTCGGCCAGCTCGAGATCGTGCGGCGAGACCTCGAGCAGGCTCGCCGCCAGCCGCAGCACCTTCTCGCGAACCCCCATCGCGGCTCGGTGGATCGCGTTGCCGCTCGTCACCAGGCCGCGGCTCGCGTAGGTTCCGGCGCCCCAGTTGAACTTCGTGGTGTCGCCGGTGACGACCGAGACGTCGGCGGGGCTGCAACCGATCGCGTCTGCGGCGATCTGGGCGAACGTCGTGCCGTGGCCTTGGCCCTGAGTGGTCAGGCCCGTCGCGACGAGGACCTTGCCGCTCGGCTCGACACGGACGTGCGCGCCCTCGTACGGGCCGATCCCGGTGCCTTCGACGTAGCAGCCGAGCCCGAGCCCGAGATATCGCCCGGCCCGGCGTGCCTCGGCCTGGCGCCGGCGAAAATCCACGGCGCCGATCATCTCGACGGCCATCGCGAGGCCGGCCGGATAGTCGCCGCTGTCGTAGCGAGTCGGCGCGCCGTCCTGGAACGTGAGCCCCACGTCCCACGGAAACTCGTCGGGCTGGACGAAGTTGCGGCGCCGCACCTCCGCCGGCTCGAGCCCGAGCTCGCGCGCGATCAGCCCGATCGTGCGCTCCATCACGAAGGCGCCGTGGGGCCGGCCGGCGCCCCGGTAGGGAGAGACCGCCGCCTTGTTCGTGTACGCCACCTCGAACTCGACGGTGTAGTTCAGCAGGCGATACGGCCCGGGCAGCTGGGTCGATGTGATGATCGGGACGACGATGCCATACGGCGTGTAGGCCCCGGCGTCATGGACGAAGTGATCGCTCAGAGCCAGGATTCGTCCGGTCTCGTCGAACCCCACCTCGACGTCGTGCAGCTGGCCGCGTTCCTGGTTGGCCGCGATGAGATGCTCGCGGCGGTCTTCTGTCCACTTCACCGGGCGACCGAGGGTGATCGCGGCGTGCGGAACCAGGATCTCCTCGGGATAGAAGAGCATGATCTTCGTCCCGAAGCCGCCGCCGACGTCGGGCGCCACGACTTCGACGTTGAACTCGGGCAAGCCGAAGAGACCGGCGAGACCGTTCTTGATCGGAAGCGGCGCCTGCGTCGAATCCCACACTCGCAGGACACGCCGGCGGGCGTCCCACTCGGCCACCACGCCGCGCGCCTCGATCGGGCTCCCGCAGCTGCGCTCGATCGTGAGCCGCTCGCGCAACACGCGCGGCGCGCGCGCCAGCGCGGCCTCGGCGTCACCGACCGTCTGGCGAAAGCGCGCGGCGCGGTTGTCGGGCACGTCCGCGTGGACGCGCGGCGTCCCGGGCGAGAGCGCGGACCTCAGATCCGTCACGACGGGCAGCGGCTCGTAGTCGACCTCGATGAGCCCCTGCGCGTCCTCGGCGATGTAGCGGCTGTCGGCGACGACGAAGGCCACCACCTCTCCGACGTAACGGACTTCGTCGACGGCGAGGGGCCGCTGCGTGCGGCCGTGGGTCAAGGTCGGGTGCGGGATCAACAGCGGCGCCGGCTGGTTCAGCTCGCCGAGATCGGCGGCCGTGAGCACGAGATGAACTCCGGGCACGCGGCGGGCGACCGTCGCGTCGATCCGCGCGATCCGCGCGTGAGCGTGCGGGCTCCGGAGCGAGGCCGCGTGAAGGGCGCCAGGGGGGTTCACGTCGTCGACGAAGCAGCCGAGGCCCTGCAGGAGCCGAGGGTCCTCGTTGCGCGGGATGCGCGCGCCGATGCTGCGCGTGGTCATCGGCTCAGGAGCGGCGCGATGGCGAGCCGGCCGCGTCAGCGCGCGCTCGCACCAGAGCCTCGAACGCGCGGTCGAAGCATTCGCGCGGCGGCTTGACGAGACCCGCGCCGACCTGACCGACGCCGGGCTCGCGGTGCGCCATGCCGGTGTCGATCTGCGGGAGGATGCCCGTCTGCACGACCAGCCGCACGTCGATTCCGGTCGGCGTCCCGCGGAAGTCGAGCGCGGGCAGCCGGTAGGCCGTGCTCTCGCCGAGCGTGATCTCGTACATGAGCCGCGTGTACGCGAGCGCATCGGCCGGCGTGCCGCCGACGAACTGAACGACCGCCGGCGCCCCGCCCATGGCGAACCCGCCGAGGCCGGCCGTCTCGGTGATGGCGCTGTCGCCGATGTCGGGGTTGGCGTCGCCGGCACTGAACCCGGGGAAGTAGAGCCCCTGCGGCGTCTGCGCCGGCCCTGTGAACCACCGGTCGCCCAGCCCGCCGACGCGGATCCCGAAGTCGGTGCCGTTGCGCGCCATCGCCGTCACGATCGTCGAGTCGGGTACGCCGTGGGCCGCGTCGAGCGCGGCCTTGCACGCGGCCATGCCGACGTTCAGGAACAGGTGCTCGTTGGACGCCGCGAACGCCAGGACGCGACTACGCTCCTTCGCCGGCAGCTCGAGGGCGGCGATCTCGGGGGCGAGCGCCTTGATGAGCAACGCGGACGCCGCGCGATTGCGGTTGTGGCACTCGTCGCCCATCTGCACCGCCTGGCCGATGAGCGCCCGGAGGTCGACGCCGCCCGCGCGCCGGATCGCTTCTCCGAACGCCGGGCCCACGACGTCCCTGAACCAGCGCAGACGATCGATCACGTCGGGAGCGTAGGCCCCGTAGCGCAACACTTTGCCGAGCCCCTCGTTGATCGTCGAATAGGCGCGGTTGCCGGTGGTCCGGTTTTCGACTACGAGCACCGGCATCGAGGCGGTCGTGGCGCCGGCCATCGGTCCGACGGTCGCATGGTGATGACAGGGATCGAAGCGAACCGCGCCACGGGTGACGAGCCGCTCCGCGTCCTCCCACGTCGTCGCCAGCCCCTCATAGATCAGCGCGCCGACGATCCCGCCGCGCATCGGGCCGCTCATCCGTTCCCATGCGATCGGCGGCCCGGCGTGGAGCACGGTCTCGCGCGTCATACCCGGCACCACCTCCTTCGCCGGGCGCACGTCGACCAGGACCTGATGGGCGGCGAGGATGCGATCGAGCGTGACGCGATTGGCGGCGTCGACCGCATCGCACCAGAGCGCGCCGAGCTCGCCCGGCGCCGGCGGAGGCCGCCAGTCGACTCGTCCGACGGGAACTCCCTGAGCGACGAGGGCCGAGGCGAAGATCTCCGGGCCGACGACCACGACCCCGAGCGGATTGCGGAGGAGATCGGCCTCAGACGGCATCGCGTCCCTCGACGATCGCCCGCGCCGTCTCGGCCGCCATCCGGTTGCTGGCGCACACGATCGCGCCGAGCTTCCGGAGCTCTTCCTCCTGCCGTTCGAGACCCTGCGGATCCTGGTCGGTGCCAACCACGTGAGCCACGACGGCCAGGTCGCGCCCGCGGCGTCTCGCTCGCGCCTCGGCGAGGGCGGGCCGGAGACCGCCCACCGGGTCGGCGTGGGCGCAATCGCCGAGCACGAGATCGAGCAGGATCACGGAGACTCCTGAGTCGTCGCCCGCGCCGGCGATCGCAGCGTTTCGCTGGCTCGGGTCGATGATCGGGTGCGGGCGCCCGCGCGTGTACTCCTCGGCGCCGAAATCGATGAAGCGGTGCCCTGGAGCATCGCCCACGATGCGCCGCGCCTCGTCACACAACGTCCCCCCGGAGTAGAGACCGAAGATCGCGCCGGGCGCGCCGCGGGCCTTGTCTCTCGACCTCTCGAGGGCGCGGACACCACCGGCGGTGAGCTTTACCGCAGTGGTCGCCGCCTCCTCGAGCGTCGGCACCGTGCGAACGCCCGGCGGCGTCGCGCCGTCATACCCGAGTAGACACGCGACGACTGGCTTCCCCGTCGCGACAGCGGCTCGGAGCACGGCGTCGGCGGCGGCCGGCGAGGGCGGCTTCGAGACGATGAGCACGACCCTCGTATCGGGGTCGGCGCCCAGGGCCGCGATACCCTGCAAGGTGGTCAGCCCGCCGACCGCAGCGTGGAGATCCCGCCCGCCAGTGCCGATCGCGTGGGAGACCCCCGAGCCGAGGCGATGGATGAGGCTCGTCAGCTCCTGGATCCCCGTTCCCGAGGCGCCGACCACGCCGATGGGACCGCGGCGCACCCGGTTCGCGAAGCCGAGGCCGATTCCGTTGATGATCGCCGTCCCGCATTCGGGGCCCATCACCAGAAGCCGGCGATCGCGCGCCCGCCGCTTGAGCGCCACCTCGTCGTCCAACGAAACGCCGTCGCTGAAGAGGAACACGTGGAGCCCGGCCGAAAGCGCCTGGTGGGCGTCGACGGCGGCGTAGGCGCCGGGCACCGCGATGAGGGCCACGTTCGTCGTGGTGCTCCTGCGCGCGGCGCTCGCCGTGGTGCGCGGCAGGATATCGGCGCGGGCTTGCTCGGCGTCGCGGCCGGCGCTCAGAAGCTCGTCGACGCTCCCGAGGGCCCGGTTCGCGACCGTCTCGGTGCTCGCTCGGACCGAGACCAGGAGGTCTGAGGGGCCGGACTCCGGCGCTTCCGCCGGCCACATGCCGGTCTCTGCGAGCATCGAGTGCCCGGCCGGAGTCCCCATGACGGCCGCGACCTCAGCGACACCCGCCAGCTGCTTCACCTGCTCGGCGACGCGCATCAGGTCGATCGAATCGAAGTACGAATTCCGCCGAACCGCCCACGCCAGGTGCATCCCAGCCCTCCGGTCGTCGCATTATAGCCGTCCGCGGACGAGCCGGTCGGCGAACGGGACTCAGCCCAGGCGGATCATCACGAAGCCGCGCTGCTGGAGCTCGTCGTAGATGTCCCGGCGCTCTTGGTGATCCGGGTTACCCGGCATGCCGAGCTTCGCGCCGGGCGGAAGGATGCGCCGGTCCAGAAGCACCTTGATGTCCGGCATGCCGGCGAAGACTTGCTCGAAGTAGCCGAAGAGCTCGGGCCGGTCGCGTGCGACCACGACGATCAGCTTCGGCATCGGGCGTCCCCGTCGGAAAATCTTCCGAATCGAGCGGAGGGCGCTCGACGCCCTCTAACAACAACCCGAAATTTCACTGACTTCGCGAATGGCATTGCAAATGCTCCGCACTTGATCCGTGAGGAAAAAATGACCTGCCATGCACAGTGTCGACCGACAATAGACAAGCACATGGCCCGACATCTGTTTCTGGTCTCGCGCCACGAGCCGCGCTTGTACGAGTACCTGCTGGAGCGCTTTCGTGACGACGGGAACGTCGAGGTCATTCTGGATCGCCGTCGCGGGGAGCGACGGCGACAGTCCCAGAGTCAGGAGTCCGAACGTCGGCGTTCAGACCGGCGAACCCGACGCGAAGTCGATCTGGAGCTGCAGGTCCGATCGCACGTGATCCTGACCCTCCCCGAAAACGACTCGGCGCCCCGACTCTGAGAGTCGCCCATTTGCACCGCCGTCTGAGCCAAGGTTAGCACTCTCGCTCGGTGAGCTTTGCGCTCTCGAGCGCGCATCCTGTTGAGCTTTTGATCAGCCGATCGCCGAGCCGCTGAAGCAGTCGATCTAGCTGATTTCAAAAGAGGCTCGCCGCGCTCTTGCTCCTCAAACCCTCGATGGGTGATCAAGTCTCTTCCACCGCCCCCTGCGCGCAACAATTACGGGTACGCAAAAAATGCAAGTGATCCAGAAGGTTGCGCCGCAAGTGCATGTGGTATTGGCTTTGCTGGTTTCTCAGGCTCGTGGACCCGATCGCGCCGCGACCGCCCGCACTCGATCTCGACGACTCCGACGCACGCGACGGCACTGATCGGGTCCCCTCCGAAAGTCCGGGCTGCCCACCACGACGAAAGATCCGATCGCAACGCCGTCCGCGCTTTGAGGCGCTTGAAGTTGTTCCAGATGCTTCGTGGGGATCACCGGCACGTCCGAAACGCGACGAGTCGGCCCCCGAGCGAACGGCGCCACGAAATGCCGGGTCGCGTCGCGCATTTCCGGAATGGCGGTACACCCAGCGTGGCGAAGGATGGGCCCATCCCGCGCTCCAGCCGCGTGCAGATCGGCCGACCGCCGGGTCGAGCCGCCGAGCAGGCCGCGTTTGGCGATGCGCTCGAGCTCGTGGGTGGGATCCGCGCGGCGGCAGCCCGGCTACGTCAAGCGAGTTACCGGACGCCATTGCGGAAGCTCCGCGACGACCAGCGCGCGCGTCATTCGGGCTTCGGGACTCTTGCTTGACAATGCGCACCCTGTCAGAATCGCGCGACGGCGGAGGCGAGACGTGCGCGTAGTGATCGTCGACGAGAGCATGATCCTGGGCGAAGCCGCACGCCGCGTTTTGTCTTCGATGGGAGTCACGACGGCGTCCGCCGGCACCCTGCACGAACTGTCGCTCGCATTCGAGATGCACCGCGTCCCGGATCTTTTGATCGTGAACGTCACGCACGATCTCACGGGCTGGGAGGTCGCGGCCCGCGTGGAGCGCACGGGCTATCGAGGCCGCGTGCTCGCGTTCGTCGACGCGCTCGACGACACCAAGATCCAGTCCCTGAACCAGCTCCCCAACGTCGATTGGGTCGCGCGGCCGAGCTCGACCGCGCTGCTCGAGCAGGTGCTCAAGCAGGCCCTGCGCGGGGGGCGGCCCTCCGCCGAGCGATCACTCCCGGCGCCGATCCGGCCGGCGTACCACGGCATCATCGGAGAGTCCTCGCAGATGGCCGACATCTTCGCGCGCATTGCGAAAGTGGCGGTCGGAGACGTCAACGTCTGCATCCACGGCGAGAGCGGCACCGGCAAGGAGTTGATCGCGCGCGCGATCCACTACGCGAGCCCGCGTCGTGACCGTCCGCTGATCACGCTCGAC
>Ga0209802_1000292_pt1 | contig 38679 bp, 34 predicted proteins | sample GraSoiAngelo_129_FD_185886 | JGI IMG/M metagenome (GOLD analysis project Ga0209802, IMG submission 185886) | Grasslands soil microbial communities from the Angelo Coastal Reserve, California, USA - 14_0927_12_40cm (SPAdes) (version 2) | ecosystem: Environmental > Terrestrial > Soil > Grasslands ... | reverse complement strand
GGTGGGGTCTTTCTCTTGTCCCTTTTCTAATTTCGAATTTCTAGTTGGCGGCTGGCGCTGGCTTGGCGGGCGCAGCATGCTGCGCCCCTACAACTGCTGAAGCAGGGGAGGACGGAGCTTGTCAGGCAAGGTCTTGGCGCCGGTCAGGGAAGGAGCGCGGGGCGGATGCGGCCGTGGAGGCGATAGACGGAGAAATCGCGGCGATCTGCGGTGAAGATCTTGCGGATGCCTTCGCGTTCCGCTACCCGCACTAGAGCAGCATCTGCCAGGTCCATCGGCCGGTTGGCGTATTTACGCATCAGCTCCCGCATCCTTGGAGCGTCACCGGCATCCAGTGCCAAAAGTTGCAAGGCTCGACGTTCCAGCATTTCCCAAAGAGCCTCTTGTGCGCGCGGCTGTTCGGCCAAAAAGTACATGGCTTCGGTCACTGCTGGCCACACTGTGCCCATTGGCTCGCGAAAAGTTTCCAGCGCCGCGACGCACCGGGTATGGTATTGGTCATCGGCGTTAACTAGAGCGACCAGCGGCCCGGCATCCACAAGGATCAACGGCCGCTCCTGCGCCGCTTAAGGAGTTTGGTAAAACGTCGCCCCGTCCGCACGGACCCCCTCGGATTCCCTCCATGGACTACTCCGATCAGGTCTTTTATGGCTTCGTACGGGGAAGCGACGGGCTCGTGCCGGTCCACCCACGCTTCGATGGCGCGCCGAACGACTTCGGAGGTGGAGAGTTGCTTCCGGCTGGCGATCCGCGCAATGCGCTTCCGCGTTTTCTCGTCCAGTCTCAGTGTCAGCGGAGATGCCATGGTGTCGCCTTTGCTTTCATCCTACCGTATTACGCTATGTATTACAAGAGCCTAGGAAGACCGCTTCGCGCGCCGGGTGCCGCAACCCTACGTTTCTCAGGCCTGCCCGCCGCAGGAGGAGTGCGGGTGTTGACCCTCTCTCAGCCCGAAGGTGTGTCTTTCTCTCGTCCATTTTGTAATTTCTAGTTTCGAATTTCTGTTTTCTCATTTCCATTAGCGCTAGCGCTCGGTCGGTTTCGGGCGCGTCTTGGGAAGTGGCTTGCGCGGGACCATTTCGTCGCGGTTCGCCGTCAAGTACACGAAGGAAGCCACAATCACGGCCATCTGCTTCATGTCCGGCTCCTGGATGCGTTCGTACACGTCCATGTTGGAGTGGTGCGTGCGCGTGTCGTAATCCAGGGGATCCTGGACAAATTGAAAGCCCGGCAAGCCCACAGCATCGAACGCGAGGTGATCGGTGCCACCGGTGTTCCGGATAGCTAGAGTGGTCATGCCCAGATTGTGGAACGGCTCCATCCACTGTGAAAAGAGCGGCGCGACCGCTTCATTGCCCTGCAAATAGACCCCGCGGATTTTCCCCGATCCGTTGTCGACGTTGTAGTACGCGTCGAGCCTGGCGTGTTCCGGCAACACTTTAATCTTTTCCCTGTCGGGCGCGACGTCGGGTTCCCAATCGGCAAAATGCTGCTTCACGTAGGCGCGCGAGCCGAGCAAGCCCTGTTCTTCGCCCGTCCACAAGCCGATGCGCACGGTGCGGCGGAGCTTCACGCCGGTGGCTTTGAGGATGCGGATGGCTTCCAGCATAACTCCGGAACCAGCGCCATTATCGGTGGCTCCGGTTCCCGCGTGCCAAGAATCGAAATGCGCTCCGATCATCACCACTTCGTCCGCTTTGCTTTTTTCCGAGCCGGGAATTTCGCCAACGATGTTGAAGGAATTCAGGTCGTCTTCGTAGAACTTGTTCTGAATATCCGCCTGCAGCGTGACCGGCACCTTCTTTTCCAGCATGCGCACGAGGCGACCATAGTTTTCGCTAGCAACAGCCGCGCGCGGCGGAGCAGGCGGATCTTTGGAATCGCGCCCTCCGCCGGATTGCACGAAGACGGTTCCGTCGTCGCCTCCCGACGGCTCGAGCCACACGGCGACGCCCTCTTCCACGAGGAACTTCTGAATTTTCTGGTTCAGCTCCCGCTGCGCGCGAAATCTGGCGCGGCGCTCATCGGCAGCCGCCTGGGCCGCCGGAACCGGCTGAGTTGCTTCCTCGGCAAGCTCGGCATCGGTGTAGCGATGAAACTGTGCTTCGGAGCGCGCTGGAATTTCGGGTTGCTGAGCGGTGAGCACAAATTTTCCCTTGAGCTTCCCACGATACTTTTCGATGTCCTCTTCTTTTTGGATGGGCACCCACACTGCCTCTGCCGTCACCGCACCATTCGTGCCGGGCGTCCAGGCTTTGGCGTATGCGATGAGAGGAAATGGCCGCGGCGAAATCGCCTGCAGGGAAAAACGTTCGTTGGACCAGCCCTTGCCGAACGGCCCCCACGGCTCGAGGTGCACGTTGGCGAGCTGCCACTCCTTCATTTTGCCCGTGGTCCATTCCGCCGCCTGCTTGATGTTCGGTGAATTGGTCAGCCGCGGTCCATGGACATCGGTGAGGTAGCTCATGATCTCCATCACCTGAGAATGATTGAAGCCCTCGTCTTTGATCTGATAAATCGCGGTTAGGTCCGAATGGCTTGGCGCTTGCGCGCTCAGCGGCAGGACAGCCGCCATCAACAACAGAATCACTAAGGCGTTTCTATGCTTTCGCACCATCGCTTGCCGTTCCTCTGCTTTCTGAGCTGTTTGAGAATGACTGGCCCAACGGAATGTAAGACTAGATGTGAGACGCCCGCGCTCTGCAACACGTTTCACACTCAGCGATTCAACGGCGCGGCGCTTCCTGCATGCCCTTCAGACAGATCAGGGATTCGAGGATGATCCCGAAGGACCAGGTGCCGGCTGAGAAGGGGTCTCACGATTCGCCCGCGCAAAATAGCCGCGGCGCGCGCGTACTTGGTAGCCCTTGTGCTCGGGTACTTCGATGCGGATTTTGTGATAGCGCCCGTCCAAGACGTAGTTCGCCGGAAGGTAGGCGATCGAATACTGGTTGCGGAGCTCGTCGCCGATGTCCTGAAAGGACTGGTCGAGATCGTCGACGTGGTACGGGAAAAACGCCCGGCCGCCGGTTTCTTCAGCAAGGTCTTGAAGAATTTTGTCGCCTTCCGTCAGATGATATTTGCGGTCGCTCGTTTTGTTCGGGTTGGTTTCCGAAAGCGAAACCCATTGCGTGCTGGTGCTGATCGTATAAATGACCACGCTGGTGCGCTGCGCCATCTCGATCGCTTCCGAGCGCGTGTGCGTCGACAGATTGTCCTCGCCATCGCTAATCAGAATCATCACGCGCCGAACCACGTCGGGCTGATCTCCCGGCGGCCGAGGAGGGTGATTCAGCTGCTTGATACACGCTTCGTAGATGGCGTCGTAGATCGCCGTGCCGCCGCCAGCGCGGGTCCGCGTGATTTCGTCGCGTAGCGCTCCTGTGTCGCTGGTGAAGGCTTGAATGATTTGAGGCTCGTCGTCGAAGGTCATGACGAAAGCTTCATCTTTGTTGCGCCGCAGCACGCTGAAAAGAAAATTGACCGAAGCATCCTGCTCGAACTTGAGCCGGTCGCGAATGCTGTTGGAAGTGTCCATCAGGATGCCGATGCGCAGCGGCAAATCCGTCTGCTTGCTGAAGAAGCGAATCTCTTGCGGTTTGCCTTCGTCAAGAACTTTAAAGTCAACTTTATCCAGGTCGGGCACCAGTTTGTTGCGCCGGTTCAGCACGGTGAAAAGCACGTCGACGAGAGTGACTTCCCGGGTGAACGTCTGATTGCTTTGCTGGGCAGGCTGTTGGTTTGGCGCCGTGCTCTGCGGTGGCGACGGGCTTTGCGGTTTAGCTTCGCCGGAAGGTTGCTGCGCCCGGACCACGAGCGGGACAAACGGGAGAGTCGCAACCAGCAGAATTAAGGCAAAAATGCGTCGCCTGCTCATGGATAACCGATTATAGGTACCCCGCCAGCGCAGCGTCAATTCGACCTTGCGGCTCGCCCGCCGCGGCGCAAAGTCTTTTCAGAAAATCGTACAGTTCCGCAGGAAGGCCCGCGCGAACCTCGATCCATCCTTCCGTCCTCGGCTGCGCAAACCCGACCCTCGCCGCGTGCAGAAAGTTGCGTTCCAACTTTGGGAAGACGACTTTGCCGACCCGCAATTGCGACGCCGCCCCATAAAGCGTATCGCCCACTACCGGATGTTTCAGCGCGGAGAAGTGTACGCGGATTTGATGCGTGCGCCCGGTGTGCAGTTGGACCTCGACCAGGGTCGTGTTGCCGATCTTCGCGAGGGCGCGCCAGTCCGTGCTTGCTTCGCGCGCCCGCGAGATGGCTGCCCCGCGCCAGGACCTCCGCGGCGTGGTCATTCGCGTGCGATGGATGGGATCCCGGCCGATAGCCAGTTCGATTCTCCCACTCTTCTCCTTCAGAATCCCCTGCACCAGCGCGACATACGTTTTCTTCACGGCTCGCTGCCGGAACGCTTCTACCAGTTTTGCGTGAGCCGCATCGTTCTTAGCAATGAGAATCACCCCGGACGTCTCTTTGTCCAGGCGGTGCACGATTCCCGGCCGCAGAGGATCGCCGCCTTGCGAAAGGGCCTGCCCGCGCCCTAGCAGCGCATTCACCAGCGTGCCGGAAACATTCCCCGCTCCCGCATGCACCATCATCCCCGCCGGTTTATTGATGGCGATGACGTCTCCATCTTCGTAGAGAACGTCCAGCGGGATCGCTTCCGCTCTGGCGACGATAACGGGCCGTTCCGGAGCTTCCACGGTGATCTCTTCACCGCCCCGAAGACGGACCGAACCCTTCTTTGCCGCACTGCCGTCCACCAGAACGAGTCCGGCGTCGATCAGCTCCTGCACGCGTGTCCGGCTCAACTGCGCGCAATGCAAGGCGACGGCACGGTCCAGCCGCTGGCCCGCTTCGCTACTCTCTACTGTGAAATGTTTGTGAAATTCTCCGGCAGCGGATGCACGCTGTCCGGTGTCTTCCTCTTCTTGCTCCGGTAATTCCATCACTCGAGGTCGCCGGTTTCCGCTAACTTCGCGTACCATTTTCCGGAATCCTTGATCATCCTCTTCTGCGTCCGGAAATCCACATAAACCAAGCCAAAGCGTTGCGCGTAGCCTTCGGCCCATTCGAAATTGTCCATCAAACTCCAGTGATGATAAGCCCGGACATTAACGCTGTGCAGCATGGCCCGGCCCAGCTCGTCCAAATACCCACGGAGGAACTGAATGCGGCGCTCGTCGGGAACACGGCCGTGCTCGTCGGGCGAATCGAGATAAGAGCAGCCGTTCTCGGTGATTTCGAGTGGTACCCCTTTGTATTCATGAGAGATGCGCATCAGCAGCTCGTAGAAGCCGGTGGGCCAGACTTCCCAGGCGAAATCGGTCAGCGGGCCTTCATGCGCGTCAAAATTGTGCACCCCGGTGGCGGATTCGCCTTCGCCCGGCGGAATCGCCGAAACCAACTGGCGGCGATAGTAATTGATCCCGAGAAAATCGAGCGGCGCGCGGCACTGCTCCAGATCTCCGGACTTCACTCCCATCATCTCCAGTGGATTCGGTCCGGGAAAGGCCGCGGGGTAATCGCCCCGCAAGGCCGGCTGAACGAACCACACATTGCCGAGCGCGTGCGCGCGGTCCGCAGCCTTGCGGTCCTCTTGCAAAGCCGTCGCCGGCTGGCAGTGCGCCATACTGAACGCCGTGCCGATCTGTAATTTGGGATTGACCGTTTTCATGGCCCGGAACGCCTGCCCTTGGGCGATGTTCACCACATGCGTGGCGCGCATGCATTCGGCGAAATTTGTTCGCGCCGGCGCGTGAATGCCCCACGAATATCCCAGAAAGGTGAACACCCACGGCTCATTGAAAATGCACCAGTGGGAGATCCGGTCACCTAGCGCGCGGGTGACGATCTCCGCGTATTCCGTGAAGCGCCCCGCGAGCTCGCGATTCGGCCAGCCTCCGGCATCTTCCAGCTTTTGCGGCAGATCCCAGTGATAGAGCGTGCACAGCGGACGAATTTTCGCTTTAAGCAACTCGTCCGTGAGGCGCTTGTAATAGTCCAAGCCCTTAGGGTTGGGTTTGCCGGTGCCATCGGCCTGAATTCGCGGCCAGGAAATGGAAAAACGGTAGCTCTTCAAATTCAACTTCTCCAGAAGCTCCACATCTTCCTTGTAACGATGATACGAATCGCAAGCCACGTCGCCGGTAGACCCGCCTTTCACTTTGCCGACGGTGTGCGCAAAGCGGTCCCAGATCGATTCCCCTTTGCCGTCTTCGTTCCACGCGCCCTCGATCTGATATGCGGCTGTCGCGGCTCCAAAAATAAATTCCTCCGGAAAGCTGAAGGGCGCGAAACGCATCTGTGGGTTTAGCAATTCACCCGCGAGGCCATGACCGGGAGGCAGGACATAAAAAGAGGCTGCGGCACTGAGTGCGCTTGTCAGGAATTCGCGGCGGTTCAGATTGTTCCACCTGCCCATGGACTCCTCCTCGAACAAAACCTTCAGGGACTTTGACGGGATGTTTCGTGCTTGCGGCTAAATAATACGTCAAGAAGGATGAGCACAGCGCCGATTGTTATGGCCGAATCTGCTACGTTGAATGCTGGATAGTGATACGTCCCGAACCACACTTCGAAAAAGTCGGTCACTGCGCCGTGAAAGATGCGGTCGGTCACGTTACCCGCAGCTCCGCCAAGCAGCAGCGCCAGGCCGGCCGCGCCCATTGCACTGCCACTTTTGCCCGCCACCAACAGCCATGCCAGCACGCCCATCACCACCAGGGAGCCCGCAATTAAAATGACGCGCGTTGTTGGCGAAGCGGAATCCGCCAGGACACCGAACGCAATTCCCGGATTGCGGCTGTGCACCAGGTAAATGAAATTGGGAATGATTTCCTGCCGCCAACCTTCGACGGTCCGCGCTTCGAACCAAGCCTTCGTCGCGCGATCGAGCAAGACGATGCAGAGTGTGAGCCAAAACCACCGGAGGCGGAATGGAAGATGCACATGAGCCTTTCTATAGCGCTCGAATGACCGAACTTTTTACTCGTTCGACTTAGAAAAGCGCACAGCCTGAAGGCTGTGCCACTGGTGCCGATACATCAGTTGTGCGCGGCGAGCGCATTCTCGATTTCCGCGAGGGCTTCGCTGCAGCGTTCACAAACCGTCGGGTAGCGCTTGTTCTCGCCCACATGCGTCGAGTAATTCCAGCAACGCTCGCACTTCTTGCCCGAAGCACGTGCAACCGAAATTTCAAGGCCGGGAAGCGTGATAGGCCTGAGAATCGGAGGTTCCATCGCACCTCCAAGCTGGACCTGAGAAACGATAAGCAGGGCCGGAAGAATACCAGCGTGCTTCTCGAGCAGGTCCGCCAGGGAATGGCTGGCATGCAGGATTACCTTAGCCTCCAAACCGCTGGAGATCTTCTTAGCATTGCGCGCGCCCTCGAGAGCCTTCAGTGCTTCGTCGCGAACGAGGAGGATTCGTTGCCACTCCTCTCTTTGCGCGGCTGTCATGTTGGTCTGAAACTCGCTAACTTCAGGGAACAAAGCGATGTGGATACTTTCGGGGTCGACGGACGTCTTGGGGAAGAATTTCCAGATTTCTTCGGCCGTGAAAACCAGCACTGGCGCAGCAAGGCGCACCAGCGCGCTGGTGATTTTCCAGATCGCGGTTAGCGCCGAGCGCCGCGCTTTGCTCTTCGCCGCCTTCGTGTACAAGCGGTCTTTCAGCACATCGAAATAAAACGCGCTAAGGTCCACAACGCAGTAATCGTGGATCGCGTGATAGACGCGGTGGAATTCGTAATTGGCATACCACTCGCGGCACTTCTTTACCAGTTCCGCCGTGCGGTCCAGCATCCAGCGGTCAATTTCTTCGAGCTGGTCGTTTGTCAGCGCATCCCGCGAGGGAGCAAAATCGCTCAGGTTGCCCAGTGCGAACCGGAACGTATTTCGAATCTTGCGGTACGCCTCGCTGAGCTGCGTCATCACCCGCTCGCTCATTTTCATGTCGGCCTGGTATTCCACCGACGCCACCCACAGCCGCAGCAAATCCGCGCCCCAGCGCTCGCAAATTTCAATCGGATAAAGTGCATTCCCCAGCGACTTGGACATCGGCCGGCCGTGCTCGTCGAGCGTCCAGCCGTGCGACACGACGCCACGGTACGGCGCGGCGTCCCGCACTCCCGTCGCCACCAGCAGCGAGCTATGAAACCATCCGCGATACTGGTCCGGCCCTTCCAGGTAAACGTCCGCCGGCCGCCAGTCCTGCCCTCGTTCGACAAGCCCGTTCTCGGGCGTGAGTACCGCCAGATTCGATGAGCCAGAATCAAACCACACATCCAAAATGTCGTTCTCTTTGCGCCACTTGGAGGCGCCACAAGGGCACTTCGTGCCGGGCGGAAGCAATTCTTCAGGGGAGTGCTGGTACCACGCGTCCGCCCCTTCTTTCTCGAACCATTTCACCACATTGCGCAGCGCCTTGTAATCTTCGAGCCGCTTACCGCAGCCGTCGCAATAGAAAACAATGATCGGCACGCCCCAGAAGCGCTGCCGTGAAACGGTCCAGTCCGGCCGCTTCTCAATCATCTCGTACATCCGGTCTTCGCCCCACGCGGGAATCCATTTCACCTGGTGAATTTCTTCCAGCGCTTCCTGACGCAGCGTCTTTTGCCTGCCTTGCGCGGCCTGATCCATCTTGATAAACCACTGTTCCGTCGCCCGGAAAATCACGGGATTGTGGCAGCGCCAGCAATGCGGGTAGCTGTGCTTATAGTCGTGATTGCCGAGCAGCGCGCCACGATCCTCCAGAAGCTTCACGACGATGGGATTCGCGCTGAATACATCCTTGCCTTTATATTCCGGCAAGCCTTCGAGATACACGCCCTTGTCGTCAAGCGGCGCGTAAATCTCCAGTCCATATTTCTGCCCCGAATAAAAATCGTCTGCGCCGTGGCCCGGAGCCGTGTGCACAATCCCGCTGCCCTGATCCAGCGTCACGTAATCCGCCAGAATCCCGGGCACTTCGATAGGCACAAAGGGATGCTGGAACTTCATCCCCTCGAAATCGCTGCCCTTGAACGTGCCGCGGACTTTCGCTTCCTTGATCCCGCTCTCTGCTTGCAGGGCGGTCACGCGGTCGGCGGCCAGCAACAGCGCGCCTTTTTCCGTCTCCACGACCACATATTCAGAACCGGGATGAAACGCCAGCGCGCGATTGTGTGGCAGCGTCCAGGGCGTGGTGGTCCAAATCACTGCGCTCACGTCCTTGCCGATCTTCGCCGCGTCTCCTTTGCCACCGCCTACTACGCCAAACTTCACCCAGATCGACGGGCTGCTGTGATCTTCGTACTCGACTTCTGCTTCCGCCAGTGCCGTGCAATCGTAGATGCACCAATACACCGGCTTGCGCCCGCGGTAGACGTAACCTTTCTCCATGAAATCCAGAAACGCGCCCGCGATCGTGGCTTCGTAGCCAAAGCTCATCGTCAAGTACGGATCGTTCCACCGCCCGAAAATCCCCAAGCGTTTGAAATCCCGTTTGTGCTGCTCCACATAGCGCGTCGCAAATTTCCGGCACAGCTTTCGAAACTCTGCCGGCGGCACTTTTCCTTTTTCCCCGAGCTCTTTTTCCACTTGTGTCTCGATGGGCAGGCCGTGGCAATCCCATCCCGGCACGTACGGAGCGTAGTGCCCCGCCATGCTCTTGGTCTTGACAATCAAATCCTTCAGAATCTTGTTCAGCCCCGTTCCGAGGTGAATCTCCCCCGTCGGATACGGCGGCCCGTCGTGCAACACGAACAGTGGTTTGCCTTTCCGCGCTTCCAGGATGCGTTCATAAATCTTTCTCGCATACCATGCTTCCAGTTGCTTCGGCTCGTTCTGCGGCAGGTTGGCCTTCATCGGAAAATCCGTCTTGGGCAGGTTCAGCGTCTTTTTCAGTTCCAATGGTTCGGTCATAGTTCTGAGCGCTCGGATACCCCTTCTTTGCCTGCATGCCGTCCGTTAGTGCAGGTGTACGGCGGGAAACATCGGAAAGCAGTTGAACCACGTATGTTACAATGAATGCTAGGCGGTGTCAGCCGCTAGGACGCGCAACCTTTCCCGGCCTGCGCGAATCCTATCGGTGTAGACTTACCGAACGCAGGAGACCTGCGTCTATAATTAGAGGTACACGGTGCCGGGCAAATTTATCGATCTTCTGCCAGCTCAATCTTCGAGGCCCAGAGTGTCTGCCACTGGCTCACAGCCTTCCGTTCGCGCCCCTTATGTCCCAAGGTTCGGCAGGCCCCCTATTCTCGTCCCCGACAATTTTTGGTCCAATCTCAAGCAATTCCTCACCGAGCGGCCCATCAAGGTGCGCGAGCGCAAGGATGCGCCCTTCACGCAGACTTCCTTCGGTACTGGGTTCGCTGCCAACCTCTCGGAATTTTTCCGCTCCAGCCCCGCTGCGAATCGCCCCGTCAACAGTAGATTGGCTGTAGCTTGGGGCGCGAATTTTGGCGGCTTCGGCACGCGCATCAGGGACTTTTTCTCGCCTCCGAAGCAGCCCCCTCTTCCACCGGGGATCAAGCCCATCAAGGTCAAAGACATCTGGTCCAAGGACGAAAAGTTCGGCACGAGTCAGGCGATTGCCATTGCGCTGCACGGGTTGGTGGTGTTTGCAATGATTGCCGTGCCGATTTGGACGAGCGTGGTGCCGGCGACTGAAGCGAAAAACAAACAGCTCGACATCACGCCCTTGGATATTTCGCCTTACGTCGCCAAGCTTCCCGCGGGCGCCAACAAAGCCGGCGGTGGTGGTGGCGGTGGGACCCACGAGCAGCTGCCGCCCACAAAGGGCCGGGCGCCAAAGTTCCAGTGGACGCAATATACTCCGCCGGTGGCAACCATTAGGAATCCGAATCCCAAGCTTCCGATGGATCCTTCGCTCCTCGGTCCTCCGGATTTGAAGGTCAGCAATCCGGCTCTCAACAACATGGGTGATCCGCTGGCCGCTTCCGTCAACTTCTCCGGTGGTCCCGGCGGTGGCGGCGGCATCGGCACCGGCCAGGGTGGAGGCATCGGCAGCGGCTCCGGCGGCGGTCTTGGTCCCGGTGAAGGCGGCGGCACGGGCGGCGGTATGTTCCGCGCCGGCGTGAACGGCGTCGGCCAGCCTGCTTGCATCTATTGTCCGGATCCCGAATATTCCGACGAAGCCCGCAAGGCCAAGTACCAAGGCGTCGTGACGCTACAGATCACTGTCACTGTGGATGGGCGCGTGCTTGATCCGCGCGTACTACGCGGCCCCGGCCTCGGACTGGAAGAAAAAACCATCTCAGCCGTAAGAACCTGGAGAATGCGCCCATGTACCGGGCCGAACGGCAAACCCGTCAACTGCAGCGCCGTCATCGAAGTCGGCTTCCGGCTCCTTTGAGTCTTGTCCCGCTATAGGTAGCTCCGTTCTCGAATTTTTGCTGTCCCTTTTGCTCCGTGCTTTCTGTGTTTTCCATGGACTTTGCACTGATTCTGTTTTCTTCACATCCATCCATCGTATCTCTCTTCAGGCAACCAATCTTCTGCCCTTTGCTTCTCACCACGCGTCGCCCGCTCGCCTCCAACAGTTCGTCGGGATAATCCAGAGGCGTGCTTGGAGGCCCGCCCATGCCCGATCCATTTTCCCGGGCCCCGTTCTCCTTTTCGTCTTCGCAGAATTCCTTGTTTCATCGCGTCCGCGAGAATTTCTATCAACTCCTCGCGTCCCCGCCCGCCTTCCCTTCCACCGCCAACGGCGCTCCCCTCCACCTCTTGAAATGGCGGAACGCTTCTGCTGCCAGCGGATCGCGTACGATCTCCTTCCTCGCGCACATGGCGTTCATCTTAGGAATGCTCTTCGTTCATGTTCAGTTGCGCAACCCACAAGCGGCTGGTTCTGGACCGGAGATTCCGTCCAGGGGGCCTTTTGCATTCTTTGCCATGACCGACCATAGCCATTTCGGTCAGGCGTCCCTTGGATTGAAGAGTGGCGGCGGCGAATCTGACCCAAGACCGGCAAGGCACGGTCTTCTTGCCCCCGGCTCGTCCGTGCCTCTGCTGCCTCCGCGTCGGACCGTCAACCCGACTCCCGAACTTCCCGTTCCGTCATCGGTGTTTGATCCGAATGCACCTCAGTTCCCGGTTCCGGTTACGAATCTGGGATTGCCTTGGATGAAAGACGATTCCAACTCAGCGGGCCCAGGCAAAGACCACGGTTTCGGTTCGGGCAAAAAGGGCGGGATGGGCGATGACGAAGGACCTGGCGTCGGCCAAGGCGATTCCTACAATGGCCCTTACGCGAACATCGTCACCCGCCCGGCCTGCGCCTACTGCCCCGATCCGCAATATACCGACGAAGCTCGCGAGGCCAAGCTACAAGGAAAAGTCACGTTGCGTGTTTTGGTCGGCGCCGACGGCCGCGCTTCGCAAATCCAAATCGTTCAGGGAATCGGCATGGGCCTCGATGACCGCGCCGTGCAATCCGTCCGCGCCTGGAAATTTGTTCCCGCGCAAGACGCCGCTCGTCACACCGTTCCCACGTGGGTCACCATCGAAGTTGTCTTTCGCCTTATCTAGACACCCTTCCACCAACTCACTAACTCGGTCCACCGCCATCCTGCGTCTCCTTTATACTGTTTCTCTCAAGTCTTTTCTCAGGAGGCCGCCATGCGTGAATCCCGGCGTGCATTCGTCATGAGCGTCGCCGCTGCCGCCAGTGCCCTGGCAACAATGCCCACAATGCTCTGCGCGCAGCGACCGATCATTCCTCCGCCACCTCCCGAGCCGGCTGAAAAAGGCAACCCGGCAGACGTTCACTCCAGTCCCGCCGCGGACGCCGCCGCCAAACGCACCCTCCTCCTCAAAAACGAAAAGGAATTCCGCGAAGGCGTCGAGCGCCTCTACGAACTCACCTCCGCTCTGCGCGACGAACTCCAGAAAACCGCGACCACCGACGTTTTCTCCCTCCACATCGTCAAACAAACACAAGAAATCGAAAAGCTCGCCAAATTACTCAGGTCCAAAGCCAAATCCGCCTAGCCCGCGCACCCTCTTCCGATTAACAGACCACGCCTGCCCTCTCTCCCGTCGCGTAGGTACGAGGCTTGCCCCGCCCATCGTACCCGCTGTTGCGCCTGTGGAAAACTCCCTATGCTTTCCAGCCAATCTCCGCCAGGCTCCCTCACAATTAGGATGAGTCCGAGTCCCCGCGACGGCTGCTCGCTCCGTCCCTGCTGCCTCGTAAGCGGCTCTGCACGTTCAACGCTCAATCACGCTCGAAAGGACACAGTCCGATGAAAAAGCTGATCTTCTTGGGCTTCGGGTTATTCTTATTCGCCATTCCGTCGCGCGCGCAGTCCGTAGACGTCTCCGGCAGCTATTCCTACTTCCGCTTGGGCGGCTCAAACGGCATCAACCAGAACGGGGCCAGCGGCTCCATCGCCTACAACCCTAACCGGTGGCTGGGTCTTGTGGGCGATTTCGGCGCTTACCACGCCTCTCCCGGCGGCGTTTCCCTGAATACCTACACCTATCTCTTTGGCCCGCGCCTGACTCTTCGCAACCCCGTCAAAATCAATCCTTTCGTGCAAGCCCTGGTCGGCGGCTCGCGTGTCAGCGGTGGCGGCCTTTCCTCCGACCAATTTGCCTTTAGCGTCGGCGGCGGCGTGGATCTCGGATTCGCTCCGCATCTGGCTATCCGCCCGCAGGTGGACTATGTTGGCCTGCACAACTCGGGCAACACCGTCAATTGCACTCGCGCCTCCATCGGCATCGTCATCCATTTCTGACGCTGCCCGCGCCCTGGAAAGCAGCAAGTCTACCGCGACTCCTGTCGGGGCCAAGCTGCCGCTTTCTCTTCGTCCAAGGCCGCTCCGGCATCCCACCGATGCTTCAGGGCTTTACCGGACCGTAGAACTCGCATTCTTCCGCCCAACAATTGCTGTCCCCACCCGATTGAAAACCCACTCGCAGCAACTATAATGCGAATCAGGAGGAGAAGGGCCACGAATACAGGTCCAACGCCCCGCGCTGTAGCCCCCGCCAGCGCGGAGCCATGGGCCTCTCCTTGGATTGAGGATTGAGGGCAAAGCCATGATCAAGGTCAAGTCGAGCCAGAAGGTCTTCACAGACACGGAGACTGCCACCCTGACGGGCATCTGCCTCGAGCATCTCCACAATCTGGCGCGCACCCGGCACATCGGCTTTATCGTGCGCGCGGCAGCTGCGGCGGGTAAGCAGGCGGACCAGTGGCTGTTTACGCTGTCCGACCTCATGGTCCTGGCGACGCTGTACCGCCGCTGCCAGCACTAAGCTGTAGCGGCGACTTTATGTCGCCGTCTCGTAGCGCCGGGTTTTCCTCCGATTTGTGGAGGTCCCTGCGATTTGTCGCGAAGCCCGGCATCCTCTAACGTTCCGACGATCCCATAAAGGCCCTCCTTCCAACTAGCTCACCCGCGTGCCACAGCATTGCACACCCCGCGCGGATGAGGCTCCGGCGCTTCAATGGCAGCAAGGTTTGCCCTTCCTCGCTTCCCAGCCTTCACGCACAATCAGCGGCAGCAATGCTAGCGCGGCGACGGGGTCTGCCCAACTCACTTTCCAAACCGCACTGACGACCAGACCCACCAAAGCGATCAAAGCCAAGTAGCCGCAGACTGCGGACTCGGCAGAGTCCGCCCGCAATGCGGCGCTGGCAGTAGTAATTGAGAGCCGCCGCTTTTGTGCTGCAAGCCAAGGCATGATCATCGCGGCAAGCACGAGGAGGGCTATCCCAATGGGACTAGGACGGGGTTCGAGGTGTCCCAAGAGCGTCAGAACTGAAGCACTAGCAATAAAGGCCGCCAGGACGAAGAGCAAGAGGCCAGCAATTCTGCCCCCGGTCCTCCGCATGGTCCCGTTGAGATCGTGTGTAAAAACGCCAAAACACAACAGCCGCTGAGAGAAGTTCGACCGCGCTATCGCCTCCGAAGGCGAGAAGGGCTGGACTGCGGGCCATCCAAGCTTCTCCCAAAGACACCACCGCTTCCACACTCATCCAGATGAGCGTTAGGGTCTGAATCCAAATTACGCGTCGCAACACTTCCGGCGAGATGGTGTTTTGTTCAGCACACATATTGACATTATGGCTCGCCATCTGACGCCCCGGGGCCCCTGGTTCAACTTATTAAGAGCTGTAGAGGGGACGCGCCATTCAAAGAAGCGGTTTTAGTTCCGATTCGATCACTTCCGTGTATTCAAACCCGATGACCTTCTTCCGGAGTATTCCATGGCGGTCGTAGAGCAGCGTGGTCGGTAAACCTTCAATGCCGCCGAACTTCTGCTTCAAGTCATCAGCAGCTACCGCCAGCGGATAACGGACTCCGATTTTCTTCGCAAACGTAACTGGGTCTTCCATATCCATCATGGTGTCAAATTTGAACCCGATAACCGCGAATCCGCGAGACCATAGCGATCCAAGAGGTTCTGATAACCCGGCATTTCCTTTTTGCACGGTTGGCACCATGTGGCCCAAAAATCAATCAGCACCACCTTGCCGCGAAGATCAGCGGAGGAAACCTCGCGCCCTTGCAAATCCTTTATGGAGAAATCAGGCAACCGTGAACCTATCTCACCTGCCGCGATTACGGCTTCTTCTTTCGGCTGAGGGGGACTTGCCGAATGCTGATTGCATCCGACAAGGCCGACCCCAGAAAGGCTCAGAACCCACAGACGTTTTCTCAGCATTTACCCCTTCTTTTGCACCTCGAGAATCAGCAGCTTGAGCGAAGCCGAAGGATCTGCTTTCTTTTTCCCTATGGGCTTTTTGTACAGCTGACCAGGTGGTGGCAAGGGATTTTGCGTGAAGTCAAAGCAATCGGACATATCATCCGAAGCCGCGTCTCGCGTGTTGATCGGCTTCAACCCAAACGTCACTTCGCAGAACTTCACCAGGCTGACATGCGAATGAAACGCCTTGGAAATTCCCCGCTTGGAGTAGGGACTGATCACGAGGCACCCGACGCGCGTCCCATAGCTGAATTGGGTATTCGCATAACTCGGTCCTTTCGCCGGACTTCCACCCGTCCACTTGCTCTGCAGCGGTGGCTTCGCCAGTGGTGGCGGATCGACATGGTCGTACCAGCCGCCCCAATCGTCCCAGGTAATAAAGGTCACCGAGTTCGCCCAAAGCTTGCTCTGCCCCAGTTTGCGGACGCGGTCTGCCGTCCACTGGCTCCCTAATTTCACCGTTTTCTCCCCGGTGTTTTTCCCGTAGGGCGGGTGCTCGGAAAGCTCGACGGGACTGCCCGGCGCGTACACCCACGACACGTTCGGCAATTTCCCTGCCGCCGCGTCCGTGTCGAATTTTGTCCACGAAAGAATATTCTTGCTGCCTTTCAGCTCCACGATTTTCTTGAAGTAGCTAGACCCCGGGTCGCCGTACGTGGCCCAGGTCAGCTTCGCTTTCTCCAGCGCCTTCGGCAGCGTCGGAATTTTGAAGGGTTCCTGCGGCTGGTACCTCCGGTTCTTGTTGGCATTGTCGATGATCGGCGAAGCCGCCGCGATGAGCATCAGATGGTTGGGTTCGGACTGGCTGGCCACTTCGGTGAAATAGTTGTCACACAGCGTGAATTGTCTCGCAAACGAAAAATAGGCGGGAATGTCCGCTTCGCTGTACTGCTCCTTCGTCGCGTGCGTCGCCCGCTCCAGCCACGCCGCGTGATCATGCCGTGGGTCGCCGCCGGCCGGAGGGTCTTGCGCTGCCGGAAGGTTTGCGCCATTGGCGCCGGGGAAGGTGCCAAAATAATTGTCAAAGCTGTGGTTTTCCTTAACGATGATCACCACGTGGTCGATTGGATTGTGCGGTTTCATGAGCTCCTAAGAACCTCCGGTGAAGTCCCAACCTACTGCGGCTGAAATCCAGATTCTCGGGGCCGACCCGGATGGATTGCCAAAGAATGGCATCTTGCTCCTTTTGCCCAATAACAATTCCTCTCCGGTATCCATATTGTGTTCTCCGTGAGCTAATCGTTGCACCGCCTTATCGGGGTTTTGACCTTTCCTCGATGCGCTTGCATTCTCACCAAAACTTTTCCACAGATCGTTCGAATCGCAGCGCCCCACTGTGTCCCGCCTGTCACATCCATTCCCATTTGCCCTCTCTATTTCTCTTCTCACATGCCGGAGGTTCGACCCGGCAAATGAGATCCTTCCCTTTGCGCGGCCAACGGATTCAACAACCGCCACTTCCTTTTACTTCACCCTGCCGCAATCTGCTACGATTTCGCCATGAGAAACGCAGCCACCTTCGCTCTCATTCTGTTCCTGCCGGCATTCCTGCTGGCGAGTTCCTCGCCCGCGCAAACCGCCACCGGCTCGCTCGAATTCACTGCGCGCATCACCCCCACCGCCGCCAGGCCGGAGCCCGTCCGCCAATTCACCTTCTTCATCCTCACCAAGAGCTACACGCAGATTGTCAAGGAAGCCGAAGAAAAAGATCCTCCCCCTGCCCGCGACACATTCATCAACAGCCTCAAGGTCTCTCCCGAGCTGACCGCTTGGCTCAAGAGCCACGATACGTTCGACCTCACCCAGCCCGACCTCGACAAATTGCTCTCCCCGGAGGACATCCTCCACGTCCCGGAATTCCTGCTGGCCTACCAGCGCTCCAACAGCGGCGGCGTCACCGCCGGCCTTCCCAAGCCGAAATATACGGACGCGGATCGCACGCAGCATCCCGAGAAGTACGAAAAGCTCAAGCAGGACTATATGACCGCGCTTTTGAAATTCATCCGCTCGCATCCGGAAAGCGTCTCCGGCGTCGAACTCGAATTGGACGGCGTCAATCCGCAAAGAAAATGGGTTGCCCTTCAGAGCGAGCGCCGCAAGCGCGTCCAGCGCACCGCGCCGGATCTCGCGCAGCTCCAATTTCTCGCCGCCAAGGCCGACACGGACCTCGAAGGCCACGCTTCCGTTTCCGGCCTCCCGCCGGGCAATTATTGGATTTCTTCGCTCAACCTCGACGCCAACGCCGGCGATATGCGCGTGCGCTGGGACGTCCCCGTGAAAATCGAAGCGGGCCAAACCACTCGCGTCGAACTCTCGAATCTGAACACCACGGAAGCGCCCGGTTCGACCCCCTAGCGCGCCAGCGCAGCCGCCATGGGCACGCCGCTCAATTGGTTTGTTTTCAATCTTTTTGTGGTGATTTCCATCGCGCTCGACCTGCGCGTTTTCCATCGCCACCCGCACAAAATCAAGCTACGCGAAGCCGCCCTCTCCAGCTTCTGCTGGATTGCGATTTCCGTTCTCTTCGGCCTGGGCGTCCTTTATTTTCGCGGGGAGCAGCCCGCGCTCGAATTCTTCACCGGCTACCTGATCGAAAAAGCACTCAGCGTCGACAATCTGTTTTTGTTTCTGGTGATTTTCCGCGCGTTCGCCGTGGACGATCGCTTGCAGCACCGCTTGCTCGAGTGGGGAGTCGTGGGCGCGCTGGTCATGCGCGGCGTGATGATCGGCGTAGGCGCGGAATTAATCGAGCACTTTTCCTGGGTGCTGTACGTGCTGGGCGGATTCCTCGTGTACGCGGGAATTCGCATGTTTTTCAAAAAAGCGGATGTGCATCCGGAAAAAAGTCGCATCGTCCGATTTGCCAGCACGCATCTGCGCGTGACCCGCACCTACGAGGGCGAGCATTTTTTTGTGCGCAACGCGGGAAAATTATTCGCGACTCCGCTGTTTCTCGTGCTGTTGGTCGTCGAAATCACGGACGTGACGCTGGCGGTCGACTCGATCCCCGCCGTTTTCGGGATCACCCGGAATCCGTTCATCGTGTACACGTCCAATGTGCTGGCGATTCTCGGATTGCGTGCGCTTTATTTTCTGCTGGCGGGAGTCATTGACCGCCTGCGTTTCCTGGATGAAGGATTGGCGGTTGTTCTCGTCTTTATCGGCGGAAAAATGATCGGCGAGCGATGGCTGCACATTCCGGTGAGCATCTCGCTCGCCGTGGTTGGCGGCGTGCTCTTGCTCGCGCTGCTCGCTTCGCTTCTGACACCGGCGGGGAGCAAAAGTTAAACCGCTTCTCCCAATGGGGCGAGTGTAAGCGCACAAGCAACTAGGGCGCGGCATGCTGCGCCCCTGCAAAGGAATTGGCGAGCGTGGCTCGCGAATTGTGGGGAACATTAAAATTCAATCTTCTTCGAACATGACTTCGTCGATGTAGCACCACATCCAGTTTTCGCCCGGCTCTTGCGAACGAATGACGGGATGCTTCGTAGCATGAAAATGTTTCGTGGCGTGTTTGTTTTTCGAAGAGTCGCAACAGCCGACGTGGCCGCAACTCAGACACAGGCGCAGATGCACCCAACTGTCGCCCATCTTGAGACATTCTTCGCAACCTTTGGTCTTCGATTTGACTTTGTGAATCTGATCGAGATGCGTACACGGTTCCGCCATTTTGATCTCCTTCGATTCACAGTGCGGCTTGAATGGGAATGCGCACTTGAAAGCGAGTGTCACCGGGCACGGACTTGACGGTGACAAGGCCGCGCATTTTCTGGACGATGCGGTGCACGACGTCCAAACCGAGCCCCGTGCCTTCGCCCACGCCCTTGGTGGTGAAAAACGGCTCGAAGATCCGGGATTGCACTTCGGGAGGAATGCCCGGGCCATTGTCAACGATTTCCACGAGCACGTATTCATTTTCGCGGACGGCGCGCACGAGAAGTTTTCCCGTATTGCCCATGGCGTCGGCGGCATTGTCGATGAGGTTGGTCCACACCTGATTCAGCTCGCTTCCGTAAGCCATCACTTTCGCCAAGTCCGGAGCATAATCGCGGGTCACCTCGATGCCGCGTTTCAGTTTGTGGTGCATGATGGTCAGGGTCGTTTCCAGGCTGTTTTTGATGTCTACTTCTTGGAGCGGCGCCTGGTCCATGAACGAATATTCCTTGATCGCTTTAATCAGATCGGAAATGCGCGCGGTGCTGTTTTCCAGCTCGGAAGCAATGCGCTCCATTTCGAGGAGCGTGGCGAAACGGGTCAATTCGGGTCCAAGCGATGTTTCCGCAGCACTCGCAAAGGTTTCGAGATGTTCGTTCGTCAGATTCGAATCGGCGAGGAGCGGAGCGAGCTTCCAGGCTTCCGCGACACCGCGGTTTTCCAGCCAGCTCTGGATGGCCTCCTCGCGGTCCACACGGGCGAACTCGTCTTTGTAATTTGCGGGCTTCAACCCGGCGCGGATCTGCTCCTCGCGCTGTGCCAGCAAGCCGCAATCCTCCGGCCCAAGGTTCGAATTGCGGCCGGCCACGCGGATGCGCTGCAAGCATTCGCGGAGGGCGGCCGCCGATCGCCGCGCCGCAGCGGAGGGATTATTCAGCTCATGCGCGAGGCCCGCCGACAATTTGCCGAGCGCGGCCAATTTTTCTCTCTGCTGCTCTTCGCGGGTGACGGTTCGAACGCGATCGGTCAACAATCCCACCAAGCGCTGGGACAGTTCTGGCATGCGTTGAAAGAGCTCGGGAAACTTGCTTGCTGGAAAGGCGAGCGTACGCATAGGGAGAACGGCGCGCACGGTCACGAAGAAGTTCTTCATCCGGGAAAACGGCAGGACGCCGGTGACATCGCCCGCCCCTGCGCTGTAGACCGGGCCATCTGCGGGACCGTTTTCGCGGCGAGCGCGCAATTCTCCTTCCAGGATGACGAACATGGTGTCCGCTGGCGCGCCTTCCTTGACTGTGATTTCACCGACGGGTGTGCGGCGCTCCTCGGATTGGGAGACGAACCATTCCAGATCGTCCTGGGATTGATCCGCGAAGGGCAGGACTTTGCGCAAGTCCGCTACCAGGGCTTCGATGCGCGCTTGGTCCATCGTTCGGCTCATTGAACCTTGGCCAAGTATTGATGCATGAACTGCACGACAACGGCGCCTTCGCCAACACCCGAAGCGACGCGCTTGACCGATCCATGACGCACGTCGCCCACAACAAAAATTCCGGGCACACTGGTTTCGAGCAAGCTGGGATCACGGCTGAGGGTCCACGATTCGGGCTTCTTGCCATCGCGGATCAAGTCCGGGCCGGAGAGAATGAAGCCCCGGTCGTCGCGTTCGACGGTGTTGCCAAGCCATGCGGTGCGCGGCTGCGCGCCGATGAAAATGAACAGGCTGGCGGCGGGCAGGTCTTTCGTTTCTCCGGAAGGAGAACACTGGATGGTGATGCCGCTGAGCCGCGATGTTCCCTGAACGGCGACCACGCTGGTGCGGGTCCAGACTTCGATGTTCGGAGTCTTTTCGATTTGCTCGATCAAATAGTGCGACATGGTGCTCGCGAGGGATGCCCCGCGGACGAGCATGATGACTTTTTCGGCAAACTTAGAGAAGTGCATGGCGGCCTGGCCGGCGGAGTTTGCGCCGCCGATAATGTACACAGTTTCGCCCTTGCACGCGATGGCTTCCGAAGTTCCACCGCCATAATAAACGCCAGCGCCTTGAAAGCGATCGATGCCCGGCACGTCAAGAGTCCGCCATTGAACACCCATGGCGAGAAGAAGAACGTGACAGGAGATCTCGGAGCCGTCGGCGAGCTTCAAGTAACGATACGGACCATCGATTCGAACGCCGGTCGCTTCCTGCGGTGAAAGAATCTCAACGCCAAAGCGTTTTGCCTGCGCGACGGCGCGGCGGGCGAGATCGCTCCCCGTAAGCCCGGAAGGAAAACCGAGATAATTTTCGATGCGTGAGCTCAGGCCCGCCTGACCGCCGGGAGCCTCGCGCTCGATCATCACGGTGCGCAAGCCTTCGCTGGCGCCGTAAACTGCCGCGGCGAGCCCCGCGGGGCCGCCACCGACAATGGCGAGGTCATAGAAGTGGGTCTGGGCATGGGTGCGCAAGCCAATCTTGTCTGCCACCAGCGGAAGAGGCGGCTCAGCAAGTCGCGCCCCATCGGGGAACAGGATCAACGGAAGTGTTTGCCCTTCAGGGCCCAGCGAATTGACAAGTCCGCGCACTTCGGGGTCGCTTTCCGCCAGCTCCACGTCAATCCACTGGTAGGGCACCTGATTGCGGGCGAGAAAATCGCGCAGTTCGTAGGAGCGATTGGACCAGCGCGTGCCGAGAACGCGGATGCCCTCGTAGGGCGGACGAAACACGGAAGCCCAGTCGTGAAGGAGGTCGTCCAGCGCGGGAAACAGCTTTTCTTCGGGAGGGTCCCAGGGCTTCATGAAGTAGTAGTGGACGCGGGCTTCGTTGATGGCATCGATGGCGGCGCTGGTATCGGCATAGGCAGTGAGCAAGGCGCGTTTGGCGAGCGGGTGCATTTCCATGGCTTCGGAAAGGAAGCCAACGCCGTCCATCTGAGGCATGCGCTGGTCGGCGAGAAGGAGGGCGACGGGATTGTTGCGGGTCTTTAATTCACGGAGAGTGGCGAGGGCCGCGCTGCCAGAATTCGCGCGCATGACGCGGTAGCGATCCGCATAGCGCCCGCGCAAATCCCGCTCGATAGCGCGAAGGACCTCAGGGTCGTCATCCACGGTAAGCAAAACTGGTTTTGGCATACCCCTCAGATGAAAGAAGAATTGCTTTCGTTGCGTCTTTTGGCGGTCGGCATCCCAAGGAAGCTTCTATTGGCTTCGCCCTCACGCTACAATTCCTGACGTTCCCATGTCCAGTCCCGTAAGTGCAGCGATTGCAAGTCTTTCGTCGCCAGAGCCGACCGTAAGGCAGACGGCGGCGGAAGAAATCTACGCTTTGGGGCGTGCGGCTGCCGGATCCGCCATTTCTGATTGGTGGACGGACAACGAGCTCGCCACTCTGCTCCTTGACCCCAAGCCGGACATAACGGTGGGAGTCGCGGTGCAACGCGATACATTTGGCCGAATTCGAATTGCCCATGGGACACCCAAGCTCGCGGAAATTCCCGCCGACCAGGATGCCGAGGAGTTCGAACTGCATTTTGCGAATGGCGTTTCGCTGGACATATTGACGACGCGGGAGCCGGGCGGCTCAGGGGCTATTGCCAAATATCTAGCTAAGTTTGGAGAAGGGGTGCAGCAGGTGGAGTTTTGCTGTTCGAACGTTGAACGCGCGACGGAACTCCTGAAGGAGAAATTCCGCGTCGCGCCCGTCTATCCTGAGACGCGGCCGGGCGCAGCCGGAACACGAATCAACTTTTTCCTGGTTCCATCTCCGGATGGGGGCAAAGTGCTTATCGAGTTGTACGAGAGGGATTGATTGGCCAGGTCCGCAAAGAATTCCATAAACCGGCTGCCGCTGTTTCCCGCCGTGCTCGCGGGGCATGAAAAATTCAGGTGTCTCCGTAAACGGGGATGGCTGCGCCGTGGATGACCCTGGCCTCGTCAGTGCACAAGAACAAGATGACGCGCGCAATGTCCTGGGGTTTGGGCCATTTCGAGAAATCCGCTTTCGGCATAGCCTTGCGGTTTGCCTCCGTGTCAATAATGCTGGGAAGAATCGTGTTGACGCGCACGCCGCTGCCCCTTAAATCGGCGGCCAGAGAATCCAACATGGCAACCGCGGCCGCCTTGGAAGCGGCGTAAGCAGCGGCGCCAGCGGCGTGATCGAAGGCCGCCTTGGCGGCGACGTTCACAATCGCGCCGCGTCCCTGCTTGAGCATGGCGCGGACCGCGGCACGGGACAACGCATAACCAGACCGGAGATTTAAAGCCAACATCTGCTCGAAAACTTTCGTGTCCATTTCCCAGAGTTTCAGTCCTCCCGCATACCCACCCACGGTATTTACCAGCGCATCCAGCCGACCATGTTTGGCAAAAATCTTCTCGACGAGCTGGCGCACTGCCGCTTCATCGGTGACGTCAACACTGTGCCCTTCGAGCCGCGTAGCATTCGCGCCCGCTGCACTTTTCAAAGCGTCCCACTCCGTCTGGCTTCGATACGTAACAACGACCCTGGCACCTTCTTCCAGAAACGCCAGGCTTACGGAACGCCCCAATCCACCCGTGCCACCGGCGACCAGAGCCACGCTGCCTTCGAATCTCCCACCCATTGCTGCACCTCTAAACCGAATTGTCTCCCCCGCAGAGCCATTTGGTCATTAAGAAGCGGTCGTGATCCATTTAGCCGGAGCGGCGGTAGAGTCAAGCGCGGAATCGTTGCCGTGATCCACTTCGAGGTGAACGGCGTTGACGCCCATTTCACGCGCTTTTTGTTCGATGAAAGCAATGGCTTGGCGGCCATAGCCGCGGCGGCGATGAGCGGGGGCAATGTACAGTTCGTCGATGAAGGCATCGTGGCCATGAAATTCGAAACTGAAGCCGATGGTCAAGATGATATAGCCGACGGGGGCAGGGCCGGTGTAGAGGAGCCATACGCGACCAAAGGAATCCAGCGACAGGAATTGACGAAAGGCCATGCGAACAGCGGATTCGTCAAATGGAAGGGCATCGGGTTCATGTTCGGCGAGGCTGCGCATCATGGGTATAAGAGCCGCTTCGTCCTGCAAGGTAGCTTCGCGAAATTGCAGCGAGGACACGTTATTCTCCGCTCTGCTCGATGAGTTTCGCGACGAGACCGGTCCAGCCGGTCTGATGGCTGGCGCCGATACCGGCGCCACTGTCGCCATGAAAATATTCGTAGAAAAGAAGCAAATCGCGCCAGTGAGCATCGCTCTGGAAAATTTCCGTGGCACCGGCGACGGGGCGTCGGCCGCTTTGATCGCGTAAAAAGATATGGACGAGACGGCGTGAAATTTCCGCAGCCACCTGCCAGAGATCGGCCTCGGAACCCGAGTGGGTGGGGCACTCGACTTTGAAGTCTTCGCCGTAATAGTGGTGAAATTTCTGAAGGGATTCGACCAGGAGATAGTTGACCGGAAACCAGATGGGACCGCGCCAATTCGAATTGCCGCCAAACAGACCGGTAGCGGACTCGGCCGGTTCGTATTCGACGCGGTTGGTATGCCCGTTGAAATAAACTTCGTAGGGATGGTCGAGATGGTAGCGGGACAGAGCACGCACGCCAAAGGGAGATAGAAATTCCTCTTCGTCGAGCATGCGCGCGAGAACGCGCTTGAGCTGTTTGCGATTGACGAGGGAGAGAAGGCGGCGGACGCCACGCGCGGAGCGCTGTGTCATTTCGATATGTTCCGGCACGTCGGGATGATTGTCGACAAACCACTGCATGCGGCGCTTGAAGCCCGGCAAGCGATCGACGATCTCCGGCTCCAATGTTTCCACGCCGAAGAGCGGGATCAGACCTACCATGGAACGGATCTTGAGGAAATGCTGGCTGCCGCCGGGCAGGCGGAGGACATCGTAGTAAAAGCCGTCCTCGTTGTCCCACAAGGCCATGCCGTCCACGCCGATGTCGTTCATGGCGTGCGCGATGTACACGAAGTGTTCGAAGAACTTACTGGCGACATCTTCGTAAGCAGGATCTTCCTTGGCGAGTTCCAGCGCAATGGCCAGCATGTTGAGGCAGTACATGCCCATCCAACTGGTGCCGTCGGATTGCTCCAGGTGTCCCCCAGTGGGAAGGGGCGCGGAGCGGTCGAAGATTCCGATGTTATCGAGGCCGAGAAAGCCGCCTTGGAAGATGTTAGCGCCGTCAGGATCCTTGCGGTTGACCCACCAGGTGAAGTTCAAGAGGAGCTTGTGAAAAACCTTTTCAAGGAAAGCGCGGTCGGCGGTACCCCGGACGCGGCGCTCGATTTTGTAAACGCGCCAGGCGGCCCAAGCGTGAACGGGAGGATTCACGTCGCTGAAGGCCCATTCGTAGGCGGGCAATTGCCCGTTGGGATGCATGTACCACTCGCGGAGAAGGAGAATGAGCTGCTCTTTGGCGAAATCGGGATCCACCAGCGCAAGAGGGATGCAGTGGAACGCGAGATCCCAGGCGGCGTACCAGGGATATTCCCACTTGTCGGGCATCGAAATTACGTCGTCGTTGTAGAGGTGAGTCCAATCCTTGTTGCGGCCCTTCCAGCGCTCTTCGGGAGGCTTGGGGCCAGCGGGGTCGCCTTCTAGCCAGGTGCGGACATCGTAGTGATAAAACTGTTTGGACCACAGCATGCCGGAAAAGGACTGGCGCATGACGGCCTTGGCATCGGCGGATAAATTTTTGGGGATGCGTGAGTCGTAAAATTCATCGGCTTCTTTCTTGCGCATGGCGAAGAGGGAGTCAAATCCTTCAGCAAAGTCGTTAGTGCCGGGAACACCTTCAGCGCGCTCGGCGTGAGCAGGCGAAGTGATGATGCCGACGTTCGGGGAATTGGTATCCATGCCGCCAAGAGGCTCGATATCGGTAAGGCGCAGCTTCAGCGTGGCAGAGGCGCCAGCCTCCAGATGCAGAGGATAGTGCGCCGCCACTTTCGTGCCCATGAGACCGGGATTGACGGCGGCCTTGTTGCCATGGATGAGGTAGTCGTGAAAGGCGTCTTTGACGTAAGGAGAGCGATTGTTGCCGTTGAAGAGGCGGGCGGAGTTGGTCTCGTTTTCGGTAAAGAGCAGTTCGGGATTGCCGGCACAGAGGAACCAGCGCTTGCCATACTGCCAATGCTGTAACTCGATGCAAGAGCTGCCGGTAAAGCTGGCGGCTTTTCGAGCGACGGGACGACGCAAATCCCTGCCCCAGGACCAGGTATTGCGAAACCAGAATTGCGGAAGGAGATGCAAGGTGGCCGTTTCCGGGCCGCGATTGACGGCCGTGATTCGAATGAGGACGTCTTCGACGTCCGCCTTCGCGTACTCAACGAAAAGATCGAAATACCGGTTTTCGGAAAAGATGCCGGTGTCGAGTAACTCGAATTCGGGCTGAGCCCGGCCACGGCGGCGGTTTTCTTCGACGAGAAGCTCGTAGGGAAATTCAGCCTGCGGATATTTGTAGAGCATGCGCATGTAGCTGTGGGTCGGAGTGGAATCGAGGTAGAAGTAATACTCCTTCACATCCTCGCCGTGATTGCCCTGATTTCCGGTCAGGCCGAAGAGGCGTTCCTTCAGGATGGGATCGCGGCCGTTCCAGAGCGCGAGGCCAAAGCACATTATCTGGTGGCGGTCGCTGATTCCTCCGATGCCGTCTTCGCCCCAGCGGTAGGCGCGCGAGCGGGCGTGGTCGTGCGGGAAAAATTCCCAAGCTGTGCCGTAAGGGCTGTAATCTTCGCGGACTGTGCCCCACTGGCGCTCAGAAAGATAGGGCCCCCAGCGCTTCCAGTGCTTCTTGCGGAGGCGCGCTTCTTCGAGGCGGCGGTCTTCGATGGTTGGGATGCGTGGCATGATGTGATGACCCTCTACGGGGAAGTCCACGTTATGGTCGCATTTTTTCGCAGAGAAGGGAGAGCGAGGGTTCTCCGTGGCGTGCCCGCTCGGGCACTCCTCGCGAATTGGGGAAAAATTCCGTAGATGAGCTGTCGCATGTTGGTAGAAAATTCTATGAATATAAGAGATTGGTGTCGGCGCACAATGCGGACAATTCCTTGATGCAATGGATGGGTCCTTGTACGACAAACCGACGATGATAGAGCAGGAGCGCGCGTAATCCCGCGAGTTCCTCACCTCCGCCGGCCCTTCCGGGACCGCCGTGCAAGCAACTGGGAACGACGTTGCCGTGGCCGGTGTGCTGGCCGCCAACCGAAGAATCCACGGCCAGAATTCTGCCGTGCAAGTCGCCGATTCCCAGCACGACTTCCTGAACAAAAGCGGAATCACTGGAAAACACAGAGGCAACCAGCGAGCCCTGGCCGCGGCGAATCATGGTAATCAAATCCTGGGGGCCATCGTAAGACAGCAAAGTTGCCACTGGACCGAACACTTCGACATCGTGAACATGCTTTGCCGAAAGCCCATTTTCGCAGGAGAGAAGTGTGGGCTGAACAAAAGCAGACTTCTGCGGATCGGCGTCGACAGGCTGGAAGTCTTCGTTTCCGCCGAACAAAACCGAGCATTCTGCCGACAATTTTTTTAGGCCATCCAGGCAAGCGGACTGCTGCGCCTTGTTGACCACGGGCCCCACTTTTACTTCGGAGTTGCGAGGATTACCGACTTTCATCGCACTCAAACGAGAAGAGACCGCTTCGCCGAAGGCATTGAACTCTTGAGCTGGCACCAGGATGCGCCGGATGGTGGTGCACTTCTGGCCGGCCTTCAGCGTCATTTCTTTCACGACTTCCTTGACGAGGAGGTCGAAGAGATCGGTTCCGGGAGCGCAATCCGGCCCAAGAATCGCGGAATTGATGCTGTCTGCCTCGATGTTTACGCGAACGGAACGGCGCAAGACATTGGCATGCGAGCGAATGCGCGCAGCGGTGTCCGCGGAACCGGTGAAGGAGACGATGTCTTCTTCGCGAACGTGATCGAGCAGATCGCGGGCCGAGCCGCAAACCAGGGAAATCGCGCCCCGAGGCAAAATGTCAGCCTTTACAACATCTTCCACCATTCTGTGGGCCAGCCAGGCTGTGGGGGAGGCAGGCTTCACAAGGATGGGAACCCCTGAAAGAAGGGCGGGTGCCGCTTTTTCGCAAAAGCCCCAGGCAGGAAAATTGAAGGCGTTGATGAAAACTGCCACGCCTTTGGCGGGCACCAGAAAATGTTGGCCGGCGAATGTGTTTGTTTTGGAGAGAGGAAGGACCGCGCCTTCCTTGAGCATCTTCCCGCCCGCCAAGGCGCGGCCAATCTTCGCGTAATACTTCATGGTGTAGAGGGCGCCGTCGACATCGAAAGAGGCATCCGCTTGCGTGGCGCCAAGATTCAGCAGCGAGAGCCGAAAGTATTCGTCGCGATTCGCGGAGAGCACATCGGCCATTTTGGCGAGCAGATCGGCGCGTTGCGTGTAGGTGAGCTGGCGCAAAGCGGGTCCGCCTCGAGAACGCGCGAACTCCAGTGCGAGGTTCAGGTCGATGTTTTGCGAGGAGATGCGTGCAAGCTCCTCTCCGGTGACCGGATCGACCAGCGGTTCACCGGCGCCCGCGCCTTCCAGCCATTGGCCGGCGACATAATTGGGCAGCTTCATGCAAGAACCTCCTTAGACGATGGAAGCCACAGAATACCCCTCGAGTGAATGGCGAAGGGGTTAAAGCAAGAATCGTTGAGCAGGCATAATATTGCATGTTCAGACGAACAAAATCCAGTTCAACCTTTGAGGTACAAGACTGATGATCTTAGTCATTGCCTTGAAAATAAGACTCTTAACTGAGCTCGTACCGAGTGATCTGCCCATTGAAGAGTGTGCAGTAAAACTCCACTTAGGGATTGACGAGCCCACCTCTCCGTGTAATATAATGCAGGTGCTGCTACTGCTTCGCTATGAGCACTCAAACAAGCCCCCAATCAAAGGTCTCTACTCTACACGGAACAGGCCTGTCTGCCGATGGCAATTTTTTGATTTCCCTAGGCAAGCGTGTCCGTGAGTTGCGCAACCGACGAGGCATGACCCGTAAACAGGTATCACAGGACGCAGATGTGTCGGAGCGCCATCTGGCCCAATTGGAGAGCGGCGAAGGAAATATCTCCGTGGTGCTGCTGCAGAGGATCGCCGCCGCGCTAAATGTGCCGGTCGCAAACTTGTTTGCGGCGCAAGCCGAAGAGCCCACCGAGAAAAGATTGATTCAACGATTCCTGGAACGGCTGCCCGCGCATCGTCTTGAGGACGTGGTGTTCCGCCTGATGCGCGACTTCGGTCACGAAGAAAAGATGCGGAGGATGCGCATCGCGTTGATCGGGATGCGCGGAGCGGGCAAGTCCACGCTGGGCTCGATGCTCGCAAAGGAGACGAAGAACCGCTTCGTGGAACTGGATGGCGAGATCGAAAAGGATACGGGGATGCCGCTGGGCGAGATTTTCTCGCTCTACGGGCAATCCGGCTTTCGGGCCATCGAAAAGCGGACGCTGGAGAGAGTACTGAAAGAAAATGAACGCGCGGTAATTTCGGTGGGAGGCGGAGTAGTATCCGAAAAAGAGACCTTTGATTATCTGCTTTCCAACTGCTATGCAGTGTGGATCAAAGCGCAGCCGGAAGAACACATGTCGCGAGTGATGGCGCAAGGAGATTTTCGCCCCATGGCGGCGAACGATCAAGCGATGGAAGACCTTCGGCACATACTGGAGGTTCGGGAACCGCTTTACCGGAAAGCCGACCTTGTGCTGGAGACCTCCGGGACTTCCGTGGAAGAGAGTTTTGCGAAGCTGAAAGCAATATTAGCGGCGAATTTGCAATAGCAATAGGAGGATGGCGTGGACGTAGCGGTATCTCAAGAGGTGAAAACAAAAGCGGCCCCTGTGGACTACCAGACGGAACCTTCGCGATACAAGCACTGGCGGCTCTCCTTCGACGGTCCGGTGGCAACGCTGACGATGGACGCAGAAGAAGACGGCGGGATTCGCCCAGGCTACAAACTAAAACTGAATTCCTATGACCTGGGTGTGGACATCGAGCTTCACGATGCGCTGCAGCGGATTCGGTTTGAGCATCCGGAGATTCGTTCGGTAATCATCACAAGCGCAAAGAACCGGATTTTTTGCTCCGGGGCCAATATCTACATGCTGGGACTTTCCTCGCACGCGTGGAAAGTGAATTTCTGCAAATTCACCAATGAAACGCGCAACGGGATCGAAGATTCGAGCAGATATTCGGGGCTGAAGTTCCTGGTAGCCTGCAATGGAACGACAGCCGGTGGAGGGTACGAGCTGGCGCTGGCCTGCGATGAAATCATCCTGGTGGATGATCGTTCGTCCGCTGTGAGCTTGCCCGAACTGCCTCTGCTGGGAGTCCTGCCCGGAACGGGCGGGCTGACGCGCCTGACGGACAAGAGAAAAGTTCGCAAAGACCTTGCGGACATGTTCTGCACCAATCAGGACGGAGTGCGCGGGCAAAGAGCAAAGGATTGGCGGCTGGTGGATGAAATCGTCAAGCCGCAGCAGTTTGCTGAGCACGTCAAGCAGCGCGCGCTGAAGCTTGCGGAATTGTCCGACCGTCCCATGGGAGCGAAAGGCGTGCTGCTGACGCCGTTGAAGAAGCTGGCGGACGATGTTGGCTTGCATTATGAATACGTGGAAGTGCAATTCAACCGGACAGCGCGCACGGCGACGATCACGGTGCGGGCGCCAGAATTGGTTGCCGAGCAAACGGTCGAAAAAGCCCTCGCGGCGGGAGCGAACTGGTGGCCGCTGCGAATGGCGCGCGAACTGGATGATGCCATCCTCAGCCTGCGCACGAACGAGCTTGAATTGGGACTCTGGCTGATGAAAACGTCGGGGAACGCTGACGCCGTTCTCGCCATGGACAAATTTCTCTTGAGCCATCAAGACAACTGGTTCGTGCGCGAGGCGTTGGGGATGGTGAGGCGCACGTTTGCGCGGATGGAGGTCACTTCGCGCTCGATGTACGCGATTGCCGAGCCGGGATCGTGCTTCGCGGGAACATTGCTGGAACTGGCGCTGGCGGCGGACCGAGTTTACATGCGGGATACGGAAGAAGCCGAGAGCGTGGCCACGATGGTGCTTTCGAAAATGAACTTCGGGGCGCTGCCGATGGTGAATCACCTTTCGCGGCTGGCGTCACGGTTCTATGAAGACCAGGCACAGATGAAGTCCTTGGGCAATCAGATCGGGAAAAAGCTTTCCGCACGCGAAGCGCTCGAACTAGGGCTCGTGACCGCGGCGCCCGACGATCTCGACTGGGAGGACGAAATCCGCCAGGCGATGGAATCGCGCGTTGCACAATCGCCCGATGCCCTGACAGGACTCGAAGCTAATTTGCGATTTGGCCCCGTGGAAACGCCTGAAACGCGAATCTTCGGGCGGCTGTCGGCGTGGCAAAACTGGATTTTCGTGCGACCGAACGCAGTTGGTCCGAGCGGGGCGCTGAAAGTCTATGGTTCAGGCGCACCGGTGAAATTCGACTGGGAAAGGGTTTAGGGAACAGGTTTCAGCCTGAGGGGTACTGAGGGGACCGGCGATGATCAACTATACGGAAAGAATTCCAAACAACGTGGACTTGGGGAGAGACCGTGTCTTGCAGCGCGCCCTGGAGCATTGGCAACCCGCGTTCCTCGGCTGGTGGTACGACACCGGCCCGAACGAGAGCCGCAATTATGATGTGTACCTGCGGACTGCGGTTAGCGTGGAGCCGGATGGCTGGGCGCAATTTGACTATGTGAAGATGCCGGAGTACCGGTGGGGGATTTTCTTGCAGCCGCGCGATGAACAAAGGCACGTGAATTTCGGCACACACAAGGGCCAGCCGGCATGGCAAGAGGTGCCGGGTGAATACCGCTCGACGCTCCGGCGAGTCATCGTGACGCAGGGAGATACAGAGCCGGCTTCCGTGGAACAACAGAAGATGCTGGGGCTTTCCTGTCCGTCTTTGTACGATCTGCGGAACATTTTTCAGGTGAACGTCGAAGAAGGACGCCATTTGTGGGCCATGGTGTACTTGCTGCACCGTTACTTTGGCCGCGATGGCCGAGAAGAGGCTGAAGCATTGCTGGCGCGGCGTTCCGGCGATGCGGACAATCCGCGCATCCTCGGCGCGTTCAATGAGCCGACGCCGGACTGGTTGGCGTTTTACATGTTTACGTTCTTTACGGATCGGGACGGCAAATTCCAGCTTTGCGCGCTCGCGGAATCGGGATTTGATCCACTTTCGCGTACTTGCCGTTTCATGCTGACCGAGGAGGCGCACCACATGTTCGTGGGCGAAACGGGGGTGAGCCGGATTATTCAGCGGACTTGCGAATTGATGAAACAGAATAAGGTAGACGATCCTTCCGACGTGCGGGCCCTGGGCGTCATCGATATGCAAACGATTCAAAAATATCTCAATTTCCACTACAGCGTAACGCTGGACCTCTATGGTTCAGACGTTTCTTCGAATGCCGCGAATTACTTCACCAGTGGCCTAAAAGGGCGCTTCCGGGAAACGAAACTCGACGACGATCATGTGCTCACCGATGCGCAATACCCGGTCTCCGAGGTCGTAGGCGGCAAAGTTGTGACCAAAAACGTTCCCGCGCTAACAGCCCTGAACGAGCGCTTGCGAGACGATTATATTGACGAGATCGCGGACGGCGTCAGTCGTTGGCAAAGAGTGATCGATCAAGCTGGAATTCCATTTCAATTGACCTTGCCGCACAAGGGCTTTCATCGCCAGATTGGAAACTTTGCGGGGCACTTCATAAGCCCCGACGGCGAAGTACTGACGGAAGAAGCGTGGAAGAAACACGAATTCGAATGGCTGCCAAGCTCGAAAGACTATGCGTTTGTGCAATCACTGATGAACGGGCGAGTAACGCAGCCGGGCAAATTCGCCAACTGGATTGCACCGCCGCTGCGCGGCATCAACAATCAACCTTTAAATTTCGAATACGTCCGTTTCAACTGATGTGTAACAAAGCCGGCACGGTCTGTGGCTAAGGGTGGAATTTTGTGCAGCCGATTATCGATATCCACATCCACATCATGCCTTATCACATGGTCAAGCCTTCCGCACTGGAACTGATCAAGAAAGGCCGCAAGGACTACGCCGAGGTGGAACGCTATTCTACGGATCCCAAAGCCTTTCTTGCATTTCTTGACACTCTCGGAGTGGAGCGCGCAGGGCTGATCAACTACGTCGCGCCGAAAATTATCGGGTTCACTCCGGAAGTCAATGACTGGAGCGCGAAATATTGCAGCGTGGCACCAGATCGGCTCATTGCATTCGGCGGCGTGCTCCCAGGAACGGTTCCCGATCCCGGCGCGGAAGTGGACCGCCTCGCGAAGCTCGGGATTCGCGCCATCAAGATGCATCCTTCCCACCAGGTGCTTTCGCCGAATGATTACATGGATGGCAACCGAGGTCTTGCGGCGATTTATGAACGCGCGCAGGCGAATGGTTTGCCGATCATGATTCACACCGGAACTTCGATTTTCCCGGGAGCCCGCAATCTGCACGCGCAGCCCATGCTGTGCGACGACATCCCGATCGATTATCCTGATCTCGTGGTCATTTTGGCGCATGGAGGAAGGCCTCTCTGGATGAACGAAGCGTTCTTCCTGGTTCGCCGGCATAAGAATATGCATATGGATATCTCCGGCATTCCTCCGCAGAAATTGATGGAATACTTTCCGCGAATTGAGGATGTCGCCGACAAAGTGTTATGGGGCACGGATTGGCCCGGACCGGGCGTTCCGGAGATCAAAGGAAACATCGAGAAATTCAATGCACTGCCCATCGGGAAAGCCGCAAAAAGGAAAATTTTGTATGACAACGCCGCGCGGCTGTTTCCGAAGTGAAGCGCGATTCGAAGTGGCGCAAAACGACCTTATGAATTGGTTGGTCGGGCCACGTCGCGGGAAGTTTGAGGAGCCGGACAGAACCGATGCCCACCTTCGACCAGTCAGTTGAGAAGCTGCCGCGCGAACAGTTGCGCGCGCTTCAGTTTCAGAAGCTGCAAGAAGTGCTTCGCCTGGTTTTTGGCCGCAACCGCTTCTACACAAAGAAATGGCGCGAAGCGGGCCTAACATCGCACGACATCCAGTCACTGACCGATCTTCGGAAACTTCCTTTCACTTGCAAATCGGAGCTCATGCAGGCGCAAGAAGAAGCGCCTCCTTTTGGAACCAACGCAACTTTCCTGGAAAACGCGTACTCACGTGTCCATCAGACATCGGGAACCACGGGTACGCCTTTGCGCGTCGTAGACACTCCAGAAAGCTGGGAATGGTGGGGCAGATGCTGGGGACAGGTCCTGCGAGGCGCAGGCGTGACTGCGGAAGATCGCATCTTTTTGCCCTTCGCCTTTGGTCCCTTCATCGGCTTTTGGGCCGCCGTCGAGGGGGCGAGGCAGCTCGGAGCGATGATGATTCCCGGCGGTGGATGGGACTCCGTGCAACGCCTTCACATGATGCGGGACCTCAGAGCGACGGTGATCTGCTGCACACCCACGTACGCCCTGCGGTTGGCAGAAGTCGCCCGCGAACAGCTTTTTGACCTACGATCCATTCCCGTCCGTGCATTGATTCACGCGGGGGAGCCGGGAGCGAACGTCGCGCGAACCAAGGCGCGCATCGAAGCCGCGTGGGAAGCGAAGTGCTTCGATCATGCGGGCGCCTCGGAAGTAGGCGCTCACAGTTTCGAATGCGAACTCCAGCCCGGTGGAATTCATATCATCGAGAGTGAGTTCATCATCGAAGTAATCGACCCGCAAACAGGAGCGGAACTGCCTCCCGGCGAAACCGGAGAGCTGGTCATCACGAATCTGGGGCGTCCCGGGTTTCCCGTCATTCGGTACCGTACGGGGGACCTGGTGCAGCTCAATCTGGCCCCTTGCGCCTGCGGGCGCACCTATGCGCGCTTCGACGGAGGACTGCTCGGCCGCAGCGATGACATGGTGACCATTCGCGGCGTGAATGTTTATCCCACAGCCATCGAAAACGTGATCCGCCAGTTTTCCGCGGTCGACGAGTTTCAAGTGACGGTGAAAACCCTGCAGGAGATGCACTACCTCGAAGTGCAAATCGAAGTCATTTCCGGCCACAATCCGGAAAACGTGCGCACCGACGTTGAACAGGCCATCTATCGTTCGCTGTCACTTCGACCCACGGTCACCGTGGCGCAACCCGGCGCCCTCGCGCGTTTTGAGCTGAAGGCTCGGCGCTTCCGGCGCCTCGATTGACATTCAGCCCCCGCTCTTCCTAAAGCCACCTACTCCGCCGGCGACCAATCAAAATAGCCTTCGAGAGCGGCGATAATGGCGTTCCCTTATCGTGAACTGAACAGATGTTCGTTTTCTGAACTGTGGTTCAGATTACCTTGATACTGGCAAGGAAAAAGAGCATACTAGACTCGCAGAATGTCTCTGGCTGCATTGCTTCTGCTTCTCAGCGGAGGATTAGATTGTCACAAGGCCAATCCAAGAATCAGCGCAATGGCCGCGTCCGGCGGCGCTATCTTGCGCGGCGGCTAGAGATCCTGCGTGCCGCGGGGCGGGAGTTCCGCGCGCGCGGTTTTGCGGAAACCGGCATGCGCGACATTGCAGAAGCGGCAGCACTTTCTCCCGCGAATCTTTATAACTACTTCAAAGGCAAGCACGAGATTCTTTACTTCTGCCAGGACAACGCGCTGGATCGAATGATCGGCGCGCTGGGAACGGCACGCCGCAGAAAAACAAGTGCAGCGGCAAGATTACAGTCTGTGATTGTGTCGCATCTGCGCTGCCTGCTCGATGAAGTCGAAGGGTCTGCGGCGCATCTTTTGACAAGCGCTTTGCCGCCCCGCCAGCAACGGTATCTCGTGGCCAAACGCGACCGATACGAGCAGGGCGTTCGCAACATCGTCGCCGCGGGGATCCGTTCCGGTGAGTTTGCTCCCCGCGATGCGGCGCTTGCGGCGCGCGCGATGTTGGGAGCCTTGAACTGGAGCGTGCAGTGGTTCCGTCCGGAAGGGCCGCTGACCGCGACGGAGATCGCCGAAGATTTGGCGGATTATCTGATTCGAGGTTTGCTAGCCAAGCCGGATCCTCTTCAACGATTTTCCTCAGGTCGGGAAACACAGCAAGTGGTCCGGGAATTTGTTTCTCACGATGCGCGAAAACGTGCATCGGCTTAACGGCGTCTCCAAGAGGTGATGTAAAGTGGCGACAATCCCGATCGAATCGCAGAAAACAGCGCAAATCCGGTTTGCCTTGAACGGCGAAGAAATGGACGTCTCCTTCGCGCCTTACAAGACTTTGCTGGAAGTTCTGCGAGAGGATCTCGGCCATACGGGGACGAAGCATGGCTGCGAACTCGGAGAATGCGGCGCTTGCGCCGTTCTTTTGGACGGCAAGCCGGTGCTTTCCTGCCTTTTGCTGGCGCTCGAGTGCGATGGAAGGTACGTCCTGACGGTAGAAGGACTCGGAGAAGACGCCAAGCTTCACCCTCTGCAGGATGCTTTTGCCGACCTTGGAGCAGCGCAATGCGGGTACTGCACGCCGGGAATACTGGTAACCGCAAAGGCCCTGCTCGACGGAAACCCGCATCCGAGCCGCGATCAAATCCGGGAAGCGCTCTCAGGAAATCTCTGCCGTTGCACGGGCTATCTTCAGATTTTCGAGGCCGTGGAAGCCGCAATGGTGAAGATCACGGAACAGAGAGAAGAAGCAAAACCGATTCCGCGGCGGCTTGCTTAACGAACGCGCGCCGGGAGGTCAGATGTCGGATCAGAAAGATCCACCGAAAAAACTCGCTCAGGATTCTGGAGCGAACGGCGAAGCATTGCGTGTCATTGGTGTCCCGCGCCGTCGCGTGGACGCTCGCGCAAAGGTGACCGGGCAAACACGCTTCGCGGACGACATATTCCTCCCACGAATGGCGCATTGCAAACTCCTGCGCTCTCTCCATCCTCACGCGCGCATTCGAAAGATTGATGCTTCGCGGGCGCTCGCGCATCCCGGTGTGTATCTGGTTCTGACCGGGAAAGACCTTCCCATCCAATACGGGATTCTACCGGTGAGCCAGGACGAGCAGGCGCTTTGCCTCGATCGTGCGCGGCATGTGGGTGATCCGGTTGCTGCGGTTGTGGCGCGCGAAGAGTTGACGGCATTCGAAGCCCTGGATTTAATCGATGTGGACTATGAAATCCTGGCAACCATCTCCGATCCCGAAGAAGCGCTCGTGACTCCAGAGCCGCGCATTCACGAATACGGCGAGGAAGGAAACATTCACAAGCTCGTGGCCCTGGAGTTCGGAAACGTCGAGGAAGGGTTTGCCGAAGCAGATGAGATTTTCGAGGACACTTTTTTCTACCAGGGAAACACGCATCTTCCCATCGAGCAGCACGCCGCCGTAGCCATCAAGGATCCCGATGGAAAGCTGACCATCTGGTCGAGCACACAGACGCCCCATTACGTGCATCGCGCTCTGGCGAAAGTGCTCGAAATGCCGGCCGCGCACATTCGCGTGATCGCCACTCCGAATGGCGGGGGCTTTGGCGGGAAGAGCGATCCTTTCAATCACGAGATTGTTGTGGCCAAAGCGGCCCTGCTCCTTGACCGGCCGGTGAAAATCTGCCTGACGCGCGAAGAGGTTTTCTACTGTCACAGAGGGCGCCACCCGGTGCTCATGAAATTCAAAACCGGCGTAAAAAAGGACGGCAGGATCACCGGAATGCATCTGCAAACACTGATCGATGGTGGTGCCTATGGCTCGTACGGAGTTGCGAGCACCTATTACGCCGGCGCGCTGCAGACCACCACCTACCATATCCCGCGCTATCGCTATGAAGGCTGTCGGACGTTTACCAACAAACCGCCATGCGGCCCCAAGCGCGGCCACGGCACCCCTCAGCCTCGTTTTGGCCAGGAAGTCCAGCTCGACAAAATTGCAGAAAAAATCCAGATCGATCCGGCAGAATTGCGCCTACGCATTCTGGAATCTCCGAACACGGTGACGGCAAATTTCCTCCGGCTGGGAACGGTAAATCTCGCCGAGTGCATCCAGCGGGTCGTAAAGGTTTCCGACTGGAAAGAGAAATTTCGCAAACTCCCGGATGGACGCGGCGTGGGACTCGCTTGCTCTGCATATTTAACCGGCGCGGGTTTGCCTATCTACTGGAACAAGATGCCGCATTCCGGCGTGCAATTGAAATTCGATCGCGGCGGCGGTGTGGCGATTTTCTGCGGCGCCACGGAAATCGGGCAGGGGTCCGATGACGTTCTCGCGGCAATCGTCGCGGAAGTTCTCGGCATCGAGCCGTTTGATGTGCGCCTGTTTACCGGCGACACGGACCTTGGTCCCGTAGATTTGGGTTCGT
>Ga0209802_1000291_pt1 | contig 38701 bp, 47 predicted proteins | sample GraSoiAngelo_129_FD_185886 | JGI IMG/M metagenome (GOLD analysis project Ga0209802, IMG submission 185886) | Grasslands soil microbial communities from the Angelo Coastal Reserve, California, USA - 14_0927_12_40cm (SPAdes) (version 2) | ecosystem: Environmental > Terrestrial > Soil > Grasslands ... | reverse complement strand
CGGCAGAGCAACACGAGATTCGCCAGGAGGGTCGGGCCACCGTGGGTCCAGTGCTGCAGGTGATGGCCGTCGGTCCATTGCGGCGGGCGATCGCACCGGCCGGCCACACAGGTCCGATCCCGCGCCTCCAGCGCCCGCCGGGTGGACGGAGGGATGCTTCGCGAGGCGCGGCTGATCTCAGCCTCGAGTTCGCCCCGACCTGTAATGCGAGTGAGCGCGGCATCGCAGGCCAGTCGCCGGACAGTCTCCCCAGGCACCGACCCGCCAACTTCCAGTTCGCCCGCCGGGGCACCGTCTGTCCCCAGCAGCGTATCGAGGCTGGCCCGGATGACGAGGTGCGGCCGAGGCCCAGCGCCGGTGGCTGGCCCGCCGGCCTTGCGCCGGCAAAGATCGACCAGGGCATCAGCACGCCGCTGGCCCGGGGTACGGTCGTCGTCGTTGCCGAGCATGATGCCGGCGTTCAAGGCGGTCCGCAGGATGGCACCGCCTTCGGCGTCCAGCAGCCCGTCCATGCGAACCAGGCCATCGCTGGGTTCACTGAGGTGCAGGTAGCGCCGCTCGTAGGCGCGGTTGGCTTCGGCCAGCGCCGCTACGGCATCCACGCGATGCTCGAAATTCTTGGCCACTGCAGTGAACAGGCCCGGGTCCATGGTCTCCGCCGCTTTGAGCAGGCTGGCCTCGGCCGTGGCGACGGCCGCTGTCCCCACATGCTCGGCGGTGCGGGCCAGCACCGCCACGTGCTGGTAGCCCACCTCCCCGCGGGCAAATGCCTTCTGCGTTTCCGGCAGGTGTTCCAGCTGGCGGGCGATGCCGACGCGTTCAGCGGCCGCCCCGCCCGAGAGCTTGCAGTTGGAGCGCAGCCAGGCCACGATGCCCAGCGCCCCATCCGCCACATACTCGCCGGACTTCTCGAACCGCCGAACTCCCGTGGCGAACACCGCTTCAAAGGGATCGATGCCGGCTTCCCGAATCTTGATCAAGCCGTCAGCCAGCTCCGCGTCGTCGGCACGCCGGAACCAGTCAGCCCATTGCCGGACGACCGCTTGCGTCTCTTGGATCGGAGGGCCTGACGTGGCCATGCGCCCATCCTGGACCATAGCTTTGACAGCTGCCTGTCACAAAACCTCTGGTCTGTTTAACTTGAGCGTCCAGGGCACGACTTTCGCAATGAACGTCCGAGCCGGGACCTAGAATCGGACGGTGCGCGAGCAGCGGAAGGTCGTCACCGTCCTGTTCGCCGACGTGGTGGGCTCGACGGCGCTGGCGGCCCAGACCGATCCGGAGGTCGTCCGCAGCCAGATGGCTCGCTACTTCAAGCGCATCACCGACATTGCCGAGGCCTACGGGGGGACCGTCGAGAAGTTCGCGGGCGACGCGGCCATGGTCGTGTTCGGGGTGCCCACGGTGCACGATGACGACGCCGAGCGAGCGGTACGCGCGGCGCTGGACATCCGCGATGGGGCGGCTGAGCTCCCGGTCCGAGTGGGGGTCAACACCGGCGAGGCGGTCACGGCCGCCCGGGAAGATCGCCAGTTCATGGTGAGCGGCGATGCGGTGAACGTCGCCGCCCGCCTGCAGCAGGGCGCCGAGCCCGGCGAGGTCGTGGTCGGCGCGTTGACTCACCGGTTGTCCCACACCGCCATCGAGTACGAGCCGCGCGAGGCGGTTGCCGCCAGGGGCAAGCCAGAGCCGCTCGTGGCGTTCCGCGCGCTTCGGCCGCGCACCACGGTACCGGTCCAGGCTCGGGGTGTGGCGGGCCTCCAGGCGGCCTTGGTGGGACGGGGTCGCGAACTTCAACTGCTGCTGGACACCTTCGCGCGATCCGCGGAGGACCGGCGTCCGCACCTGTTCACCCTGGTCGGCGCGGCCGGTGTTGGAAAGTCGCGGTTGGTGAGCGAAGCCCTCTCAACGCTGGCTGGGTCCGGAGCGCGGCTGCTCCGCGGCCGCTGTCTGCCGTACGGACGCGGCGTCACCTACTGGCCGCTCAAGGAGATGCTGATGCCGGACACGGGCATCGGTCTCACCGACGAGCGCGACATCGCGCTGGCAAAGCTGGACCGCTGGCTAGGGGAGCTCCTCGGCAGGGATCCTCAGCGACCTGCCGTCCGCGCCCGGCTGGCCGTGATGCTGGGCCTCGAGACTCCCACCGCGGGGATGCCGGACACGCCGGCCGACCGGGTGGACCGAGAGATCGGGTGGGGGGTCCGGCACTATCTGGAAGCGGTCGCGACGGGAGGGCCGCTGATCATGGTGGTGGACGACCTGCAGTGGGGGGAGCCTCCGGTGATCGAGATCGTCGAACAGCTGGCTGAGCGCTCGGTCGACGTGCCGATGCTGTTGATCTGCATCGCCCGACCAGAATTCCTGGAAGCCCGACGCGACTGGGGATCCGGGAAGCCGAACTCGACCACCATCACGCTCGATCCGCTCAACCCGGAGGAAACGGGCACGCTGATCTCTCGATTGCTCGAGATCGAGGCGCTGCCGGCCACCCTGCGCGCGCAGATCATCGAACGCTCGGAGGGCACGCCGCTCTTCTGCGAGGAGTTCATCCAGATGCTGATCGACGACGGTCGACTGGTTCGAGACGGGGCGAGCTGGCGCGCGACCGGACGGATCGACCAGATCGAGGTCCCCCACAGCATCCAGGCCGTGCTGGCGGCTCGGCTCGACGGCCTGCCTGATAGCGAGAAAGGATTACTCCAGGCGGCCAGTGTCATCGGCGAGCGGTTCGGGATGGCCCAGGTCAGCGAGCTGGTGGGCGGCGCCGACCCAGAAGCCAGTGTGCAGTCGCTCCGCCGCAAAGGCCTGGTGGTCGCGGGAGAGCGTGATCGCGACGAGATGCGCTTCCGCCACCTCCTCATCCGTGATGCGGCCTATGCCTCGCTCACCAAGTCGGAGCGGGCGGGGTTCCACGACCGATTTGGATCCGTGCTGGAGCGCGAGGCGGGTGACCCGCGGCAGCTCGCCGAAATTCTTGCCCACCATGCGGAGCGGGCGCTAACCCTGTCCGTCGAGGTGGGCGTCGAGGGCGAGTTGCTGACGCATCGAGCGCGTCGTGCGCTGGATTGGTGGCTGGCCGCGGGTGACAAGGCCATTACGCGGCGTGACGTGGCCACCGTCGCGGCCGCGCTCCAGACCGGACGTGTCGCTGCGGCGCTCTTGCCAGACGGCGGTGGCCTTCCGTCCCGCGCTCGCCTGGCACTCCTGGAGGCCCAGCGGCTGATGATGACCGGCGACTATGCGGAAGCGGCCCGGGCGGCGGCCGAGGCCGCCCAGCTCGCCGCGCAGGCGGGCCTGGGGCGGGCGGTTGCCACCGCCCGGCTGACGGAGGCCTGGATTGCAAACTGGACAGGCATGCAGAGTCTTGAGGAGTTCGATCGCGTCGTCGAGCGTGCCGTCGAGGCCTGTCGACTGGCCGGCGACGCCGCGGGCGAGGTCGAAGCGCTCCATATTGGGACCAACCACCTGTATTCGATTGGGCAGCTTGGTGAATTCATCGAGGCGAATAGACGGCTGTTGGAGCAGGCCCGCACGATCGGGGATTCCGCTCGCATCGCGGCCATCCTGATGCGGCTGGCGAGTTCTGAGACGAATCGCGGAGAACTGGCCGCTGCTGATCGGTACCTCGCCGAAGCGGAGGCGATGGCGGCGAAAACCGGATTGCGGAACATCGCTCTGCAAGCGCATCTCCCTCGAGGGACCAAGTTCTTGCTCGTCGGCGACCTGCGTGCCGCCGAGCAGGTGTTTCGCGCGTACCTTGTCGCGGCTCGGGACGCCGGAGTGGTTCAGCAGCAAGTGAGCGCACTTCGATTCGTGAGCTACGCGCTGCTGTGGCAAAACCTCCCTGCACCAGCCGCCGAAGCCCTCGACCAGGCGCTGGTCCTCAGCGAGTCGAGCGGCGAGCGCTGGAATCGGGCCGAGCTGTTCGCGCTTCGGGCGCGAGCCGCGCTCGACCTCGGCAATATTCCCTCAGCCGAGAATTTCATGCAGCGTGCTCTGGCGGTGCTTCGGGACGATGACGTCACGGCCGTCTCCGAGGTATACCACCATCTGGGGATGATCCGGGCCGCCCAGGGGCGGGACACTGAGGCGGAGGCGAGCTTACGGCGGAGCCTTGAGGCGGTGCGCGGCACCGACTACCACTGGCCCACCAGCAATAGCACCCTCGCGTTGGCGGAATTCCTGGCGCAGCGCGGCCGGGCGGCCGAAGCGGCTGCCCTGGTGGCAGACCGTGATCGCTGGGTAGGCCAGCACGAGCTCCATCTCTGGGATCCGCAGATTGCTAAGGTCCGCAATCTCATTGCGGCCGCGACTCGCTCCTAGCCCTGTGACGCTGTATCTCACGGTCAAGTTCGTGCACGTCCTGGTGGCCATCGTGGCGGTCGGCAGCAGCGCCGGCTCCAGCCTGTGGCTTCGCCTGGCGATGCGAAGCCCGGCGCACCTGCCGTTCGCTCTGCGCACCACGAAGTTTCTTGACGAGGTCCTCACTCGGCCCGGCTTGATCGTCTTGCTCGTCACCGGACTGTGGATGGCTGCCTCGCGCTGGTCGCTGGCCCTGTTTTGGGTGCGGTCGGCCGTGATCCTGGTCGCGATCGTGCTCGTGGTTCTCTACCTCGTCGTCGGCCCGCTCCTGCAGCGGCTCATCCGGCTCGCCGAGGTCGAAGGGTTGGCATCGTCCAGGTGGGCGCGCCTCGACCGCGCATTCGAAGTCGCCGGCGGCGCCAGCGGCCTCATCATCGTGATGGTCGTCTGGTTGATGGTGACGAAACCGTCCTAGCGTGGATCAGCGGGGACCGGTGACCGCGCCCTCGCTGGCCGAGGACACGAGCTCGGCATACTTGGCCAGCGCGCCGGTCTCGTAGCGCGGCTTGGGTGGCCGCCAGCCGGCCAGTCGCGTCCGCAGCTCGCTGGTTGAAAGCTCCACATTCAGCTGCCGGCCGGTGATGTCGAAGACGATCATGTCGCCCTCCTTGAGCGCGGCAATGGGTCCGCCTTTCGCCGCCTCGGGCGCCACGTGACCGGCCATCAGTCCATGCGTCGCCCCTGAGAATCGGCCATCGGTCACCAGCGCCACGGTATCGCCCAGCCCTTCGCCGACCAGGGCCCCGGTGACCGCCAGCATCTCCGGCATCCCGGGTCCGCCCACCGGACCCTCATAGCGGATGACCACCACGTCGTTCTCCCGGATGGCGCCCTTGCGAACCGCGTCGAAGGCCGCTTGCTCGGTATCGAACACCCGCGCCGGCCCCCGGTGGTGGAGGCGCTCGTGACCGGCCAGTTTGACCACGCAGCCGTCCGGCGCCAGGTTCCCTCGCAGGATGGCCAGTCCACCGGTCGGCTTCACGGGATCCGCCACCGAGCGGACCACCCGCTGGCCCGGCGTCTCGACGGCCGCGCGGGCGACTGTGCCCAGGGTGCGCCCATCGACCGTCCAGGCATTTGGGTGCAGAGCCTTGGCCTCCAGGAGGCGCTGCGCCACCAGGGCCATCCCGCCCGCCGCGTAGAGGTCGCTGGCCACGTACTCGCCACCGGGCTTGAGGCTGGCCACGATGGGAGTGCGGGCCGCGATGCGGTCGAAGTCATCAATAGTCAGTGGCACGCCGGCCTCGCGCGCGATGGCCAGCAGGTGAAGCACGCCGTTGGTTGACCCGCCGGTGCCGGCCACGGACGCCACCGCGTTTTCGATCGAGGCGCGGGTGATCACGGACCGGGGCGTGACTCCCTGGTCGAGCAGGTCCATGATCAGCTGGCCCGCCCGGTAGGCCGCGTCCGGCTTCTTGGTGTCGAGGGCGGGGATCTCGTTCATCCCGGCCGGGCTGATGCCGAGGAATTCCATGGCGGTGGCCATCGTGTTCGCGGTGAACTGGCCACCACAGGCCCCGGCCCCCGGGCAAGCATGCTCTTCGATCTGGCGCAGCTCGGTATCGCTGATCCGGCCCGCGGCTCGCGCGCCGACCGCTTCGAACACGTCCTGGAGGGTGATGTCGTGTCCGTTGTGCCTCCCTGGTCCGATGGTGCCGCTGTAGAGGATCAGGCCGGGGATGTTCAGCCGGGCGAGGGCCATGGCGGCCGCTGGGATGGTCTTGTCGCAGCCGACGATCATGACCAACGCATCGAAGGAGTGGCCGCGGGCCACCAGCTCGATGGAGTCGGCGATCACCTCACGGCTGACCAGCGACGCGCGCATCCCTTCGGTGCCCATCGAGACCCCGTCCGAGATGGCGATGGTGTTGAACTCCATGGGCGTGCCGCCGGCCGCCCGGACGCCGGCCTTCACTCGCTCCGCCAGCTGGCGGTGGGTGAAGTTGCAGGGCATGGTCTCGATCCAGCTGTGGCCCACGCCGATGATGGGTTTGGCCAGGTCTTCCCGGCTGAACCCGATGGCGCGCAACATGGCGCGTGCCCCAGCGCGGGCGGGTCCTTCGGTCATGACCGCGCTCCGCCGCTTGGCGGCCCCCTGCCCTTGCTCGGCCATGGCACGAATTGTACGGCCGGTCCGTTACAGGTTCGTGTCGGCTGCCCTTGCCAGACCCGTCCCGCCTCAACCGCGGCCGGCCACGGACGGACTGCGGGGCCGGGCGGACATACTCCTCCTGCTGGTCCTGGCCGTGCCCACGGCCTACGTCGACTGGCAGATCGTGCGGGTCTGGTCATGGCCGCCGGCGTGGAGCGCGACCTGGCTCGGGCTCACCCTCCTGGCTGCCGGGCTCGGCGTGGTCTGGCTCGACGGGCGTGAGCTGGTGGCCCCTCTGGTGGCGGCTTCTCTGTATGCCGGGCCGATCATCACGGCGATCGCCCGGTTGCACTTCGTCCCCTCACCGGTGGCCCTGATCGGCGATGGTGCGCTCCAGACCCAGCAGGCCGGCGACCTGCTCCTCCACGGGACGGATCCGTACGGGGCAGACTATGCGGCCCTCGGTCTCGGCCGCACCCCGTGGGCCGAGCCCTTTCCCAACCCGGCCCTCCATCACACCGTCTTCTGGCCCGGGCAGTTCCTGCTGCCGCTGCCGCTCCAGGCGCTTTCGCAGACGGTCCTGCACTGGTGGGACCAGCGGGTGTTCCTGCTGCTGGCGGGCGTGGCGATTTGGATCCTACTTCGGCAACTTCTGCCGGGGACCGCGGGCCGCGCCGCCGCGGTGGCCTTTTTCCTGGTGCCGGGCCACAGCCTGGTCGCCGTCCTGGGAGACAACGACCTGGCCATGGTGGCGCTACTGCTGGGGGCCCTGGTGGCGGCCCAGCGCCGGCGGTTCCTCCTCATGGGGCTGCTGCTGGGCCTGGCGGTGGCGACCAAGCAGCATGCCCTGCTGGCCGCGCCATTCATCGTCTGGTGGGCGCTGGCCCGGGGCGCTTCCCTGCCAGTGGTGGCGCGCTCTGCGGCGAGTGGCATGGCCGCGCTTGTGGCGGTGCTACTGCCTTTTGTGCTCTGGAGCCCGCACGCCTTCATCCAGGACACCGTCGTGTTCGTCACCGGCGGCGGGACCGATGCCTACCCCATCAATGGGTTTGGGTTGTCGGCACTGCTGCTGTCTGCGGGCGTCATTCATGGTTCCCGGGATTCGTTTCCGTTCGCGCCCATCGAGGCCGTGGTGGGGATTGCCCTCTGGGTCTTTGGCTACGTCTGGATTCGCGCCCGGCGGCAGCTCCCCGACGTCCTGATCTTCAGTGGCCTCACCGCCCTGTCGGTGCTCTTCGTCAGCCGGTACTTCCACGACACCCACCTGCTGCTCGGCCTGGAGTTGATGGGGGCCGGGTTCATCGGCAGGCTGCGGGTGCTGCAGCCGTGAGGCTCGCCTGGTGGTGGCTCCGGCGGCTGATTCGCCTCCTGGCCTTCCGCCCGTTCCCGGCCGTCTTGCTTTTCGGCGGCGTGACTCTGGCTTCCAATGCGCTCTGGTTTGGCACGGGCCTCTTCATCGGACCGCTCCCCGGGGCGGCGATCACGCTCCTGACCGGGCTCGGCCTGGCCGGAGCCGTGTTCATGCTGCGCCGGGGGCGCTGCCAGATGGCGGCCCTGGGGGTGTTTGTCGGCTTCGCCGTCCTGGTCCCGGCCATTGCCTTGATCGCCTTTAGGCTCAAGACCGGGGTTCCCATCCTGATGCACGACGGCGCCTACCAGACGGAGGAGGCCATGCGGGCGCTGCTCACCAACCACGACCCCTACGGGCTCGACTACACCCAGACCAGCATGCGGCGCTGGCACTGGTACGTGAACGCGTCTCTCCATCCCTCGCTCTTCCATTACGTGTACCCGCCGCTCACCTTCCTGCTCCCGCTGCCCTTCTTCGCCGCCGCCCAGGCGTTGGGGCTTCCCTTCGACGTCCGCCTGGTCTTTCTGGTCACGGCCGGCCTGGCGGCCTGGGCCATCGTGCGCCTCCCCTGGCGGTGGGAATGGCGCTACGTGTGCCTGGTCGCGCTCTTCCTCGACCCCTTCTTTTACCTGCCGCAGGGGAGGAACGACATCCTCTTTCTGGGAGCGCTGGTGGGCGCCGTGCTGGCGTGGGAGCGCAGCTGGCCGGTGGTGGCCTGCGCCGGGGTTGGCCTGGCGCTGGCCTTCAAGCCCTTCGCCCTCTTTTTTGTACTGCTCCTGGCGCTGATGCTGGTTCGCGGCCGGAAGCTGGAGGGCTGGTCGGCCCGGCAGCTGGGTTTCGGGCTGGCCGTTCTGCTGCTCCCCCTGGCGGCGTCCGCCGCCCCCTTCTTGTGGTGGAACCCGGCCGCGTACTGGGATGACACGGTCTCGTTCGTGGCCGGCACCGACCCGCGCAGTTTTCCCATCCAGGGGTACGGCCTGTCCAGCCTGCTGGTGGCGCTGCACGTGCTTCCGGGACCCGACGCCCGCTTTCCCTTCGGCCTGGTGGAGGCCGCGGTGGGCGTCCCGCTCCTGGCGCTTGGCGTCCGCCGGGTGCTGGCCCGGCCCGTGCTGCCGACGGTGCTGGCCTGGGGCACGATCGTGCTGGGGGCCTTCCTGTTCACCGGGCGATTGTTCAATGACAACTACGTAGCAGATCTCGTCTTCCTGGCGATCTTGAGCGGGGCGAGCCACCGGGCCGCCGTGGGGAAGCGGGTGGGCGGCCTTCTGGCTGCGCCGCGGCTCCCAAAGGCAGCCTAGGAGCGAATCCGGGCTAAGGTTGACACCGGCGGGCGCCAGCGCCTAAACTACTCGTTCGCGCCCAAAAGGCGCATTGATAACGCATGCCTACCATTTCCCAGTTGGTCCGACGTGGCCGCAAGCCTCTGGTCAAGAAGACCAAGGCGCCGGCGCTGCAGGGATCGCCCCAGCGGCGCGGCGTCTGCGTGCGCGTCTACACGACCACCCCCAAGAAGCCCAACTCGGCCCTCCGGAAGGTGGCCCGCGTTCGCCTGACTTCCCGAGCAGAGGTGACCGCCTACATCCCGGGGATTGGGCACAACCTGCAGGAGCACTCGGTGGTCCTGATCCGGGGCGGCCGGGTCAAGGACTTGCCCGGGGTTCGGTACCACATCGTCCGCGGCACCCTGGACACGGCCGGCGCCAAGAACCGCAAGCAAAGCCGCTCCAAGTACGGCGCCAAGCGCGAGAAGGCGGCCAAGAAGGCCTCATAGTGACGGTCCCTGGATCCCGCTTGACGTCTCATCGGCCCGTGGCCGCCGAATGCCGGCGTCGCCTCCTGTGCGCGCTCGGTTACAGATCGACGGATCTGCTCCCTCGCGTGCTCGTCGGCTCCTTGGCCTCGGCGCCCTGGGCCGCGACCCGTCTAAGCGGGCCCAAGGACCGTCACTAGTGCCCCGGCGAGCCCGCATCCAGAAGCGTGTCATCCTGCCTGACCCCCTGTACACACACGAGGGCGTAGCAAAGTTCATGAACGTCATCATGCAGCGGGGGAAGAGGAGCACGGCCGAGAGCATCGTCTACGGGGCCTTCGACCGGATCGCCAAGGCCACCAAGAAGGACCCGGTGGAGGTCTTCGAGAGCGCCATCAAGAACGTCACCCCGGTGCTGGAGGTCAAGCCCCGCCGGATCGGGGGCGCCACCTACCAGGTGCCGGTGGAGATCAAACCGGAGCGCCGGCTAGCCCTGGCCCGTCGCTGGATCGTGCGTTTTGCCCGGACTCGATCGGGGAAATCTATGCAAGACAAGTTGGCCGGCGAGCTGATGGACGCCGCCAACGGGGTGGGGGGCGCCATCAAGCGCCGCGAAGAGACCCACAAGATGGCCGAGAGCAACAAGGCTTTCAGCCATTTCCGGTACTAAGCCAAAGGTTGGAAGGGAAGAGTCAGTTTGCCAGTTTCACACTCGGAAAACACAAAGATGGCCCGTAGCTACCCGCTCGACAAGGTTCGGAACATCGGCATCATGGCGCACATCGATGCCGGGAAGACGACCACGACCGAACGCGTCCTCTTCTATACCGGGCGCATCCACAAGATGGGCGAGGTGCACGAGGGGGCCGCAACCATGGACTGGATGGTCCAGGAGCAGGAGCGCGGGATCACCATCACGTCGGCGGCCACCGCGGCCACCTGGCGCGGCCACCGGATCAACATTATTGACACACCCGGACACGTAGATTTCACGGTTGAGGTCGAGCGCAGCCTGCGCGTCCTGGACGGCGCCGTCGCCGTGTTCGACGCGGTGGCCGGCGTGGAGCCCCAGTCGGAGACGGTCTGGCGGCAGGCCGACCGTTACGAGGTCCCCCGGATCGCCTTCATCAACAAGATGGACCGGGTGGGGGCCGATTTCTTCGCCTCGTACAAGTCGATCCGGGAGCGCCTGGGCGCCAATGCGGTCCCCATCCAGCTCCCCATCGGGGTGGAAGACACCTTCGAGGGCGTGGTGGACCTGGTCAATAAGGTGGCCATCACCTACACCGACGACCTGGGCACCAAGATCGAGAGCGAGGCCATCCCGGAGGCGATGCGGGAGCAGGTGGAGCTGTACCACAAGGCGCTGCTGGAGGCGGTGGCCGAGTTCGATGACGTCTTGCTCCAGAAGTACCTGGACGACAAGCCGATCAGCGCCGCCGAGATCAAGGCCGCCATCCGCAAGGGCACCGTGTCCAACCGGTTCGTCCCGGTGCTGGCCGGCGCCGCCCTGCGCAACCGTGGCATCCAGCCGATGCTGGACGCCATCGTCGACTTCCTGCCGTCCCCCCTCGACAAGCTGGGGGTGGAGGGCATCAATCCCAAGAACAACGCCCCCGAACGGCGCAAGCCCGCAGACAACCAGCCCTTCGCCGGGCTAGCCTTCAAGATCGCCACCGACCCGTACGTCGGCAAGCTGACGTTCTTCCGGGTCTATGCCGGCACGCTCAAGTCCGGCTCCTACGTCTGGAACGCCACCCGCGGCGCCAAGGAGCGGGTGGGCCGCATCCTCCAGATGCACGCCAACCACCGGGAGGAGATCCCGGAGGTCTTCGCCGGCGACATTGCGGCGGCGATCGGGCTGAAACAAACCACCACCGGGGACACCCTGGCCGACGAGGACAACCCGATCCTGCTGGAAAACATCATCTTCCCGGAGCCGGTGATCAGCGTGGCCATCGAGCCGCGCACCAAGGCCGACCAGGAGAAGATGGGCCAGGCGCTGGCCAAGCTGGCCGAAGAGGATCCTACCTTCAAGGTGCGCACCGACGAGGAGACCGCCCAGACCATCATCTCGGGCATGGGCGAGCTGCACCTGGAGATCATCGTCGACCGCATGCTGCGCGAGTTCGCAGTCGACGCCAACGTGGGCAAGCCGCAGGTCGCCTACCGGGAGACCATCAAGCGCAAGGCGCACGGCGTTGGGCGATTCATCCGGCAATCCGGCGGCCGCGGCCAGTACGGCCACGCCGAAATCGACATCGAGCCGAATGAGCCGGGCAAGGGCTTCGAGTTCGTGGACAAGATCGTGGGAGGCTCCATCCCCAAGGAGTACCACGGCGCCGTGGAGAAGGGCATCATCGAGGCCCTGAACAACGGCGTGCTGGCCGGTTTCCCGGTGGTCGACGTCAAGGCCACCCTGGTGGACGGCTCCTACCACGAGGTCGACTCCAACGAGATGGCGTTCACCATCGCCGGCTCGATGGCGGCCAAGAACGGCATGCAGAAGGCCCAGCCGGTGCTGCTCGAGCCGATCATGAAAGTGGAAGTCGTCATGCCGGAGGAATTCATGGGCGACATCCTGGGCGACCTGAGCGCGCGGCGCGGGTCCATCCTGGGCATGGAGGGGCGGGCCACCATGCAGGTGATCCGGGCCTACGTGCCGCTGGGCAACATGTTCGGGTACGCGACCGAGCTGCGCTCCCGCACCCAGGGCCGAGCGACCTACAGCATGGAGTTCCACCATTACCAGGACGTTCCGAAGTCGATATCAGAAGAGATCGTGGCCAAAGCCAAGGCCTGAACCCATTTTCAAGGAGCGGAGGTAGACAAGGAGACACGAATGGCAAAGAAGAAGTTCGACCGGAGTAAGCCCCACGTCAACGTCGGCACCATCGGGCACATCGACCATGGCAAGACCACGCTCACGGCTGCCATCACGAAGGTGCTGGCCAAGAAGGGGCTGGCCGAATTCCGCTCCTTCGACTCCATCGACAACGCCCCGGAGGAGAAGGCCCGTGGTATCACGATCGCGGCGTCGCACGTGGAGTACGAGACCGACAAGCGGCACTACGCTCACGTGGATTGCCCCGGCCACGCCGACTACATCAAGAACATGATCACGGGCGCCGCCCAGATGGACGGCGCCATCCTGGTGGTGGCCGCCACCGACGGGCCCATGCCCCAGACCCGGGAGCACATCCTGCTGGCTCGCCAGGTCGGCGTGCCGCGGATCGTGGTCGCCCTCAACAAGGTCGACGCGGTCGACGACCAGGAGATCCTGGAGCTGGTCGAGCTGGAGGTCCGCGAGCTGCTGTCCCGGTATGAATTCCCGGGCGACGACATCCCGGTGGTGAAGGTCTCGGCACTCAAGGCGCTCGAGGGGGACGCCCAGTACGAGGACAGCATCCGCCAGCTGATGGACGCGGTCGACACCTACATCCCGGTACCCCAGCGCGACCTGGAGAAGCCCTTCATGATGCCGATCGAGGACGTGTTCTCGATCGAAGGCCGCGGCACGGTGGTGACCGGCCGGATCGAGCGCGGGCAGGTCAAGGTCAACGAAGAGGTGGAGATCGTCGGTATCCATGACACCAAGAAGACGGTGGTGACCGGGGTGGAGATGTTCCACAAGCTGCTCGATTCGGGGCAGGCCGGGGACAACGTCGGCTGCCTGCTGCGCGGCACCAAGCGCGAAGAGGTGGAGCGCGGCCAGGTGCTGGCCAAGCCCGGCTCGATCAAGCCGCACACCGAGTTCGACGCCCAGGTCTACGTCCTGACCAAGGATGAAGGCGGCCGGCACACGCCCTTCTTCAAGGGCTACCGCCCGCAGTTCTACGTCCGGACCACCGACGTGACCGGCGAGGTGGTGCTGCCGGAGGGCACCGAGATGGTCATGCCCGGCGACAACATCCTGATGCACATTTCCCTGATCACCCCGATCGCGGTGGAGGAAGGGATGCGCTTCGCCATCCGCGAGGGCGGCAAGACGGTGGGCGCCGGGGTGGCCACCAAGGTGACCAAGTAAGAGAGGGTTAGTTGGCACAGAAGATCCGTATCAGACTGAAGGCCTACGACCACCGGGTGCTGGACCAGGCGGCCGAAAAGATCGTGGAAACCGCCCGGCGGACCAACGCATCCACGGCCGGCCCCATTCCGCTGCCCACCGAGACCAACCGGTGGACGGTGATCCGCGGGCCGTTCATCGACAAGGACTCGCGGGAGCAGTTCGAGATGCGTACCCACAAGCGCATCATCGACATCCTGGATCCCAACCCCAAAGTGGTCGATGCCCTGATGCGGTTGAACCTGCCCTCCGGGGTCAACATCGAGATCAAACTCTGACTCCATGGCTACCAAGGGTCTGCTCGCCAGGAAGATCGGGATGACTCAGGTGTTCTCCGACACCGGCGAGCTGCTGCCGGTCACCGTCCTGGAAGCTGGGCCCTGCATCGTGGTCGCTCGCCGGACGACGGCGAAAGAGGGCTACGAGGCGGTGCAGCTGGGTTTTGGCGACGTGAAGGAGAAGCAACTGCGCCAGCCCGCGGCCGGCCACTTCAAGAAGGCCGGGGTAGTGGCCCGCCGTCACCTGCGGGAAATCCGGGTCCGGGGCGATTCGGACCTGGCCGTGGGGCAGGAGCTCAAAGTGGACATCTTCAAGGCCGGGGATCGGGTGGACGTGACCGGCACCTCCCGGGGAAAGGGCTTCAGCGGCCAGCACAAGCGGCATCACTTCGGCCGCGGCCCGGTGACCCACGGCTCACACAACATCAAGCAGCCGGGCTCCATCGGCTCGTCCTCCACGCCCTCCCGGGTCTACAAGGGCATGCGTATGGCCGGCCAGATGGGGAACGCCACCGCCACCAGCACCTTCCTCACCGTGGTCCGGGTGGATCCGGACCGCAACCTGTTGCTCGTCCGGGGTGCCGTCCCTGGCCATCCCAACAGCCTCCTCCTGGTCCGCGACGCCCGGCAACGAGGCAAGCCGAAGAAATGAGCCAGGCCAGGGTCTTCGACGGCGCCGGCAAGGAGACGGGGACGGTAGAGCTCTCCGACGAGATCTTCAACGCGCCAGTCCATGAGGCCGCCATCCACCAGGCGTTGCTGCGCCAGCTGGCCAATGCCCGTCAGGGCACCCACCAGACCAAGACTCGGGGCGAGGTCAGCGGGGGCGGCAAGAAGCCCTGGAAGCAGAAGGGGACCGGGCGCGCCCGCCAGGGCAGCACGCGGGCCCCGCAATGGCGCCACGGCGGAACCGTGTTCGGCCCGCATCCCCGCGGCTACGAGCAGAAGATGCCGCGCAAGCAGCGGCGGCTGGCGCTGCGGGCGGCGCTGGCGTTGAAGTCGCAGGGCGAGCAGCTCCGCGTGCTGGACGGCCTGGCCCTGGAGGCGCCGCGCACCGGCCAGATGGCCGACCTGTTCGTCGAGCTGGGATCGGGAGCCAAGACGCTCTTCGTCCTCCCCGCCCACGACCAGGTGGTGGAGAAGTCGACGCGCAACCTGCCCTGGGTGCGGACCATCCTGGCCCAGAATCTCAACGTCTTCGACGTGCTGGAAGCCGACATGGTGGTCCTCACCCGTGAGGCGCTGACCCAGGTGGAGGCGCAGCTGGCATGAAAACGCCGGGGCAAGTCATCCAGCGGCCGCTTGTCAGTGAGAAGAGCTACGGCGCCATGACCGGCGGCAAATACGTGTTCCGGGTGCGGCGCGATGCCAACAAGCAGGACATCGCCCAGGCCGTGGCCGAGGCGTTCAAAGTCGACGTGGTCAGCGTCAACACCATGCACATGCGGGGCAAGGAACGCCGGCGCGGCAAGCTCAGCGGATTCCAACCGGACTGGAAGAAAGCTGTCGTCACGCTGAAAGAGGGCCAGAAGATCGAGAACCTCTTCCAGGGAGTCTAGGAACCCCATGCCCATCAAGAAGTACAAGCCCACCACCCCCGGCCGGCGGTTCATGTCCGTGAGCGGTTTTGACGAAGTCACCAAGAAGCGGCCGGAGAAGGCGCTGCTCCGCTCCTTGAAGACGGATGCCGGGCGCAACGCCCAGGGCAAGATCACGGTCCGCCATCAGGGCGGTGGTCACCGCAAGCTGTACCGGCTGATCGATTTCCGGCGTGACAAGCGCGGGATCTCGTCGACGGTGGCGGCGGTCGAGTATGACCCGAACCGGAGTGCCCGGATCGCGCTGCTCACCTATGCCGACGGCGAGAAGCGGTACATCCTGGCTCCCGTCGGCCTGTCCGTGGGGGACAAGGTGCTGGCGGGTCCGGAGGCGGACATCCGCCCCGGCAACGCCCTGCCGCTGGCCAGCATCCCGGTGGGCACCACCGTGCACGCGGTGGAGGTGCACCCCGGCCGCGGCGCCCAACTCGTCCGGTCGGCGGGCATGTCGGCGCAGCTCCTGGCCAAGGAAGGGCCCTACGCCCAGCTGCGCATGCCGTCGGGTGAGGTGCGGAAGATCGCGGTCGGCTGTTATGCCGTCATCGGCCAGGTCGGCAACGTCGAGCACGAGAACGAGAACGTGGGCAAGGCCGGCAAGAGCCGCTGGCGCGGCAAGCGACCGTCCGTCCGCGGTATGTCGATGAACCCCTTTGACCATCCCCACGGCGGTGGGGAAGGACGCTCCGGCGCCGGCGGCCATCCGCAGACGCCCTGGGGCAAGCCGACGCTCGGCTACCGAACCCGCCGCAACAAGAAGACGGCCGTGATGATCGTGCGCCGCCGGCCCAAGAACCCGGGGAGGAAGAAGTAGTGAGCCGGTCCACCAAGAAGGGCCCCTACGTCGAACCCTCGCTGATGAAGAAGATTGCGGTCATGAACCAGGCCAAGGACAAGAAGGTGGTCAAGACCTGGTCTCGGGACTCCAGCGTGTTCCCCGAGATGGTCGGGCACACCATCGCCATCCATGACGGGAAGAAGCACGTGCCGATCTTCATCACCGAGAACATGGTCGGCCACCTGCTGGGCGAATTCGCCCCCACCCGCCGCTTTCGGGCGCACGGGCATCACACCGAGAAGTCGGCGGCCCTGAAGTAATGGAAGTGCAAGCCCAGGCCAAATGGGTCCGGACGGCGCCTCGGAAGGTGAAGCTGGTGGCTGACGCCCTGCGCGGCATGCCCGTGGCTGAGGCGCTGATCTATTGCAAGTTCATTCCCAAGGCGTCGGCGCGCGATGTGGCCAAGGTCATCCGGTCGGCGCAAGCCAACGCCGAGCACAATTTCAACCTGGCCAAAGACGACCTGGTGGTGAAAGACATCCGGGTTGAGGAAGGGCCCACCCTGAAGCGCGCCCGGCCGCGGGCGATGGGACGCTACTTCAGCATCTTCAAGCGGACCAGCCACATCACGGCCGTGGTGGAGGATCGCCCGGGCGCAGTCCGCCGCCGGCCGGTAGCGCCGCCTCGCGCGGCCCGCCCCGCGCCGGCGCCCGCCGCCCAACCCGCGGCACCGGCCGCCGACGCGCCGCCATCCAGTCGCGGGCGCGCCCCCAAGCAGGCGTCCGCGGCGAAGGCTGAGCGGGAGACCAAGACCGAGAAGACGGAGAAACCATCCGCCACCCGGGCGGCCAAGAAAGCAGATTCAGAGCAGCCCAAGAAGGGGAAGAAAAAGTAGAGCATGGGTCACAAAGTTCATCCGAACGGATTTCGCCTGGGCGTCTATCGCAACTGGGAGTCGAAGTGGTTCGCCACCGACAAGGAGTTCTCCGCCCTGTTGCTGGAAGACATCAAGCTGCGAAAGATGCTCTTCGCCCGCCTGAAGAACGCGGGCGTCGCGCGGATCGAGACCGAGCGCTCGTCCAGTGCGCTCACCATCACGCTGCACACCGCCAAGCCGGGCATCGTCATTGGCAAGGGCGGGACCAGCGTCGATCAGCTGCGCGATGAGCTGGAGAAGATGACCCGCAAACGGGTCCGGGTGACCATCCAGGAAATCAAGAAACCCGAGCTCAGCGCCCAGCTGGTCGCCGAGAGCGTGGCCGCCCAGCTGGAGAAGCGCATCGCCTTCCGCCGGGCCGTCAAGCAGTCGTTGATGAAAACCATGCGCGCCGGTGCCCAGGGGGTCAAGATCCGGGTCAAAGGCCGGCTGGGCGGCTCCGAGATGGCGCGCATCGAGTGGAACCGCGAGGGCCGCGTGCCGCTGCACACCCTGCGGGCGGACATCGATTTCGGCCAGACCGAGGCCAAGACCACATTCGGCCGGATCGGCGTTTCGGCCTGGGTCTACACCGGCGATTTCCCGACGGAGCGCCCGAAGAGGGTTGCGGAGGAGCCCACCGACGGCGAGGTGCCGGTCGCCGCGGCGCTGGCCGAGACGCCGCTGGTGGCCGAAGCCCTTGGGCTGCCGGTGGCCGTCCCTGCGGAGCCGGTCCCGGTCGGCGTGGCCGAGCCAGAGCCCGAGCCCGTCGCCAGCGTTCCGGCCGCGGCGGAAGCTCCGGCCGCCCGTCCGACCCGGCGCCGGACGGCCGCGACAGCGACCGCTCCGAGCGAGGCCCCGGCCAAGCCCAAGCGCGCCCCGCGCGCCGTCAAGGCGACGACCGAAGAGGCCGCACCCAAGCCCAAACGCACGACTCGAACCACCAGTGCCGAAGCCAAGCCCGCCACCCGGCGGACCGCCAAGAAGAAGGAATAGGACGACATGTTGCTGCCTGCTCGAACCAAGTTCCGCAAAGTCCACCGCGGCCGGCGCACCGGGGTCGCCACCCAGGGCAACGACCTGGCGTTCGGCGAGTTCGGTCTGGTTGCCACGGAAGCCGCCTGGATGAGTAACCGGCAGATCGAGTCGGCCCGGCGGGTCATGACCCGGTATATCCGCCGTGGCGGCCAGGTCTTCATCCGCATCTTCCCGGACAAGGTGTACACCAAGAAGCCGGCCGAGACCCGGATGGGGAGCGGCAAGGGCGCTCCCGAGGGTTGGGTGGCCGTGATCAAGCCCGGGCGGGTGCTGTTTGAGATGGGCGGGGTGACGCCCGAGATCGCCAAGCGCGCCTTTCAGCTGGCCGCCCACAAGCTGCCGATCCACACCCGCACGCTGGGGATCAGGTCGGGCGTCAAAGCGGCGGCCGACGTGAAGATCAAGGGCGTGGCTGGTGAGGCCACCGCCGAGGGAACCGGGCTGCCCGGGGCGGCGGTCCCGGTTGCCGGTGCCGTCGCCGCTGTGGCTGCTCCACCGGCGCGTGGGCCGAAGGCGGCCCCGGGGGCAGCGCCTTCCGCCAAGGCGGCTCCCGCCGCCAAAGCCGCGCCTGGCGCGGCGCCCTCCGCCAAGGGGGCTCCGGCCGCCCCGCCGGCCAAGCCGACCAAGGGCAAGAAATGAAAACCAAAGACCTGCACGCCATGTCCCTGCCGGACCTCGAGAAGCAGCTCAAGTCTTCGCGCCAGGAGCTCTTCAACCTGCGGTTCCAGATGGCCACCGGCCAGCTTGAGAACCACCGGCAGATCCGGCACGTTCGCCGGACGCTGGCCCAGATCCTGACGGAGATGATCGAAAAGCAGTTCCAGGCCGCCAGCCAGCCGGTGGCGCCGGAACCCGCGCCGGAGCCAGTGGCTGCCGCCAAGCCCGCCCGCCGCCGGAAGAAGGAGGAGGGCGCGTGACCGAACGCGGTATGCGGAAGACGCGGGTGGGCACGGTCATCTCCGACCGGATGGACAAGACCATCGTGGTCCGGGTGCAGACCTTGAAGGAGCACCCGCGCTACAAGAAGACCGTCCGCCAGTCCTCCCGGTTCAAGGTGCACGATGAGCAGAACCAGTGCACGGTGGGCGATCGGGTGCGGATCGTGGAGACCCGCCCGCTGTCTCACGACAAACGGTGGCGGCTTTTGGAAATCGTGGAGAAGGTTAAATGACCAGCCGAGTAAGCAGAGGGGCCGAGCCACAGGCGAGGCCGGCGCCGAGGGGCGCCGGGGGGGCGTCGACGTGCATCTGGCGCGGCGACTTGGCCGAGTCAAGGTGGAGAGCGAGCCGTGGCGAGCGGACCTTGACGCGGCCATTTACTCGGGGGGTCTACCCCCCGAGGGTGGAGAAAGTCAAATAATCCAGCAGGAAACGCGACTTAAAGTGGCGGACAACACCGGCGCCCGCGAGGTGCTGTGCATCCGCGTCATGGGCGGCCACTACCGCAAGTACGCGGCGGTGGGGGACGTGATCACGGCCGCCGTCACCGTGGCCACCCCGGGCGGCCAGGTGAAGAAGAGCGAAGTGGTGAAGGCCGTGGTCGTCCGCACCGCGCACGACGTGCGCCGCGCCGACGGCTCCAGCATTCGGTTCGATGAGAACGCGGCGGTGATCCTGGGCCCCCAGAACAATCCGCGGGGGACGCGCATTTTCGGGCCGGTGGCCCGCGAGTTGCGTGACAAGAATTTCATGAAGATCGTCTCGCTCGCTCCGGAGGTGCTATGAAGCGGCATCTTGACATCCACAAGGACGACACCGTCCAGGTCATGCTCGGCAAGGACCGCGGGAAGCGCGGGGTGGTGCTGCGCACCGTCCCCGCCACGGGCAAGATCGTGGTGAAGGGTCTCAATATGGCCAAGCGCCACCAGCGGGCCCTGACCCAGAAAGGGGCCACCAAGGTGATGCAGGGCGGCATCGTCGACTTCGAAGCCCCCCTCAACTACTCGAACGTCATGCTCGTGTGCAACAAGTGCGACAAGCCCACCCGCATCCGCAAGACCACGCTGCCCACCGGGCAGCAGGCGATCGTCTGCGTGAAGTGCGGGGAGATCTACGAGCGAGTCAAGGAGAAGGTATGAGCGCGGCCGCCCCGGGTTCCGTCCAGCTTCGCCTCCGCGACCACTACACCCAGAAGGTGGCGCCCGCCCTGATGCAGCGGTTCGCCTACAGCAACGTGATGCAGGTGCCCCGCCTGGTCAAGGTGGTAGTCAACATCGGTATCGGGGAGGCGCTGACGAATCCCAAGGCCCTGGATGCGGCGATGGCCGATCTGAAGATGGTCTCCGGCCAGCAGCCGATCGCCATCCGGTCGCGCAAAGCCATCGCCAATTTCAAGCTGCGGGCCGGCGTGGTGATCGGGCTCAAAGTGACCCTGCGAGGGGCCCGGATGTACCAGTTCGTCGACAAGCTGGTGTCGGTGGCCCTGCCCCGCATCCGCGACTTCCGCGGGGTCTCGCCCACCGGCTTCGACGGCCGAGGCAATTACACGCTGGGGCTGCGCGAGCAGCTGGTGTTCCCGGAAATCGACTACGACAAGATCGACAAAGTGCGTGGGATGGAAGTCACCTTCGTCACCACGGCGCGGACCGACGACGAGGCCCGCGTCCTGCTGACCGAACTGGGATTCCCATTCCGAAAGTGAGGGAAGAAAGGGACGCATGGCGAAGAAGTCAGTTATAGCCCGGAGCCTCCGCAAGCCCAAGCACGCGGTGCAGGCCCACAGCCGATGCAAGAACTGTGGCCGGCCGCGGGCCTACATTCGCAAGTTCGGAATCTGCCGGATCTGCTTCCGGACGCTGGCGTCGAGGGGTCAGGTCCCGGGCGTCAAGAAAGCTTCGTGGTGAGGGAAGGATGAGCACCGATACTATCGCCGACATGCTGACCCGCATCCGCAACGCCAACGCCTCCGCCCACGCGCGCGTCTCGCTGCCGGCGTCCAAACTGGCGGTGGAGATTGCCCGCGTCTTGAAAGAGGAGGGCTACATCGGCGACTACGTGGCGGCCGCCACCGAGGGGACGCCGAAGCTGGAGATCGTCTTTAAGCCCAAGAACCCGCGGGGGAAGGCCCTGGCTGGCGTGCGCCGGATCAGCAAGCCCGGCCTGCGGATCTACGCCCGCAAGACCGAAATCCCGAGAGTCCTGGGTGGGCTGGGGATGTGTATCCTGTCCACCTCGCACGGCGTCATGTCCGGTCAGCAAGCATCCAAGGCGGGCCTCGGCGGCGAGGTCTTGTGTTTCGTGTGGTGAGATGAGTCGAATTGGCAAGCTTCCCGTCAAGATCCCCAGTGGCGTGACCGTGAACGTCCGCGACCAGACCCTGGTGGTCAAGGGCCAAAAGGGCGAGCTGACCCGTACCGTCCATCCCGATATGCGGGTGGCCGTCGAGCAGGATACGGTGGTGGTCAGGCGGCCGACCGAATCCAAGCTGCACCGCTCGCTGCACGGCCTGACCCGCACCCTGGTGGCGAACATGATCGACGGGGTGAGCAAGGGCTACGAGAAGCAGCTGGAGCTGGTCGGGGTCGGCTACCGAGCGGCCAAGCAGGGCGAGGACCTGGTCCTGACGGTGGGGTTCTCCCACCCGGTCCGGTACGCCGTGCCGCCCGGGATCACCATCGAGGTCCCCGAGCCCACCAAGGTCACCGTGCGCGGGACGAACAAGGAAGTGGTCGGCCAGGTCACCGCGGAGATCCGGAAGGTCCGGCCGCCCGAACCCTACAAGGGGAAGGGCATCCTGTACCGCGGCGAGCGGATCCGCCGGAAGGCCGGCAAGACGGGCAAGACCGCCGGCGCGGTGGCCAAGTAGGAGCCTGGATGTACAAGACCTTTGATCGCGCCGCCGGCCGCCAGAAGCGCCACGTGCGGGTGCGCACCCAGATCGCGGGGACGCCCGGCCGGCCGCGGCTGGCCATCTTCCGCAGCTTGCACCACATCTACGCCCAGGTGATCGACGACGCCGCCGGCCGCACGCTAGCGGCCGCCTCGACCACCGACGCCGACCTGCGCCAGAGTGTGAAGTCGACCTCCAGTGCCGCCGCCGCGACCGCCGTGGGCAAGGCGATCGCCGCGAAGGCGAAGGAGCGGGGCATCGATGCCGTGGTCTTCGACCGGGGTGGCTTCCCCTACCACGGCCGGATTAAGGCAGTGGCGGAGGCCGCCCGGGAAGCCGGGCTGAAGTTCTAGGAAGAGAGGCGGGATGGCATACCAATCGGGACGTGAACGGTCGGAATTCGCGGAGAAGGTGGTCCACCTGAACCGGGTGGCCAAGGTGGTCAAGGGCGGCCGCCGGTTCTCCTTCAGCGCCCTGGTGGTGGTCGGCGACCAGAACGGCCGCGTGGGGGCGGGGCTGGGCAAGGCTGGCGAGGTGCCGGAAGCCATCCGCAAAGCGGTAGAAGCGGCCAAGAAGAAGTTGATCACCGTGCCCATGGTGGGCACCACCATCCCCCACGAGATCCGGCTCAAGAAAGGGGCGGCCAAGGTGCTGCTGAAGCCGGCGGCGCCGGGGACGGGCATCCGGTCCGGGGGCGCCATGCGGGCCGTGATCGAGCTGTCCGGCATCAAGGACTTGATTACCAAGTCTCTGGGGACGAACAACCCGGTCAACACCGTGCGGGCCACCATTGCCGCGCTGGAGCATCTCCAGACGGTGGAGGGGATCGCCCAGATCCGGGGCGTCTCCGCCGACGAGTTGACTCGTCGGACCCAGCGCGGCCGGCGCCCGGCCAAGCCCGAGCCCGAGGCGGAGCCGAATGGCGAAGTCGCCGCGGTGCCCGCCGAGGAGGGGGCATGAGCACCCTCAAGATCACGTACGTCCGCAGCGCCATCGGCCACCGGCACGACCAGCGGGAAACGGTTCAGGCGCTGGGCCTGCGCCGCCTGCACCAGACGGTGGAACGGCCGGATAGCCCGCAGCTGCGAGGCATGATCAAGAAGGTGGAGCACCTGCTCCGGGTGGAGGAGGTCTGATCCTCGGATGAAGATGCACGAACTCCGGCCCGCGCCCGGTGCCACCCACCCTCGCAAGCGGGTGGGGCGAGGCCTTGGCTCCGGCCACGGCAAGACGGCCACTCGCGGGACGAAGGGCCAGGGCGCCCGGACCTCCGTCAACATCCCCCGCAACTTCGAGGGTGGCCAGACCAAGCTGGCGATGCGGACCCCCAAGTTGCGCGGGTTCAAGAATCGTTGGAAGCGGACCTTCGCCGTGGTCAATCTCACCCGGCTCAACCGTTTTCCGAACGGCACCGCCGTCGGCCCGGAGCTGCTGATCGAGGTCGGGGCGATCAAGGACGTTCGCGCGGGCTTGAAGGTGCTGGGCGCCGGCGTGCTCCGCCGCAGCCTGACGGTGCGTGCCCACCGCTTCTCGGCCGGGGCCCGGGAAAAAATCGAAAAGGCGGGCGGCACCGTCGCCGTAATCGAAGTCCCCGCCCCGCCGGCCAAGACCAAGCGGGCGAAGAATCAGCCTCGGCCGCAGCCCAAGCCCGAAGCCGAGACGCCCGCCCCCGAGCCGGCGGCCGGCGAAGCCCCCCAGGAGGCCAAACCGGCCAGCGAGGGGAAGCCCGAAGGCAAGGCTAAGGCCGAGAAGCCCGGGGGCAAGGCCAAAGAGGGAAGGCCAGACGCCAGAGCCAAAGAGGGGAAGGCCGAGGGCAAAGCCAAAGAGGGGAAGGCGGAGGCCAGGCCCAAAGCCGGGAAGGCCGAGGATCAGGCCAAAGTGGGTAAGAAAGAGGGCAAGAAGGGACGCTGAAAGATGCTTGAGGCCATTGCCAACGCGCTCCGCATCCCGGAGCTCCGGCGCAAAATCCTATTCACGCTTGGGCTGTTCGTGGTGTTCCGGGTGCTGGCGCATATCGCCGTCCCGGGGACCGATCAGGCCGCCCTGGCGCGCCTCTTCAACAAGAACCAGTTCCTGGGCCTGCTCGACTTGTTCTCCGGCGGCGGGTTGTCCTCCTTCTCGATCATCGCCATGGGCGTGAACCCGTATATCAACGCCTCGATCATCATGCAGTTGATGGCGGTGGTCTCCACGCGCATCAAGGAGCTGCAGAAGGAAGGCGAATATGGGCGCCGGAAGATCACGCGCTGGACCCGGTACCTGACGGTCGGCCTGGGTCTCCTGCAGGCCTGGGGGCTCACCATCCTGTTCCGGAACCAGGGCGTCCTCTCAAACATCGCCTTTGGCTGGTTCGGAATCGTGGCCATCATGATCACCCTCACCGCCGGCACGATCATGCTGATGTGGTTCGGGGAGCTGATTACCGAGTACGGCATCGGCAACGGCATCTCGCTGGTCATCTTTGCCGGCATCGTCGGCCGGATCCCGAACACGATCTACAACCTGCTGAGCGGTGGCGGCCAAGCCAACCTCGTTCCGCTGTTGATCTTCGCGGCGCTGGCCATCCTGGTCACGGCCTTCATCATCGAGGTCCAGCAGGCCCAGCGGAAAATCCCCGTCCAATCCGCCCAGCGCGTAGTCGGACGCAAGGTCTACCAGGGGCGCAGCTCCCACCTGCCGCTGCGCGTGAACCAGGCGGGCGTCATCCCCATCATCTTTGCCATCTCGATCATGTTCTTCCCGGTCATCATCGGAAACTTCCTGGCCAACAGCCCATCCCCCTGGGGCGACATCTCGCACGCCCTGCGCACCTACTGGTTGCCGACCGGGCCCAACATCGCCACCGACATCCTGTACAACCTGGTCTACTTCATCCTGATCTTCGGCTTCACCTACTTCTACACGGCGGTCACCTTCGACCCGGTGGACACGGCCGACTACCTGAAGAAGCACGCGGCCTTCATTCCGGGGATCCGGCCGGGCGCGGCTACCGCCCAGTACCTGGACCGCACCATGACCCGGATCACGTTCGCGGGCGCCATGTTCCTGGGGTCCATCACGGTGCTGGTGCCCCTTGTCGCGGCGGCCCTGACCAAGATCCCTACCCAGAACATGTACCTGGGCGGGACGGCCATCCTGATCGTGGTCGGCGTGGCCTTGGACACCATGAAGCAGATCGAGACCCAGCTGATCATGCGTCAGTACAAGGGGTTCATCAAATAGCGTGAACCTGGTTTTGTTGGGCGCCCCGGGGGCGGGCAAAGGGACGCAGCGTGCCTTCCTGGTGCAGCGCTACGGCATCCCCGTAATCGCCACCGGCGACACGCTGCGGGACGAGCGGAAGGCCGATACTCCGCTGGGCCGGCAGGTGGCGCCCATCATGGACCGCGGCGACCTGGTCCCCGATGACCTGCTGGTCCAGATTGTCAACAAGCGGCTGCAGCAGCCGGACACACAGCGGGGCTTCATCCTGGACGGCTTTCCCCGGACGTTGGCCCAAGCCCAGGCCCTGGATCGCATCCTGGCGGAGACGGGGCGGGCCCTCGATGCCGTGATCTACCTGCGCGTCAGCCGGCAGGTCCTGATCGACCGCCTGGCGCACCGCTACGTGTGCCGGACGTGTGGATCGGTCTACACCTTCAAGCCGGAGGAAGTGCGCAACCTGCCCCGCTGCCCCAAGGACGGCGGCGAACTCTACCAGCGGCCGGACGACCGCCCGGAAGTGGTGGCCCGCCGCATCGACGTATTCCTGCAGCAGACGGCGCCCCTGATCGACTACTACTCGAATCAGCGGAAATTGGAGAACATCGACGGCCAGCTCCCGGTCGAACAGGTCCGGGAGGCCATCCTGCGCAAGCTCAAGACGCTGGAGCCGGCGAACACATGATCATCTATAAGTCGGCCGCGGAGGTCGATCTGATGCGGGAAGCCGGCCAGATCCTGGCCGAGTCCCTGGAGCGGCTGCAGGTCATGGCGGTCCCCGGGGTGACCCTGCTGGAGCTGGACCGGGAGGCCGACCGCTTCATCCGGTCGCGTGGCTGTGTCCCCGGGTTCAAGGGATACCAGGGATTCCCGAACAGCCTGTGTACGTCGGTCAACGACCAGGTAGTCCACGGCATCCCCACCAACCGCAAGCTGCGCGCCGGCGACCTCCTGAGCCTGGACTGCGGGTTGATCCACGAAGGGTTCTGGGCCGACGCCGGCGTCACCGTCGGCATTGGCGCGATCTCGCCGGCCGCCCAGCGGCTGCTGGACGTGACTCGCCAGGCGCTGGCCACCGGCATCGAGCAAGTCCGGGTCGGGAACCGGGTGGGTGACGTCAGCGCCGCCATCCAGCGACAGGTGGAGGAGGCGGGCTTCAACGTGGTTCGCCAGTACGTGGGCCACGGCATCGGCCGCGACATGCACGAAGACCCCCAGGTCCCCAACTTCGGCGTGGCCGGGCGGGGGCCCCTGCTCAAGCCCGGCATGGTGCTGGCCATCGAGCCCATGGTCAACGCCGGGGGACCGGACGTGGCCCTCCTGGGAGACGGCTGGACCGTGGTGACCGTGGACCACAGTCTTTCGGCCTATTTCGAGCATTCCGTGGCCGTCACCCCCGACGGCCCCGAGGTCCTGACGGCCTTGAGCCCCAGTCCGGTTCGGCGCGATGTTTAGGGAATGGCCGCCTATGGTAAGATTCTCGTTCGTGCGCCGGGGACCCGGCGAATTCGGCATGGGCGCCGCCTGATGCCGGGTATCGTCGTCGGCCGGGTGGTAGAGCCGCTGCCGAATGCTCTCTACCGGGTCGAGCTGGAGACTGGGCATCAGATCGTTGCCCACGTGGCTCCCGCCGCCAGACTGCGGTTCCTCCGGGTCCTCCCGGGTGACCGGGTCTCGGTGGAAGTCTCCTCGGTCGACCCGGGACGCGGGCGCATTGTGAAGAAGGCTGGAGAACGATGAAAGTGCGAGCGTCGGTCAAGAAGATCTGTGACAAGTGCAAAGTGATCAAGCGGAAGGGCGAAGTCCGCGTGATTTGCGTTACCCCGAAACATCACCAAAGGCAGGGATAAGACACTCAGATGGCTCGAATCGCCGGCGTTGACATCCCGCGCGACAAGCGCGTCGAGGTGGCCCTCACCTACATCTACGGCATCGGGCCGAGCGTCGCCCGCCGCGTCCTGACCATCGCCAACGTCGATCCGAACGCACGCGTCAAGACCCTCAGCGACGAGCAGGTCGGGCGGCTGCGCGACGTGATCGACAAGGAGGTCAAGGTCGAGGGCGACCTGCGCCGCGAGGTGGCGCTCAACATCAAGCGGCTGCAGGAGATCGGGACCTACCGCGGCCTGCGCCATCGCCGGGGTCTCCCGGTCCGCGGCCAGCGGACCCGGACCAACGCCCGCACTCGCCGCGGTCCGCGCAAGACGGTCGGCGTGAAGAAGAAGACCGTGGAGAAGAAGTGACCAAGAAGAAAGTCACCCGCACCCGCCGCCGGGAGAAGAAGCATATCACCGTCGGCCAGGCCCACATCCAGTCGACCTTCAACAACACCATCGTGACGGTGACTGACCAGCAGGGGAACCTGCTGGCCTGGGGCAGCGCCGGGAGCCAGGGCTTCAAGGGGTCGCGCAAGAGCACGCCGTTTGCCGCCCAGGTGACGGCCGAGGGCGCGGCCCGCAAGGCGATGGAGCACGGGCTGAAGCAAATCGAGGTGTTCGTCAAGGGACCCGGGGCCGGCCGCGAGGCCGCCATCCGGTCGCTGCAGGCCGCCGGCCTGGAGGTGACGGCCATCACCGACGTGACGCCCATCCCCCACAACGGCTGCCGCCCACCCAAGCGGAGGCGAGTCTAACCCGGCATGGCGCAATACCACGACGCCGTCTGCCGCCACTGCCGCCGGGAAGGCACCAAGCTTTTCCTGAAGGGCGAGAAATGCTTCACCCATTGCACCCTCGACCGGCGCGCCACGCCACCCGGGATGCACACCCAGGTTCGGCGCCGCAAGGTGTCCGACTACGGCATCCAGCTGCGGGCCAAGCAGCGCGCCCGACGGATCTACTTCCTGCTGGAAAACCAGTTCGCCCGTTACGTCGAGCGCGCGTCGCAGATGTCCGGGGTGACCGGTTTGAACCTGCTCCGGCTCCTGGAAATGCGACTCGACAACGCTGTGTACCGGTTGGGCTTCGCGTCATCGCGGCGGGACGCCCGCCAGCTGGTCAGTCATGGCCACTTCGCCGTGAATGGCCGTCCCGTGAACATCTCGTCCTTTGCGGTCAAGAACGGCGATGAGATCCAGGTCCGCGACAGCAGCAAGAAGCTGGAGCGCATCCTGAATTCGGTGGCGGCCTCCGAGCACCGCATCGTGCCCCCCTGGCTGTCGCTCGATCGCGAAGCCCTGACCGGCAAGATCGTGGGCGAACCCAGTCGCAACGACATCGACCAGACCATTCAAGAACAGCTCATCGTCGAGTACTACTCCCGCTAAACCCAAGGAGGACCATGATCGACACAGCCCGCCCGCAAGTGAAGAGCCTGGAGGCGACCGGCACCTATGGCAAGTTCGAGATCGAGCCGCTGGAGCCGGGGTTCGGCACCACGCTCGGCAACTCGATCCGCCGCGTACTGCTGTCGTCGCTGAGGGGCGCCGCCGTCACCTCGATCTCGATCGAGGGGGTGGCCCACGAGTTCTCATCCATCCCGTACGTCAAGGAAGACGTGACCGAGATCATCCTGAACCTCAAAGGTCTCAATCTCATCTCGCACACCGATGAACCCGTGCGGCTGAACCTTGACGTCACTGGTCCACGCGCCGTGACCGCCGCCGACATCCAGGCGCCCAGCGACGTGGAGATCGTCAACAAGGATCTGTACATCTGCACCCTCGATAACAAGCAGGCCCGGTTGCGCATGGAACTGACCGTGGAACGCGGCAAGGGCTACGTCCCCGCCGAGCGCAACAAGAAGGAGGGGCAGCCCATCGGCGTGATTCCGATTGATGCCATCTTCAGCCCGGTGGTCAAGGCCAACTTCCTGATCGAGAAGACCCGGGTCGGCCAGGATACCGACTGGGACAAGCTCGTCCTGGAGGTCTGGACGGACGGCACCATGCTGCCGGACCAGGCGGTCAGCGAAGCCGCCAAGGTGCTGACCGGCCACCTGGGGCTGTTCGCCCACTTCACCGACAGCATCAAGTCGACCGAGGTGCCGCAGGCCAAGGGCAACGACCTGGCCTCCCGGCTGGCCGATGTGCCGATCGAGGATCTCGACCTGTCGGTGCGAGCCCTCAACTGCCTGAAGGCCAACGAGATCACCAAGGTTGGGCAGCTGGTGGGCCTGCGGGAAGAGGAGCTGCTCGCCCTCCGGAACTTCGGGCGCAAGTCGCTGGATGAGATCAAGGAGAAGCTCGTGGGGCGTGGCTTTTTGACCCCCGAGGAGCTGACCAAGGTCCTCAACTAAGGATCGCCTATGCGCCATCGCAAGACCGGCCGCAAGTTCGGACGCACCACGGGCCACCGCACGGCGATGAGCCGCAACCTGGTGACCGCGCTGCTCGAGCACGGCCGGATCGAGACCACCGAGGCCAAGGGCAAGGAGCTGCGCCGCTGGGTGGAGCGGGTCATCACCACCGCCAAGACCGATGACGTCGCCGCCCGCCGGGCGGTCAGCGTGGTGGTCCAGAAACCCGATGTCGCCGAAAAGCTGTTCAGCAACCTGATGCCCCGCCTGAAGGACCGGCCTGGTGGCTACACCCGGGTCCTGAAGACCGCTCCCCGCCTGGGCGACGGCGCGGCGATGGTGCTGATCGAGCTGGTGGATTGATGGCGCGCAATATCAAACTGGTCCTGGAGTACGAAGGCACCGGCTATCACGGCTGGCAGCAGCAGGCCTGCTCGACCCCCACGATCGAGGGGGCCCTCCGCCGGGCCCTGCGCGAGCTGACCGGCGAGACCCCTGACCTCCAGGCCGCCGGACGGACCGACGCCGGTGTGCATGCACGCGGGCAGGTGGTCAACTTCCGGCTGGACGGGGATTTTGCGTCGCAGGCGCTGCCCGGCGCCCTCAACCACCGGTTGCCGCCGGACATCGTGGTCCGCTCCGCCGAGGTGGTCGACGACGGCTTCCACGCCCGCTACAGTGCCCGCTCCCGCCGCTATGAGTACCACGTGCGGCAGGCGGCAGACCGGGCGGCCTATGTCCGCCAGTACTGCTGGCCGGTCCCCGAACGGCTCGATCTCATCGCCATGGAGCAGGCGGCCCGCCTGCTCGAGGGCCGGCACGACTTCCGCGCCTTCGGCCGTAGCCCGCGCCCGGGCGGCCATACCCTGCGCACCGTGCACGAGATCCACATCGAGGCGGACGGCGACTGGGTCACCATCGCGGTGACCGCGGACGCCTTCCTGTACGGCATGGTGCGGACGCTGGCGGCGGTGCTGGTGGACGTCGGCCGCGGCCGGCGCACGCTCGACTCCATCCGGGCGCTGCGGGACGCGGCGCAGCCTACGGCCATCCGCCCAGCGCCGGCGCAGGGGCTGGTCCAGGCGGCGGTGACCTACTGAGATGAAGCAGAAGACTTACTCGGCCCGGCCCGCCGACCTGAAGCCGCGCTGGCTCCTGGTCGACGCGCAGGGCCAAACCCTGGGCCGGCTGGCCGCCAACGTGGCCCGCCTGCTCCGGGGCAAGCACAAGCCGGACTTCACACCCCATCTGAATACGGGAGACCATGTCATCGTGGTCAACGCCAGCGGGCTGCGAGTGACGGGCAAGAAGGTGGAGACGAAGATCTACACCCGGTACACCGGCTACCCGGGCGGTCTGCGCAAGACCGCCTATGGCGACCTGGCCCGCCGGTATCCCACGGCACCGTTCCGGCACGCCGTGCGGGGCATGCTCCAGCACGGGACCTTAGGCACGGAGCAGCTCAAGCGGCTGAAGATCTACGCCGGCGCCGCGCACCCCCACCAGAGCCAGCAGCCGGTGCCGATCGCCTTCGGCGCCAAGGGGGAGATCAAAGAACTTGGCCGATAACTACTACTACGGCACCGGCCGCCGGAAGGAATCCATCGCCCGGGTGCGGCTCTTTCCGGGCGACGGCACCATCACGGTCAACGAGAAGCCGCCGCTCCAGTACTTCGGGCGTCGGATCCTGGAGATGGTGGTCCAGCAGCCGCTCAAGGTCACCGACAGCCTCAAGCGGTTCAGCATCAGCGCCAAGGTGACCGGCGGGGGCAGTTCCGGGCAGGCGGGGGCGGTGTCCCACGGCATCGCTCGGGCCCTGTGTCAGGCTGACCAGGCCATGCGGCCGGTGCTGAAGAGCCACGGCCTCCTGACCCGCGACTCGCGCATGAAGGAGCGCAAGAAGCCCGGCCTCAAGCGAGCCCGGAAGGCGCCGCAGTACACCAAGCGATAGGGCCGGCCTCGCTGGGGGAGAATATTCCAGTGAGCAACCGGCTTCCACGGCGTTACACCGGATAGCCCGTGGACTACCTCGATCGTTTCCTGGTCTTCTTCCAGAGCCGGACCTGGTGGCGCGACGTGCTGGACATTGGCATCGTTGCCTTCTTCCTATACCGGCTGTTTCTCCTGATCCGAGGCACCCAGGCGGTGCAGGTCATGATCGGCGTCGGATTGTTGGGGGTGATCGGGTTGCTGGCCACCCTGCTGGACCTGCGGCTCCTATCCTGGATCTTTCGCAACGCCGCGCCCGCCATCTTGATTGGCATCATCGTCCTGTTCCAGGCTGAGATCCGCCGCGCCCTCGATCAGTTCGGCCGCATCGGCTTCCTGGGACGGCCGCTGGCGCACTACAACTTGCAGGCCTTCAACCGGATGATCGAGGAGGTGGTGCGGGCCACCACCAAGCTGGCCCAGCAATACACGGGAGCGCTCATCGTCTTCGAGAAGGAGACGGGGCTCGAAAACTACGCCAACAGCGGCATCCGCATCAACGGCGAGCTGACCGCCGAGTTCCTGGAGGCGATCTTCTTCCCCAACTCTCCGCTCCACGACGGGGCCGTAATCATCCGCGGGAACACGATCCTGGCCGCCGGCTGCGTGCTGCCGCTGGCCGACGAGGCGAACGTGCGAGAGCGGATGGGGACCCGGCACCGAGCCGGCCTGGGGCTCTCCATGCAGACCGACGCGGTGGTCCTGATCGTCAGCGAGGAGCGGGGCCAGATCACGGTTGCACATGAGGGAAAGCTGCTGCGTAACCTGGACCCCGATCGCCTCCGCCAGGTGCTGAGCTCGCTCCTGCAGCCCAAGCCGGACCTGCCGCGGCCGCTGCTGGCCTGGCGACGATGACCTTCCTGCTGGGCAACCTTCGGCTCAAGCTGCTGGCGGTGGCGGCCGCGACGACCCTCTGGGCCACCGTCGCCTACACCGAGAATCCCACCCAGGAGCGTACGTTCCAGCTCAGCGGAACCCAGATCCAGCACACCGCGGTGCCGGTCGGCCTGGTCCTGATCGGTGACCTGCCACCGGTCGCGGTGACCGTGGTCGGCGCGTCTGACGCTCTGCGCAATTTCGACCCGAATGCCAGTTTGCGGCTGTCCGCGAATTTCAGCGGCCTGCACCAGGGCCAGCAATACGTGGCCCTGGTGGTGACCGACACTGATCCCAACACCCATCTCCGGCAGCAGCCCGCTTCGATCGCCGTCACCGTGGATCAACTGGCCACGGTCACCGCAACGGTGACGGTCGACCAGCGTGGCAGCGTCCCGGTGGGCTTCCACGAGGTGTCGGCGGTCATCGACCCGAAGCAGGTCTCAGTGGCGGGGCCCAAGAGCCTGCTGGCCAACATCGATGCCTATGTGGTCATCGACCTGGATAGCCACCAGTCGTTCTTCCAGGACTCGCCTGTCGTCGGGGTGCGCGACCAGAAAAAGAAGCCAATCCAGGGGCTGCTTATCAGCCCGGCGACGGTAACGGTCAAGGTGACTATCCAGGCCGACGCGGTGACCGAGGCCAAGGTGGCCGGATGGACGCTCACCGGACAGCCGGCCCCGGGCTACCGGGTCTCGAACGTCACCATCACGCCCCTCGAGGTCAGCGTCACCGGGCTGGCGGCCACGCTCGACACCATCCAGCAGCTGCAGACTGACCCGGTCGATATCTCGAACGCCACGGCCGACGTGGTCAAGACGGTCGCGGTGCGGCTTCCGGCCGGGGTTCAGGACGTGAGTCCCAAGTCGGTCCAGGTCCACGTCTTCATCGTCAAGATCCCGCAGCCGTCCCCGTAACCTTCGTCCGCCGGCCGGCGTTCGACATCGAGGCGCGCCCAGTGTGCCCGCATGGTTGGTGCTGGCTCAGTCTGGGAAGATAGGAGAGAGAGATGTGCGGGATCATCGGCTACCTGGGGGAGCGTCCGGCCACGCCCATCATCATGGAGAGCCTGAAGCGCCTCGAGTACCGGGGCTATGACTCTGCCGGCGTCGCCATCCTGAACGAGGACGCCCACCACACCTCCGTCGTCAAGAGCGCCTCCAAGGTAGACACCCTGATCGAGCGTCTGCAGGAGGACATGCCCACCGGGCACCTGGGGATCGGCCATACGCGCTGGGCCACCCACGGCCGTCCCACGGTCATCAACGCCCATCCGCACACCGACTGCACGGGCAAGGTGATGGTGATCCACAACGGGATCATCGAGAACTTCGCCGAGCTGCGCCGCGACCTCGAGCAGCGGGGCCACGTCTTTGTCTCTGAGACGGACACGGAGGTCGTTCCCCACCTGATCGAGGAAAACTTCAGGGGCGACCTGGTGGGGGCCGTCCGGGCTGCCCTTGCGAAGCTGCGAGGGACGTACGCCATGGCCATCTTCTCGCAGCACGACCCCGACCTCTTGATCGGCGCCCGCTTGAACGCGCCGCTGGTGGTAGGGATCGGCGAGAAGGAGTGGTTCATCGCCTCGGATATCACGGCCATCATCCCGTACACGAAGAAGGTGCTCCTGATCGGGGAGGGGGAGATGGTTTCGGTCACCCCGCTCGGTCCCGAGGTCAGCACGCTGGCGGGGACGGCCGTCAAACCCAAGATCATCGAAGTCAAGTGGGACGTCGCCCAGGCCCAGAAGGGCGGGTATGTCCACTTCATGGCGAAGGAAATCAACGAGGCCTCCGAGACGGTGTCGAACGCGCTGCGCGGGCGGCTGTCGGATGAGGGTGAGGTCACCTTCGAGGATTTCGCCCTGACCGACCGGCAGCTCCTGAAAATTCGCGACATCAAGATGGTCGCCGCCGGGACCTCCTATTACGCGGCTCTGTTGGGCAAGTACATCATCGAGGACCTGGCTCGGGTCCCGGTCGAGGTCGAGCCGGCCTCCGAGTTCCGCTACCGCCAGCCCATCATCGACGAGAACACACTGGTGCTCGGCATCTCGCAGTCCGGCGAGACCGCCGACACCCTGGCGGCGATCCGCGAGGCGCGGCGGCTGGGGGCGAAGGTCATTTCGATCACGAACGTGGTAGGCAGCTCCATGGCGCTGGAGAGCGACGGCGTGATCTACCTGCACGCCGGCCCGGAGATCGGGGTGGCGTCCACCAAGACCTTCGTGGCCCACATCGCGTGCCTCTATCTGCTGGGCATTCGGATCGCGGCGGTGCGGCATCGGATTCCGCCCGAGCGCCTGCGGGAGCTGACCGCCGCCCTCAAGCAGCTGCCAGGGGCGGTCCACGACGTGCTCGAGAGCGCCCCGGCCATCCAGGAGCTGGCCCGCACGTACGCGCGCTATCAGAACTTCATGTACATGGGCCGCGGGATCAACTATCCGATCGCGCTCGAAGGCGCGCTCAAGCTCAAGGAGATTTCGTACCTGCACGCGGAGGGCTACGCGGCCGGTGAGCTCAAGCACGGGCCTATCGCCCTGCTCGACAAGGGCTTCCCGGTCTTCGCCATCGCCACCGCCTCGCAGACGCTGGAGAAGATGGTGAGCAACATCCAGGAGGTGCTGGCCCGCGACGCGCCGGTGGTGGCCCTGGTCAGCCGTGGCAGCCAGGTGCTCCAAGGGATGACGGTGGACGCGCTCGAGGTGCCGGCGGTCTCCGAGTTCCTATCGCCCATCCCCAACGTGGTCGCGCTTCAGCTGTTCGCCTATTTCGTGGCGGCCGAGCGCGGGTGCAACGTCGACCAGCCGCGCAACCTCGCCAAGAGCGTGACGGTCGAGTAGTAGTCTTGCGGGGTATGGTCCCCCGCGTCGGCGTTGACGTCACGGCCATCGAACGCGTGGCGGCCGCCTACCGGCGCCATCGCGGCCGCTTCCTGCGCAAGTTCCTGACCGAACGCGAAATCGCCTACTGCGCCGATCGGCCAGAGCGCTGGGCCGGGCGCTGGGCGGCCAAAGAGGCGATCGGGAAAGCCATGCCGAGCGGGGTCAGCCGTCCGCGCATGGTCGACGTCGAGATCCTGCCACAGGATGACGGCCGGCCGCACGTCCAGGTCGCGCCCGGCACCACCCTCTCGGGTTCGACGATCGACGTCAGCATCGCCCACGACGGTCACTTCGCCATCGCGGTGGCGGCCATCCCGGAGACGGACGTCGTCGGCGCGGTGCCGGCCAGACCGGAGGGGGTTCGCCTCCCCGATCGTCCGGCCGATGGGCACAAGGGAACCTTCGGCACGGTGGTCGTACTGGCCGGCTCGCAGGGCTTCACCGGGGCGGCGTACCTGGCCAGCAATGGAGCCGCTCGCACCGGGGCCGGCCTGGTCCGCCTGCTGGTGGCGCAGAGCATCTATCCGATCCTGGCCGAGAAGTGCACCGAGGTGATGGTCCATCCGGTTCCAGAGCTACGGCCGGGCGTGGTCGGCGACCGTTCCAGCGCGGCGGTGCTGGGGCTGTTCGCCGGATGCGACGCGGCGGTGATCGGCCCCGGTCTCGGCCGGGACCCGTCGACACGCCGCCTGCTCGAGGCCCTGCTCCCGCAAGTTAGCATTCCGGTCGTCCTGGACGCTGACGGCCTCAACCTGGTCAGCGAGGTCCCCGGATTGCTGGCGCGATTGCCGGTGGACCTCATCCTCACGCCCCATCCGGGCGAGTTTGCCCGGCTCTCTGGACTGGAGACCGCCGCGGTCCAGGCGGACCGGGTTGGGGCAGCCCGCCGGTTTGCGAAGAGCTGGCGCAAGGTGGTCGTGCTCAAGGGTGCCCAGACAGTGATTGCCGGTCCCGACGGCCGACTAAGCATCAACCCGGTGGCCACCCCGGCCCTGGCGTCGGGGGGCACCGGCGACGTGCTCGCCGGCATGATCGGCGCGTTGCGCGGGCAGGGCCTCCCGGCCTTCGAGGCGGCGGTGACCGCCGTCTACGTCCACGGTCTCGCCGGGCGGTGGCTCGAGCGCGACATTGGCCGCTCGGGGGTGATCGCGGGCGATCTCTTGCCCCAGATTCCGCGCGTCATGGAGCGGCTGCGGGACTCCCGCTGGTGACGGTCGATACCGCCACCAGGTGGGCGGAGATCGACCTGGAGGCAATCCGACACAACGTGCGCCAGGTAGCGCGCCTCGTTACCGCCAAGACGGCGGTCATGGCGGTGGTTAAGGCCAACGGCTACGGCCACGGGGCGGTCCCCAGCGCGCACGCGGCGCTGGAAGGTGGAGCGACCTGGCTGGGCGTGGCGTCCGTTGAGGAAGGGCTCGAGCTGCGAGCTGCGGGCATCCGGGCCCCGATCTTTCTGCTGGGGTACACGCCGCCCAGTGCCCTGGGTGAGGCCGTGGCGGCCGGCCTGTCCCTGAACGTGTTCGAAGGCGCTACCCTGGACGCCCTGCAAAAGCTGCCGCTGCCCGCCCCCGCCCGCCTGCAACTCAAGGTCGACACCGGGATGTCCCGGCTGGGCGCGGCTCCCGAGGACGCCGTCGCCCTGGCCCGGCGCATCCGTGCGAGTCCCAACTTGCAACTGGAAGCCGTCTGGACCCACTTCGCCTCGGCCGACTCCGACCCCGAGTTCACGAAGGCACAGCTGGCCCGCTTTCTGCGCGTCCGCGACCAGATCCAGAGCCTTGCCGGCCCGCACTTTCTCAGCCACGCGGCCAACTCGGCCGGCCTGCTTCACTATCCGGAAGCCCGCCTCGACCTGGTGCGGGCCGGCCTGGTCGTGTATGGGGTCAGCCCCGAGCCGGCCTGGACAGACCTCCCCGCGCTGAGGCCCGCGCTGACCTGGCGCACGATTGTGACCAACGTGCACACCGTGCCCGAGGGAGCGGGCGTTGGATACGGCCAGACCTGGACCGCTCCCGCGCCGCGGCGAGTGGCGACCCTGGCAATCGGGTACGCCGATGGGCTGCATCGCCGCCAGTCGAACCGCGGCCACGTCCTGCTGCGGGGCAAGCGGGCCCCTATCGTGGGGACGGTCAGCATGGACCAGACGACTGCGGACGTAACCGAGATCCCCGGCGTAACGATTGGCGACGTGGCCACGCTGATCGGGCGCGACGGCGCCTCAGAGTTGAGCGCATCGGCCGTTGCGGAAACGGCTGACACGATTTCCTATGAGGTGCTCTGTGCGATCTCGGCCCGGGTGGTCCGCCGGTATACTGAGAAAAGCCCTAGGGGAGCCAAAAGCTGAGAAAGCGCGCAAGCGCTGACCCTAAGACAACCTGAACAGGGTAATGCCTGCGGAGGGAAGGAGGCGGTTCAACTGACGCAAGACGCACGGCGGGAGCGGCTCCAGCACATGCGCCTGTACGTGATCACGGGCGATCATGGGAATGAGGTCGAGACTGCCCGGATCGTGGAGGCCGCACTCCAGGGCGGCGCGAATGTGGTCCAACTGCGCAAGAAGACCATGCCCAAGGCCGAACAGTACGCTATCGCCCTCGCGCTGCGGCGGCTGACGCTGGCGCACGACGCGCTCTTCATCGTCAATGACCACGTCGACATCGCGATCGCCGCGGACGCCGACGGCGTGCACCTGGGCCAGGACGACCTCCCGCCGTCCGTCGTGCGCCAGCTTCCCGGCTTTGACGGCCGGCTGATCGGACGGTCGACCCACAGCCTCGAGCAGGCGCGAAACGCCATGGCCGAGGGCGCCGATTATGTCGCGGTGGGACCGGTGTTTCCCACGCCGACCAAGGCGGGCCGGCCGGCGGTGGGCACGGGTCTCGTATCGGAGGTCGCCGCCATCGCCGATCGCCCGTTCGTCGCGGTCGGCGGGATCGACCATGACAACGCGCCCGCCGTGGTCGAGGCTGGTGCGCCGGCGGTCGCGGTGGTGCGCGCGGTCTACGACGCGGTCGATCCGGCCGAGGCAGCCCGCCGGCTGCACGAACTGATCGTCACCAGGCTGGAGGTGGCTCGCCGATGAGCGAGGTCATGGTCACACTGAACGGCAAGCCGCGCAAGGTCGCCGAGGGGGTGAGTCTGCTCGACCTGCTCCAGCAGCTGGATGTACAGCCCTCCCGGGTGGTCATCGAGCACAACCGCGAGATCCGGCGGAAGGATGATTTCGCGAAGACCGTCGTCCACGCCGGCGACGAGCTAGAGCTCGTCTACTTCGTCGGCGGTGGAGCAACCACGGATGATGCCTTTGTCGTCGGCGGGCGGACGCTGCGATCGCGCTTGATCCACGGTACCGGAAAATACGCCTCGAATGAGGTCCTGGCTCACTGCCTCGAGGCCGCCCAACCCGACATGATCACCGTCGCCATCCGTCGGTTGAATCTCGAAGGCGGCCGCTC
>Ga0209802_1000288_pt1 | contig 38745 bp, 27 predicted proteins | sample GraSoiAngelo_129_FD_185886 | JGI IMG/M metagenome (GOLD analysis project Ga0209802, IMG submission 185886) | Grasslands soil microbial communities from the Angelo Coastal Reserve, California, USA - 14_0927_12_40cm (SPAdes) (version 2) | ecosystem: Environmental > Terrestrial > Soil > Grasslands ... | reverse complement strand
CAAAAATCGGCGTCGAACTCAATCCCTGGCATCCCGCACTCCATCCCATGCCAACTCTTTCTTTCGCGAAATCGTCTACTAAAGAAGCCGCCAAGTGGGGAGGTCCTGTTTGAAGCCTATTCGTGTTTGTTTGACTCTAACCTTCGCATTCTTGCTTTTCTACATCGTGTTCCCCTCCCCTACTAACTCTCAAACGCCAACGGGTCACAAACCGCCGATTCATCACCTGCCCTTCACTTTCGAAGGGAATTGGTCCGGCTCACTACAGGCTGGCGACGCCGTTTTGCATCTCGTCTTGCATGTTTCGAAAGCGGAGGACGGCTCGTTCAAGGCCACCATCGACAGCCTGGATCAAGGCGTTTACGGCATCGAAGTGACCTCTCTTATTCAGAAGGACTCCCATCTCCAGTTCGCTGTTTCTTCTGTGGGCGCTTCCTACGACGGCAAAATCTTGGCGGATCATTCCGGCATCGAAGGCGTTTGGTCGCAGGGCAGCGTCGGTCTTCCGCTGACTTTTCATCGCCAGGCGGCTGGAGCGGGAGCGAAAAAGCCCTCCGATGCCATCGCAGGCGCCGAAGGCGTGTGGCAAGGGGCGCTCGAGGCCAATGGCATGCGTCTCCGCCTTCAGCTTCACGTCTCGCATGACGATCAAAAGCACCTCGTCGCTGCCCTCGACAGCCCCGATCAGGGCGTCAGCGGACTTCCCGCCACCAAGGTCAGCCAGAAAGAAGCGGTCTTTCATTTTGAAATTCCCGTGGTGAATGGCGTGTACGAAGGAACGCTCAACACCGCAAAGTCAGCCATGAGCGGGGGCTGGACGCAGAACGGTGTGACGCGGGATTTGAAGTTTCAACGCTCGGACCAGTTGCTCGAACTCGTGCGGCCGCAAAATCCTGTGAAGCCGTATCCGTATCGGGAAGAAGAACTCGCATTTCCCAATGACCAGGCAAAAATCTCGCTCGCCGGAACGCTCACGCTTCCTTCGGGTCAGGGTCCATTTCCCGCGGCCATCCTCATCGGCGGCTCCGGGCCTCACGATCGCGATGAGACCATCGCCGGGCACCGCCCTTTTCTGGTACTTGCCGACCACCTGACACGCAAAGGAGTCGCCGTTCTTCGTTGCGATAAACGCGGGATCGGCAAGTCCACCGGCACGTATTACCAAGCCACCAGCGAAGATTTCGCCAGCGATGTGCAAGCCGCGCTCTCTTATTTGAAATCCAGAAAGGAAGTCGACCCCAAAAGAATTGGCCTCATCGGCCACAGCGAAGGAGGTCTCGTCGCGCCCATGGTTGCCGCGCGTTCCAAGGACGTCGCTTGGATCATTCTCCTTGCCGCTCCCGGTCTGAAAGGCGAAGACACTTTGCTCCTCCAATCCCAGCTCATTTTGAGGACGGCTGGTGTGAACGACGAACAGATCGCCAAAACGCGCGAATTCAACAAGCAAGTTTACGCGCTGGTTCGCCAGGAGGGCGACCCTGCAAAGCTGCAAACGAAATTAAATCAGCTCGTGGAATCGAGCGGCATGGGCGCGGCGTTGCTTCCCGCAGACCTGCAGTCACAAGTTCGCCTCATGACCTCGCCCTGGTTTCGCTTCTTTCTCGATTACGATCCAGTTCCCGTTTTGCAGAAGACGCTCTGTCCGGTCCTTGCTCTCAATGGCGAAAAGGATCTCCAGATCGCGTCAAAACAGAATCTCGAACAAATTCGCAAGGCCTTTCAGCAAGGCGGTAACACGGATTTTCAAACCACCGAGTTGGCCGGCTTGAATCACCTCTTTCAGCATGGTCCAACGGGCTCACCCACAGAATACGGCGGTATCGAGGAGACCATTGCCCCGGAGGCCTTGAACTCCATTTCCGATTGGGTCCTGAAGCACACCGCTCTTTGACGCAACCAGACGCCTGCACCGATCGTGCCCGCTCCTTCCGGCCTGCGAGTTTTGCGCCTCCGCACTTGTACTTCGGCTCATAAAATCCCGCGCCGGGTTATCATGCTAGAGAGAAAAACTGTCCCCATGCCGCAGAATTTCCATCTCGCCCTGCTCATTCATGCGCACCAGCCCTGCGGCAATTTTGAGCACGTGCTCGAAAAAGCTTACAGCGATTCCTACCTCCCTTTCTTGGAACATCTCGAGAAATACCCGGGCGTTCGTCTCGGCCTGCATTATTCTGGGCCTCTTCTCACCTGGATCGAGCGGCACCGGCCCGAATATTTTACTCGTCTGAAAGAATTGGTTCAGAGCGGCCGCGTGGAACTCGTAGGCGGCGGCTTCTACGAACCAATCCTTGTTTCCATCCCGCCCGAAGATCAGTTGGAACAGATCGCCCGTCTTGCCACCTATCTCGAAAAACAGTTTGGCCGACTCCCCTCCGGTGCTTGGCTTGCCGAACGCGTCTGGGAGCCCCAGCTTCCCACCTCCCTTGCTGCCGCCAACGTCTCCTACACGCTTGTGGACGACATGCACTTTCTCGCCGCCGGCTTCGAGTCGGAAGAGCTCTTCGGCGCCTACATTGCGGAGGACCGCGGCAAAAGCGTCTGGCTCTATCCCGGCCAGAAGGCCCTCCGCTATCTCGTCCCTTTCGGCAAGGTCGAAGACGTCATCGCTTATTTGCGCGATGCCGCGAGTCTTCACCCCGGCGGCGTGGCTGCCATGGGCGACGACATGGAGAAGTTCGGCGTCTGGCCCGGAACCCGCGACCATTGCTACAAGGACGGCTGGCTTGCCGATTTTTTTGCCGCCCTCGAAAAAAATTCCGCTTGGTTAAAAGTGTGCACGCCAGCTGAGTACCTCGCTTCTCATGCGCCCCTGGGTCGCGCCGATCTCCCCACCGCTTCCTACACCGAGATGATGGAGTGGGTGCTCCCGACGCGTGTCCGCCAGCGTTACCACGCCGTATTGCACGAGTTCAGCGCCCGCCCCGAAGTGCTTGCCTTCTTTCGCGGTGGCTCCTGGCGCGGCTTTTTTCGCAAGTATCCCGAGGCCAATTTGCTGCACAAAAAGATGCTGCGCGTCTCCACGCGCATCGCCGCTGCGCCCGTGCGCCACGGCCGCGACAACCAAAAAGCAACCGCGGAGCTTTCCGAAGCCCGCGACTTGTTATTGCGCGCTCAATGCAATGACGCCTATTGGCACGGCATCTTTGGCGGAATTTATGCACCGCATTTGCGCACCGACGCCTGGCGCAATCTCATCCGCGCGGAACTGATTGCCGACCGCCAGACTCCCGGCGCGCTCGTCCCTCGCGTCGAACTGCTGGACTACGATGCGGACGGCACGAACGAATTGCTCTTCACCTCTCCGGAATGCCAGGCGCTCTTGAAGCCGAGCGACGGGGCCACCATCGCCGCGCTCGATTTCCGTCCTGCGGCCGCCACTCTCGTCAACTCGATTTTGCGGCGTCCCGAGGCCTACCACACGCGCTTGCGCGAAGCCGCCGGGAAATCCGCCACCGCCGCGGTCTCTTCCATTCATGAACAAACCCGCGTCAAGGAACCCGGCCTGGAACGCTTCCTGCGCTACGACCGCTGGCCGCGCCACGCTTTCCGCATTCTGATTTTCGATCCTTCCCGCACGCACCCTGACTATGAAGCCCTCGAGCTGCACGAAGATGCCGGCTTTGCCGGCGGCTCCTTTACCGTGAAGAACTCTTCTCCTCACGACGCCGAGCTTTTCCGTGCCGACGCACTGGCTCTGGATCGCAAGACGGAAGGAGCGGCGCCCAGGCTTCTGCTCGTCAAACAATTCTCTTTCGGCCCGGCGCCCCAGGGTTGTGAAGTCGCCTGTGAGATCACCGTGAAGCTCAAGGAACCTCTCGAAAAGCCGGTTGCCATTGGCATCGAGTCGGTGGTCAATCTTCTGGCTCCGGCCGAGCCCGACCGCTTCTTCGAGACGCCCGCGGGCCGGAAGAATCTGCGCTTCAGTGGCTCATTGCCGGCCTCGGTTCTCCGCATGGAAGACGGCTGGCAGCGCATCCGTGTCGCCTTGCACGCGCCGGCCGCGGAAGAATTCTGGATCGCCCCGATTGAGACCGTTTCGGAATCGGAAGAGGGTTTCGAACGCGTCTATCAGGGCTCGCAGATTCTTGCCGTTTGGCGCCCGCCGCTCACTACCCAAAAAACCTGGTCCGCCCGTCTGCGCTGGCGCCTGGAATCTTTTTGAGCCCGAGCCTAGTCTACGGGCGACCGTCCCTTGGAGTGCGGCGGCTCGACGCCGCTTTCCTCCCCGTCTTCCGTTCGTCCGCGCCCTCGCCACCTGAACCGCTGTTCCGAGAGCACCATAGGTGCGCCAGAAGTTAGCCAGCCCGTCAGGGCTAGGTAATGGCCCAGAGAATGGGCAGCGCCGTAGGCGCGGCACGCCCCGCCCGCCCATCCGCTCTTCGCGTCCTGTCGGTTTCGACGCCATCCTGTTCGGTAGTAAAGCAGAAGAACAGCAGGAGGACGGGTCCCGCTTCACGCGCAGACTTGATCGCGAACATGAAGTCCGCCGTGATACAGATTTCATACAGGATCGATCCGCCGGTGCCCAATGGTGCGGGAATAGCGGGAACAGGTTTTCTCGTGAGCAAGGACGGCTACGCTCTCACCGCAGCCCATGTCATTACTCAAACCAAGAATTTGGCTCAGGCGAGTGGCGCGAAAAGTGTCCAGTTTGTTGCAGGAGTCTCTCTGGATACTTCTTCGGTGCCCAAAATGAATTTCCAAGGGTCTTTCCGAGAAATACCCTGCACCGTAGTTGACATCGATGAAGCGCACGACATCGCTATTCTCAAGTTGAGTCAAAATTCGTTCAGCCCCCTTTTTGAGTCGGGCTTCGTAGTGGGTGACAAGGAATTGCCCCTCCGCGCACAAACGGTAAGGCTTGAAGCCGAGCTTCCTCCCGAGGGGAAAGAGTTGTTAGTCTCGGGCTATCCCCTGACCGTTCCCACACTCGTGACCCAACAGGGCACTGTCGCAAGTTTGAGTTTTACGTCCATCGAAATCGAGAGGCCAGGTGCGCCGCCTTGGTTCAAAATTCCCGAAGTCGCCGACCTAATATTTGCGGACATCGTAGTTAATCCCGGTAACAGCGGCGGTCCCTTCTACCTGTCTGATACGGGAAACGTAGTAGGAATCTGCCACGGGAACCTGCCTTCTCCTGTGCGTTTGCAGAACGGCGGTATTGTGCAAATGCAAATCGGAGGCTCGTCACAAACGCTCATGCAGAACTCAGGTTTGGCTATCGTGCTGCCTATCAAGTATGGAATCGCACTTCTTGATAAAAATAAAATCAGCTACGAGCATTGATTTCCCCGGACGGGTGGCCCAGACGTAAAGCCCGACGACGAATTTGGGTGCCCCATCACGCCGGGTTTGCGTGTGGGGCTTTTGACATTGACTCATGCGATGGCCACGCACCAGCTCACGATCAAAACCAATCCGGCAAAATCGGCTCGCCAAGGCTTCCCCCTCGCGCCCTCCGCCCGCCTTCCCACAGTTTCCCCCGCCCCCAGTGAGCTCTACCCCTGTGTTTTCTTTCGTTTACGCGCCCGTTCGAACCGATGTGCTCTCTTGTTAAATACTAGTACTATAAATGGAATTGACAAGACTTATATTTCGCGCTATCATGGATCGTGAATTCTCGACTCCACTCCCACCGCCCGCCGCTTTTCGATCCTTCTCCTGACATCTTTGCCTTTCTGCTTCCTTGCGTCCTCTTAGATCGTCACCGTGACGAAAATCCCTTCACCGCAAGTCCTTTAGATTCTGCTCTTACAAACGGTGACGCCCGTAACCCCTTTAGAATCCGCTCTTACAAAAAATGCCGGGTGTCACCCGCGATTTTCTGCTCTTCCTTCTTGCGCCCGTCGCTACTCTGCAGTCACAAGCCCTTTGCCATCCCTTTCTTTTTAACCAGTTACGAACTGCAAATTGTCCAAGTCCTTTGTTTTGATATTCATACAAATTGCCCGGGGGGTGTATCCCCCTCTCTTCGTTCTCCAGAGTTCCGTATACTCTTCCAAGTTCCGTATACCCTAAGTCCTTTGTTTGCCACTCTTACGAAAACTGCCGGGGTAGTCGTACTTCTAACCAAGAATCCCCGCAGAAAAACTCTACCTACTTCCCATTCTGGACCTCGCTCCTCCCCGGTCTTCCACCCCTCCCCGGAGGTGCCCTTTTGGGCGTAAACTAACCCATGCCCTCGCCAAGCAATCTCCCGCTAAGCTTCAACCGCAACCGCGCGGCTCGCCTGCTGGACGCCCGCCTCGAAGAGCTCCTCGAAAAACTCCGCAAGAACCGCCCTTCCGAGGATCCGTGGATGCTCCGCCGCGCCTATGAAATTGCCTCGGAGCGCCATCACGATCAGCTCCGCAGTTCCGGCGACCCTTACGTGTCCCATCTCCTCGAAGTGGCGCACATTCTCGCCGACATGCGCCTCGATGTCACCACGCTCACCGCCGCCATTCTGCATGACGCCATCGAGGACACCGAGTATCCCGCCTCCCGCATTGAAGAACGTTTCGGCGCGGACGTCGCCCACCTCGTCGAAAGCGTCACCAAAATTGCCCGCCTGAACATCAGCGCACCCGAAACCCGCCAGGCCGAAAACGTCCGCAAGATGCTGCTGGCCATGGTGACCGACGTTCGCGTCGTGCTCGTCAAGCTCGCCGACCGCCTGCACAACATGCGCACTCTCGAATACCTCGATCCCGCTCGGCAGCAGCGTATCGCCCGCGAAACTCTCGACATCTACGCGCCCATTGCTCATCGCCTCGGAATGAGCGTGGTTCGCGGCGAACTCGAGGACCTTTCCTTCCGCTATCTCGAACCCGAAGCCTTCTTCGCCCTGCAAAAACAAATCAGCGACAAAGCGGCGTTTCACAAGGAATTCCTCGATGAGGTTCAGGCCACCATCCGGTCCAAGCTCGTCGAAGCCGGTATTCCCGCCGAACTCGAAGCCCGCGTGAAAGGTCTCTATTCACTCCACCGCAAGATGCTCCGTCAGGAATCCGGCCTCGAACAGATTTACGACATGCTGGCCGTGCGCGTCGTCTCCGATTCGGAGCGCAACTGCTACGCCGCCCTCGGCGTGGTCCATCACATCTGGCGCCCCGTCCCCGGCCGCTTCAAGGACTACATCGCCATTCCACGACCCAATCTTTATCAGTCCCTGCATACCACCGTGATGCATAGCGGGCAGCCCTTCGAGGTGCAAATCCGCACGCAGGATATGCACCGCATCGCGGAAGAAGGCGTGGCGGCACACTGGAAATATAAAGCGGGCAAGCCAGGAGCGCAGGATGACGATCAGCGTATTTCCTGGATGCGCCAGCTCATCGAGTGGTCGCAGGAACTTCAGGAGCCTGGAGAATTTCTTTCCACGCTGAAAGTGGATCTCGCGCCTCTGGACGTATACGCGTTTACCCCCAAAGGCCGTGTGCTGGAACTCCCGCGGGGCGCCACGCCGGTGGACTTTGCCTACATGGTGCACACCGAAGTGGGCCACCAGTGTGTCGGCGCCAAAGTGAATGGCCAGATGGTTTCGCTGCGCCACGAAATCCAGAGCGGCGATGTGGTCGAAATCCTCACGCAGAAAGGCCATCACCCCAGCCGCGACTGGCTTAGCTTCGTGAAGTCTTCGTCGGCGAAGAGCAAAATCCGCCATTGGATCAACGAGCAGGAACGCGCGGAAGCCAGGGAGATGGGCAAGCGTCTGCTCGAAAACGAAGCGCGCCACTTCGGTCGCAGCCTGAAGAAAATCCCGGAAGCGGACATGCTCAAGCTGGCCACCGATTCCGGCCTCTCCAAAATCGAGGATCTTTACGCCGCTGTCGGTTTTGGAAAATATTCCGCGCGCCAGATTCTCACGCGTGTGCTCGGCGAACCGGCCAAAACCGAGGGGCCTTCAGCGCCTGATTCCGCGCCGACCCTGGTCAAAACCGTGAAGCGCATGCTGGGCTTTGGCGAAGCTCCGCTCATCGTCAAGGGCCACGACGATTTGCTCGTCTACCGCGCCAAGTGTTGTAACCCCATTCCCGGCGACGAAATTGTGGGCTACATCACGCGCGGCCGTGGGGTCGCTGTCCATACACACGCTTGTCCCAACGTGCAGAATCTGCTGTACCAGACGGAGCGCCGCATCGCCGTCGAATGGGGCGGCGGGAGCACCTCCACTTTTCCGGTACGGCTTTCCATTCGCGCCGCGGATCGCGCCGGATTGCTCGCGGAAATCACTGCGGTGATTAGCGGCGCGGGCTCCAACATTCACAGTCTCGAAAGCCGCCCCGATCGCGCCAATGCGCGGATCGACGCCAACTTGGAAATTACCGATAGACGCCAGCTCGAAACCATTCTCCTCAATATCAAGAAAATTTCCGGTGTCTTCGGCGTCGAACGCATCTATCCGGCCAGCCACTGAGCTGCAGCGTAGCCATTCTTGCTTTGGAATGAATTACAGAAAGTAGCGCACCAGAAATGAGGTTTATGAAACGCGGTTCACCCAGTTCCACCTGTACTTTCGCAGGGTGTCTTGCACAGCACACTTCCGCGCGTCTCCGCTTGCCCCCGATACAATGGAATTATGCGGTACACCCTCATTCCGCTTGCCGTTTTGCTGCTTCGTATATTCGGATGCGACAGCCATCCGCTCACGGATTATCGCCCGCTCGACCAGGCGGGCATGTGGTCCAGCAACGTCGAGCAGCTCAAAGCGCTCAACACTTCCGACACAGAAGTCTCGCAAATTGCAAAATTGAAGCAAGCGGGAATGAGCGACGACGGTTGCGTGACCATGGTTTCTGATGCGCACGAGCACCACCACCCCTTCGCCAGCGCCGATTCCGCCGTCAATTTGGTGCGCGCGGGCTACGCGGAGCCGATGATCCTAGAAATTGCAAAAACGGATCAGCTCGATTCCTTAAGCGGTGATGCCGTTATGTTGCGGCTGGTGGGGCTCTCCGATTCCGCGGTGGAAGTGATTTTGCACCGCAGGCTGCGCGGCCAGCGCACGCTGAGCAGCGCGGAAATCGGGCGGCTGAAAAATACCGGGCTCACCGAAAAACAGATCATGGAGCGCATCAACCAGGGCATGACCGATGCGGAAGCGGACCGGGAAGCGGCGGTCCGGGAAGCCACGCGGAATCATGCGAACACCGGGTTTACGCGCGTCCACGGGCGGCGGCACTGAAATCTTTTCCCTGAAGGCAGACGCTTTCGAATTCGTCCTATTCCCCGTTACAATTATTGCGCCGTGAGTGCCCCGTTGTGTTCGCGCCTGGTCTTTGCAACGCTTCTCGCCGCAATTTCTTTTTGGTCGGCGTCATGCGCGGTGCCGCTCGGACCCGGCTATACGATTGAGAAGCAGGAAGCCCGCGTGCAGTTCGTGACCGCGCCGGAGCCGCGGATTCGAATCGAGGCGGACTATCAACTGAAGAACACGGGCAACCGGCCGCTTCATGAATTGGAGATACGTCTGCCGGGGCGGCGGCGATTTTCTTCGAGTGAAGTTCGTGCAAGCTGGGACGCAGCAGCATTGGCGCTCGAAAAGTCTCCAGCGAATCCGCGGAATACACTCATCACGCTGGGAGAACCGTGGCGCGCGTCCGCGCGACATACCTTGCACCTCTCGATGGAGTTCTTGCCGGCAAAAGAGGGAGAAACGACCCTGAGCTTTTCGAAGGATGCATTTTTTCTGCCTGCGGCTGGGTGGAGCGCTGAATTGCTTCCCCCCGGGGGGCTCTTCACCACAGGCGGTGTGCCGCCGAAGAGATGGAATCTCCTCGTGACTGTGCCGGAAGGATTTCAGATTCACACCAGCGGCGTACCGACGAAATCCAAGGGAAAGGGCCGAGAATTCACTGTGCTTGCGCTGCAGAGGCAGAAGGATCCGTATCCCTTCGTGATTGCGGGACGATACAGCGCGGCGGAAATTGGCAAAGGAACAGAGAGATTGCATTTGTGGACGAACGAGCAACAGGAATCCGTGGGGCTGCAGGAAATGAGGGACGCGCTCACTCGTGTGGTCGCGACGTACGATGCGGCTTTTGGGGAACGCAGCAAAGATTCTTCGCAGACCTGGATTGTGGAATGCCCGGTGGTGGTGGGCTGCTTCACCACTCTGAACCCCTTGACGGCAAAGCTCCTGGGAGGAGACGAAAACGAGCGCACGACCGCGGAAATGATTTCGCATGACACGATGGTGGTGGACTTCAGCGGCGGAACACCTAAACTGGCGGCCGCAGCGGCTCCCTCCCTTGCTGCGAGCTGGCTGGGGTATGCGCAAAACCCCGGATTTTACGAGCAAAAGCCACCGCTATCGCTTTTTCCTGCATTTGCCGCAGCGCTTGGGCACGACGCCGCGCAAGGAACGGAATCGCGCGAGGAAACCATCCGGCGCGCGCTCCGCCTGATTCCCACGAACGGGAAGCCGCAACAAGAAGATGATCCGGCGGTTCTTCGGGTCAAGAGTTTCTTGTTCTTCTACGCGTTGCAAGACCGGTATGGACAGGAAGTGTTCCGCAAAGCCACGCAGTATATGCTGTATGCGCGGCGGGAGCGGGGATTCGAGCTCAGCGATCTGATTGCCGCGTTCGAACGGGAAACGCACCAAAACGTAGCGGAGTTTGTGCGATTGTGGATGAAACGTCCCGGAGTGCCGGAAGAGTTTCGCGCGCGGTATGAAGGGACTGCCGCGGCGACGAACGATAAGGAGACGAGACCATGAGAGATGTTGTTTTGACAGACCGCGGGCCGAAACCCATCGGGCCGTATTCGCAGGCCATCCGTGCCAATGGGTTTCTATATGTGTCGGGGCAGGTGGCGCTGGATCCGAAGACGGGTGAGTTGACAGGCACGGACATCCAGCAGCAGACGCAGCGGACGCTCGAGAACCTGAAGGGCATCCTGGAGGCAGCGGGCTCGAATCTGCACCACGTGGTGAAGACGACGGTCTTCTTGAAGGACATCAATGACTTCGCGGCGATGAATGAGGTGTACGCCAAATTTTTTACGTTGGCGCCGCCGGCGCGGTCGACGGTGCAGGTGGCGCGTCTGCCGAAGGACGCGCTGGTGGAGATTGAAGTGATTGCGGGATTGTAGGCGACGCGGAGATTGTAACGGTCGTGTTTTTTGGCCCTTACACTTTCCTTGCTTTCTCGCAAGGGCTTTGCGTTATCTCCGCTGGAATATTATTGAAGTTCTACTTTCGGGTGGCCCGTCATTCGGACAGAATTTCACTTGGCAAGAAGTGACGTTTCCGGATGTCTGTGGCCTACTCAGCCTCTTCTCGATTGCTGCCAGGAGCAGCACAGTTCCGAATGAACGATTGTCCATCCAGTCAGCCGTCTTGCCGTCGAGGTGTTCCTGAATGGCGATGTGCGTCATGGCCGGCGACCCCGGTAGCGGCTGAAGTGATACAGTGAATGGAGAACGCAAACGTACGTCAACGCGATTTATCGCTAATCCTCGTGCCTTGTGGCGGGCCTGACCGGCAGCGATGACGGCGCACCGTCAGCGCATCTGAGCGAGAACGGCAACGTCGAACTTTGAATAGTACTTCTTCACGTCGTTGGTCCCGTACTTGGCGCGGAATTTCTCGACCACGGACGACACCTGTGTGGCGTCAGCGACAAGAACAACCTTGACTTCAGCCTCTGCGCCCCGCGCATCGATCCGAATCATCGGGTTGTTGAGCACGTTCTTGTACCACTGTGTGTCCGACCCCTGCACCGGCAGGAGGTAAAGCTTGTCGTCCTCCAATACGAACCAAACCGGGATTGAGATGGTGCGTCCTGACTTTCTGCCGGTCACACTGATCTTAATTTCCCGAGATCGGGAAAGGCGGCCTTTTAGAGCATCGTTCCGCGCTGGCTTATTGCTCATCCAAATGTCCTTTATTTGCCGGCGCGGTATTGCGCGTCGCTGACCTGTTCCATCCAGTCGACAGCCTTCCCGTCGAGCTTTTCCTGAATCGCGATGTGCGTCATGGCCGTGGTCGGGGTAGCCCCATGCCAGTGCTTCTCGCCGGGCGAGAACCAGACCACATCACCGGGCCGAATTTCCTCGATAGGCCCCCCTTCGCGCTGAACCCAGCCGCAGCCAGCTGTGACGATGAGAGTCTGACCGAGCGGATGTGTGTGCCATGCAGTCCGCGCGCCCGGCTCGAAGGTTACGCTGGCACCTTGAACAAGTGCCGGATCGGGAGCCTGAAAAAGCGGATCGATCCGTACGGTGCCAGTGAACCACTCTGACCGTCCCCTGACAGAAGGTTGCGAGCCAATTCTTTTGATTTCCATTTTCTCGCTTCCTTCAGTTGAACTTGATCTTCAATTTTCCAAACGGCTCAAATCAGTACGCCAGTTCAGGACCACCTTTCGTTTCATTAACCTCTTGCCGCTCACAGACCCGTCATTCGCTCGAGCCTTTCCGGGTAGCGCGCTCCTTCTACCTTGATCTTTGAGGCAGCGGTATCGATGTCGCGGAGGTCCTCCGGCGTCAGTTCGATTGCCACGGCCCCGATGTTCTCTTCCAGGCGGCTTAGCTTCGTCGTGCCTGGGATTGGAACAATCCACGGCTTCTGGGCGAGCAGCCAAGCGATTGCGATCTGAGCAGGAGTCGCTTTCTTCCGCTCCGCGATGGTGCCGAGCAGCTCAATCAGGGCCTGATTCGCCTTGAGAGCCTCCGGCGTAAAGCGAGGGAGAGTGCTGCGGAAGTCGGACCTGTCGAATGTCGTGTTCTCGCTCATCTTTCCTGTCAGGAAGCCCTTGCCGAGAGGGCTATATGGCACTAAACCAATCCCGAGTTCCTCGATGGTCGGTATCACTTCCTTCTCGGGGGTTCTTGTCCACAGCGAGTATTCGCTCTGGAGAGCAGTCACCGGCTGGACTGCGTGTGCGCGACGAATCGTCTTTGCGCCTGCCTCGGAAAGTCCGAAGTGCTTGACCTTGCCAGCTTGAATCAGTTGCTTCACCGCGCCGGCGACGTCCTCGATCGGCACGTTCGGGTCAACCCGGTGCTGATAGAGGAGGTCGATTGTCTCGACCTTGAGCCGCTTGAGCGAGCCTTCGACGGCCTGCTTGATGTGCTCGGGCCGACTATTCAGACCTGCCGCTCCCGGCCGATTATCGCTGCCACTCAGATCGAATCCGAACTTGGTCGCAATCACCACTTGCTTACGGAACGGGGCAAGGGCTTCGCCCACAAGCTCTTCGTTCATGAAAGGGCCGTACACTTCGGCGGTGTCAAAGAATGTGATGCCGCGTTCCACGGCAGCGCGGAGAAGAGAGGTCATTTCCTGCTTGTCTTTGGGCGGGCCGTAGGAAAAGCTCATTCCCATGCACCCGAGCCCGATGGCGGACACTTCCAGATTGCTTTTTCCAAGTGTGCGTTTTTGCATTGCTACTCCTTATAAATTAGTTTCCTTACAAAATTTGGCCCAGTTACGATGCTGCCCTTGCACGGTGTTTCTCGCGCCAGCGGGCTGGTGGAACTCCTTCCCACGTGCGGAAAGCGCGAACGAAGGAGTTAGCGTCCTCGTATCCGAGAAGGTAGGCAGCTTCATTCAATTCGAGGACGGAGTTATTGAGATAGTGGCGAGCAAGCTGGTGACGGGCCTCTTCTAAAACGCGCTGGAAGCTGGACCCTTCGTCTTGCAAACGCCGCTGAAGAGTACGGGAGCTGACATGTAGCGCATCGGCGATGTCCTCGATGGTCGGACGCCGGCCTGTGAGTTTTTGCTGTACCGCTCCGCGGACGCGCTTGGCGAAGTTCTCGTTGCCGCTTTGCTGCTTCAGGTCTTCCTCGAACTGGGGCGCGAGCATCCCCAGCAGCTCAGCATTTCGTGTGACGAAAGGGCGCTGAGCGTCGGAGGCGCGAAACACGATAGTATTGCGCGGGGCCCCGCAGACGACAGGGCAACCAAAGTGCCGCTCAATGGTTTTTACGTGCGAGCGAAGTTGAACGAACTCCACGCGCAGCGGCGACAGGCGCGTACCCGTACCGTGGCGAGCGGTCGATAGCACCCAAGCGAAACAGCATTCGATAAGAACCGGAGGCTCGACTTCATCTGCCAGGAGCCAGCGGAACTGGATGCTCCACTCTTCGTCGTCCTTTTCCTGCAGGATTTCTTCCGGGCAGGTGAGCTGTTTGTAGCGAGCCATTTGGTCTATGGCTGCACCGAGGTTCTCCGAAGACAGGGCGGCGAGACCGATGGGATGAAACCGTTCGGTCTTACTTTCTGTGCCGAGCTGGAGACCGATCGCCGGATTGGGGGTGACTTCGCCTACGGCGCGCCAAAGGGCAAAGAGTTCCTCGGTATTAAGGAGCACGCGCGGTTGATCGATAAATCCCTGGGGAAGCCCGGCTCTGCGCAGGACTGCAGATGCACGGACTCCCAGTTCTTCCAACTTCGAAAAGGTGCTGCCAGAGACGCGAAAGTGCTTGTTCATTCGGTTTACTCAGATTTGAGAGAAGCCAGGTCGATGGAGAAGCGGTACCTCACATCTGACTTGAATTTAAGATGCTCGGCGAGCACCCCGCTATACAGAACACGCCATTGTGCATGCAAAATGCGCCAAACGCTACAGGTTAGGCTCGTATGGTCGGCAACTCGGAAGTGCTCGTCACGTTTGCGCTGACCGGGAGTCCGACAGGTTGTTTCGATATGGCGGCCCTTGGCGATGCAGCGCGGGTACGGCGTGGATCCGTCGCTTGAACTCGAGCACGGGTGCGGTCGACGGTACAGGTGGCTCGTTTGCCGAAGGATGCGCTGGTGGAGATTGAAGTCGTTGCGCGTAGTTGGCGACGCGGAGATTGTAACGGCCGTGTTTTTTGGCTCTTACACTTTCCTTGCGGCGACCGCCTGGCGACACCGCGGGCGCCGCGTGTTCATCGAGGCACTTCAAGTTCGCAAAATGAGTCCAATTCGCGTTCGCTCACTCGCGCCCGACATTCGTCAGTCCTTCCAGGAGAACGATGTCGGAATCGCCCTCGGCAACCGCCGCCAGGACAAAGCGCCCGTCGGGCGACCAGGACACGCGGCGGGCAATGAACGTCGCGCGTTGGCCGAAATCGGTAATCTGACGCCATTCGCCAGTCGTTGTCGAGAGCGCCCAAAGATTGGTGGTAAACCCGTCGGTCAGTGCTTGCGCCAGCCATTTCCCATCGGGCGACAGCGCGGGATTGACGATCTGCCAGATCGGCGCCCGCGAGGATGGAATGCGCGCGAGCACGCGAAAGGGTCCGTCCTCGGGAGTCGCAGCCCGGATTTCGAATTCCGGTGTGCCATCGACAATCGGCCGCTCGAACACGTAGTACAGGGTGGCGCCGTGTAGCCCAATCACGTTACGCAGCCGCTCGGTCCTCACGGTGACAGCCGGGCCTCCGTCAAGAGGCACTTTTTTCAGCACGACATCGGTGGCTGTCACGCCGCTCCACGTCGAGTAATAGACCCAGCGGCCGTCCTGCGACCAAGCAGGACCGAGACCAGGGTTCGCGACGTTGCGCAGAGTGCTTCCATCTGAATCCACCAGCCAGACTCCAAACTTCAGCCCGGCGTTGCCGCGCGAAGAGACGAACACGATGGTGCGGCCATCGGGCGACCACTGTGGGACGCCCAAGGCCACGCTCGGATCGCGCTCATGAGTGATCTGACGCAGCCCGCCACTCTCGGTGTTCACAACCCACAGGTTTGCGTGACCGCCGCTGTCAGATAGAAACGCGACTTCTTTGCCGTCGGGGCTGGCTGTTGGGGTGAGGACCTGCCCGGTCTGTCGCGTCACACGAACGGCGCGGCGCACGTTCTCCGTGGGCGGACCGTCGACCGGGAACTTCCAGATGTCGGTCTGTAGTTTCATGCGGCTGACCAGTATTGCGCCACTCTTGGAGATGTCCGGATTCATGTGCGACGTCTCGCCCGATATGACTTGCCGGACGCGTCCATCACGCAATCTCACCTCCCACAGGCCTAATGTCGGCAAATAAGGCATCGTGCCGCCGCGGCTTGAGCTGTAGATAATGCCCGTGCTGTCGGGCAGCCAAGCAAAACCGCTCATCATAGTGTTGTCATGCGTTAACTGACGCGGTTCCCCTCCAGTTGCCGGCGCCACGAAAATGTCGAATCTAATCGTGTCTCCGCGCTGAAAGGCAATCCATCGGCCGTCCGGCGACCAGCGGGGATACAAGTAGTATGTGGTGGGGGTGAACTGGGCGACCAGATCGAATCTGGAACCGTCTTCGGACGCTGTCACCAGTTGGATGCCCTCTTTCGCCAGCCGAAAGAGCGCAAGCCGCCCATCCGTCGGGCTGACGTCAGTTCCTCCCACGCTGTCGACGACACGCCGTGGCACGCCACCAAACGTCGGGATCTCCCAGATGCTCCCCTGAACCGCTCCTGATACGGCCGGCGAAAAATACAGGATCAAGCTTGAGTCGGGCGACCAGCGAGGGAACTCGTGATCGACTGGATCGCGCGTGATTTGCAGCGGCGCGCCGCCCGCAATAAGCTGCACGAAAATCTGTCGTTTGCCACCCACGCCAGCGGTGAACGCCAACGACCTGCCGTCCGGTGAAATGGCCGGAGACTCCTCGAGGCCGGGAAGATCCGTGAGACGTGTGACGCGAATATCGGGCGGCGACGGCCTCGCCGCTGGCCTTCCGAACCTGTCGAGCACCGCCCAGAGAAAAACGAGGGCTGTCGCAATCCCGAGCGACAGCGCCGAGAGTGCCACGGGGGACCATCGTCGCGGCGCCGGCACTGGAGCCGGTTCGGCAGGCGTGGCCATCGTGTCTTCGAGCTCGATCCGCGCGTCTGCGATGTCGTGAAGCCGCCGCCTGGCATCTTTCTGCAGACAGCGCGTCAGCAAGCGTCGGATGCTGCCCGGCGTATCGGGCGGCAGCGACTTCCACGCCGGTTCGGCGCCAACGACGGCAACGATAGTGTCCGTGACGGTCTCGCGTGCGAAAGCCGAAGAGCCCGTTAACATCTCGAAGAGCACGCACCCGAAGGCCCAGATGTCGGTGCGTTTATCGACCGGCTGACCTCGCGCCTGCTCCGGGCTCATGTACGCGGCGGTGCCGAGAATCACGCCTTCGATCGTCCCGCGCGCCGTTATAGTGGGAGACTTCGACAGATCCGGACCGGACCCTTCGGCCGCAAGAGCTTTTGCGAGACCGAAGTCGAGGACCTTGACCACCCCATCGGGCGTGATCTTGATGTTGGAGGGTTTGAGATCGCGATGGATGATCCCGGCTCTGTGGGCGGCGTCGAGTGCATCGGCGATCTGTTGCGCGACGGCCAAAGCCTCCGAGAAAGGCAACGGGCCCCGGCGCACGCGATCGTCCAACGTGTCGCCCTCGACCAACTCGAGCACCAGGGCCGGCACGTTGCCGGCGTCTTCGAAACCGTAGATTGCCCCGATGTGCGGATGATTGAGCGATGCGAGCAGTCGTGCTTCGCGTTCGAAGCGCGCCGCGCGATCGGCGTCCGCCGTGAACAGCGGCGGCAGGAGCTTCAGCGCGACGTCACGCCCAAGCTTGGTGTCGCGGGCGCGATACACCTCCCCCATACCGCCAGCGCCTAGCGGTGCAACGATCTCATACGGCCCGAGTTTCGTGCCAGAGGTTAGGGCCATCCGTGCGCGCAATTATAGCCCCAAGAATGAGAGGCAGCCGCCATCTTCCGGCTGGGACGAGCCAAGGGAGTGACCCTAACGACCATCGATGCGTCGATTGTGGCGATTGCTCTGGAACATCACGTCAGCGTCTTCACTCTAGATAAGGACTTTTTCCGCATCGCCCGATTCACCGGCCTTTCGGCTGCACTCGCCGCGTCCTTGAGTCCAGCTCGAGATAGCTGGGTTTGATCCCTGGGAGGGAGAACATAGCGGGGATTGGGTGTATACTCCGGCTACCAGTTCAAGCAAGTTGGAGTTCCCATGAGGTTTTTCTCGCGCGGGAATCCGAACATTCCATTGAGCCAAGGCCGAACCTTGGATTGTCCTGCAGCGGCCTGCTCTCCCCTAGAGAGGGTGACATGAAACAGACCTTCGCGATCGCCATTGGAGGCGCGGCGGGCCAGGGAGTAGCCACGCCAGGAGACATTTTCGCAAAAATCTTCAGCCGACGTGGCTTGAACCTGAATGCTTACAACGCCTATCAATCCATCATTCGCGGCGGCCATACGCTGCTGACGATTCGAGCGGGTCCGGAAAAAGTCACCAACATGGGCGACCGGATCGATCTGCTGATTCCTCTCAACCAGGACACCATGGATCGGCATCTGGGGCTGCTGAGGGCCGGGGCGGCGTGTATCTACAATGCGGACACGATTAAGCCTGGCGTTGCCGCCAGCGGCGTGCAACTCTGCCCACTCCCCGTTTCCGAGTTGGCGGACATCACGCGAAACAAGGTTGCGCAGAACACGCTGGCGCTCGGGGCGGGCCTGCACATGATGGGTATTGGATTCCCAGCCTTAGAGGAAGTCCTGCGGGAGCAGTTCAAGAAAAAAGGCGAGGCCGTGGTGGCGGAAAACATAGGCGTGGCGCGAGCGGGCTACGATTACGCCGCGGCGCACTTCCGGGCTTTCGCGAATCCGCTACCCAAAATGGAAAAACGCTACGCCGTGCTGAGCGGGAATACCGCCCTGGCCATGGGTGGTGCCGCGGCGGGGGTGAAGTTTTACTGTGCTTATCCGATGAGTCCTTCGACCGGCGTGTTGCACTGGATGGCAGCGCACGCGCGCAAAGCCGGCATCATGGTGCGGCAGGTGGAGGACGAAATCGGGGTGATCAATATGGCCATCGGTGCGGCGCACGGGGGCGTCCGCGCGATGTGCGCGACATCGGGCGGCGGCTTCGCGCTGATGAGCGAAGGCTTGGGGATGTCCGCGATGATCGAAACCCCGGTGGTGGTCATCAACTGCCAACGAGCGGGCCCGTCGACGGGCGTTCCCACCAAGACCGAGCAGGGCGACCTTTGGCAAATGCTGGGCGCCGCTTTTGGAGACTATCCGCGAGTGATCGCGGCTCCGCTGGATATTGGCGATTGCTTCAAGCTGATCCCCGAGATTTTCAACGTTGCTGACCGGTTCCAGTGCCCTGGACTCGTGCTTTGCGATCTGTTGCTGTCGGAAGGCAGGCTGAGCGTCGATCCGAAAGATCTGGATTTCAGCACGGCGATCGATCGTGGCGAGCTGATTACCAGCTCGAACGGCAACGGGGCGGGCGCTGAGGTTGCCACGAACGGGAGTTACAAACGCTACAAAATCACGGAGAGCGGTATTTCGCCGCGCGCTGTCCCGGGCGTTCCCGAGCATATTCACACCGTGGCCACGGACGAACACATGGAAGACGGGGTGCTGATCAGCGACGAATTCACCAATCCGGTCAAGCGCCGCGCCATGATGGAAAAGCGCATGCGCAAGGTGGCGGGGATTGAGGCTGCCGTTGCGCCGCCGAAGCTAATGGGACCGCGCGATGCGGAGGTTACGTTGATCGGCTGGGGCTCGACGAAAGGGGTGATCGAGGAATCCTGCGAAATTCTCAATGAGCAAGGGATTTCCGCAAACCACCTCCAAATCCGCTGGCTGGTGCCGCTGCATGGCGAGGCGATTCTTCAAATTCTTAAAGGCGCGCGGCACACCATCATCGTAGAGAACAATTACAGCGGCCAATTCGCGCGCTACTTGCGTAGCGAAACCAGCTTTGTGCCGGACGGACACATTCGCAAATACGACGGGGAACCCTTCATGCCACACCACATTGTGGAAGCGGTGAAGGAGCAGCTCGCCGGGAAGACAAAACTCTCGGTTCCCGCGCACGAGATTATGGTCTGAGGAGGAGACGCACATGGCGACAAGCGTGCAACGTGCCAGTCAACTGACCCTGGCGGATATGAAAGGCAAAGTCGATCCGGACTGGTGCCCCGGATGTGGCGATTTTGGCGTGCTCGCGGCGCTGGAAAAGGCGCTGGTCGAGCTGCGAATCCCGAATCACAATGTTGTCGCTATCAGCGGCATCGGGTGTTCGTCCAACCTTCCCGGGTACATCAACACGTATGGGATGCACACGCTACATGGTCGGGCGCTGGCGGTGGCGACTGGTTTGAAGCTTGCCAATCATGAGCTAACTGTCATTGTCACGGGCGGCGACGGTGACGGCTTCGGAATCGGCGGCAACCATTTCGTGCATACGATGCGGCGAAATGTGGACCTGCTCTACATCGTGATGGACAACCAGATCTATGGCCTGACCACAGGTCAGACGTCTCCGACGAGCCGAATCGGGATGAAGACGAAAAGCATGCCATTCGGGAACATCGAGGCGCCGGTCAATCCGATTTCCCTGGCACTGGCGGCGGGCGCGACGTTTGTCGCGCGAGGCTACAGCGGCGAACAGAAGCATCTCACGGAGCTCATCAAACAAGGCATCGAGCACAAGGGCTTTTCGTTCCTCGACGTCTTCAGCCCCTGCGTGACTTACAATCATGACAACACTTACCAGTGGTACCGCCCGCGGGTGAAAAAGCTCGAAGATGATTCTGCCTATGATGCAACGGATTGGACAGCCGCGATGGAGAAGTCGCTGCTCTGGGGCGATGAAATCCCTATTGGCAAATTTTTCGAGCGCACAGACGTTCCCACCCTGCACGGGTCCGAGCCGGTGTTGAACGAAGGACCGCTGGTGCACCTAGACGCCAGGGTGCCGCCCGATGTGGCCCGCACATTCATTGAAGAGCTAATGTAGGAAAGGTGGTCCATTCTTTGACGGCCACGGGAATCTAGCTTCCGGCGGCGGCATGGCGAGCCAGGAATTTCCGCCGGTACAGTTCGAAGAAACGGCTGGTGAAGCGATTCTCAGGGTCGTAGCGGTGTTTCGCCTGGAAGAAGCTGTCCATGTTGGGATATGCCCGCCGCAGGTCTTCGAATTCCACTTCGCGAGCGTAGGTGAGATAAAAGGTGCCGCCGTTCTGCACGGCGAGGCGTGTCAACTCTTGTGCAAGCTCGTTGCTCTTCCTCCACCCTTCCGGCGAGAGAGGCTCATTGATATACAGCACCGCGGCAAGAGCTTCCTCACGCGGCGCATAAGAGAGGAAGGATTCGGGGTCTGCCCTCACGTAGCGGATGGTCAATCCCAGTAGATTCGTCCGTGATTCGCGCAGAACGGTGCGGGCCGCTTCCATAAAAGGAACAAAGCGGGGGATGGGAACAAAAAACTCCTGAATCACGTCCGTATCGGCGGGCGAATGGTATTCAAACATTTTGATCGCCGAGACCGGGGGCCGCATGGCGTTATTACGGGAGACGAATCCTCCGCGTGAGGGATGCAGGGAAATCAGCTTCTCGGCGTGCCACCGAAGGGTCTTTCCCCATCGGTGTTTTCGGGATAACCCGAACAGAAAACGGTCGCGCTGGACGTTGCGTTCGTGGTCGAGCTGGAAAATACCTTTGGGGCGGGCCGATGTCGCGCTCCATTTCGTCACGATGGTGTCGTCGAGAAAACAATTTGGCGCAATAGAGGGACGACCAATGAAGAGCCGGGCGTCGGAATCACCGCGGACCTTTCGCTCGAAATATTCGGGAACCGCGGCGAGAGGCATGACTTCCGAACTCTGCTGGTAAACGCAATTCTCAACGAGTTCGAGATCGACATCCAGGATAATTCCGAACATGCCGTAGCCGCCAATGGCGAGGCGAAACAGCTCAGCGTTTTCGGACCTGCTCGCGTGAAGCACAGAGCCATCTGCGAGCATTATGCGAAAACCAAGGACGCTCTGAATGATGGTGGAGAATTCAAGATCCCGGCCGTGGGCATTGGCGGAAAGCGAGCCCCCCACGGTGAAATTGTTATCGGACTGCTGGGCCTTCATGGCGAGTCCGGAGGCGTTTATGGTGTCCTGGATTTTTTCCCAACTGATTCCGCTTTCGACGGTGATCCGCTTCCCGGGCACGTCGAGAGAAAGGACACGGTTGAAGCGCTTCAAATCCAGAGCGACGGCGCCCTCCGCAAAGGCGTGGCCACCGAGATTGTGCGTCGTTCCCATTAGACAGACCTGCAGACTGTTCTTGCGCGCCTGATCCAGAGCTTCACGAATGCCCGAGATCGTGCGGGGTGAATAAATCGTTCGTAAGCGCGCGGAATAGACGCGGCGCGCATCGATTACCCGGAGGTGTGGTGTTTCTTTTTGAATTTCGTAGAGTGCACTCAGGAGCCGCTTGCGTGCGCGCGAAGGCACTTCCGGATAGACCGGGAGATAGAGCAGCTTGCGGTAGGCGGCACGCAATTTTTCGGGCGCGGGGAATTTGCCTCCCGGCGGCGGCTCGACCACGTAGAGCGCGGAGCCCGCAGTGGTGGCGTCAAATCCATAGGTGCGAAGCGCGGCAGCAAACCGGTCGGGAGCTTCCACGAGAACGGGAAACACCCAATAGCTGTGAAAGGGCGCGGCGCTGCCGAGGCAAGTTAGGCCGGGAGGAAGCGCTCGCGCAAATTCTCCTGCCACCTCCGTCCGCTGTCGCAACCGCTCGGCGCTGAACTTGCGGAGACGCCGCCGCAGCAGCCCCAGGAGCGGGGCGGACGGGTGCTTGCGAATCAGCGCCAGATCCTCTTCTTCGTCTTCGGGCGGCAGATTGCGCACCGCGTTGATCACCTGGTCGAAATCCTTTTCGAAGAACATGCAGGCGCGGTAAAAAAGGCCGTAGAGAAGAGGAATGGTGAAGAGCTTGACGAGAACGTGGGTGAAGAGCAAATGGAAATACTCGGTGCGCTTCTGCAGTGGGTAGCCTTGCTGGAGGGAGCGCATTTTTTGCAGAAGCTGGGGATCTTTCAATCGAACGAGCGCGCCGACGAGCGCGGTTGCCGTTTTGATGGAGCCGAAGCTGAACATCGCCACATCCGTCTCCACATGACCGGTGTAATCCATGCCCGAGAAGGCTTGCGCGCAGTCTTCCAGGACCAGGAGTCCGTGACGTTTGGCGACGGCGATGAACGGGTCCATCTCCACGCGGCTGCCAAAAAGATGTGCAATCACTACCGCGCGCGTTTTCGGCGTGATCGCCGCTTCCATTGCCGAAACCTCCGGCGCGAGTTTTTCGAGATTGAGATCCAGCGGGACGGGAACCAGGCCGTGTTTCCGGGCAATGTCTGCCATTTCGCGAATGGTGAGCGCGGACATCAGAATTTCGCTGCCCGGGGACCATCCCTGAGCCTTCAAGAAGAGGTCGAAGGCTGCACGCACGGCGAACGTAACCAGGACGGGCTGCCCCGGAGCAAACAGATGACGGAGAGCGGCCTCGCACTTCTCCGCGTTCCCAGGGACAAGACACCGGAGCATACCTGCGGCGAGGTCGCGCCAACGAATGTCGAGTTGTTTACGGGGATAGAGCAACAGTTTCCGGCGGGTCATCGGCATAGAGTGGCGGCATTCTATAACAGGCGGCGGAAAGAGACCATCCCAGAAGAGCGTCCTTGGTGCACCGCTGAACGCGGCGCGCAGGCAAACCGTGTCACTATCCTGTCGGCAAGGCGCTGGCGCGATTGCCATGAATCTCTTAGAATCGCGTCACTTTTTGGGGCCATCCTGTTACAGGTATGACTCCATTGTGAGGAGGTTCTCTTATGAAGGCGGCCATCGGTTTGTGCGCGACGCTCTGCATGTGCGCGGCTGTTGGGATTGCCCAGCAGCAGGTGAAACCTCGTGGAGAAGAGGGAAGAATCATTGCGCTGGAATCGGCCTGGGACCAGGCCGAGCAAAACAGGGACGTGAACGCGCTCGCCAACCTGCTGGCGGACAACTTGGTTTACGTGGACTACGACGGGTCGCTGAGCAACAAACAGGAATTCCTGGCGAGCATCAAGAGCGGGGACGTCACCGGGGAGCAGATCAACAACGAAGGTGTGAGCGTGCGTCTGTACAACAACAATGTGGCCGTGAGCACGGGCATCTACCGAGACAAAGGAATCGAAAAAGGAAAACCCTTTCACCGCCGGGGGCGCTTCACCAACGTGTGGCTGAATCAAAACGGCAAGTGGGAATGCATTGCCAGCCAATCGACGTTGATCGCGCGCTAGCCACAAGGAATCCAGAGTCTTAGATAACGAAATCCACGCAATCGAAAGTGCAGCCGCCACAACTTCATTAGAGAGAGGGTATCGAAAGATTTCTGGAGATGGGCAGCGCAGGTGGCTTACGGTCGATCTTCGCTTTCGTGGATTTCGTGAGCGACCCAGATGGTCACGCCCACGCTGGCTGCGATGACGTACCAAATGAACTTGCTCTTGGCAGCTTTAATGGGAGGCCCGCCTATGCCTTTGGTGCCAGCCCCGCGCGGCCCCTGTGGGTTAGGCGCGTTCGGATCAAGAACGATGCGGTAAGCGACTCCTTCGGGAATTTCGCGCACGTCATCTTCGACGGCGATAGAAAGCGAGCCGCGAGTGCTCTGGACGACGAGTTCCTTGGGGCCCAGGACGGTGACCTTCCCGATGGTGGGCCCGTCGGTGTACGGACGAATCACCGCGGAAGCCACATGCAGGGCGAAAGCTTTTGAATTGGCCGTGGAAAAAGTGGCTGAGCCGAGCGTAAGCGTGGCGGCGTTGCTGGCCTCATCCTGAATCAAGGTAGCGCAGCTGCCGCCTGAGAGAAGCAAGCGGGCCGCGCCCGCACGCACCTGGACGCTACCCATTTGTTCCGTACTCAGCCGGTCTCCGCTAAAAACGGTTGCACCGACAGAAGCCAGGGTGGACCCCACATGAGCGCGATCAGCAAAAACCACCGTCCCAAACGAAGCGGAGGGAGCGCCCCAGAGAGGTGTAATCAAAAGCGTGAGCGAGAGCAGGGTGGCAACAAAATCTCGGGCTATTAAAGAGCAGTCGAACAAATACAGGCGCGCCATCATCGCCTCCAAGAGGGCCAGGAAAAGCATACTGAGGAAGGCGCGTGGCGTCAATCAAGAATCCACCCGATGTCGAATAAATCAGGCCTCGCTAGGAAAATGGGCGCTGGTTGGCCCCTGAGGTCATCCGCTGATACAATGCCACCCAAGATATGGCTGATTGGAAACAGATTACCGCTCGCATCCGCCGCGCACGCACCAGCAAAGATCCCGCGGGGCAACTTTCGAATCTCTACGAAAAGACGCATGACGCCATGGTGGCATTTGAACTCGGGAAGCTTTTCGAAAATTCACGGCAGAATGACGAGGCGGCAAAGTGGTATTCCACGGCGGCGGAACGATTCCGGCGCGCGGATTGGAAAAGCAAAGCGCAGGAAGCGGTAGTACGGCTTGGTGGCTCCATGGGAGAAATTTCCTCTGAACTCTCCACAGAGCCTGCCGCGGAATTTCAACTGACGCCTCCGGCGGCCGCTGTGCAGGAAAACGAGTTGGCGTTCGGACGGAATCCGGAGGCACTGGAATCTGTAGTGGCAGTCACTAGCGAGGTCCAGCAGGCAGCTAAGGGTGGAACGGTCGCTCCTTCCGAAGCGAGGAAAAGTCAGCGTCGCCGCGGACGCCGTGGCGGGCGAAACCGGAGGAAGGGGTCGGCGCGGAGCGAAACGGTCGGCCTTCCGGAACTTCGTTCTCAGGAGGCCGATGCGGCAAGGCGCGAATTAGCCCGGCCGGGTAGCCACCCACCGGATGAACCGGCAGCTCCGCGAGCGGCTCACTCCCGCGCGGTGCCCAGCCTGCCCGTGGAACCTCTGGGAGAGCCCTCCGGGCCGAGCGTCAAAGGACGCTACGGCGATCCAGGCCTTTCTTCCCGGATTTCACTCTTGGAGATGCAATTCCGCAGATTGCTGACCTGCCCGCCCGTCAAGCTGGAAGAAGCGGATCACGCACCGGTTGGACCGGGTGTATTTGTGCTCACGGATGCGGACCTGACGAGCTACTACTACGTGGAAGCCTGCCAGACGCTGCGCATCGCCATTGGCAATTTGCTGCGGGGTGGGTCGAGCCGGCGCGGGGGCGATTCCATCAAGCCGCGGTTGGCGGAACACCTGGGCATTCCGGAAACGCGCGTCTCAAAATATTTGGCGGAACACTGCGTGGTGCGATGGCTGCAACTGGATGAAGGGGCGTCAAATTTTGCGCACTTTGTGATTGCGGTGCTTCGCCCGACCCTCAACGAGTAGGAAAACCGCCGCATTACTTGAGCAGAAACCTTCCCGACAAGAGCAAACTTGCAGGCCTTTCGCACTAGGAGTAACCCCCTGAGAGGGGCTGGAAAACTACCGTTCAATGGCCCAGATTGCCGTTTAACCCCCAATTCTTACCATTCGGCGCAAGATGCTGGCGTCGGCCCCGGGTAGCGGTCAAACTATAGGTGTCCAAAGACTTATTGGATGTACCAGAAGTACGTAGTACCGTTTGTGTGCACACAAAATTGAGCCCGGGGGCAGTCGTTTGGGCTAGGCTCCAACGATTGAGTGGGCTTGAAATCATTCCAGGGCCAAGTTCAAGGGAACTTTCGAAAGAGAGGGTGGGGTTTATGCCGAATCGAGTAGGCACGCAGATTCTGAGAACTTTTGATTGGGTTGTCTGCAAGACAGCGGGTGCCACCTTTAACACCATCCAGTTCTTCAACAAGTACCGTCCGAACCCGTCTTTCACTCCGAAATGGTCGGACAAACCGCTCCTCAAGTCTTGGGAAAAGACCAAGCCGACGCTCGGCTGGCCGCGGCAAACCGATTCTCTGTGTCCGGATTGCGTCAAAGAAGCTCGCGAAGCCATCATTCATGGCAATAAAGATTGGCGCGACCTCATGAACGAAAAGGTCGGCGAGATCAAGGCGCAGATTATCGAACGCGACGGCCAGATCTGGATGGTCAAGGATTGCCCCATTCACGGCCATTACGAAGACATGATGGCCGTGGATGCCAAGTTCCTCGAATGGATTGAGGCGCAGTTCCCCGGACGCGATATCCCCGCCCATAGCGACGAAGATCTTCACAAGCATGGTTCCTCCACGGTGCGCTATGGACGCGGGTCGGTGTTGACCGTCGACCTCACCAACCGCTGCAACATGATGTGCGATCCGTGCTTCATGGACGCGAACCAGGTTGGTTATGTCCATGAATTGGGGTGGGACGAGATCAAGGAAATCCTGGACAACGCGCTCCGGATCAAGCCGCGCCGCCAGATGTCCGTGCAGTTCTCCGGCGGCGAGCCCACCATGAGCCCTTACTTCTTCGATGCGGTCGCATACGCCCGCAAAATCGGCTACAACAGCGTGCAGGCCGCCACGAATGGGATCGAATTCGCCAAGAGCAAGGAATTCAGCAGGAAAGCCTTCGAGGCGGGCATGCGGTATGCCTACCTCCAGTTTGACGGCATCGGAAACGACGCCAACAGCCACCGCCAGGTCGGCAACCTCTTTGACGTGAAGCTGCGCGCCATCGAGAACATGCACGAAGCCGGCATCGAAATCGTGCTCGTGGTGACCATCGTCAACAATGTGAACAACGACCAGGTTGGCACCATCGTGAAATTTGCGATGGAGAATCCCAAGAAGATCGCCTTCGTGAGCTTCCAGCCGGTTTCGTTTACCGGGCGCGACGAAGATATCACTCCGGAACGGCGCCACCGCCAGCGCTATACGCTTTCGCACTTGGCCAAGGACGTCAGCAAGCAAGTGGGCAAGGTTGAACCGACGCGCGACTGGTTCCCCATTTCCTTCGTCAGCACTTTCGCTGGCTTCTCCGACCTCGTCCACGGTCCCGAATCGCAGTGGGGCGCGCTCTCCTGTGGTTGCCACCCGAACTGCGGCGTAGGCACGGCCCTCATGATCAACAAAGAGACCAAGGAGTGGGCACCTGTTCCGCGGTTCTTGGATGCTCCCCAACTCGTCAGGGACGTCACAGCCATCACCGACGCGGCGCGCGGGAAGGGCTTTTCAAACTTCATGATGGCGATGGCGCTTCTGAAGAACTACCACCCGTTCCAAGGGCCCAAGGGTTTGACGCTCTACGACCTGTTCAAGAAGTTCGACAAGACTTGGGCGCTGACCAAGAAATCCACGACCAAGTACGGCCGCACATCGCCCGACCGCACCTACGAAGACGCCATGAAGCGTCGCCAGACGGATCCTTGGAACTTCTTGTTCATCGCGGGAATGTGGTTTCAGGATCTCTTCAACTACGACTTCCGGCGCACCGAAATGTGCATCATTCCGTACGCCACGCAGCAGGGCGAGATTTCCTTCTGCGCGTACAACACCGGCATCGGCTGGCGCAAGATCATCGAAAACATGCACAAGAATGCGACGGTCGCCGAGTGGTACAAGACCCACGGCAAACACGAGATTTACGCCAAGGGCAAGAAGGTGAATCTCGCATCCTACGAGCACTCGCTGAAAATTGACGCGGAAGACGCTGCGCGCGTGCGCCACTTGGAGCACGACGTTCCGCTGACCGCGGCCGAGGAAGACCGCGCCCGCCGCAAGAAAGCCTATGAAGAGCAGGCCAAGGTCCGCGCCATTTATGAAGAGCTCGTGCTGAAGAAGCCCCAGCAGGCGGTTGTACAGATCGGCACGGTGCAGGACATCGCCAAGGCGGTGCCGGCCAACTTTGCCAATGCGGGCAAACCGGTGACCATCGCTCCAGCCGAGACTAGCTCCGGTGTAGGGGCGGGCTTTAGCCCGTCCCGTCCCGGTAACGGCAACGGCCACCCCAATGGCAACGGCCATTCGAATGGAAATGGAGCCGCCGCCAACACGGAGCAGGCCGAAAAGGCCTCTGAAGCCGTCGCCGGCGACTAAGCATCCTGTTCAATCCGCGGTTTCCAACGGGTTCCGGTTCTACTGGAGCCCGTTGTTTTTTCTGTTCGATAGCCATAGTCTAGAATCGAACAATCAAGATGAGCTTTTTCAGCCAAGCGATGATGTCAGTTCTCGTCCTGTTTGGTATCCTCGGGCCTCCCGTTTCGTTAATAGTTGGATGGGTTGCAGCCAGCCGCGGGCTGTTTACGCCCCAATGGAGAGCTTGGATAGGCCTGGTTTGTCTGACGGCAGTTACGCTTCAAGCGACCTCTTACCTATTTGCTCTTTTTCATTTACGCGAGATCGATGGCATCGCTGAAAGCGTCAATTTTTGGTTGTGGTGGTCTTGGCTGAATTCTCGAATCTCACTATGTATCCTGGTGTGCGCCTTGCTGGGAAAGGGAGCGACCGGGTGGACGTCGATTTCTTGCACTTCCTCTCTTTATGTTTTTTCGGCTTATATGGATATGCTCAGATGATTTGTCCCCGGCAATTCAGTCAGGTAGCATCAAAATATGACCTTTTGACCGTCTAAGATCTGGAGAATAGACACATCCATGCCAATTTACGAATACATTTGCGAAGATTGCCAGACGCACTTCGAGAAGATTGTGTTGAACAAGCAGCAGGAGATCGCGTGTCCCAAGTGTGTGGGCAAACGCAACGCGATACAGCTTTCGGTTTTCAGCGCCGGGAATGGCTCCGCAAACGGCTCATCGGCAAAACCATCGGGCGGCTTCTCAGGAGGCGGCGGTTGTTGCGGCGGCGGATGCGCCTGCCACTGACACCGCGACCACCTTTCCGCCATGCTTATCAGTCACTCTTCTCTTGTTATTTGTGACCGGCGAGCACACCGTTGTGATTATAGCGGCGAACCCTTCCTCCTCACTGCCGCCTGAAAGTCTCCACAGGAGCAAGTTTACTTTGCCATGCAAACCAGTTTTTTTTGGAATCTAGATTACACCTCGCTGATTTGGGCCTGCCTCGCAAACCGTTTGCTTCGCAGCTTTAAGCTATCTTCCTTTGTTTCAATGAGTTACCCTGGTGATCGGCCAAGATCATTGCGGCCGCGAATACTTTTGGATGTTCGCGGGCGCAGGTATTTTGGGATTGCCGCGAGGATCCAGAACCGGCGCTTGCGACATCCATCTCATGGGAATGACGCCGGTCCATCCTGCCCCCTCGTACTCCTCATCGGGATTGATGGCAAAACCGGTGCGAACTTTGGCGGAGGCTTCCACAAGCGGAACGGACAAGACCGTCGTGCCTTTCAGTTCTTGCTCGGTTGGCGGGTGGACGGTGGCCCAGCGGCCGCGAATGACATACTCGACGAAGTCGCGCATGGCGGCGAGCTTTGCCGCTTCTCCTTCGACAATCTCAGCCTTGCCCATGACCACCACGGAACGGTAATTGACGGAATGTCCCGTTGCCGTGGGCGCACAAACGATCCCGTCGAGGAGCGTGACGCTGAGGCAGAATGGTGCGCCACTCGCGAGCGTTTTCATCAGGCGGCTGGCGATCGACCCGTGCAGAAAAAGTCTCTCGCCAACGCGCACATAGTTTGTTGGCACGACGAAGGGTAGGCCGTCAACAAGGAAAGCGACGTGACAGACGAAGGCTTCATCCAGAATGCGATAGATCAGCTCGCGGTCGTAGCTCCCGCGTTCGGGCTTGCGGCGGACCTTGGTTCTTGCAGTCGGTGTGAAGTTGGCCATATCACGCAGACTAGCTGGTGGTAGGGGACTGGGACAAGTGCCAATCTGGATGCCCCAACGAATTGACCTCGGCGTGGAATCGTGTAGGCTGAGGGGCGCCGAAAAAGGGATTCAGCTTCAAGAACGAGGCATTCCATGGCGTCCGCAAAACCGGTCTTTACACGCGAAACCTTTCAATTTTTCAGGCAACTCAGCCACAATAATCGCAAGGCGTGGATGGACGCGAACCGTGAACGCTATCGGTCCGCCATCGTGCAGCCTCTCCGTCGGCTGCTGGAGGAAGTTTCGCCAGCCGTGCTTGCACTCGACTCGCGGTTCGATACATCCGGCAGAACTGGATCGAATTTTTCACGCATCAACCGTGATATCCGTTTCGCGAAAGACAAGACGCCCTACAGAACTCAGATGTACTTGAAATTCTCCGTTCCCGCGCCGGGAGAGCAGGAAAGCGGACAGCTCTACGTTGGCCTCTCCGCGGACACAGTCACCACAGGTTTCCGCATTTACTCTGGCTCGAAACGCAAAGATTCCCTGCTCGCGCAGGTCGGCCAGCCGCGCGTGCAGGCTCAGCCGCAGTGGGTCGCCAAGCAGAAAAAGCGTCTAGGCCGCCGCTACGAAAGCTATTGGTACACGATGGAGAAAGGGGAATGGACAAAGCATTCCGGCTGGCCGGTTGCCGCTGAGGATTGGAACAAGATTCTGGGATGGATCGTGCGCCACAAACTCGGTCACGCGGCAGCCACGCGAGCTTCGTTTCCGCGCGATGTTACAAAAGTTTTCCGCGAGCTTTACCCGCTGCTGCAATACACTTCACTGCCAGAATAGGAGGAAAGGGACCCATGAATCAGATGCTCGAGCGGTCTAAGACTCGCAGAAGATTTCTCAAGATGCTGGGCGCCAGCCCTCTGATTGCCGGTTCGAGTATGTTGGGGAGTGGCCTGGCGACCCTTCTGAATGCCGCGCCGCTCGAGGAGAAACATTTTCTTGGCTGGCTTGAGAGTTTTCAACAAAGCGATGACGTTGTTTCGTCTCCCGACCAAGCCCTTGACGTGATGGATTTCGAGCCCGCCGCGCGCAAAGCGATTCCCCCTGCTCATTTTGGCTATCTCGCCACGGGCGTGGACGACGATGCGACCGTGCGGGCGAATCGTGAAGGGTATTCGCACATTCAGATTCGCTCGCGCCGGCTTGTGGATGTTTCGAACATCTACATGTCGCGGACCATCTTTGGCACAAAGTGGAGCACGCCGATCGTTCTCTCGCCCGTGAGCGCACAGAAAGCGTTTCATCCCGATGGCGAACTGGGTGTGGCCAGAGCCGCGAAAACCAAGGGCCACCTGATGATGTTGTCCACCGTCGCGACGGCCTCGATTGAAGACGCCATCGCCGCGCGAGGCGGGCCAGTGTGGCAGCAGCTCTATCCGACAAACGTCTGGGAAGTTTGCCGGGCTATCGTCAAGCGCGCCGAAAAGGCGGGCTCGCCCGCGATTGTCCTCACCGTCGATCTGCACGATGGCAGCAATCGCGAAACACTTTTTCGCTCGCAAGCCGTCGACACACGAGACTGCTCGCTCTGCCATGGGAACCGCAAGTCCGGAGCGGCACGGGGGCGCGCTGGAGTGGTTTCCGACACCTTCGCGGGATATGTTGCGCGCAAGCCTATGTTCAACGGGTTGGATGTCTCGAAGGTGACGCAGTTGTATCCCCTGGCAGTGGACTGGGATTTTGTGAAACGGCTGCGTGATACGGTCACCGTCAAATTTCTCATCAAGGGCATTGTCACCCGCGAAGACGCTCAACTCGCGGTCGAGCACGGCGTGGATGGACTGATCGTTTCCAATCACGGCGGGCGCGCGGAAGATACCCTGCGCCCGACGATCGAAAGCCTGCCGGAAGTTCTCGACGCGGTGGCGGGCAAAGTGCCGGTGATTGTTGACGGCGGTGTGCGCCGCGGCACGGACATTTTCAAGGCCCTCGCACTAGGCGCAACGGCAGTGGGAATCGGAAGACCCCACTCTTGGGGGCTTGGTGCCTTTGGCCAAGCCGGCGTCGAAGCCGTTCTCGAGATTCTTCAGCGCGAATTGCGCACCATCATGCGCCAAGCCGGAACGACCTCGGTTGATAAGATTACGCGCGACTATCTCTCTCTACACCTGTCCTGATCCAGCCTCGAGGCAACTCACGGAGCCCAGAGGCGCACGCCGATCAAATGCCACGCGGAGAAAAATAACGTCACGATGCAGCACGCCATCGACACCAGCAGCGAGTGGACGCGCACCGCTTTATGGATTTCCATCCTGGGTACGCTGACGGCCAGCGCGAGGCCCGCAAGCGATAACAACGCAAACAGAACCGTCCCCACAAAAAGAGTGAACGACCATAGATTCAATTCGCCAATATTGTCAGTAACCTTCCTGAACGCATATAAGACGCCAATCAGGCTCAGCGCGGCAAAGAGGGGCACCACGCGCACGCGCAAGTGCCTCACTCGCTTTGGTCTCCCAATGAGCCTCCTTAAGAGCAGCAACAATCCCCAAAAGAGCGAATACGGCAATGCGCTTGCCATTACAACTGCCGATGCTGCCAGAAGCAACAGCCGCAGATACGGCCAGAGCGGGAAGACTCTTTCTCCGTAGGGCTCTCCGTCCCCCCCGGAGCGGACATAAATCATCCTGCCCGCCGCATCGGGGAAGAAAACCGCCGTAGCTTCGGGCTCCTTTTCGCCACGAAAAACATTTTTGCCGACGGGCAACAGCAGTTCAGCGCTTTTTCCAAAAAGCCCCGAGCACTGCAGCTTGCCGTCGGCCACACGGATCCACGTGCCCCCCTTCAACTCCCCGAGGAACGCAAGCAACTGGCTCCTAGGAGCACGCGGTGCGTAATAACCAGTGAATTTCTTGAGCTCCTTTGCTGTGAGCGAAATCACCGGCAGCTGCGGCTTCGGGAAGTCCTTGGAAAGAAAATCGATCGCCAATTGATTCATATCCTCCAGGGCCTGTCCAGAGACGGTGCTGTTCAGCAGCACCACATAACCCCAATTTTGCTCTGGCATGTACCGGTAGCTGGAGATGAAGCCGTCGATTCCTCCGTCATGTCCGTGCGTGATGACACCGCCTTCACTTTCCGTGTAATTCGCCAGACCATAACCGAGGCGCAGGCCATTCTTCGCGGAAGAGGCGGTTTCGGGGTATTCCATGCGCGCGATGGTGTCTGGCTTCACCAATTGGACGTCCGGGGTCCTGCCGCGCCACAAGAAAAACTGCACCAGCTTGGCCAATTCGCCGGGCGAAGCCTTCATGTCGCCCGCGGGACGCAAGTAGATGTTTTTGTAAGGAACCGCCCGCAGCGGATTACCCCCGTAGCCTTGCGCGAGCTGGGCGCGGTTGGCATCGGTGGGCCGAAAATCGCCCATGGTGATCTCCAGCGGCACAAGCACGTTTTGACGGATGTAAACATCGAAAGGCTGGCCCGAAATTCTCTCGATCAAGTAGCCCGCGATGCCGTAGCCGGGATTCGAATACGAAAACCGCGTGCCCGGCGGCCAGCGCACATTCTGCGGTTCCTGAAATCTTTGAAAAACCTTCAGCAGCGAATAGTCGGGCGGATATTTCATTTTGAGGGGCACATAAACTTCCGCTGGCTCCATGTCGTCAAATCCTGCGGTGTGCTCGAGCAAATTAACAATCCGCACTGGATTCGAACTTTCCCAGGGGTTACTCACCGGAATCTCCGGCGCAACGTCCTGCAACCGCGCGTATAGGTTGATTCTTCCTTCCTCCTCCAATCTTAGGAGCGCCAGCGCCACAAACGTCTTGCTGATGGAGCCCACGCGAAATTCCGTATCGCACGTAACATCGCGGTTCGCCGCAACGTCCGCTTTGCCAATTCCGCCGCACCACAACAATTGACCGTTCGAAACGAGCGCTACTCCCGCCCCGGTCACGTGGTTTTTCTCCACGATATCCTTCATGGCCCTTTGCAGTTCTTCGAGCGCCTTCGGATGCGGCAACTCCTCTTTCTTTTGCGCTTCGATCGGAATCCCCAAAATCGAAATGCCGGCAGTCAGCGACAGGGAGATGACGAAGAACCAATAAGCGCGACGCATGAGCATTCCTTTAGTTTAAGGTTTCTTCGGTGAGCAGCATTTTATCCGTGAATTCGCGGTGTCCAAACAATTTGCCTCGTCCTGCTCAGCCGCTCGTTTCTGCCAATTGACGTTGCCTCGACTCTCGCATACGATGCCGCAGGTCGCAGTGTTTCATTGCTGACGGTGACCAGGGGGCTTTTCCGCGTATGAGATATCCCGTTCGACTGTTCAGTTGCGCTGCGTTTCTTTTGGCAGCGAATCTTTGCTCTGCCCAGCAACAACAAGCGCAGGCGGAAAAACCCGCGGAAAAGCCCGCGGAAAAACCGAAGGAAGAAAAAAAGCCCCCCGTCCCTGAAGAAAAAAGCGTTCCGACCAAGCATTCCCTCAAAATCGGCGGCCAGGAAATAAAGTACACCGCCACTGCTGGCACGATCCTTCTTAAACTGGAAGACGGCACGCCCAAAGCCAGCATTTTTTACGTGGCCTACACCAAGGATGACGTTGGCGATCCCAGCCAGCGCCCCATCACCTTCAGCTTCAACGGCGGCCCGGGCTCTTCTTCGGTTTGGCTGCATCTAGGCCTGCTTGGCCCGCGTCGTGTGCAGATGGGGGATGCGGGCTCGCTCCTTCCGCCGCCCTACAAGCTCGTTGACAACGATTCTTCGCTTCTCGACCTTAGCGATCTCGTTTTCATCGATCCGGTTTCGACCGGCTACAGCCGCGCCGTTCCCGGCGAAGCGCCCAAGCAGTTTCACGGGATTGAAGAAGACGTGGAGTCCGTCGCGGATTTCATCCGGCTCTACGCCACGCGCAACAAGCGCTGGTCTTCCCCGAAATTCCTCGCCGGCGAAAGCTACGGCACCACGCGCGCCGCGGGGCTTTCCGGGTATCTCCAGCAACGTTACGGCATGTATCTGAATGGCATCATTCTCATCTCGGCCATTCTGAATTTTGAGACCGCGGAATTCGACGCCGGAAACGACCTGCCGTATATCCTCTATCTGCCCACGTATACCGCCATTGCTTGGTATCACAGGAAGCTTCCCTCCGATCTGCAGGGAGATCTACTGAAAACCCTCGAAGAATCACGCAAATTTGCCGTCGGAGAATACGCCGACGCCCTGATGACCGGCGACGCACTGCCCGCTGGCCGCCGCACCGAGATAACTCAAAAACTCGCTCGCCTCACCGGGCTTTCACCCGATTACATTGAACGCACCAATCTCCGCATCGAGATTATGCGCTTCACCAAAGAACTGCTGCGCAGTGATCGGCGCACCATTGGTCGCATTGATGCCCGGTTCCTCGGCATTGACCGCGATGCCGCCGGCGAACACCCGGAGTTTGATCCCAGCATCGCCGCCATCACCGGACCGTATTCCGGCATGCTCAATGATTACGTCCGCAACGATCTCAAATTTGATAGCGATTTGCCGTACGAGATCCTCACGGGGCGCGTGCGCCCCTGGAATTACGCGCCTTATGAGAACCGCTACGTGAACGTTGCGGAGACGCTGCGCAAAGCCATGACGCAGAACCCCTTCCTGCACGTTTTTGTCGCCAAGGGCTACTACGACTTAGCCACGCCTTTCTTTGCCGCGGACTATACTTTCGATCATCTTGGCCTCGATCCCACGCTGGGCGGCCACCTGCGCGGTGCTTACTATGAAGCCGGACACATGATGTACGTTCACACCCCTTCGCGCGTGAAGCTGAAGGCCGATATCGCTCAGTTCATCAAATCCAGCGGAGCGTCGAGTCCAGCAAAATGAAACGCTTCTTCTCGATCGTTGCCTGGGTGGTCGTCGCAATTCTAGGTGCCAGCGCCCTCGGCGCTATCGCCGTGCATCGCGGCGAACCGCTCAACGCCATATGGTTTGTCATCGCCGCGTTGTGCTGCTATCTCGTCGCTTTCCGACTCTATTCTGCCTTTGTGGCCGCTAAAGTCCTGACCCTCGATGACACCCGCGCCACGCCTGCGGAACGCCACGATGATGGCCGCGACTTCGTGCCCACTAACAAATGGGTCCTGTTCGGTCACCATTTCGCCGCCATCGCCGGTCCCGGTCCGCTTGTCGGACCCACGCTGGCTGCGCAGTTCGGATATCTGCCCGGCACGCTGTGGCTGATTGCCGGCGCAGCGCTTGGCGGCTGCGTTCAGGATTTCGTGATTCTCTTCTGCTCGATTCGCCGCGATGGGAAATCGCTCGGTCAGATGGCGCGCGAAGAGGTCAGCAAACGCGGTGGGTTCATCGCCCAGCTCGCGGTCTTGGCCATCATGGTGATTCTTCTGGCCGTCATCGCACTGGTCGTGGTGAACGCGCTGAAGTCCTCGCCGTGGGCAACTTTTACCCTGGCCATGACGATTCCGATCGCCCTTCTTTTGGGCATGTATCTGCGTTTCCTCCGTCCGGGCCGCGTTCTCGAAGCGTCCATCATGGGAGTCGGGCTCGTTGTTTTCGTGGTTGTTGCGGGACAATGGGTAGCGGATTCGCCCTATTGGTCTCATGTCTTCACGCTGAGCGGTCTTGCACTTACTGCCGCCATCATTATTTACGGATTCTCTGCATCGGCGCTCCCCGTCTGGCTGCTGCTTGCACCGCGCGATTATCTCAGCGCGTTTATCAAGGCCGGCGCCGTCTTTTCATTGGCCGCAGGTATTCTTCTAGTCCGGCCGCAAGTCCTCATGCCGCCGCTCACTCGCTTCGTTGACGGCACCGGGCCCGTCTTTGCCGGCAAGATCTTCCCCTTTTGCTTCATCACCATTGCCTGTGGTGCCGTCAGCGGCTTTCATTCGCTGATCTCTTCCGGCACCACGCCGAAAATGATTCTCCGCGAAAGCCACGCGCGCCTGATCGGTTACGGAGCCATGCTGCTCGAATCTTTCGTCGGCGTGATGGCCATGGTCGCGGCCTGCGCCATGACTCCTGGTATCTACTTCGCCATCAACAGTCCGCCGAGCATTGTTGGCGCCACTGCAGATGCCGGCGCGGCAACCATCAGTAGTTGGGGTTACCCGTTGCAGGCGCAGACCATGACCAATCTCGCTCACGCGGTTGGCGAGATCACGCTCTGGAATCGCGCGGGCGGAGCGCCGTCGCTCGCCGTCGGTATGGCGCAAATTTTCTCCAATACCATCGGCGGCCCGCGTCTCCTCAGCATTTGGTATCACTTCGCCATCATGTTCGAGGCGCTTTTCATCCTCACCGTGCTGGATGCCGGCACGCGCGTCGGCCGCTTTATGGTCCAGGAACTGGGTGGACGCATCTGGGCGCCGTTCGGGCGCAGAGGCTGGATGCCCGGAATCCTATTATCCAGCGCTGTTATCGTGGCTATGTGGGGGTACTTCCTGTATCAAGGCGTCATCGATCCCCTCGGCGGAATCAATTCCCTCTGGCCTCTGTTCGGAATCGGAAACCAACTGCTCGCCGCCGTGGCCCTCGTCGTAGCCACTACCATCCTTCTCAAGATGGGACGCCTCCGTTGGATCTGGGTCACGCTGGTGCCAATGGCGTGGCTGGTGATTGTCACCATGACCGCAAGCTACCAGAAGATTTTCGATCCTAATCCGCGTATCGGATTCCTGGCCGGAGCCAACGCCCTGGTCGCGCAAATCGCCGCGGGAAGTGTTCCTGCTGCCAAACTTGCCGAGACGCGCCGTTTGATTTTTAATCAGCGTCTCGATGCCGCAGTTACCGCCATATTCGCGTCCATGGTGCTTGTATTGGTCGTGGAGGCCATCGTCCAGTGGTATTCGATTCTCATCCGCCGCCGCGAGTCCGTGCTTCACGAGTCGCCTTACATCGCGACCCGCTGGGCTAAAGATTTCTCCGGTGCGGGGCACGACGTCGTGGTTGGAGACGCCATCGGAGACGACTGATGCGCAAAGCCACAAGACGCACGAAACGTTTCCTTCGCCGCTTCTGGCGCGGCCTGCGGGAATGGTGTGGGGACGCGGCTTATGAAAGCTATTTGCGATCGAAAGGTGGCCGAGCCAGTTCTTGTCGCGCCCTCAGTCCGGCCGAGTTCTACGTCGAGCAGCTCAACCGGCGTTACTCGCGACCCAACCGCTGCTGCTGAATATCACACTCTGGAGGTAGGGAAGCCTGGGCACATGGTATCCCCCTAAGTCGTTGAGGTGGTAATCCAAGAACACCGGTGGGAGCAAGCAGAGTTGGAGCGGCGAGCGAGGAGCGAGCCGCTCGATGATTTGCCAAGGGCTCTG
>Ga0209802_1000287_pt1 | contig 38793 bp, 37 predicted proteins | sample GraSoiAngelo_129_FD_185886 | JGI IMG/M metagenome (GOLD analysis project Ga0209802, IMG submission 185886) | Grasslands soil microbial communities from the Angelo Coastal Reserve, California, USA - 14_0927_12_40cm (SPAdes) (version 2) | ecosystem: Environmental > Terrestrial > Soil > Grasslands ... | reverse complement strand
AATCTGCAGCCCCTTCAAATCCACCGTGTCATCCGAGCGCGAATAGTCCGGGAACCAGTATTTCCCTTCGACATTTTCGCGATACGTTTCGAACAGGCTAAACGGTAAATCCTTGATGCTGCGCATCGGACCCAAATCGGTGACCCATTTGCCGTACGTCTTCACCACCTCAAGATATTTCGCGTCCACCCAAACCACGCCGTCAAAATACGCCTTTTGGCGCTCCACAGTCTTTGGCTTCACCTGGAAGAGGTAGCAATCGATTTCGTCCACTTTCTCCTTGCCCACATACTTCAAGTCGTGTTTCGCAAGCTGCGAGGTGGTGAGCGGAAACGCGGGGATGCGCTGAAGGCCTTCCAGATCTTCCGAGCGGAGGAAGAAATGCTGGAGCGTCGAACGCGGCCGCTCCACGACCCTTTCGTAGAGCTTCCCGTCCGCGTCGCGGAAGGCCTCCGTGACCACCACAAATTCGCCCGCTGGCTGTCCGTCCTGGCCGAATTCCTGGATGCGAATGGTCTTCCGGTAGGTGAAGTGCGCGCGCGTGGAAAGGTATTCATCTTCCTTTTGCGAAAAGCGCTTGATGATCTCGGTCTCGGGAAGCGAAGGCGGCGCCTCCGGCTCGGGCACATTCCCGATGCGCGTAACGTGATGCTCCGGCGGGGGCGCAATGGGACCTTGAGGCGCATCCTGGGCAAAGAGCGGCAATCCCTGTGCAGCCCACGCTCCCAATAAAAAGAGCGCACGCAATAGGGAGGAAGAGCGGGGGCGATGCAGAACTTGCTTGGCTTGGGTCATATTAAAATTGGATGCGTGCACTCCGCCTCAAGGCCGCCTGACGCAGCCTTCTCACTTCCGAGTCTAACGCAACTTGAGCCATACCCACGAACGAGGCTAGCTCTCCGGCGCCCATAGAGGAAGAAAAGCGAGGCCTCTGCTACAATTTTCGTGGATTGTGAGCGAAAAAAGACAAGCGAAGCGGTATTTCGTGTCCGGAATGGTTCAGGGTGTAGGCTTTCGCTACTTCACGCAGGATGCCGCGGAGAAGCTGCGACTCAGCGGCTTCGTCAGAAATCTCCGCGACGGCCGCGTGGAAGTGTTTGCCATTGGCACGCCCCAGCAACATGCAGAGTTGCGTGCCGTCCTCGAACGTGGACCCCGAATGTCGAGTGTCACGGAAGTACAAGAAGAGCCAGCAGCTCTCGACCGGCAATATGAGGGCGGATTTTTTATCAATTTCTAGTGCTTGAAGAGCTCCAAAAGCCAAAAGACCGGCTCAAGTTCCGCACCAAGAGGAGACGCCGAATGGACGATTTGAAGAAGCTGATCCGCGAAGTGCCGGACTACCCCAAGCCGGGGATTCTCTTTTATGACCTCACCACGTTGCTGAAGGACAAGCAGGGATTCCACACGCTGGTTGACCGGCTGTGCGAACACTACGCGGGGCACACGATTGACGTTGTAGCTGGCATTGAAGCACGCGGATTCATTTTTGCCCCGGCGCTGGCGTACCGGCTCGGCGCGGGATTTGTCCCGGTTCGCAAGCCGAAGAAACTCCCCGCCAAAACTGCAAGCATTTCGTATGCGCTGGAATATGGCACGGATACGCTGGAAATCCACGAAGACGCGGTCAAACCGGGCCAGCGCGTGATCATTTGCGACGATTTACTGGCCACCGGCGGCACTGCTTCCGCAACGGCGAAGCTTGTTCAGAAACTCGGCGGCACGGTGGAAGGCGCCGCCTTCGCCGTCGAGCTCACGTTCCTCAACGGCCGCAAGAAACTGAACGGCGTCGATGTTTTCTCGCTGATTCAGTACGACAAATAGATTCAGAAACCGGCACGTTCAAACAAAGCGGAGCGCGTCTCATTTACTGCGCATGGCCGCAGTTCGCTGGCGGAGGGCCTCAAAGAGGACGACGCCTGCCGCGACGGACACATTGAGGGATTTAACCGGGCCAGTGGTCGGCAGCGAGACCACAAAGTCGCAGCGCTTGCGTGTGAGTTCGTGCAGGCCTTGGCCTTCGCTCCCGAGAACGATGCCCACCGGTGAAGTGTAGTCCGCTTCGGTGTAGCTTTTGTCCGCTTCTTCGTCGAGCCCTACGAGCCAGTAGCCAGCCTCTTTCAATTGCTCCATCGTGCGGGCGAGGTTCGTTACTTTGGCCACGGGCAGATGCGCCAGGGCCCCGGCGGACGAGCGCGCCACCGTGTCCGTCAGCCCGGCGGCGCGACGCTCGGGAATAACCACGCCGTGCGCGCCCGCGGCCAGCGCCGTTCGAACGATCGCACCCAAATTGTGCGGATCCTCCACGCCATCAAGCAGAACGATCAACCCCGCTTGGCCGCGCCCCTTATTCCCCTGGGCCAGAATATCCTCCAGAGTTGCGGCGGCGCGAGCCGCGGCCACCGCAACGACTCCCTGGTGATCTTTCGAATTGGCCAGGCGATCGAGCTGCCCGCGCTCTTCGAAGCGCACCGGAACGCCTTGCTGGCGCGCGAGTTGCACAATCTCTTCGATGCGTGTGTCCTGCCGGCCCTTGGCGATGGCGATGCGGTCGATGGGGCGCTGCGCTTCGAGCGCTTCTTTCACCGCGTGAATGCCCGTCAGTTTGTCCATGGAGAAGACAGTTTACAAGCGCTAGTCGGCAGTGGAAAGGAGGGGAAGTTCAGTCGAGCGCTGCGCAAAATTCGAGGATGCGCGCGCGAGCCGATTTCACGGGCGCCGCAAAGGGCAACCCCGCGGCTTCATCGAGCAGCAAGACCACGCGGTCGAGCGAGCCGTCGCCGGGGCGGCCAGCGAGCGCCAGGCGTAGAGGATAAAGCAGCTCGCGGCCAGGCAGTTCCAATTCTTGTTTCAAGGCGGTGATGATTTCTTTGAATCGCTCGGAATTCAGCGGGGCGCCATCCAAAAGGAGCAGCGCGACGTGACGCAGCACGTCGCGCGCGGCATAGCGCGCGAGGACTTCGTGGGTTTCCACTCGGGCGAGAATTTCGTGTGCGTCGTAATGAAAAACCAGCGCGAGTAATTCGGCAAGAGCGGTGCGGTCAACCGCATGGGTGCCAAGTATGGCGGCGGCATGCCCACACCACGCCTCAATTTCGGGCGTCGCGTCAACAGTCAGCCACCCGCGCTCGCGGAGAATCGCCTGCACATCGGCCGGAGTGAAAGGATTTGCAGCCTCCACGGGCGGACTGCCGTGATTGTGTGAAACCATCAAGAGAATTGTAGCGCAGCACCCAAGCCTGGATTTCGCAAACGCTTCTCCGTTTGGAACGGACAAAACTGACGCGGTGTCATTCTGAGCTCATCCGATGAGGATGAGCGAAGAATCTCAACGGATACCTCATGCATGGTGCGTCAATTGAGATCCTTCGGCCGCAAAAGGCGCGGCCCTCAGAATGACAGGGTGGAGTATGCTCGATGAGTTAGCAAGAATTGTAGATTACTCACTCAACAAGAAACAAGCGTGGCGACCACGTGCGCGGCGATGGCCTCCCCGCGTCCAATCGCGTCAACGCCCTCGTTGGTTTTGGCCTTCAAGCTGATCTGTTCAGGCTTAATTTTGAGCGACTTCGCGAGCGTCGCCTTCATGGCAGCAAAGTGCGGGCCCAATTTTGGCTTTTCCGTGATCACGACGGCGTCAATGTAGCCGATGCTCTGCTTACGATCCTGCAATACCTTGGCAAGCTGTTCGAGAAAAATAAGGCTGGAGACGCCCTTCCACTGAGGGTCCGTATCGGGGAAGAGGGTGCCGATATCGCCGGCCCCCGCTGCGCCGAGGACAGCATCGCAGATGGCATGAGCCAATACATCGCCATCGGAGTGGCCGAGGGGCCCTTTGTCGAAGGGAATCTCAACTCCGCCGACGATGAACGGGCGACCGGCGTCGAGACGATGGAGATCGTAACCGAGTCCAAATCGCACACCCGGTCCCCGCGTTGCCAAGGCTTGCGCTCCGCGGCTTCGCATTTGGCGCATCAGGAAGAGACAGAACCCGACGAGGAGAAGGAGAGGCATACCGTTGAGAAGCAGCAGAACCCAGTCTCCACTTCTCTGATTTGCGTATTCAACCTTTGCGCCGCTATCGATCAATCGCTCCTTAAGATCCTGCAAATCTCCGTAGGAAAGCGTTGTGGCTACATGTCTTTGAGAATTCCGGCGGGCCGCGTTCACAGTGACGGAGTTTGGCTCAAGGTAGATGCGAGCGTCAGGAATCTCGTTTTTTCCCACCAGTTGCAGGAAATCGGAATAAGAAACGCTATCAGCAGACGGTCCTTTGTTAGAGACAAGTTTCCAGAGCATGATTCCGAGCAAGATGATCGAGAACCAAAAGAGGATGGTCTTTGTGTTTGAACCCGAGTTCATGCCTGGCTCTCGCGTTCAAGATAGAAGCGCGCCAGTTCCATATCCGACGGCTTGGTGATCTTCACGTTGCGCTCGGAACCGAGCACGACGTGCACGTCGTGGCCCAGTCGCTCGACGAGCCCTGCCTCGTCCGACGCGTTCACCCCGTCCGCCTGCGCGCGGGCAAACGCCTCCTTCAGGAGTTTCGTCGCGAACGCCTGAGGCGTTTGCGCCAGCACCACGCGCTCGCGCGGCACCGTGCCGGTAATCAGCGCCACGTCTTCCGGCAGGCTGGCGCGTTTCACTTCTTTCACCGTGTCCATCGCAGGGATGCCCAGAATCGCCGCCTGGCAGCGGCGCGCTTCCTCAATCACGCGCGCAATTTGCTCGACCGTCACGAAGGGCCGCACCGCGTCGTGGACCAGAACAATTTCTGTGTCGTCGGGCACCTCACGCAGAGCACTCGCAACCGAATCCTGCCGCGAATCTCCCCCCTTGACCACGCGCACCGGTTGCTTGAATTTTTCCCGCTTGACCTGTTCCTCGAGCCGCGCTACTTCATCCGCCCGCGTCGCCACGATAATGTCTGTCACCTGCGGGCAAGCCGCAATCCGCCGCAAGCTGAGGATCACGATGGGCGTCCCATTCAGCTCGAGAAACTGCTTGGGCGTCTCCGCGCCCATGCGCGTTCCGAGTCCAGCGGCCGGCAAAATGGCAGCGATTCGACTCATATCGGGAGCGGCACCGCCGACAAAGGCCCCGAAGGCGGATTCGCAAGAGTTTGAGTTTACCTCAAGCGGGGGTGGGGGACGAAGTTTGGAAGGTTCGCTGGTGAGTCAGTTTCCGATAAGCGAACTTGCCGAGTAGTTGGCTCGTCACCGATGTGTTGTTCACGGTTGGCGCGTGTGCTGTGACGCTGAATCGACAATCTGGAGAATGATGAGATTAACGGTGAGCTTGACATTAAATGGCCTGCCGCTGCCACTTCCCTCCTTCGGAACTAGGGGAGCGTCTGCGACCACGATTATCGTTGAAGAATCGTTGGCCGCGAAACACACCTTAGGATAGTACAGCCATTGAGTTGTTTTGTTCTGAGGGATACGGGCGAAAATTGCGTTTTGGATACTGCTGTCCAGGCCTTTGATTTCTTTGGGTACCGTGCCAGTCACATCAAAGACCCGAATCTTCGTGTCGTCAGCGGCATACTCATCGCGCAGAAACAAGCGCTTACTGTCTTCGCTCCAGAACGCCGTTCCGTTTCGCTCAATCCATCCAACTAGCCATTTCTTAGAACTATCGGCGTTCTGAATATATAAAGCGGCTCTTTGTTCGGAAGAATAGGGACCAACACTCAAGAACTTCCATCGCCGGTCTGGCGACGAAAGCGACCTCCTAGACCATAGGTCAAGATTTATTTCCTTCGCCGGAGAACTGCCGCATTCCGCGGAACAGACAATGCTATTCACAGAGTTGCAGCAGATCAGTACGATTAGCAGCCGCTTCCAGATCATAAATCAGCGGACGTAGACGCGCTCGACGCGCTGGCTCGCCGCGGACAACAAATCGGATGTGACCGTGCCGATGCTGCGCGCCACGCGGTTCGCAGGAAGCACCTGATTGCCGTCCGAACCGTAGATGGTTGCCACTTCGCCGGTTTCCACGCCCTCGACATCGGTCACGTCGATCATGGTCACGTCCATGGAGATGATCCCGATAATCGGCACCAGCTTGCCTCGCAGCAAAACGCTGCCGCGATTCCCGAGCGAACGGTGGATGCCATCGCCATAGCCCGCGGCCAGCACCCCGATGCGCGATGGCCTTTTGGCGACGAACGTCGCGTTGTAGCCGATTCCCGCGCCCGCGGGAACGCTGCGCAAACTGATAATCTTCGATCGCAAACTCATCACCGGCTTGAGGGGCAGACGCGCCTCCGCTTCCTCGCGTTTTTCCACGGGATTGTAGCCCGGATGGTAGCCGTACAGAATCGCGCCGGGCCGCACCATATCCGCCCAGGTTTCCGGGCGCGTCACGATGGCCGCGCTGTTCGCCAGATGCACGAGGCCGGGATCAATTCCCAGCGCGCGCAGCCGTTCGAGCGCGGCGTAGAACCGCTTTTCTTGTTCGCAGGTTTGCTTGCCAACCGCCGTGTCGGTGAAAACTTCCGAAGACGCAAAGTGCGAGAAAATGCCCGTGAGTTGCAGGTGCTTGCATTTCGCCAGTTGGCGGGCAAAACAGTCCACATCATCGGACGCAATGCCCAGGCGGTTCATTCCCGTGTCGATCTTCAAATGAAACGACGCGGGCTTGCGGCCTCCGCGGCGAGCGGCCACCCGTTCGAGCGGCGCTAATTGATCGCAACGATGAATCACTGCCGTAAGGTCATGCTCCAGCAGTCGAACTTCTTCTCCTGGTACGAATCCCGTCAGAATGAGAATGGGCTTCCGCACGCCGACTTCCCGCACCGCAATCCCTTCGTCGGTGCAGGTCACGCCAAACCAGTCCGAGCCCGCCTTCTCCAGAGCCCTGGCGACTTGAGGGCCGCCGTGGCCGTACGCATTTCCCTTCACAATGGAAAGGATTTTGCGCGGAGTCTTGCGTTTTTCGTTTGTCGGGTTCACGTACTTGCGAATGGCTTCGAGGTTGTAGGTCAGGGCGCCTAGCGAAACTTCCGCCCAAACCGGCCTTCTCACTTCATGTTGGGGACTTTTCTGTTTGCTCGGCATGTGCCTTCCGAAAATGCCAGTTTACGATATTCACGCCTTTCAGGCGGACAGCCACATTGGCTGTCGCGCGTGAAAGACAACACCCCTCCTCACTGCAAGCCACAGGCCCTTCTCGCCGCAGCTCGCCTGCAGACCCCAACAACCCATTCTTGTGATTCCCTTTGTGCTTTATTTTCAATCGGATCCGTTCCTCCCAGCCAGTAATCTTCAGCCCCTGCGAAAGTTATCCTTGACTTTCTGCTATCCCTTGCTATAATTGATACTGTATAAAATTCTGTTTGGAGTGCGGCAGGCCTGCTGCCGCTTTTCTTTTTCAGGTGCCAACTCTGTCCCGGCCGTGAAGTTTGCGCCAAACGACCGCTGGGAATCCCCCAAAGTTGCACTATTTTGGTGCAGACTAACTCCTTTAGAATAAACACTTGTGAGACTCCCTCGGATGTGGTCATTCTAAAGGACTTACATAACTGGCCAAATCCTTTAGAAGCAACACTTACAAGAAACAGGGGGAGGGGGGCCCCTTCCCAGGCACCCAACGAAAGCTGTCTGGGAGCGAGGGATCTCTCCTCGGCCTAAGCAGGTTGGCTGGGCAGGGACTACCCGGGGTGTGCAGAAACTGCCGCACTGTGGCAGCAGTTACATTTCTTCCGGGGTGAAGGAAGTGAAGGCATCCGGCGCCGCTTCCTCAAACCGTGTAAACCGGCTCCGAAACACGAGTTTCACCATGTCGGTGGGACCATTGCGCTGCTTGGCAATTCGGAGTTCCGTCTCTTCCCGCTCTTCGGGGGTCGCGCCAGCTTTGAAAAAGTGCGGCCGGTAGATGAACATCACCACGTCGGCGTCCTGCTCGATGGCGCCCGATTCCCGCAAATCGGAAAGCTGCGGGCCCCTTTCATCGCGCTCCGGGGCTCGCGTGAGCTGGCTCAGCACCAGCACGGGGATCTGCAGCTCCTTGGCCAGGCCTTTCAATCCGCGCGAAATGCTCGCTACCTCTTCCTGGCGATTGCCAAAGCGGCCCCGCGCGGTGATGAGCTGTAGATAATCGACGATCAACAGCGACATTCCTTTGTCGCGCTTGAGCCGCCTGGCCTTTGCGCCGATCTCCAGCACGGTAATCGAGCCGGAGTCATCAATCCATAGTGGCGTTGAAGAAATCGTTCCCAATGCTTCCGTCACCCGCCGCCAGTCCTCGCGGCTCAAGTGCCCGGTACGGAACTTATGCGCGTCGATCTGGGCTACCGAAGCCAACAGGCGCTGCAACAGCGATTCCTTGGACATTTCCAGGCTGAACATGGCTGCTGGGTGCCCGCCGCGGATGGCAATATTCTCCATCAGGTTGAGCGCCAGGGCGGTTTTTCCCTGCGAAGGCCGCGACGCCAGAATCAGTAGCTCGGAAGGCTGCAGGCCGGAGGTGAGCTTGTCCAGTTCCGTGTAGCCGGTGGGAATCCCCGTGACGCTCTTGCCTTCTTTGAAGATTCTTTCCAGGCGCTCGAAATTGTCACGGACAATGTCCTTCACCGAAATCAACCCGGCGCGCACGCGGTCTTCGGCCAGCGCAAAAATCGAAGATTCCGCTCCATCGAGTATGGCGTCGGCGCCCTCTTCGCCTTCAAAGGCGCGCTGCTGAATATTGTGCGTGGTGTGAATCAGGTTGCGCAGGATCGCCTTCTCTTTGACGATGCGCGCGTAGTGCTGGATATTGGAAACCTTGGGCATGCCGTCCGCCAGCGAAGCCAGGTACGGCGCGCCGCCTGACGCTTCCAGTTCCCCCTTGTTGTGCAATTCATCCGTCAGCGTCACCAGATCGATGGCCTGCTGGCTTTCGCCGAGCGCAATCATGTGGGTGAAAACGCGCTGGTGCTGAGGTAGAAAAAAATCTTCCGGACGCAGATTCTCGATCGCGGCATTCAACGCGTGGTTATCCAGCAGAATCGCTCCCAGAACGGAACGCTCCGCATCCAGGTTATTCGGAAGTGGTTTCTCGAGTGTGGCGTCAACCGGCATTGAAAAGTGTTTCCTGTTGTTCGCTTTTTGTTCGCCTTACATTCGTCTATTTTAGGCACAGTTTTCGCCTGTGCGCAAGCACTCGGTTACTTTTGTGGGGGGAGCTTGGGCTTTACTTCCCGCCTCGAACACGTGCGCGCATTGTGCGTGGATGCACTGCGGGCGTCAACTGGAGTATCTGTGCATGCCTGTGCATCGCGTCGGAAATCTCTGAAAACTTTTTCGCGCCAAAAAAAGTAGAGGCGCAGCATGCTGCGCTCCAATCGAGAGATTCCCAATCGTAAAGAAACTATGCCTCTTTCTCCACGCTCACTTTGACCTGCGCGGTGACGTCGCGGAACACCTTGATGGTCACTTGGGACTCGCCGATGATTTTGAGCGGCTCCGCCAGCTGCACCTGCCGCTTGTCGATCTTGAATCCCTGCGCCGCGAGCCCTTCGGCAATATCCGCCGAAGTCACCGATCCAAACATCTGATCGTTCTCGCCGGTCTTGCGTGTAAACTTGAGAGAAATCCCGTTCAGCAGCTCGGCCTGCTTCTGCGCCGCTTCGAGCTCCGTGGCGGTCTTCTTGGCCAGCGCAGTGCGAATGCGCTCGATGGCCTTCAAGTTGCCCTGCGTCGCCTCGACTGCCAACTTGTGCGGCAGAAGAAAATTGCGCGCGTAGCCGGGCTTGACCGTGACGATGTCACCGCGGTGCCCCAGCTTATCGATGTCTTCTTGAAGAATAATCTGCATGTCGTCTCTCTTAGCTCCCATTTCTCTGCCGTATAGAGATTTTTTATCCGCGTCAAATTAGGTCTTCGGCGCTTCGGCTGCGGGCGCGGGCGCTGGATGCGCTGCGGCCGGTGCGTGCCCCGGCGTGCCATGCGCCGCCGCTCCCGGAGTTACCGCGCGGGGCGCCAGCGTCCCCGCGGCGCTGCCGGCAAAGGGCATCAAGGCAATATTGCGCGCGCGCTTGATGGCCACGCCCAGCCAGCGCTGGTGCCGCGCGCACACTCCGGTCATGCGGCGTGGAAGAATCTTGCCGCGCTCTTGCACGAACTGCGAAAGGATGTCCGCGCGCTTGTAGTCGATGAAGTCCATCTTCTCGACACAAAACTTGCAAACTTTCTTTTTCCGGAAATACTGGCGCTTGCCGCGTGGCCGCCCTCCGGGGCCGCCTGCCCCTCCGCCTGGCCCACCGCCACCTGGGCCTCCCTCGCGCCGTGGGCCACCGTGGCCACCTTCCCGGCGTGGGGCTGCGCCGGGAGCCGCCGCTTGTTTCTGTTCCTCTGCCATGCCTTCCACCCTTTCCCTTTCGCCCCGACCAAGTCAGGGTCCGTCTACCAATGAGCCCGATGCACTCGGGGTCAAAATTTCTGGAACCAGCGTGCTCTTCGCTTCCCGCCGCTAGCTCGTCGCGGCAGCCTGTTCCGGCGCTGCCGCTGGGGCAGGAGGCGTCGTCGCGCGGCGCGGACGCCGTGCCGCACGCTTCTCGCGCTTCTGCGAAAGCTTCTTCTGCCGCTTCAAGTCTTCATCCAGCCGCACCGTCTGGTACTTGATGACCGCGTCCTGCACGCGCAGGCGGCGTTCCAGTTCGGCAATCAACTCGCCGTGCGTGGTGCGAATTTCCTGGTGCACGTAGATGCCTTCGCGGTGCTTGGCCACGCGATAAGCCAGTTTGCGCGTGCCCCACTGCTCGGTTTTCTCCACCTTACCGCCCTTCTCCGCGCAGGTGTGCTCGACGACAGCAAGAATCTTCTTGATCTCCTCTTCCGGCGTTGCCGGCCGGACGATGAATATCAAATCGTAGTAACGCTCTTCCATGATGACCTCTTTCTCTCTCAACCGTTTTGCGTGGGCCGCCTCGACTGCCTTCGGCGCGCCACGGCAAATTCTTCCTTTACTTCTTCTCCGGCTCTTCCGGTTCCTCGGGCTTGCGCCGATTGTACTTTGTCATCGCCGCGTCGATCCCCTGGGTTAGGATCATCTCCACGGCGTCGCCGGCCTCGCCGATCATCTCCGCCGCAACTTCCAGCTCAGCCTTTTTCATCGGCCGGAGCACGTGCTCTTTGCGGCTGGTCAGAGGATGCTCGGGCCCGCAGCCAAGCCGAAGCCTCGCAAATTCCTGTGTGCCGAGGGCGCCGATCACGGACTTTGCGCCGTTGTGGCTCCCCGCACTGCCGTCCGGATGAATGCGAATCGTCCCCCACGGCAGTTGCACTTCATCCCAGAGCACCAGCAGGTCGTCCACATCCAACTCGTACTTCTCCAGCAACTCTCTTACCGAGATGCCGCTGAGATTCATGTACGTCTGCGGCTTCGCCAGGACCACATCTTCCCCGGCAATCTTTCCTCGCCCCGCGAGCGCTTTGCCCTCGGGCCGTTCCACGCGAATCCCCCCGCGATTCGCCAATTCATCCACGGCCATGAATCCCAGGTTGTGCGGCGTCCACTGATACTCCGGATCGGGATTCCCAAGTCCGACAATAAGCCGCATAGCCTCTTATCCAAAAGCCCGGCCAGCGCGGGCCTCTTGTTGCAAAACAGATGCCTACTTTTTCTTCTCCGTTTTCTCTTTCTCGGCCTTGGGCGGTGTTTCCGCTGTCTCGGCGCCTTCTTCGCCTTCCACTTCCTTCTTGCCCTTCTTGATGACTTCGGGCTCAGCCGGCGCTGCTACTTCCGCTGCCACGGCCTCGGCGGGCTTCTCTTCCTCTACCTTGAGCGCAACCACGTGCGCGATCACGCGCTCGGGCTCGGTGAGCATTTTGACTTTTCTCATATCGACCGTCAGGTCGCTCACGCGCAATTGTTTGCCGAGCATCAGCTCGGTGACGTCCAGCTTGAACTCCGTCGGAATGTCGGTCGGCAGGCATTCGATTTCCACTTCGCGAGTGACCACCTCGAACACACCGCCTTGCACCTTCACGCCGGTGGGTTCGCCGAACGTGTGCACCGGCACCTTCACCTTCATGCGTACATCCATCGCCACCCGCATCAAGTCCACGTGCAGGAGCTTCCCCGTCAACGGATCGACGAGCCAATCTTTCAGGATGGCCGGCTCCGCTTTGCCGCCCAGATCCACCTGAAACAGCGTGTTGTGTCCGCTTTCGGAGCGCAATATCGCGCCAACCTGCTTGGCGTTCACCGACAGTGTGATCGGACCACCTTTGCCGCCGTACAAAACGGCCGGAACCTTGCCGGTCTGACGAAGCCGCCGCGCTTCGTTCTTGCCCCGTTCCGCGCGCGGCGCGCCTGCCACCACAATCTTCTCTGCCATGACTTTCTTCCCTTCCTTCTAAACTCTTTGACTCTTCAACTCGCCTCAAATAAACAGTTCACTGATCGAAGTCTCTTCGTGAATCGAGCGAATCCCTCGCGCCAGCAGGTCCGCCACACTCAGCACACGAATCTTTCCCATCTTCTTCGCCACCTCACTGAGGGGCACGGAATCCGTGGCTACTACCTCACAGATCTTGGACTTCGCGAGCCGTTCTATTGCCGGACCGGAGAGCACAGCGTGCGTGCAAGCCGCAAACACCTGCGTGGCTCCTTCCCGCAGAAGCGCTTCCGCGGTCTTCACCAGTGTTCCCGCCGTATCGATAATGTCATCCACCACCAGCGTGCTGCGTCCACGCACGTCGCCAATCAGGTTCATCACTTCGCTCACGTCCACGTCAACGCGCCGCTTATCGACGATCGCTAACGGCGCATCCAGCTTCTTGGCGAAAAACCGCGCCCGCTCCACGCCGCCCGCATCCGGCGAAACCACGGTGAGATTCGGCAGGTTCAAATGACGGAAGTATTCGACCAGCACGGGCGACCCATAGAGGTGATCCACCGGCACATCGAAGTACCCCTGAATCTGCGGCGCGTGTAAGTCCAGCGTCAGTGCCCGGCTCGCACCGGCTGTTTCCAACAGGTCCGCCACAAGCTTCGCTGAGATCGGGACGCGCGGTTTGTCTTTGCGGTCTTGCCGCGCATAGCAGTAATACGGCAGCACGGCGGTGATGCGCCACGCGGACGCGCGCTTGAACGCATCAATCATCAGCAACAGTTCCAGCAGATGATTGTCCACGGGGTGATGGCAAGGTTGCACCACGAATACATCCGCGCCGCGTACATTTTCCAGGATCTGGAAATAGATTTCGCCGTCGCTGAAACGCCCCAACAGCGCCTTGCCCAGCGGCACATCCAGGTGCCGGCAGATGCTATGCGCCAGCACCGGATTCGCGGTCCCTGAGAAAATCTTGAATCGGTCGTCATTCACGACGCGAGTTCTCCGTGCCACCGCTCGGCGGTCGCACTTTCTTTCTTTTCAAGTGGCCCGGAATATTCTCTCGTTCGAAATGGGCACTAAGAGACGCTGGAGGTTGATTCCGCAACGCGCGCGCAGCTTATCCTGCAATGCGCATCTTACGAGCGTACCTCTCGCGCGAGAGTGTCTCGCAGACGAAGGCCTGGTCGTGCGGAAACCCAACAGCGGCTCGGCGCGCCATCGCTGGGCTCGGGAATACTCCAAACACCGCCGAACCGCTACCCGCCAGCGAGGCTTCTGAAGCTCCTCTTTGGAGCAACGCCCGCTTGATTTGATCAAGCTGGGGGTGCCGCCGGAAAACCGCCTCTTCAAAATCGTTCGAAAGGCCGCTTCCCTGCGCACTCCAAGATAGAGCACAGAACTGTAAGAGTTTAGGGTCTGTTGCGGGTTTTGTCAAACCGAGAGGTTTGGCTTTCACCCAGCGGAAAGCATCCGGCGTGGCCACGCGAATTTCTTTTGGGACGACCACAAGAACATGCAGCTTGGGGATATCCTTCAAGGGGTAGATTTCATCGCCCCTATTCACGCCCAGCGCTCGCCCGCCAAGAAGGAAAAACGGCACGTCCGCTCCGAGCGACGCGGCAATTTTCTTCATGCGTGCCGCGCTCAGCTTCTTTCGCGTCAATCGCAAATAGCCCAGCATCGCCGCGACAGCATCGCTCGAGCCACCACCGAGGCCTCCCCCCGCAGGGATTCTCTTCTTCAGCTCGATTTCAACCCCACTGCCGATTCTCAGCTCGTGGCGCACCGCGTCCACGGCACGATACACCAGATTTTTGCGCACGGGCTCGGTGGCGAGCGAGGCGTTTCCTTGAACGGTAAGCGTGATTCCCGGCCGCCGCGACGCCTTCAGACGTATTTCGTCGTGCAGCGAAATAGTTTGAAAAATTGTGCGCAGTTCGTGAAATCCATCCGCGCGCTTGCCCAGGATATCGAGGCGTAGATTGATTTTTGCGAATGCGGGGATACGTACTGCAGGCATGCGGCCGGTTACGGCTTGGCGTCGGTGGCCGAAGATTTTTGCGCCACGCGATGCTTCGACTGGGAGACTTTCTTCTCGAGCTCCGCGACTTTGTCGGTTTCGAGGTCTGCCGGCAGCGACCGGCGCCACTCCACCAGCGCCTTCTCCCACTCCGCGGCGGCGAGATCGGCCCGCCCGCGCCTGGCGTACACATCGCCCAAATGCGAGTGAATGGTGGGATCGTGGCTTTCGCGCGCCACGGCCTTGCGCAGCAGGAGTTCCGCGTCCGCCTGCTTATTCTGCTTGAAATAAACCCATCCGAGGCTGTCCAAGTACCCGCCGTTATACGGATCTTCCTTCAGCGCGCGCTGCACCAGCGCTTCCGCTTCGTCGAGCCGGATCCCCAGGTCGCCCAGCATGTAACCGTAATAATTCAAGACCGGTGCGTTCTTCGGATTTACGTCGAGCACCTTCTTAAACTGTTCCTCGGCCTTATCATAAAATTTCTGCCGCTCGTAAATGGCGCCCAGCAGAAACCACACCATTTCATTATCACGGGGCGAGCCTGGCAACACCTCGGCAGCACGCGTCGCGCCTTCGGCCTCTTTGTACCGCCGCCCGCGTTCGTAAACCTGAGCGATGTTCAGGTACGTCTCGCGGTCACTGACATCGCCGTGTAGCTGCGCCCGCAGAATTTTAACGGCATCGTCCGTCTGGCCGTTCTCCCCCAGCAGCAGCGCATGGCTCGTGCGAATCCCCGCATCCGCTGGATACTTGGTCACCGCTTCCTTGCCCGTTTGCAAGGCTCGGGGCAGATCCTTCGCCGCACGGTACGTGTCCATGATCATCATGCGCGCACGCCGGTCTTCTTCTTCTCCGAGGTGCCCCAGCTCTTCAAAGGTGAAAATCGCCGCCTGATAATTCTGGATCTCACGATAGAGTTGCCCGAGTTGCTGATACAAAATGGAGAGTGACTTTCGCCGCGACGGCACGGTCGAAGGCTGACCTTTGATTCCCGTCACCGCATCCGACAACACACGAATGGCATCCTCGAAGCGCCCCTGCGATTCGTACAGCATCCCCTCGTTGTACATGACCTCGAGGCTGCCCGGCGCATACTGCCGCGCCTTCACCAGATTCTCTTCCGCCTTGTCCAGTTGGTGCAGTTCCCGGTAGATCTGCGCGATCCGCAAATACACATCCGAGTCGTCCGGCATCAAGTCCGCAAGCTTCTGGTACACCCCCAACGCCTCGGCATATTTCTCTTCGGCCAGCAGAGTCTGCCCCAGCCCGCGCTGGTGGCTCAGCTCGGAAGGATCCAATTCCGCAGCCTTGCGGTAGGCCTCCTCCGCCTTCCCAAGTTCGTGCGCTTGCGTGTAAGCATCCCCGAGCAGGTCCAGCAACACCGGCGAAGGCGAGTGCGCCGTAATTCCCTCCAGCAGCGAAACCGCTTCCGTGGATTTGCCCTCATCCATCAGCAGTTGCGTCAGTTGTTCCACGGCCTGTTCGTTTTCCGGATTCGTTTTCAGGACACCCTTCAAGACCTGCTCGGCCTTGTCGTGTTCGTTCTTCAACCGGTAGAGCCGCGCCAGCCACAGCGCCGATTCCGTATCCGAAGGATCCAGCCTGTTAATCTCGCGAAATTGTTCAATCGCCCGGCTCGCCGTTTCCGACTGCCCGCTCGCCGCATTCACATCCCCCAGACTCCGCAGATAAATCCGCCCCAGCAGCCGCCGCGACTGCACATCGCCTGGGTTGCGCTTGAGAATCTCTTTTGCTTCGCTCTCCGCTTCCTTGGTCCGTTGCGCCTTCCAGTACATTTCCGCGAGCCGCTCGCCGATGACCGGCGATTTCGGATCCAGCGCATACGCTTTCTTATAAGCCTCGATGGCCTTCGTGGCATATTCCGCATTGCTGGTCGCTTCGTACTGTTGCTCGTAGATGTGGCCCATCGTGTAGTTGTAATAGGCCTCCGCTCGCGCGGATTCTTTCTCGGGAGCAGCCGGCTTGGGCGCCGCGGAGGAATTCTGCGCGGCCGCGGCAACATCGCTCTGTTTTTCCGTGGAAGGATTCGGAGCCGTCTGCCCTACGGCAGCCGCGCTAGTAAAGCCCATGGATACTGCGAGAAGGGTGATCCGTTGAAGTTTCATCATAGCCCCAGAAACGTAAATTATCCCATGCGGCCGAAACGCGGTCAAAAACCAAATGCATGGCGTTTCCAGAGCTTGGGAGCCCCCGGGTCTTAAGATGCGGACACCGCGGAAAACGTTTGAAAGCAAGAGTAGTGGGCTGCCAGTTTCCGATTTTGCGACCTAGCAGGCATTATACTTCTCTTAGGGATTGGTGAATGTGAATCTGACCGATGCAAGTACGGCCAGCGTGTTAAAGTTGCTGGTGGAACGGGATGGCTTCGCCGTCGTCCCTGCGTGTCTAGACGAAGCCACGGTAGAACGCCTTTGCAAACAATTTAACGATACTCGGCACCCTCAGAGAAATCTCTTGTCCGTTCCGAGTGTTCAGGGGCTTGCAATATCGAAGCCCGTCCGTGAAATCATCGAGACTGCCTTGGGGCCAAGATGCTTTGCGGTAAGGGGGATTTTTTTCAATAAGACCCGAAGGTCAAACTGGAAGGTCGTTTGGCACCAAGATTTGACAATCGCCGTCCGCGAACGCAGGGATGTTGATGGATTTGGTCCGTGGACGATGAAAGCTGGAATCATGCACGTTCAACCTCCCGCAGAGGTCATGGGTGGCATTCTCGCTATCAGGCTGCATCTAGACGACAGTGGACTTGATAACGGGCCATTAAAAGTAGTTCCTGGGTCGCACAGGCAAGGAAGACTCTCCGCCGAGCAAGTTGCTAGTTGGCCGAAGGAAAACTCTCTAACCTGCACCGTTCCCAAAGGCGGAGCACTCGTTATGCGTCCACTGCTTCTTCACGCATCATCTGCGTGTGCCACCCCGGAATGTCGTCGAGTGATTCACCTTGAGTTTGCCTCGGCAGAGCTACCTGAGGGCTTGATTTGGCACGATACAGTCTAGCGGATGCGAGGCCGATTGCCGCCGTGCGGCCAAGTTCTGGTAAAACGGGGTAATCGGAAACTGACCCCCGCTACCCAGAGCGAGCTAGGACTTGACACATTTCCGTATTTCTGCAATCATCGAAATATGAAGAGGCCCGATCCTCTCCTGGTCACGCGCTCCGCCGACCGCTTTTCCGCGCTCGGCGCCGAGCCCCGCCTCCAGATTCTGCGCCTGCTGCTGGCGGCTCATCCGACCGGCATGGTCGCCGGAGAAATCCAGGAGGAACTCGGCATCCCTGCTTCCACGCTCTCCCACCATCTGGAAAAGCTGAAGCAGGTCGGCCTCATCAACGTCCGGCGCGAGAGCACCTATCTTTGGTACTCCGCGGACACAGACGCGCTGCGGGAAGTTTTGAATTTTCTCTATGAAGAATGTTGCACGCGGTCTCGCGCCGTCTCCGCTGAATCCGTCATTCAGATTTCAGGAAGGACTTCATGATCGTCCTTCATCATCACAAACCCATGGCGATTGGGGCGCAGCATGCTGCGCCCCTACAAAGAAATGTCTAGCCGTAAGGCGATTTCAATCCGAGGAGCCAAAACATGAGCGAACCTAACATCCAGGAAGCGGTAAAACAAAGATACGGCGAAGCCGCCAAGCGCGCCGCCAGCGGCGGCACCTCTTGCTGCGGCGGTGGAGCGCAACTCAGCGGTTGCGATCCCATCACAAAAGATCTCTACACGGACACAGAAAAGGGGGCCTTACCCGCAAAAGCCGTCTCCGCTTCGCTCGGCTGCGGCAATCCCACCGCCCTCGCCAAGCTTCAGCCCGGTGAAGTCGTCCTCGATCTCGGCTCTGGCGGCGGCATTGACGTCATCCTCTCGGCCAAACGCGTCGGCCCCACCGGCAAAGCCTACGGCCTCGATATGACCGATGAGATGCTTGCGCTCGCCCGTGAAAATCAGAAAAAGGCCGGCATCGAAAATGTCGAATTCCTCAAAGGCGCGATCGAGAACATTCCCCTGCCCGATAACACCGTCGACGTGATCATCTCCAATTGCGTCATCAATCTTTCCGGCGACAAAGACCGCGTCCTCGCCGAAGCTTTTCGCGTTCTCAAGCCCGGCGGCCGCTTCGCTGTCTCCGACGTGGTCGTTCGTGGCCCGGTTCCTGCCGATATCCGCAAGAGCGTCGAGCTCTGGGCCGGCTGCATCGCTGGCGCGCTCGAAGAACATGAGTACCGCGAAAAATTGGCCCGCGCCGGCTTCCAATCCATCGATGTCGAACCCACTCGCGTTTACAAAGTGGAAGAAGCCCGCGAATTTCTCGAAGCCGCCGGTCTCGATCCCGAAACCGTCGGCCCCCAAATTGACGGCAAATTCATCAGCGCGTTCGTCCGCGCCACGAAGCCTGTTTCAAAGCCTGCAGCCATGGTGAGCTCAGCGGAACCATGCTGCGGGCCCGCCTGCTGTTCATGATCGTATAGGGGCGCAGCATGCTGCGTCCAGCTCTCTGCGCCTATAATGAGCACTCGACCAAAGCTATGTCATCCTGAGCGAAGCGAAGGATCTCAACTTCACGGCTTCAGCACCTCACCATGACCCACCGCGTCCTCATCCTCTGCACCGGCAATTGCGTGCGCAGCCAAATGGCTGAAGGCCTCCTCCGCCATCTGGGCGGCGCCGCCTACGAAGTCCACAGTGCCGGAACCAGGCCCAACGGCTACGTCAGCGCGCTGGCCATCGAAGCCATGCGTGAACTCGGCCTCGACATCTCCGCCCATCGTTCCAAGTCCGTCTCCGAATTCGAGGGCCAGCACTTTGACACCGTCATCACTGTTTGCGATTCCGCCGCCGATGACTGCCCCGTCTTTACCGGCGCTCCTCAACTCATCCATTGGAGCATCTGGGATCCCGGCGCGGCCACCGGCTCTCATGAAGAAAAACTCGCCGCTTTCCGCCGCGTCCGGGACGACCTCGCCTCGCGCATTCGCTCCTTCCTTGCCCCCCGCTGAAATCTCTAGGCGAATCCCGGCTTCTGTTGGCACAGTTGCCTACCCCTCTGCGCCCATTGACTCCGGCTTCGCGCCGGACTTAGTATCCGCACAGGTACCCTCCAACCCGACGGTTCTCTCTCTTGAGCACAGGAGTAACCACGATGCAGCACCGCCTCTTCCTCTCTTTGGTATTTCCGATGTCCCTGCTTCTGGTGGCGTGTTCTAGCGGGCCGTCCATGAGCCCGGGCGAGCAGTATCTCTCCGACGCCAGAACCGGCCTCAAGTCTTCCGATTTCAACGCTGCGCTGAAAAATCTCGATGGCGCCATCAAATCGGCGGGCGATGATCCCCTCGGCCAGCAAGCGGCCTTACTCCGCGTCGCCCTGATGACCGCGCTTTCCGACGCCGGCAAACAATTGGCCGAAGCTTACGCGCTGGGCGTGAAAGAGCCTCCCGCCCAGTCACGCTCCGGCGCCTTTAACAAGATGCGTGCCGACTACTACGGCATCGCGCGCTCCCGCTTGATGGACGCTATGCAATCGGTCATGGATCGCCGTAGCAAGCTGAGTGGCAACGCCATGCCCATCGAGGTCACCTTTCCCGGTTTCACCGGAGGCACTGATCCCACTGTGACGAAGATCAAGAGCGGTCAGTGGGCCGCGGACGCCGACCGGGTCGCTGCCGAGACCCGGCTCGACCGCAACGCTCTGGCTCGCATCCTTTCCGCTCTTGCCGGCGCCGGTCAAGACGCCCACAAGGGCCAGCAGCTCTTCACCAGTGGCAAGGTGGACATCGACCCGCGCGTTTACCTCGTCGAGCTCAGCAGCAGCTTTCTCCAGATCGGCAGCATGTTCGATCCCCGCGGCACCAACCAACCGGATCAACTTCGCATCGTCAATCAGGTTGTTCGCGGCAATCTCGACGTTGCACTGAAGCTGCTCGCCACCAAGCCGGACAAGGACCTGGAAGCCCGCGTCAAAAAAATGCAGGCGGACTGCGACAAAGCCCTCAAAAAGCTGGGTGGGTAACAGCCGCGGTTCTATCCTTACCTCGTTGTCTAGTTATCTAGTTATATTTATACTTTGCCACTTCGGCTCAGTGCAGGAAGTGCCGCATGCCGGTAAACACCATGGCCAGCCCAAGCCGGTCCGCCGCCGCAATCACTTCCGCGTCTCGCATCGATCCCCCCGGCTGGATCACGGCCGTCGCGCCTGCTTTGGCCGCTTCCTCCACGCCGTCAGGGAACGGGAAAAACGCATCCGAAGCGACCACACTCCCGGCAAGCGAACACTGTGCCTTTATCACAGCGATCTTCACCGAATCCACGCGGCTCATCTGTCCCGCCCCGATTCCCAGCGTTGCGCCGCCTTTCGCGAACACGATGGCGTTGGATTTCACGTGCTTGGACACCTTCCACGCGAACCGCATTGTCTGCATCTCCTCCGCCGTGGGCGCGCGCTTGGTCACCGCGCGCAACTCTTGGTCGTTCAGTTCGCCCAGGTCCGGCTGCTGCACCAGCATCCCCCCGAGAATCCATTTGAGCTGCAGCCCGCGTTCCGGCTCCAGTCCACCCGCAGGCAATTCCAGCAGTCGGAGATTTTTCTTCGCCGCAAAAATCTCTTTCGCGCGGTCCGCAAACAGCGGGGCTGCGATGCACTCTACAAACAGCTTCGCGACCTCTTCCGCCGTTGCCGCGTCCACCGGGCGGTTGAACGCCAGCACTCCGCCAAATGCCGAAACCGGATCGCACGCCAGCGCCTTCAAGTACGCGCCGCGCAGCGTCTCCTGCTCCGCCGTCCCGCATGGATTGTTGTGCTTAATGATGACCGCCGCCGGGTTCTGGAACTCCGCCGCCAAACTTCGTGCCGCTTCCAGATCCACAAAATTGTTGTACGAAAGTTCCTTGCCCTGGAGCCGTTTCGCCGCCGCCAGCCCTTCCGGCGCGCGTCCCGCCGGCACGTACAACGCTGCGGCTTGGTGCGGGTTTTCTCCATATCGCAATTCCTGCTGCTGGCGCAATGCAAGGTGCACGCGCTCGGGCAGCACCGGCCTTGCTTCCAGCGCCACATGGCCCGCGGCCGCCACCAGCCGCTCCAATTCCATCGTAATCATTCCGTCGTACCGCGAAGTGCTGGCAAAAACTTTTCGCGCCAGTTCCACCCGCGTCTCGAGTGTCGTTTCTCCCGTGCTCTCGAGTTCCTTCAGCACGCGCGCGAAATCCGCGGCATCCGTCACCACCGTCACGCTCTCGAAATTCTTGGCGGCCGACCGCAGCATCGTTGGCCCGCCAATATCGATGTTCTCGATCAGTTCTTCGGCGGTCAGTCCGGCTTTCGCCGCCGTCGTTTCAAACGGATACAGATTCACCACCACCAGATCGATCGGCGCGATTCCATGTTCCGCCGCTTGTTTCTGGTCGTCCGGGCTTTTCCGTCGAAAAAGCAGCCCGCCGTGCACCTTCGGGTGCAGCGTTTTCACGCGCCCCCCAAGCATTTCCGGCCAGCCCGTGAAGTCGGAGACATCGCGCACCGCAATCCCGTTTTCGCGCAGCAGCTTGGCCGTTCCGCCAGTCGACAAGATCTCGATCTTCAGCGCCGCCAGCCGCTTGGCAAATTCTACGATTCCGGTTTTATCAAAAACACTGATGAGCGCGCGCTCCACTGCCATGGGTTCCTCCGCGATGAGAAAAGCACCACAGTGTAAGCGCGTGCGGGCGATTCGGAAAGTGCGGCCATGTGGAAATCGCGCTGGAGAAAGGTTTAGCAAATCACCGGCGGGAGTTTGACCGAGAGATCAGGAAAATGGGCACGGGGAAATGGAACTCTCAACGGTGAACTGCGGGCTGTCACTTTTCAGGATTTTACCAGGGCTTTTAATTTGACCTGGCCAGCGACCGTTTCCACGACATATTCCACATCTTTGCAATTCTTCTGCTTCTGCAATTCTTTTGTCTTCTTCCGGACGAATTCATTGAAACTCGAACGCGACAGTTTGCCGGTATGTTCGCCGGCTTGCTGCTTAGCCTGCAAAAACGCCTCGTACAACTGCTCCACTTTTTCCGTTTCGCGTTCGGGCTCAGAACAGGTCATGCGAAATGCTTTTGCTCCCCCCGTTGCGGCTGCCACTGCTTCTTCCTTGGCCTGCTCTGCGGCGCGTTCGGCTTCGATTTGCTTGGCTGCCGCTCCGAAATGCCGCTGGATGGTGCCCTCTTCCTTCTGCTTCAACTTCTTCCGAAAGATATCCTTATATTTCGCGTAGGTCTGCGAGAGGTTGTTAAAGCGGAAGCGCTGCGCAAACTTCAGTTCTCCTCCACGTTCCGCGTAGCGCCTGATTAGCAGGTCGATGCGCCATTCAATTTCCGTGGGCGGGCGCTTGCGGCCGCCGCCAAAGTACTGATCGTATTCCACCTTGAGCTGACGGATATCCTTTTCAAGCGTAGCCAGCTCTTCGTCAATGGTCGCCATGCGTGGAGGAATCCCCCCGAACCTCCATGCTAGGTGGAGCAAAGAAAACCGTCAACCGGTTGCGTGAGAGGCGGTTCGAATCGAACACCGCTGCAGGCAGAAATTGTGTTAGTTCGAATTAAGCACCGCGACGGCCAAAGCTGTGGGTTCGGAGAAGACGGGGGGCATTGCCGGGCGGCCGGGTCTGTGCTGAAATGTTCGCATGGGCGCCACCGGCAAACGCGCGATTTCAGCGGAACAGTCTGAACTTCTGCGGCAGATTCCCTCGGTGGACGAGTTGCTGGCGCAGCCGCGGCTGGCGGAGCTTTCGAAACGTGTGGACCGCAATCTGGTCGTCGAGATTGCGCGTACGGTGCTGGCCGATCTCCGCGCGCGCATTACCGGACAGACGACGTCCGTTGTTTTGGCCGATATTTCTACGCTCGCATCGGACCCGGCCGCTCTCGAAGAGCGCATCACTTCGCTGGTGGAGCGCCTTCTGGCGCACTCGCTTCAGCCGGTCATCAACGCTACCGGAGTCATCCTGCACACCAATCTGGGTCGCGCGCCGCTGCCGGAATCCGTTGTCGAGGAATTTCGCCGCACGGCCACGCAGTTCGGCAATCTGGAATACGATCTGGAAGCGGGCGCGCGCGGCAAGCGGGACGTGCATACCGCCGAACTTCTGACGCGTTTGACCGGCGCGGAAGCCGCGATTGTGGTCAACAATTGCGCGGCGGCAGTGCTGCTTACGCTGGCGGCGTTTGCGAGGGGCGGAGAAGTCATCGTTTCGCGGGGAGAACTGATCGAAATTGGTGACGGTTTTCGAATCCCAGAAATCATGGAGCAGAGCGGCGCGATTTTGTGCGAGGTGGGAACTACGAACCGTACACGGCTCGCGGATTACGAAAACGCGATCAACGAAAAAACGAGATCGCTGCTGCGCGTGCATCCTTCGAATTTCAAGGTTACAGGTTTCACCGACAAGCCCTCGCTCGAAGAGCTTGTGACGCTGAGCCAGCGCAGCGGGATTCCGCTGGTCGAGGATTTGGGGTCGGGCTGCCTGATCGATTTGACAGAACATGGCATTAGCGAGCCGACGGTGCGCCAGAGCATTGAAGCCGGGGTGGGGATTGTCACGTGCAGCGGAGACAAGCTCCTCGGCGGGCCGCAGGCTGGCATCATCGCCGGAAAAAAGGAGTTGATCGCGCGCGTGCGGCGGCACCCGCTTTTTCGAGCTTTGCGCGTGGATAAACTCACGATCGCGGCGCTGGAAGTCACACTGGGTGCCTATCTGCGTACCGCGTGGGATGAAATACCCGCGATGCGCATGATTCGGATGACGCCGCAAGAATTGAAGCGCCGCGCCGAGAATTTCATTCGTGAACTTCGGCCTGAGTTTCCCCTGGATGAAGTTGAAATCGAAGTTGTGGATGGAACATCTCTGGTAGGAGGAGGCTCGACGCCGACGCAAACCCTGCCCGCGAAAGTAATTCGAATCGCCAGCGCTCGTTACTCCGCGACAAAACTCGAGCAGCGGCTGCGGCGCGCACCGGCGGGAATTTCTGTCATCGCCCGCGTAGAAGAGGACCGTCTGGTCCTCGATTTGCGCACGGTCTTCCCCGAGCAGGAGCCGCTGCTCGTCAAAACCCTCGCCGCTGTCCTCCACTGATCCTGTAGGCAAGAACGAATGCTCGCCTTCGTGGTAAGGAACCGCGGACTTATCGCAGTGAAAAAGGCGCTGCCGAAATTGAGGAAGGGCTGGGCGCTCGTGCGGGTGCGGCTGGCGGGGATTTGCAACACAGACGTGGAAATTCTTCGCGGGTACCACGATTTTCGGGGGACGCCCGGGCATGAGTTTGTTGGTGAAGTCGCCGAGGTGCGCGGCCTTTCGGAAAGCGAACGAAAAGAGTGGCTGGGACGGCGGGTTTGCGGGGAGATCAACGTTTCTTGTTCCGGGTATGGCTACCTACCGATTTGTGAGTTTTGCAAGCGTGGACTGAAAACGCATTGCGCACGGCGGACGGTGCTCGGGATCGTCGCGCACGACGGCGCCTTCGCCGAGTATTTGGCTCTGCCCCTCGAAAATCTGCGCGTAGTGCCGGATTCGGTGAGCGATGAAAAAGCAGTGTTCGTTGAGCCGCTGGCAGCGGCGTGCGAAGTCCTTCAGCAGGTTGACGTGAAGAAGTTTCAGACTGCCGCTGTTTTAGGAGACGGCAAGCTGGCGCAGTTGATTGGGCGCGTGCTGCGGACGGCGGTGCCGCGCGTAGTGATGTACGGAAAGCACGAGAAGAAATTGGCGCTGACGAGGCGCGCGGGGATTCAAACGAAGAGAGTCCGTGGCGACGCGAGCGACTTGAAAAAGATCAAAGAGAGTTATCCGCTGGTCGTCGAAGCGACGGGCTCGCCAACCGGGTTGGCCGTGGCGCAGCAGATGACAGAGCCGCGCGGGACGCTAGTGCTGAAATCGACGTTTCACGGCGCGGCGCTCGGAGAGATGTGGCCGATCGTGGTGAAGGAGATTACCGTGGTGGGCTCGCGCTGCGGGCCGTTTGAGAAAGCCATTGCGCTGCTGCGTTCCAGCATGGTTGATCCTACACCACTCATCACACGCACATTTCCGCTGGGCGATGCTCAAAAAGCGATAACCTTTGGGCAGCAACCAGACGTCGTGAAGGTCTTGATAGGGGCGTGAGACAAGTTCTAGTTGAAGAGTGAAGAAGAAGAAGATAACGCTGAGACACAGAGAACGCCGAGGCTCGCAGAGAGGACTCAAAGGCGGTTGATGCAGGAGGCGACACAGGCGGCACCGAAGCCATTGTCAATGTTGACGACGGTGACGTTGGAGGCGCAGGAATTGAGCATGCCAAGAAGCGCGGCAATACCGCCGAAGCTGGCGCCGTAGCCGACGCTGGTGGGCACAGCAATCACCGGCACGGGCACCAGACCACCAACGACACTGGGAAGCGCGCCTTCCATGCCAGCCACGCAAATAATCACGCGGGCTTGCGTGAGTTTTTCGCGATGTTCGAGCAGGCGATGAATGCCGGCGACACCCACGTCGTATAAAGAATCGACGCGGTTCCCCATCATGCGGGCGGTGAGCAGGGCTTCCTCGGCAACGGGAATGTCGCTGGTGCCGGCGGAGACAACGAGGATCAAGCCTTTGCCGATAATCTCGCGGCTGCGCTCGATGGTGATGACACGGGAGAGTGGGTGAAATTTCGCGGCGCGCGTGATTTTTCCAATGGCTTTTTTCACGGCGGCAAAGACCTTGGTGTCAGCGCGCGTGATGAGAATGTTCTGGCGCGAGTTTCTGTTTCGGAGCATGGCGCGGACGATTTCCGCGACCTGTTGCGGGGTTTTGCCCTTGGCGAACACGACCTCGGCGAAGCCCTGGCGCAGGGCACGGTGATGGTCCACTTTGGCAAAGCCGAGATCCTCGAACGGCAGATGCTTCAGGCGCTCAACGGCCGTGCCAGGAGAGAGTTTCCCGGCCTCCACGGATTCCAGAATTCTCAGCAATTCCGTTTGATTCATACAATTCAACCGATGCGAATTCTATCATTGGCAAGCGTGTTTCCCGCCGCTTGACTTGGCGCAGAGCGGCTGCGAGACTCAATTTATCCGCGTAGAAAAGATGCCGCAAGAAAAACAATCCAGCATCCGCACGGTGCTTGAAATGATCAAGTTCGAGCACTCCGTGTTTGCGCTGCCGTTTGCGCTGACGGGGGCACTGCTGGCGGCGCGGGCAACACGTCATGGCTGGCCTACGCTACGCCAGATTTTGTGGATCGTGGTGGCGATGGTTGCGGCGCGCTCCGCTGCGATGACCATGAATCGCATCGCGGATCTGCGCTATGACCGTGAAAATCCCCGTACCAGACAGAGGGCGCTCGTGACCGGCGCACTCTCGCTCCAGTTTGCACGGTTTTTCACGGTGCTTGCCGTGGCGGCATTCTCTGTGGCCGCGTGGCAACTGAATCCTCTGGCGTTGAAACTGGCACCGCTGGCCATCGCCATCCTGTTTTTCTATTCCTTCACCAAACGATTCACCACTTGGTCACATCTTTTTCTGGGATTTGCGCTGGGCGTTTCGCCCGCGGCAGCGTGGATCGGTGTTACCGACGGGCTGGACTGGCGCATGCTAATCCTCTGCGGTGCGGTAACGCTGTGGGTGGGTGGGTTTGACGTATTGTATGCCTGCCAAGACGTCGCCTACGACAAGCAGGCGGGGCTGTTTTCGGTACCCAAGCGATTCGGGATCGCCAACGCGCTGCGCATCGCGCGAGGAATGCACTTTGGGGTGATTGCGTTACTTTCCTGGCTGGCGTTCGGCTTCGGATTGCCGTGGCCCGCGTGGGCGGGGATTGTGGTGGTCGCTTCCCTGCTCGCGTACGAACACTCTCTTGTCCGCGCGGACGATTTGAGCAAGCTGGACGCTGCGTTTTTCACGGTGAACGGCTATATTAGTATGTTGTTCCTGCTGTTCTGGGGCGCCGCGACGGCGTTTTGGCGCGTTTGAAATTTTCGACGGATTCGAAATGAGCGAACTGACCATCACGGATCAGCGGCTGAAGCCGATTGCCGAGAAAGTGCTCGCGGGCGAGCGGCTGAGCTTCGACGACGGCATCACACTGTACCGTTCGCCGGACCTGCTGGCGGTGGGCTGGCTGGCGAATCTCGTGCGCGAAAAGAAGCACGGCAACGTCACCTATTACAACGTCAACCGGCACATCAATCCGACAAACATGTGCGTGGCGCACTGCAAGCTCTGCGCGTTTGGCCGCGATCCGGACGCGCCGGGAGCGTACAACTTTGCGCTGGAGGAGATTTACGCCCGCGCGGAACAGGGTGCCCGCGAGGGCGCGCTGGAATTCCACATCGTGGGCGGGCTGCACCCCGATCTGCCGTTCGAGTATTTCCTGGAGATGATGCGCGGGCTGAAAAAGCGCTGCCCGGGCGCGCATCTGAAAGCGTTCACGATGGTCGAAGTGGGCTACTTCGCACGCATCGCGAAGCTTTCCATTCGGGAGACGCTGCAGAAATTGAAAGACGCCGGTGTGGATTCGTTGCCCGGCGGCGGCGCGGAAATTTTTCATCCGCGGGTGCGCAAAATCATTTGCGACCACAAGGTCAGCGGGCAGATGTGGCTGAACATCGCGCGGCAGGCGCACGAAATTGGGCTGCGTTCGAATGCGACCATGCTGTACGGGCACGTGGAAACCGAAGAAGAGCGCGTGGATCATCTGGTGAAGCTGCGCGAGCTGCAGGACGAAACACACGGCTTCGTGGCGTTTATCCCGCTGGCATTTCATCCGGAGAACACGGCGCTGGCGCACATTCCAAAGCCAACGGGCTATGCGGACTTGAGGAACATCGCGGTTTCGCGGCTGCTGCTCGACAATTTCGAGCACATCAAGGCGTATTGGATCATGCTGACGCCGAGCGTGGCGCAAATCGCGCTGCGGTTTGGAGCGAACGACCTGGATGGCACGGTGGTCGAAGAGAAGATTTATCACGACGCGGGCGCGAAGACTTCCGAATTTACGCCGCGCGCTGAGTTAGAACGTTTAATTCGCGCGGCGGGACGCGTTCCGGTCGAGCGCGACACGCTCTATCATCCCGTAGACCGCTCGAAACTGCCGCCGCTTCCACCGCCGACGCGACCGGACCTGGTGAGTCTCACGTTGAACGTTTAATCGCTCAGAATTCCGAATCATCGAACGGTCGCAGCGGAGGGGACGAATTTAGAACGCGATCGCTTTCCGGCGGCGTCGCTCAGTGAATATATCCTTCTGGGCCAGCCGGGAATCGAATTTTACTGATTCAAAAGGATGGGTTGACGCAAAAGGAGAAAAATGATGCAGCGCAAAGGTTCGGCAGTGTGGCAGGGCGGGTTGAAAGACGGCAAGGGCACGATTTCGACCGACAGTGGTGTGCTCAAGCAGACGCAGTATTCCTTCAGCACGCGATTCGAAAATGGCGTCGGGACAAATCCCGAGGAGCTGCTCGCCGCGGCTCACGCGGGCTGCTTCACCATGGCGCTTTCTGCGCAACTGGGCAATGCCGGTATGACCGCGAGCAAGCTCGAGACTACCGCCACGATTTCACTGGAGAAACTCCCGGATGGCTTTGCCATCACGAAGAGCCATCTCGATTTGGTCGCGCACGTTCCGGGAGCGGACAAAGCGAAATTCGACGAAGCGGTGAAAAACGCGGAGACAGGCTGCCCCGTTTCGAAGCTCTTCAAGGCGGAAATCAGCGTCAGCGCGCGCCTGGTTTCGTAAAAACTTCAAAGCATTTTCATCGGGCGTTCTCACGAACCGAGACAAACGAGTACAATGCCGCACATGATTCCAGCTCCGGGGGCGTTCGCCGCAGGTGTCGCAATCTTCGTGATCGTGTTGTGGGATGCCTTTGAGTCTATTATCCTGCCGCGCCGCGTCACGCGAAAGTTCCGCCTGGCGCGCGTCTTCTACAAATTCACCTGGAACACCTGGAAATTTGCGACACGGCTGATCGCGGTTCGCAAGACGCGCGAAACGATGCTCAGCTTTTACGGGCCGCTCTCGCTGCTCGTTCTGGTGGGTGTCTGGGCGGTCGGCCTGGTCCTCGGATTTGGCCTGATGCAGTACGGGGCGGGGTCGGGGGTGAATACCGCGGGGGGGCAACCGGGTTTTGCCACCGACCTCTATCTCAGTGGGACTACATTTTTCACCCTGGGCCTCGGCGATGTTGTGCCGCGGACTGGCTTGGCGCATGTGTTGGTGGTTACGGAAGCTGGATTTGGGTTTGGTTTTCTCGCCGCCGTCATCGGCTACTTGCCGTTTATCTACGGTTCGTTTTCAAAGAGAGAGGTGAACATTTCGCTGTTGGATGCGCGCGCGGGCACGCCTCCGACGGCGGGAGAACTTCTGCGCCGCCATGCCTATCCGGGCGGCGGCGACGCGCTGCGCCTGCTTTTCAAGGATTGGGAATTCTGGGCCGCGGAACTCATGGAGAGCCATCTTTCTTATCCCGTGCTGGCGTTCTTCCGCTCGCAACATGACAACCAGTCCTGGATCGCCGCGCTGACTGCTATTTTGGACAGCTGTGCGCTGGTCAAAGTGGGGATAGAAGATTCCTGCCGCCGCCAGGCGGAGTTGACCTTCGCCATCGCCCGCCATGCCGCGGTTGACCTTTCACAAGTTTTCAAAACGCTGCCGCGCGCGCTTCCCCATAATCGCCTCACTGCCGAGGATCTGCGCCGCATTCGCGACACCCTCGCCCAGCACGGCTTGAAGCTGCATCTCAATGAGGAAGCCGATGGCCGACTCGCGGAATTGCGTAACATGTACGAGCCATACCTCTTCGCTCTCGCGGAGTACCTGAATCTGTCTCTTCCACCATGGATTCCTGGCAAGCGGCGAACAGACAATTGGCAAACAACGGCGTGGGGCCGCTCCGCGGGACTTGTGGAGAAGGAAGCGGCGGCGATTGGCGTCGAGGATCATTTCTGATTTTTTTTTTGATGTGCTTTCTGCGCTTACCGCAACACTGACGAAATTATCGGAGACAAAAAATGAAAGCCATCCTCGTTCGTCAATTTGGCGGTCCGGAAGTGCTGAAACTCGAAGAAGTCCCCACACCGAAGCCTGCTGCCGGGCAGGTGCTGGTGGGCGTTCATGCGGCTGGCGTGAATCCCTACGACACTTACATGCGCGCCGGCACGTATGCGCAAAAGCCTGCGCTTCCTTACACTCCCGGGTCGGATGCCGCCGGGGTGATTGAAGCGATCGGCGAAGGCGTCAAGAAAGTGAAACCGGGCGACCGCGTCTACACCGCGAAAACCGTCACGGGCGCTTACGCGGAGTATGCATTGGCGCTGGAAGAGCAGGTGCATTCGCTTCCGGCGAAAGTCAACTTCAGCCAGGGCGCGGGCGTTTGGGTTCCGTACGGGACTGCATATCATGCGCTGTTTCATTCCGCGAAAGCGCACGCTTCGGAGGCTGTCTTAGTGCATGGGGCAAGCGGCGGCGTGGGCACGGCGGCCGTTCAGATGGCCCGCGCCATAGGGCTCACGGTTCTTGGCACCGCGGGAACTCAAAAGGGCCTCGAGCTCGTGAAGCGCGAAGGCGCTCACCAGGTTTTCGATCATAGTAAGGCGGGCTACCAGGAAGAAATTATGAAGGCGACTGGCGGGCGCGGCGTGGACCTCATTCTGGAAATGCTTGCCAATGTGAATCTCGCGCACGACCTGAAACTTCTGGCGATTCACGGCCGTGTCATCGTGATTGGCAACCGCGGAGAAGTCACTATCAATGCTCGCGAGCTCATGGCCCGCCGCGGTTCGATTCGTGCTTTCACGCTCTGGGGGATTACGCTTGCGGAGGAAGCGGACATCCACGCCGGCCTGATTGCAGGCCTCGAAAATGGCACGCTGCGCCCCGTGGTTGGTAAAGAGCTGCCCTTGGCGGAAGCTGCTCGTGCGCACAAGGAAATTCTCGAGCCCGGCGCCGCTGGAAAAATCGCCCTCATCCCCTGATGCCTCGAGTCAGCAGCCGGGAGGACCGCGGGCTCTCGGCAACTTAACTCGGACCCATTGTCGTGTGGGATTATGCCTTATAATTGAGCTTTGTCTCAGAGAAGCCCTGTCGCATTACGGAATCATTTCTCATCGTGCACATTGCCCTTTCACTCTCGGTTTATCTCGCGCAGCAGAATCCGATCAGCCATTATTGGCACAAGATCACCGATGGGACTTTCTCCGGCATTTACCACGCCAACGCCTTCGACCTGGCGATGATGATTCCCTACTTCCTTGTCCTTCTCGTATTGGCGATGTACGGCCTGCATCGCTACTGGCTGGTCTACGACTATTTCATGTACTCCAAGAACGTCCCCCCGCCACCTCCCCCGGTCACCCACTGGCCTCGCGTCACGATTCAGTTGCCCATTTTCAATGAACGCTACGTGATCGAGCGCCTCGTCGAAGCCGTCTCGCGCTTCGACTACCCGCCTGAGCTGCTCGACGTTCAGGTACTCGACGATTCCACGGATGAAACCTGCGACGTCGCTCGCGCCTGCGTCGAGCGCCACGCCGCCCAGGGCATGCCCATTGTGTACATTCACCGCACTAATCGCGAAGGCTACAAAGCGGGCGCGCTCGAAAACGGCTTGAAAACCGCAAAGGGCGAATTCATCGCCATCTTCGACGCCGACTTTATCCCCGAACCGGATTTTCTCCGCCGCATTATCCCCTATTTCCTGAATCCCGACGGCGGCGACAAGATCGGCATGGTGCAGACGCGCTGGACCTATCTCAACAGCGACTACTCGCTGCTCACCAACGTCGAAACTATTCTTCTCGACGGCCATTTCGTCGTCGAACATGGCGCGCGTTCCCGCCGCGGCACGTTTTTCAATTTCAATGGCACCGCGGGCGTGTGGCGCCGAAAGGCCATTGAAGATGCTGGCGGGTGGGAGCACGACACGCTCACGGAAGACACGGATCTTTCTTATCGTGCACAGCTCAAAGGCTGGAAATTCCTCTATCTCCCGCAAATCGAATGTGCCTCCGAGCTGCCCGTGGACATGAACGGCTTCAAAGCCCAGCAAGCGCGCTGGGCCAAGGGCCTGATGCAAACGGCCAAGAAAATCCTCCCTAAAGTATTCAAGTCCGATGTGGCGTGGCACGTCAAAACAGAAGCCTTTTTCCACCTGACTGCTAACATCAGCTATCCGCTCATGGTTCTGCTCTCGACCATGCTGCTTCCCGCGATGATCGTGCGTTTTTATCAGGGCTGGTTTCAAATGCTGGTCATTGACCTGCCGCTCTTCCTTGCCTCCACCTGCTCGATCTCCAGCTTCTATCTTGTCGCGCAAAGAGAGCTTCGGCCCAAAACCTGGTGGCGCACGTTTCTCTACATGCCGTTCGTCATGGCCACAGGCATCGGCATTTCCGTGCGCAACGCGCAAGCAGTGATCGAAGCCCTCTTGGGGAAGAAGAGCGAATTCGCGCGCACGCCGAAATTCAAAATCGAAGGCAAGAAGGGCACGTTCGCGAAGAAATCTTACAAAAACAAAGCGGGCTGGATGCCTTACGCGGAAGTTTTGCTCGGCCTGTACTTCTCGCTGACCATCGTCTACGCCATCGCCAACGAAAACTACGCCACGGTTCCGTTCCTTCTGCTGTTCGTATGGGGTTATCTCTATACCGGCTTCATGTCACTCGGCCAAACCTACTTCGCCCATCTACGCTTCGGCGTCAACGCTCCCGAGATGCGCCCGGCCGCCTCCGGCGCCCCGGGGTTCTAACCTTTCCCTTTCCGTGCGCGTATTTGCACGGAATGGGAAGATTGCAATCTCTTGGGATTCCGCATCTTTGCTGCTTTTTTGTTCTTGGCATTCATTTCCACGATCAGCCACGCTCAAGCACCTGCGGTCTCCGGAGCGGGCCAGCAATGCCTGGACTGCCATTCCAGCGCGCACGCCAAGAAAGGAGTCGACTCGGAAAAACCTCGTTTTAGCAGGTAGAATCTCCCGCGAGGCCAAGTCCCTTGGAAACCATATTCTTTCAAAACGGCCCAGTGCAGCTGCACGCCGTTGCCAACGGCCCCAAGGACGGCCCCGTGGTCGTACTGCTTCACGGCTTTCCTGAATTTTGGTACGGATGGCACAAACAGATTGAGCCGCTCGCAGCCGCAGGCTTTCGCGTCATCGTGCCCGACCAGCGCGGTTATAACCTCAGCGGCAAACCGCGCGGCGTTGCTTCGTACGCATTAACCGAACTCGTTTCGGATGTCATCGCCATCGCCGACCAGCTCGGCCAGCAGAAAATCTTTGTCGCCGGTCACGATTGGGGCGCCGCCGTCGCCTGGAGTGCAACGCTCCTCCACCCGCAGCGCATCGCCAAACTCGCCGTCCTCAATGTTCCGCACCCCTCCGTCATGCGCCGATTCCTGTCAACCCGCCCTCGGCAGATGCTGCGAAGTTGGTACATGTTTTTCTTCCAGCTTCCTTGGTTGCCGGAGGCAATTTTCTCCGCCTTCCATTTTCACATCGGCACGCGCGCTCTTCTTCGCTCCAGCCGGCCCGGCACATTCTCGCCCGACGAACTCGCCCAATATCGTGCCGCGTGGTCGCAACCAGGGGCGCTCACCGGCATGATCAACTGGTATCGCGCGCTCTTCCGTCATCGCGTGAAATTCCCCGACCGCACCGTCCGCGTTCCCACGCGCATCCTCTGGGGCGAGCGCGACGCCTTTCTTCTCTCGGAAATGGCTCACGAAAGCCTGCGTTATTCCACCAACGCAGAGCTGTTCACATTCGCCGACGCCACTCACTGGCTCCAGCACGAAGAGTCAGCCAAAGTTTCCCAAATGCTTGTGGAATTCTTCCGATCCTGAGCGGCGAGTCGCCTGCTCCGTCTCCAGTCTGGGCACCTGTTTCCGCAAGAGGCTGCGGCGGGTGATCAAACATCGTTCCTCTGTGTATGAACGTCCCCTTCGGATACAATCACTCGGCCGCAAGTAACGCGCGCCTGCCCGCTCGTGGCAGGTCGCAATCCCGCATGCCCTGTGGGAGCCAACACAAATCCGTGGTTCCGAGGTGAAGGAATGAGTGGTCGCCTGAATTGGGTACGGTCGCATGGCCGATGCAGCTTAAACGTAGCGGCGCTTTCGAGAGCGGCAGCTCGCACGCTAGCCTCTCTGGGGATTTTGTTTTTGATCTGCCTCACGCAGCGCACGCAAGCTCAGCAGCGTCGCGAGCGCGAACCCAACAGTGTCTATGGCGAGCGCCGCGTCAAGCTCGCCTCTCAAGTGGACGCGCCCATCGTCCTCTGGGGCTTCACCGGCCGCGAAGAGATTTCGGAAGCTTACGTTTTCGCACAAGAAGAAAATTTCTATTATTTGACGGGCCACAACGAAGAAGGCGCTGGCCTGATCCTCTTTCCGTCACTTCAAAGCAGTCAAGGTACGATGGCAATCGCCCCATGGGACGGCCCGCGCGAAATCCTCTTTCTTCCGCCCAAAGATCCGGGCAAAGAAAAATGGAACGGTGTCCGCATGTCGCCCTCGGATCCCGATATTGAAGCTCGCACCGGGTTTGCCAGCGTGAAGCCCTTCGCCGAGATGCGCGCTACGGTCGAGAAACTCGCCACGCTCTATTCCTCGTTCTACACAATTCTTCCCTACGAAAAAGAACTTGGCGGTTACCCGCACGAAAAAGCCGTTGTCGATTGGCTTCAGCTTGCTGCGCCGCAGTTCAAGCTTAAAGATATTCGCGCGCAGATTGCCGCGCTGCGCCAGATCAAATCCCCCGGTGAACTTGCTTTTCTCAAGAGGGCCATCGATCTCTCCGTCGATTCCCACCTCGAAGCGATGAAAATGATGCGCCCCAGCCTTTACGAATATCAGGTCGCCGCAAAAATGGTGGAAGTACACGCCATGGGTGGCTCCGAAGCCGAAGGGTATGCACCCATTGTCGGCGCAGGGCCAAACTCTACCGCGCTGCACTACGATAAGCTGTCTCGCAAAATCGAGGATGGCGATATCGTCGTTCTTGATGTTGGCTCGCAGTACTCCGGCTACTCTGCCGATATCACGCGCACGTTGCCCGCCAACGGCAAGTTCACGCCTCGCCAGCGCGAAATCTACGACATCGTTCTAGGCGCGCAAAATGCCGCCCTTGCGGCCATCAAGCCCGACGCCCATTTCTCCTGCAAAGACAAGAAAGACGGGCTGGCGAATATCGCCCGCGACTACATCAACTCTCATGGAAAAGATCGCCAGGGCAAACCGCTGGGCCAATATTTCATTCACGGTCTCGGGCATCACATCGGCCTCAATGTTCACGACCCTGGCGAATACTGCGCCCCATTGCAGCCGGGAATGGTCATCACCATCGAGCCGGGTATTTACATACCTGAAGAAAATCTCGGTGTGCGCATCGAAGACGACATTCTCATCACCGAATCCGGCTACCAGCTTCTCAGCGAGCGCCTCCCGCGCGATCCCGACGAAATCGAAAAGATCATGGCCGCTGCCACCAAACAGCGCGCCGGCGCCGAGAAGAGCTTGACCCGTGAAAACCTGCCACCCACGGACACCAACGAGGAGAGCAGTGCGATTCAGAGTCTGATTGCGAAATATGCGAAATCCGTAAGCGACGCCGACACTGTCCTCGCGGCCCAGATTTGGTCGGACTCACCCGATGTTTCCTTCATCAATCCTCTTGGTCATCAGCACGGCTGGGAAGAGATCAAGCACAACGTCTATGAGCGGATGATGCGGGACGCTTTTTCGGAGCGCAAACTGAGCGTTCGCGATGTAACGATCCACGTGGACGCTAACGCCGGTTGGGCTGAGTTCTTCTGGCACTTCGACGCCAAGTTGAGAAGCAACGGGTCGCCGGTGACGACCGACGGCCGCGAGACGCAGATCTATTGGAAGGACAATTCCCGGGGCTGGGTGTTGGTTCACGTCCACTACTCCGAAATGCCCAAGCCCGCGGAACGCTAGGGCCCGTCCGTTCTCGCTTTTGTGTGCCCGCGCATCGGCAAGAGGAGCCTGATTGACCACTGGGAATGCGGCCATTTATACTGTTGCTTCGCGCCGGGTGCGGGCTTCTCCCCGGCGTGCCTCGACTCATTCCGGATGCGGCCACATTCCTGGCCCGCCTGAATTTTCGAAATCGAACCTCTTAGGGAGCATATGAGCAGCGTCAAGGCCACACAACTTCGCCCCGGCATGGTCATCCAGCATGAGGGCCAGCTTTTCACCGTCTTCAGCACGGAACACCGCACGCCCGGCAACAAGCGCGGCTCCATGCAAACGCGCATGAAGAATCTCAAGACCGGCGCGATTATCGACTACCGCTTCCGCGCCGAGGAATTCGTCGAGCGTGCCATTCTAGATGAAGTCGAGTTCGAGTACCTCTATCACGAGGGCAACGACTACCACTTCATGAACACGCAAACCTACGAGCAGATGCACCTCACGCGCGAGCAGCTCGGCGAGACCGTCTACTACCTCATTCCCAACACCGTCGTGAGGGTCGAGTTTTTTGAGGACAAGCCCATCGGTCTGGCCCTGCCGGACACCATGGAGTTGAAGGTCATGCAGACCGAACCAACGTTGCAGAAGGCCACTGCCAGCGCGGTCATGAAGCCGGCCACTCTGGAAACCGGCTTGGTCGTCCAGGTTCCGCCATTTGTGAATACAGGCGACCGCATCAAGGTGGACACTTCGGAGGCACGTTACGTGCAGCGCGTCGAATAGCTTTAGGTTTTGGATTTCCGCCTCCGCAGCTAATTTCTGCGCAAGCCGGAGTTAGACGAGGCTGAAGGGCGCCCCGGCCATGGTCGGGGCGCTTTTTATTTCTCGCGCCGAATTCTGCGCCATATTTTTTCTGTTACCTCTGCGGCGGGCAGGCTTTCTGCACCGGAATTAATGCTTGGCTGCGAAGCCCGCTGCCGATTTTTCCCCGGCGGGATGCGGACCAAATACCCGGTCGAAGATGGCGTCCACGAAACGAAGCTGCCGCTGCAGCTCGAACGTGTGCGCGAGCGCTTTCGAATCAAGATATTTCGCAATCCGGGGATCGCCGGCAACGCGCTCCCGGAAACTGGTATCCGATTCCCACGCTGCCATGGCGTTTTCCTGTACCGCCTTGTAAGCATCGTCGCGCGGCATGCCCCTTTCCACCAGGTCCTGCAGCAACTGTCCCGAGAAGACCAGGCCGTGCGTGGACTCCAGGTTGCGCAGCATGCGCTCCGGGAAGACGCGCATCTCGCCGACGATGGTGATCGTCTTCGAAAGCATGTAATCCACAAGAATCGTGGAATCGGGAAGAATCACGCGCTCGACCGAGCTGTGCGAAATGTCGCGCTCGTGCCACAGGCCCACGTTTTCGAACGCCGCGAGCATATTCGATCGCACCAGGCGTGCCAATCCGCAGATCTGCTCGCACGATACGGGATTGCGTTTGTGCGGCATGGCGGAGCTGCCGCGCTGCTCGCCCCCAAACGGCTCTTCGGCTTCGCGGACTTCGGTCCGCTGCAAGTGGCGAATCTCGAGCGCAATTTTTTCCAGCGTCGCGGCAATCAGCGCCAGCGAGCTGAGATATTGCGCATGACGGTCGCGCTGAATCACTTGTGAAGCTACGGGTGCCGCCGCGAGTCCCAGCCGCTTGCAAATGCGCCCCTCTATTTCCGGGCCTAGATGCGAGGCGTTGCCCACCGCGCCGGAAATTTTTCCTACCGCCATTTGCGCTGCCGCATCGCGGAAACGCGCGATGTTGCGCTGGTTTTCCGCGAACCAGTTGGCGATTTTCAGCCCGAACGTGATGGGTTCGGCGTGAATGCCGTGCGTGCGGCCGATTTGCGGCGTATGGCGGAATTCGTGCGCCCGCAAATCAAGAATTTCTCCAAACATCACCAGGTCACGTTCGATGAGTTTCGATGCTTCGCGGACCTGCAGGGCCTGCGCTGTATCGACTACATCATTCGACGTCATGCCGTAATGCAGCCAGCGCGCGGCCGCTGGATCGCCAATCGATTCACTCACGGCCATCGTAAACGCGATGACATCGTGCTTCACGCGCGCTTCGAGCTCCTGAATCCGCGCCACATCGATCTTGGCGCGCGTTCGAATGCCGGCCGCCGCCTCCTTCGGCACCTGCCCTGCTTCCGCGAGCGTTTCCGCCGCGGCAATCTCTACCTCGAGCCACTTGGCGAACTTGTTGGCGTCGCTCCAGACGTGGCCCATTTCCTGGCGCGTGTAGCGTGGAATCACTTCCTTCTCCTAAGACTCAAGCAAGAAGACGCCGGCTCAGATCACCCTTCCCCATGATACCGCAGATAAGGCCGGCGAATGGATGCCGGCAGCGGAACTCCCTCCGCCTCCGGGAGTACCATTCGAATCGGCCAGTTTGCGCTATCTTGTTGGTACCTAAGGCTCTTAGCCTAACCTAACCGCAAGGGCAGATTCCTGTCTAATGATTCGAATGCAGCCGAGCGTCG
>Ga0209802_1000284_pt1 | contig 38960 bp, 42 predicted proteins | sample GraSoiAngelo_129_FD_185886 | JGI IMG/M metagenome (GOLD analysis project Ga0209802, IMG submission 185886) | Grasslands soil microbial communities from the Angelo Coastal Reserve, California, USA - 14_0927_12_40cm (SPAdes) (version 2) | ecosystem: Environmental > Terrestrial > Soil > Grasslands ... | reverse complement strand
CCTCGTCGGCCATCTGGACGTGGAGCGCGTCGCGATCGACGTCGGAGAAGACGGCGACGGTCGCGACGCCGAGCTCGCGACACGCGCGCATGACCCGCACGGCGATCTCGCCGCGATTGGCGATCAGGACCTTGGAGAGACTCACTCGCCCAACGCCTTGATCGCGGCCTCGACGAACGAGGTATCGACGATCTCGCGCCGCGGGATCGTCGCCTTCATCTCACCGCCCAGGACGATGTTGTAGAGGGCGGCCGTCAGCCCGGTCGCGCCGACGTGGATCTGGCCGGCGGCCAACGCGGTGGCGATGGGCGCCGCCGCCTGGAAAAAGGTCAGCCCGACGTCCACGCCCTGCTCCTGGTTGAAGCCCTTCTCCACTCCGATGAAGATCGGAGCCGACGAGGTGAGCTTGAGGATCCCCACGCGAACCCGCTCGGCTGCCTGGACGGGGCCGCCGGCCACGAGCAGAACGGCCGCGAACATCAGGACGCGGAGCACCGAGCGAGCCTCCTTCGGCACGATTCCAGTGTCACGCCGGCAAGCTCGCCTCGGCGAGCGGCCCAGTCTAGCGTGAAGTGCCGAAGATCAAAAGCGAGGGGGTCGGGAATGGAACTTGCTCCAAGCTTGAGCGTGGCTCAAACAAGCGCCCAGGCCTGGATCGAGGAGTACCGGGCGCTGCCACGTCTGCACCAGATGTCGAAGCGGCCCCAGCGTCCCCGGCGCGTGTCGGCCCGTCGAGCCAGGGTCTGCCGCACGGTGATTGCGCTCTCCGCCTCACTGCTCTGGGTGGCGGTGATCCGTTACGTCCTGCAGCTCGGCTGACCCCGGCCCCTCACGTCCCAGCCCGCCAGGGAATCAGGGCCCGCTCGAGGCGGCCCAGGCCCCAGTGCGATAGCACCCCCAGGAGCGAGAGCACGACGATGCCGACCTGAGCTTCGTCGTCGCCATGATGTTGTCGGCGTGAAGGACCAGGAACCCGACGCCGGACTCCACCGCGATCATCTCGGCCGCGACCAGCAGGAGCCGGGCGGTCCCGGCGGCCAGCCGCAGGCCAGCGACGATCATCGGCAGCGCCGACGGCAGCACGACCTTGCGGATCACGCTGAGGCGCCCGGCGCCGAAGGACACCGCGGCGCGGATCAGCAGCGGCTCGGCCTGACGCACGCCGGCGTAGGTGTTGATCGCCATCGGGAAGAAGACGCCGAGCGCGATGACGGCGATCTTCGACGGCTCGCCCAGGCCCAGCCACAGGATCAGCAAGGGGAGCAGCGCGATCTTCGGGATCGGGAACGTCGCGGCGATCAGCGGCGTCCCGATCGCCTCGGCGACCGCGAAGAATCCGACAGCCACCCCGATGGCGATACCGAGGACGCTGCCGATGACGAAGCCCCACGCCAGACGCTGGAGGCTCGCGCCGAGATGCACCAGCAGCTCGCCGCTCAGTAGCATGTCCCAGCCTTCGCGCAGCACGCCGACGGGCGACGGCAGGAAGAGCACGGGCACGGCGCCGGCCCGAGCCAGCGCCTCCCAGAGCACGACGAGGCCGATCAGCGCCAGCACGCGCAAGGCGCGGTGCGGCGGCCGGCCGAGGAAGCGCGTGCGATCGGTGACGCGGACGCGATTCATTCGATCAGAGCCGCCCTCGCCTGGTCCTTGATGAGCGACCAGATCCGCTCGACCGCCTCGAGGTATCCGGTCCTCGGCCTGCATCGCCTCGGTGCGCGGCCGCTTCAGCGGCACGACGATCTCGGCCAGCACTCGGTCCGGCCGGCGCGACAGCACCACGACGCGATCGGCCATGTAGACGGCCTCCTGGATGTTGTGGGTGAGGTACAGGATGGTGGTGCGCGCCTGTTCCCAGAGCGCGAGCAGCTCGTCCTGCATGAGCTGCCGCGTCACGCGCTGGCGCATCCCACCCGAGAGCTGGTGCGGGTACCTGGCCTCGAACCCGGCGAGCCCGGTCATCTCGATGAGCGCTCGCGCCTTCCGCCCGCGCTCGGCCGCGGCCATGCCCGGCTCCTCGAGCCCGAACTCGACATTGCCCTGCACCGTGCGCCACGGAAAGAGGGCAAACTCCTGGAACACCATCGCGGTCAGCGGCCGGCCTGGCGGCGGCGACTCGAACGTCACCTCACCCGACGACATGGGAAGGAGCCCGGCCACGGCGTTGAGCAGCGTGGACTTGCCGCAACCCGAAGGCCCGAGCAGGGCGACGAGCTCCCGAGAGCTCACGCTGAAGCTCACGTCGCGGAGCGCGTCCACGGCATGGCCTCGATGATCGACGTAGGTCTTCGCCACCCGATCGATGACGATGCGCATCAGCGCAGGCGAAAGCGCTGGATCTTTCCCGTGGCCGTTTTTGGAAGGTCGTCGACCACCTCGATGCGATCGGGGATCTTGTAGCCGGCCAGACGTTCGTGAAGGAAGGCCTTCATGTCGGTCTCGGCCAACGCATGCCCGGGGCGCATCACCACGAAGGCGTGAGCCTTGAGGAGGCCGTCGCCGTCGGGACGGCCGACGACGGCGGCCTCGATGACATCGGGATGTGCGACCAGGGCCGCCTCGATCTCGATGGGCGACACCCACATGCCTCGCACCTTGAGCATGTCGTCGGAGCGGCCGGCGAGGTAGAAGTAGCCGTCCTCGTCCCGTGAGAACATGTCGCCGGTCCGCAGCCACTCACCGAGCATGGTCGTCCGCGTGCGCTCGCGGCGGTTCCAGTAGTACGACGACGTCGTCGGGCCCTTGATCAGGAGATGGCCGACGGTCCCGGTCGCCACAGGCTGACCCTCGTCGTCGACCAGCCGGGCCTCGAAGCCGGGGACGACCTTGCCGGCGGACCCACGTCGCGTCGCGCCGGGAGGGTTGGCGATGAAGTCGTGGAGCGCTTCCGTCGAGCCCACCACGTCGTGCAGGACGAGGCCGAAGCGCTCTCTCCACGCGTCGAAGACGGCCGGCGGCAAGGCCTCGCCCGACGACACACAGAGCCTCAGCGACGACAAATCGCGCGGCTTGGCGTCGGCGATCTGGAGGAGCCGCGCGTACACGGTCGCGACGGCGAAGAACACGGTCGGGCGCTCGGCCTCGATCAGCTCGAAGATTCGGGCCGGATCGAGCCGCTCGGGTACCAGCAGCGAGGATGCCCCGACCCGCTGGGGGAAGTAGAGCGTGTTGCCGAGGCCGAAGGCGAAGTACATCTTCGAGGCCGAGAACGTCAGGTCGTCGGGTCCCAGGCCGAAGATCCCGACGCCGACCAGATCGGCGGCGGCCACGAAGTCGCGATGCGAGTGGACCGCGGCCTTGGGCAGGCCGGTCGAGCCCGAGGTGTAGCCCCAGTACATCACGTCCTCGTCGACCGTAGCGGCCGGCGTCAGGTCGCTCGGGGCCTTGGCCATGAGGCGGGCAAGCTCGTCGGTGGTGAGCACCGCGCGAAGCCAGGGGCTCGAGGTGCTGACGCCACGGATGGTCTCGGCGACTGCCGGCTCGGCGACGACGATCCTGGCGCGGCTGTCCTGGAGCAGGAAGGCATACTCCTCGCTCCGCATAAGCGTGTTGACCGGAACGGCGACGGCGCCGAGCTTTGCCGCCGCCCAGAACGTCGCCACGAACGCCGGGGAGTCGTCGAGGGCGAGCACGACGCGCTGCTCGATGCCGAGTCCGAGCCCGGCCAGGGCGTGACCGGCACGATTCGCCGCCTCGGCGACGTCGGCGCAGGTGATCGTCCTGCCGTGATGACGGAAGGCCGAGCGCTCGCCGCGCCCTTCAGCCACGTGACGGTCCACGAAGAAGGTCGCGGCGTTGAAGCTCACGGCGCCATCGTATTACACGGCCCGTGCCATGACACGGCTCGCCGGGCTGACGCACGCCGGCGGTCGACACGGCGCGCGGCGAATCGAGGCTCGCGCCTCGACTCGCCGAAGCCGTCTCCTCAGCGACGAAATCAGTGCAGCTACGTGATCAGTGGTCGGTCACGGCCCCAGGTCGGCCGTGGCTTGGCCGGAGCGCGAGCCGGAATCGTCTTGGCCGGCGTTCCGCCTTCCACTTCCACGCGAGTCGCGTGGAGCGTGCCGGTGATACCGACGTACCCTTCGACCGTCGCCGCGCCGCCGATCGGCACCGACGCCGGCGCCACGGGAAACCCTTCGTAGATGTTCCTCAGCACGCCTCCTGGCATTCGGGCGTCGTTCAGGATCTGCACCCTGACCCCGTTGACCTTGAGGGGCTGATTCCCCGTGACTTGACCGACGAGGAAATTCTGGGCGGGGGCGACGAACACGTCGGTCGCCGTGATCACACCGTCGGTGCTGCTTCCATTGACGATGGCGACCCCACCGATGAAGCCGGGCTGCGAGCGTCCGGGGAACGCCGCCGAGTCGGCGAGCTGCGCCATGGACAGCGACGCCGTCGGGGTGGTGATCGGCGTCCCCTCGGGGATCTGGATGACGATCCCCATGACCGTGATGGTGCCGCCGCCGTCACGATGGTCGTTGACGGCGTCGATCGGGCCCTCCACGATCGCCTTGACCTGGGCGTCCGGTAGGCAGACTGCGAGTAACTTCAGTGATTCCGGCATAACAACCTCCTGCACCGTGCGTTATGAAAGATATAAATGAAAACAATATGTATACGACGGGGCACTCGAGCCAATTCTCGAGGCTGGCTCCGCCGTTGGTGCGAAGCAGTAGGCATTTTTCGCGCCAGCCTCTGCGGCGTCGGGAAAATACGCACTTCGATGGGGATGAACTTTCGATCTATGGCCGAAATGTAAAGGCCCTTGACGCAGCCGGGCGTCCAGTCTAATCAGAGCGCGATCGTCATGTTGAAGGAGGCGTCCATGCGAGGGTTCATCCGGTCATTGCTGCTCGCTGCATCCGTCTGGTCGGCCGGGGTGGGAATTGCTCAGGCCGTCGAGCTCCAGTGGTGGAGCCACTGGGCCATCGAGGACAACAAGAAGGTCGTCCTCTTCGAGGCCAAACGGCGGTTCGAGCAGAGGAACCCCGGCCATACCGTGACCATCACCTTCTACGAGAAGAAGAACATGTTCACGGCGCTACGGGCCGCCTTTACCGCCGGCTCCGGCTTCCCCGACGTCCTCTACTACGACATCGACGCGCCAGAATTCATGCAGGCCGGGTGGATGGCCGACCTCTCGACCGGCGTGCGCTGGGAGAACGTCGAGCCCTATGGCAAGGCCTTCTGGACGCGGCCGGGGCCCGGCGGCAAGACCGGAGTCTGGGCCCTGCCGCTCGAGGCGGCGTCCGACGAACTCTACTACAACAAGAAGATCTTCAAGCAGCTCGGCGTCACGGTGCCGCCGGGCGGCGCGTTCACCCAGGAGCAGTTCAAGGACCTCGTGGGCAAGTGCGCGAAGGCCGGCTACGCGGCGTTCGCGACCGGCGCCGCCGACCGGGACTGGGCCGCGCACTACATGCCCAACGGGATGCTGCTCGACAAGCTGGGCGCCGACGACACCCTGCGCCTCTTCCGGGGTGAGCTCTCCTGGAAAGACCCGCGCGTGGTCGAGGTCTTCCAGTACTACAAGGAGCTGATCGACCTGGGGGCCTACGCCAAGACGCTCTCCAGCATGACGCTGGCCGAGGCGCATCGCTACTTCCACACCGAGCAGAAGGCGTGCATGTTCCCGGTCGGCTCCTGGTACACGGGCCGCGCGTTCGTACCTCAAGACAAGGGCGGCCAGCCCAAGGACTTCGAGCTGGGCATGATGAACTACCCGCTGATGAAGGATGGCAGGGGCCACAACCAGAAACTGCTGGGCGTGGCCGGCTCTCTGGGCGCCGCCGCCAAGAGCCCGAACCTGGCGCTGGCCGTCAAGGTGGTCGACGCCTTCGCCGACGTCGAGATCGGCAACCTCTGGATGGCCAAGACCGGCGTGCAGACCGGGATCAAGACCGACGTCTCCAAGATCGACAGCCCGTTCAAGAGCTACTTCGACGAGTACGCACGGGTGAACAAGAACAGCAAGTGGGTGGACCTCACGGCCCAGCAGGTGCGCCTGCAGATGAAGCCGGGCGTGTGGGATACCTACGTCGCCGCGGTGAACCAGGGGCTGCCGAACAAGCTGATCGGCGCCGACGAGGCGCTGGCCAAGCTCGAAGAGGCGCGCCTCAAGGGCAAGTAGCCTGGCCCGCACCGAGTCGCTGATCCTCACGGGGGCGGCCGTGCGCCGCCCCCGCGCGCGCCGTCCGTGGGGCGCCCTCGCCGTCTTCCTGGGCCCCACGGTACTGCTCTACGCCGCCTTCACCATCTATCCGGTGCTGGTGACCTTCTACAACAGCCTGCACACGCTCCGGATGGACCTCGGCATGCTGTACGAGTACGTCGGCCTCGAGCACTTCCGCGAGATCCTCACGAGCGACGACGTCTTCTGGAAGGCCGCGCGGAACTCGCTGGTGTGGGCCGTCGTCGCGCCGATCGTCGACATCCCGCTGGCGCTCGTCCTCGCCCTCGCGCTCCACGCGCGCGTGCCCTTCGCGCGCTTCTTCCGCACCGTGTGGTTCACGCCCGTGCTGATGTCCTACCCGGTCGTCGGCGTGATCTGGCTATGGGTCTACAACTACGACTGGGGCATCGCCAACCTCGTCCTGCGCGCCGTCGGCCTCGGCGATTTCGCCCAGGCGTGGCTGGCGTCACCGGCGACCGCCCTGCCCGCGCTCATCCTGGTCACGACGTGGATGTTCGCCGGCTTCAACATGGTGGTGCTGCTGGCGGCCATCCACGCGATCCCGTCCGACTATCTCGAGGCGGCGTCGATCGACGGCGCCCGCGCCTGGCAGCGCACGACCCGCATCATGATCCCTCTGCTGCGGCCGACGATCGTGAACCTGGTCATCCTCGACTTCATCGGCAAGATGAAGCAGTTCGCGCTCGTGTGGGTGATGACGCGCGGCGGCCCCATGTGGGGCACGGAGACCGTCGCGACCTACGTCGTCAAGCGCGCCTTCGAGTGGAAGACGCTCGACCTCGGCTACCCGTCCGCCATCGCCGTCATCTGGTTCGTCATCATCTTCGGGCTCTCGCTGCTGCTCACGCGCGTGCTGCAGCGGCGGGAGGCCCTGGAGTTCTGAGCGTGTCGCGCCGCCTCGGCCGCCTGCTCCTGCTCGTGCCCGTCCTGGCCTACACGGCCTTCTCGGCCGGTCCTTATATATGGACGGCCATGATGTCGCTGCGCACCACCGACGAGATCTATCGTAGCCACTACGCGCCGCCCATCCCCGCCCACTGGGCCAAGTACGCCACGGCCTGGAACGAGTTCGGCTACGCGACGTACTTCAAGAACAGCCTGATCGTGGCCGTGGCCTCGGTGCTCATCGTGACCCTCATCGGCGCCATGGCCGGCTTCGCCTTCGGCCGCCGCCGCTACCACTTCCCGCTGCGCGAGCCGCTCTTCCTGTTGATCTTCCTGTCGATCATGTTCCCGCCGCAGATCATGCTGCTGTCGCTCTTCCAGATCCTGGTGCAGTACCGGCTCTTCAACTCCCTCATCGGCCTCACGCTCGTCTACGTCGTCACCGAGCTGCCGCTGACGATCTATCTCCTGCGCGCGTTCTTCGCCCAGATCCCCACCGAGCTGGAAGAAGCCGCGCGCATCGACGGCTGCGGCGACTGGGCGACGTTCTGGCGCGTCATGTTCCCGATGGCGCTGCCCGCGGTGGCCACCACGGTGATCCTGAACTTCATCTACTTCTGGAACGAGTTCCTCTATGCGGTTGTCTTCATCACCCAGCAGAAGATCCGCACGTTGCCGCTGGCCATCCAGTTCCTCGTCTCCGATCAGTACCAGGACGTCGGCATGCTGGCCACCGGGCTCATGATCGCGACCCTGCCCGTGCTCGTCCTCTATCTGTTCCTGTCGGAGTGGTTCGTGAAGGGGATGACGGCGGGGGCGGTCAAGGGCTGACGCTACCCTGGTCCCGGCGGCCCCGGGGTGGACCGGGCGTTGTAGATCGGGCCACCCGCGTCGCGGTACGCCCGGATGATGCTCGCGGATTCTGCGCGCTTCACGTCGCGCACGAAGGTGACGCCGCGCTCGGCGAGGTAGGCGTACGACTCGGCGAAGACGGGGCCTTCGTCGAAGCCGACTGCCATGGCGTCCTCACGGGCGGCGGCCATCACCACGCGGCCCACCCCGCTGTAGAGCGTCACGCCGAGACACATCGCGCACGGTTCGCAGCTCGTGATCAGCTCGTGGGCAGGCAGGGCGGGCGGCCCCAGGGTGAACGAGCGAACACGGTGCTGGGCGAGCATGATCGCGACCACCTCGGCGTGCAGGACACAGTTCTGCAGCCGGGTCACGCTGTTGACGCCGGCCGCCACCAGGCGCCCCGAGGCGGCCTCGAAGACGGCGGCGCCGAACGGCCCGCCGGTACGGCGATCGACGTTCTCGCGCGCGAGGCTGATGACGAGCGCCATCTTCTCGTCGTCCGTGCCGTACACCTGGCGGGATCTCGTCGCCTGCTCGACCCAGGACGGGACGTCGATCACGACCCTGGGCGCCGCGGAGGGCGCGTCGCCGGCGCTCGCCATGCCAGCTGTCACCAGGCGCGCCGCGGGATCGCGGAGCGGCTACCCGAGATCCAGGTGGTCCCGCCGGGGTCCGACGGTGCGCATGGTCTCGAAACCATCGTCCGTCATGTCGCAGTACAGCTCGACGCGGTTGCCGTCGGGATCGGGGAAATACACGCTCCGGGTCACGTTGTGCTCGACGGTGGACTCCACCGGAACGCCGATCGCCTTGAGCTCCTGGTACGCCGCCTTCAGCTCCTCGAAGCTCCCGAGCTGCCACGCCATGTGGTGCAGACCGGGCTGCGTCGGCCCAGGCGTCTCGCCCGACGCGAGCTGAAAGAGGGCCAGGTCGTGGTGCTCCTTGCCGAAGCTGAGGAAGACGGTTCCCCGCTCGAGGTCTTCGTGGGCGACCTTCAGCCCGAGCGTTCGCGTGTAAAAGTCCCGCGATGTACCAGCATCACGGACCTTCAGCACGACGTGACCGAGTTTGCGCGCCTGAATCATGGCTCTCCTCCTGCCGTCCTCGACGCCTGCCCCAACTCTACCGCACTCAGACCCTTCCCGCGCCGCCCGAGGTCATCCGCCGTCGGCGACGAACCGATCGTGGATGTACCGTGAGAAGTAGCCCGAATAGCGCCGTTGAAGCTCCTTCAGGCGCCAGTCGCTGCCCGTGATGATCGTTCGGCACTCCGGCGCCCCGCACGCGCAGGCCATCCGCTCGGCCGGATCACCGTCGATCATCGCGTAGTCGATGGTCAGCTCGGCGCCCGCGGGAACGTCACGCATCGCCACGAACGTGATCTGACCGCGGACCCCGACGTTCGGGTTGCAGGAGTGGTTGAGGCAGAGGAGGTTGGCTTCGACGTCCTCGGCGCGGCCGGGTGCGATGTAGAGACCATCCTCGATCTGAATCTCGGCGGGCGATACCTCGTCCCTGACGCGGGCGAGCGCGGCAGCATCCATGACGACCCCGCCCTTGACCGCGACGATCTCACCCGCGCGGATCGTGTCACGCGCGAAGAGCCCCCGGCCCTCGATCGGGCTCGTGCGCTTCTCGGTCTTGGGACTGAGCCAGCTACTGATGGTCGGGCCCTCGCGGGTGCGTTCCGAGCGGTTGCCCGAACTGAAGCACGTAGCCGTTGTTGTCGTAGATCGCAAACTCCCGCATCCCGTACTCGAAGTCCTCCATCGGATAGCAGATGCGCGCCCTGGTCTCGAGCCGCTGCCACGGGCCTTCGACGTCGTCGGTCTTGACGTACAGCGATCCGGTGAATGCGGGCGCCGTGGCGCCCTCATGGCGATTCGGCGACGAGCCCATGATGTTCACGCGGTCGCAGCGGAGGGAGGAGCGAGTGATCGAAGCGTCATGGGGGCGAGTGCGCGCGCCGACGGCTACACGAGGTCGAACGTCACCGCCGATTCCTCGGCCAGCGTCTCGAGCTCCTCGAACACCACCTGGCTCAGCGGGATCCCGTCGCGCAGCCGGTCGGCGCGGCGACGGAACTCGATCTCGCCCGCGATGAAGACCTCGTCCACGCCGCGCGCCAGCTCCGATTTCTTCACCATCTCGACCAGGCGGTCGATGCGGCGGCAAAACTCGTCGAGTGGCATGAACTGCGCGGGATCGAGGGCCAGGTAGAACGCGCTCGTGATCAGCGGCTCCTGACCGAACGACTTCATCGGCGGGACGTCGCTCCCGAACAGCCCACCGGACAGCACGCCGCCCAGCACCTCCACGACGGTGGCGAGGCCGAAGCCCTTGTAGCCGCCGGCCCACTGCAGGAAGCCGTGGAAGATGGCCTCGTCGGGATCGGTCGTGGGCACGCCATGACGATCGAGCGCCCAGTCGGGCGGGATCGGCTTGCCCTTCTTCAGGGCCAGCCGCAGCTTGCCGCCGGCCACGATGGACGTCGCCATATCGAGGACGATCGGCTCGCGATCGCCGGCCGGGAAGGCCGCCGCGAACGGATTGGTCGAGAGGGTCGGGGTGGTGCCGCCGAAGGGCGGCAGGATGGCCGGGCCATTGTTCATCGCGATCCCGATCAAGCCGGCGCGCGCCGCCATCATCGGATAGAAGCCGACGAGACCGGTGTGGGTGACGTTCCGAGCCGTCACGCAGCCGATGCCGACCGCGGCGGCACGGTCCATCGCCATCTGCATCGCGCGGCGAGCCACGATGATGCCCGAGGCGCCGTCGCCCTCCAGCATGGCGAGGGTGGGCGTGTCGCGCACGACGCGAACGTCGGGCTTGGGGTTGAGCAGGCCGCGCCGGATCATGCTGCAGTAACCCGCCACCCGGGTCGACCCGTGGGATTCGACGCCGCGGAGGTCGGCCTCGACCAGGACTTCGGCCATCGTCTCGGCGTCCGCGCCGGGAACGCCGCGGGCGGCGAACAGCCGGGCGATCAGCGCGCGCAGGCGGTCGGAACGGACGTGAACGATCTGATCAACGCGTTCGGTGTTCGTGGCCATGGCGCGGTATTGTAGCCGAGTGGGCGATCGCGTGACCGGCCTGGCTCGCCGCCATCCCGACGCCGTGGCCGTGATCGCGCTCACGCTGTTGCCGTGTGTGATCTTCGCTCACGCGCTCTGGCCCGGCCGGGTGCTCTCGCCCGCCGACATCCTCATGACGTTTCCGCCGTGGGCGAGCCTGGCGCCGGGCCTGCTCGCAGCGAACCCGCTCCAGTCCGACGTCGCCTTCATGTTCGATCCCTGGCTGATCTACGCGGGCCGCGCGGTCGCGTCCGGTCACTTCCCGCTCTGGAACCCGTACGCGTTCGCCGGGGCGCCGTTCTTCGCCAATCCTCAGACCGCCCTGCTCTTTCCCCTGACGTGGCTCGCGTACGTCTTGCCGGCGACGCTCGCCATCACGCTCATCATGGTCCTCAAGCTGTCGGTGGCCGGCGTCGGCGTGTACGCGTTCCTCCGGCTCCTCGCCGTCCGGCCGCTGATCTCGGCCGTCGGTGCCGTGTCGTTCATGCTCAACGGCGCGCTCGTGATGTGGCTCGGCTGGGCGGTCGGCTCGGCGATGGCGATGCTGCCGTGGCTCTTCGCGGCGAGCGAGTGGCTGCGGCAGCGCTCCAGTCGGCGTGCCGTCGCCGCCCTCGCCCTGGCCGTCGCCGTCTCGATCTTCGCCGGCTACCCGCAGATCACGGCCGTCGCCCTTCTCGTGACCGGCGCCTGGGCTCTCGTCCGCGCTCCCGCGACCCGGCGGCCGTGGTCATTTCTCGGCGCCTGGGCGTCGGGCGCGGTGATCGGTGGCGCGCTGGCGGCGGTGCAGATCCTTCCATTCCTCGAGTACCTCGGTGAGAGCGCCGTGTATGCGTACCGCGCCCAGTGGATGCCGGTGATGGCGGCGCCACCGCGCTCGGCGCTGGCGTTGCTGATGCCCGGGTACTTCGGGAGCGCCACCGGCCGTGACTACTGGGGTTACTTCAATCCGAACGAGATCGCCGCCACCGTCGGCGTCGTGCCCTGGGTGGCGCTGCCCGCGGCGATCGTCGGCGCGTGGCGCGGGCCGGGCACGCGGTTTTTCCTCGGTCTCGCGCTCGTGGCCGCCGTGCTCTGCTACGACACGCCAGGTGTGACCGGATGGCTGGGCGCGCTGCCGCCGTTCTCGTTCGTCATCACGTTCCGGATGGTCGTCTTCTTCGCCTTCGCGCTCTCGGTGCTCGCCGCGCTCGGCCTCGAGGCCCTCGCCACGGCCTCGCCCGAGGTGCGGCGTCGAATGGAGCGGGCGGTGCGCTGGAGCGTCGTGGCGCTCGCCGCGCTCACCTGTGTGCTCGTCGTCCAGGACTATCCGATCTTCGTCCGTGGCGGTCTCGTCTACGCGACGGCCGCCCAGTACGTCCTCTTCCTCGTCCTTCTCGCCGTGGCCACGCTGGCGGCGCTGGCGCCGGCGGGCTCTCGGGCCGCGTGGCTGCTCCTCGCGGCCCAGGTCGCCGTCCTGGCCCCGACGGCCGCGACGGAGAATCCGGCCATCGCGTCGTCGCTCTTCTATCCCGAGCCGCCGGCGATCACGCACCTGCGAGCGCGATCCGATCCTCACGAGCGCGTGGTGCTCGGGGCCGGCAAGAACCTGGGCGTGCTGTACGGGCTCCGCGAGGTCGCGGGCTACGACGGGCTGACGCCGCATCGCGTCGAGCACCTCGCCGGTCCCCGGCGCGAGAGCTGGCTCCTGGCCAGCGGCTCGATCGACGTCACGGTGGACGCGGCCAGCCCGGTCTTCGATCTCCTCGCGATCCGCCGCGTCATCGTCTCGCGGGGCACCGCGGCACTGCCGGCGCACGTCGTGGCCGACTACGACGGCCGCGATGCGCGGATCGTCACCAACTCCCGTGCGTTGCCCCGCGCCTTCCTCGTCGCGCGCGCACGCTGTGCGAACGATCAGGATGCGCTTCGCCTGATCCGTGACGCCGAGGTGGATCTTCGCCACGAGGTCGTGCTGAGCGGGTGCCTGACGCCACCGCCGGGCGTCGCCGAGCTCGGTGTCGCACACGTCGCGTTCACCGTCGACGAGGCCGAGCGCGTGCGCCTGACGACGGAGAGCGACGGGCCAGCCTGGCTCGTGCTGAGCGACACGTGGTTTCCGGGTTGGCAGGCACGCGTGGACGGCGTCCCGCAGCCCGTGGGGCGCGCCGATTACGCGTTCCGTGCGGTCGCGCTCGGAGCCGGGCGCCACGACGTCGAGATGACCTATGCGCCGCGCTCGGTCCGCGACGGCCTCATGATCACGCTCGTCGCTTCGGGCGTCGTCGGAGCGCTGCTGGTCCCGCGAAGGCGCGCACGTGCGGCAGCGCTCACGGTCCTCGCCCTGGCGGCTTCGGTGCTTGCGGCGGCGCTGCCGGCCGTCGCCGCGACGCTGCCCGAGGCGCCGCTCAACGTCGGCGTGCCCTCGACGCTTCACGAAGGCCGCGACGCGGCCGTCACGTTCGAGGCGTCCGACTCGCCACGCGGTGGTGTCCCGTTCGACGTCTACGTGATTCGCATCCCGTCCCGTCAGCCCGTGCTGCGCTATCTGTCCTCGACGGGAATGTGGACGCTCGAGCCGACGCCGTGGCAACGCCACCGGAGCGTGGCGACGCCGACGTCGCAGATCGCCTCGTGGCGCGAGGACGGGCCCGCGGGGTTCATCACGCTGCTCGTCGTCTTCGTCCGCCCAGGCGCGAGCCCCGGTGACCGCAACGAGTGGTTGTTCCGGCCGGTGATCGGACGAGTGAGCGTGCGACCGGCGGCCGCGGCCGGCCGGGGCGTCTTCGCGGGCGTCCTCGGCCTCGTCACCCTTGCCACGTGCGCGCTCGTGTTACAGGTGCGGGTCAGGCGGCCCGAGAAGGGTTGAGGACGACCTTCACGGTCCGCTTGTCTTTGATCAGCTCGATCTTGCCTTCGCGGGCGAGCCAGCCGATGCCCATGTAGACGAGCGGCTCGGTGAGCTTGGTGTCCTGTTTCAGCCTGGCGACCGTCGTCTCGCCATTTTCCTCGAGCCACCGCCAGATCTGTCCCGCGGCTTCCCCGATCTCGTGCTCCATGTCGGGTCCTCCCGCTCTCACGATACCGCGGGAGGCTAGGGCGCCTCGATCCGCTCGGCCGCGGCGTCGCGAAGGCCGCCGAAATCGCCGCTGGCCGGCGGAAGGCCGGGCCCGCGGAAGGCGTCGGTCGCCGTGAGGCCTGGCGCCTGGGCGTGACGCTGGGTCTCGTTGGACAGCGCCGAGGCGAACGAGCCCGAGGAGGCTCCCGCCGCGGGCGCCGTCTCGCGCTTGGCCTGGGTGTCCCAGACTTTCCCGGCAGCTTTGCCGAGGAGATGCCCGGCGGCCGCGACGAGCAGCGAGCCGATGATTGGAAACATGTCACGCTCCGATGGCGGCAGATCCTGCCGCCGGGGACCGGCAATGCCTGCCGACCCGCGGCGTTCGTTGGGAGCGATCTCCGCAAGATACCGGGCTTCGCCCGGTTGCGTCCTGAGAAGAGCACGAGACGTACCAGGCGCGCCCGAGCGCCTAGATTCTGGTGCGCAGAAGAGCGACGAACTCGTCCGGGCGGTCGGGCGAGATTCCGATGAGGCCGGTGGTCGTCTGGAGCCACACGACGGTGTCGCGATTGGTGAGGAAGAGGCGGTACGAGCCGAGCGTCGAGTTCCAGAAGCGGCCGAAGCGCCCGAAGAGGCCCTTCGAGGCAGTCACGCTGATGCCGGCCAGGGGTCGCGCGACGCGATCGGCCGAGCGGATCGTGCGATACGGAATCACGCGCGGCCCGGCACGGCGCTCGACGTGAACGCCGTCGGCGGCCAGGCGATACCCCTGCGGCGCATAGCGGCCGATGACGAACAGGATCACCGCGAAGGGCAGGCTGAGGAACATCCACCGTGGGTTGCCAGTCGTCACGGCGAAGGCCACGCCGAGAATCGAGACCCCGACCACGCCGAGGGCGACGCCCGCGATGGTCGACCAGCGCTCGCTCCGGCCCAGCGTGGCGCCGAAGTACTCCCCGCTCAGCGCGGGTGGATCTCGAGCGCCGAGAAGAAGTAGGGAATCTCGATCGCCGCCGACTCGGGCGAATCGGAGCCGTGCACGGCGTTGGCCTCGATGGACGAGGCGAAGTCGGCGCGGATCGTCTTGGGAGCCGCCTTGCGGAAATCGGTCGCACCCATCAGGTCGCGCCAGCGCTGGATGGCGTTCTCGCCCTCGAGCACCATGGTCAGGCAGGGCCCCTGCGTCATGAAGGTGCAGAGGCTCGCAAAGAAGGCCCGCTCCCGGTGCACGGCGTAGAACCCGGCCGCCTCGTCGTGAGCCATGTGGATGAGCCGGACGGCCAGGATCTTCAGGCCGGCCTGCTCGATGCGCGTGATGATCTGGCCCATGACGCCCTTGGCCACGGCGTCCGGCTTGATGATGGCGAGGCTTCGCTGGATCGTGCTCACGCTCCGATCACCTTGGCGACGGTCGCTCCCATGTCGGCCGGGCTCTTGACCAGCGTCGCCCCGGCCGCGTCCAGGGCCTTCATCTTCTCCGCCGCCGTTCCCTTTCCCCCGGCGATGATGGCCCCCGCGTGTCCCATGCGGCGGCCTGGGGGCGCCGTCTGGCCGCAAATGAAAGCGACCACGGGCTTCTTCACCCGGGCGCGGATGAACGCGGCGGCTTCCTCCTCGGCGGTGCCGCCGATCTCGCCGATCATCATGATCGCGCGCGTCTCAGGGTCGTCGTTGAAGAGGCCGAGGACGTCGACGAACGAGGTGCCGTTGACGGGATCGCCGCCGATCCCGACACACGACGACTGGCCGATCCCCCTCGACGTCAGCTGACCGACGACCTCGTAGGTCAGCGTGCCGCTGCGCGAGACGACGCCGACGTGGCCGCTCTTGTGGATGTGACCGGGCATGATGCCGACCTTGGCCTGGCCGGGCGTGATGAGGCCGGGACAGTTCGGGCCGATGAGCCGGCTCGCCGTTCCGCGCACGAAGTGCTTCGCGCGCACCATGTCGCCGACGGGAATCCCCTCGGTGATGCAGACGACCAGTGGCACGCCGGCGGCGGCCGCTTCAATGATGGCGTCGGCGGCGGCCACCGGGGGCACGAAGATGAGCGCGCAGTTGGCGCCCTCGGCCCGGACGGACTCCTCGACCGTGTTCCAGACGGCGAATCCCTCGTGGGTCGTGCCGCCCTTGCCCGGCGTCACTCCGCCGACGACGGTGGTGCCGTACTCCTTGCAGCGCGCCGCGTGAAAGGCGCCTTCCTTGCCGGTGATCCCCTGCACCACCACGCGCGTGTTCCGGTCGACGAGAATGGACATTATAGGATCCGCGAGACCGGCTCGAGCCGTGGGTGGGCCGTTCGAGGGGCGCCCCGGCTGCGCCTCACTTGAGCCGGCTCGAGCCGTGGGTGGGCCGTTCGAGGTGCGCCCCGGCTGCGCCTCACTTCGTCCCTCATTTGCTAGTCCAGGCGAACGCCACGGCCTTCTTCGCGCCATCCGCCATGTCGTCGGCCATCGTGAGGGCGAGACCAGACTGCGCCAGCATCTGCTTGCCCAGCTCCACGTTGGTGCCTTCGGCGCGCAGCACGACCGGAAGCTTCAGCCCGAGCTTCTTGACAGCCGCGATCACGCCCTCGGCCAGTCGATCGACGCGCAGGATGCCGCCGAAGACGTTGATGAAGACGGCCTTCACGCTGGGGTCGGACGAGAGGAGCCGGAACGCGTTTTCGATCTGCTCGGGCGAAGCACCACCGCCGACATCGAGAAAGTTGGCCGGCTCGCCCCCGGCGAGCTTGACGATGTCCATCGTCGCCATGGCCAGGCCGGCGCCGTTGACCATGCAACCGACGTTGCCGTCCAGCTTGATGTAGTTGAGGCCGTACTTCGAGGCTTCGACGTCGAGCGGGTCTTCCTCGTGGACGTCGCGCAGCGCGGCGACGTCCTTCTGCCGGGCGAGCGCGTTGTCGTCGAAGTTCAGCTTGGCATCGAGCGCGAAGACCCGGCCGTCCTTCGTCGTCACCAGCGGATTGATCTCGGCCAGCGAGCAGTCCTTGGCGAGGTACAGCGCGAACAGGCTCCGGATCAGCGCCACGCCCTGCTTGAGCTGATCGCCGGCCAGCCCAAGGCCGAAGGCCAGGCTCCGCGCCTGGAAATCGCCGAGGCCGAGCGCGGGATGCGCCCACTCGCGCAGGATCTTCTCGGGCGTACGCGCGGCGACCTCCTCGATCTCCATGCCCCCGGCCTGGGACGCCATCACGACGTGCGTGCTCCGGCCGCGATCGAGGGTGATCGAGAGGTAGAGCTCGCGATCGATGGCCGACGCCTCCTCGACGAGGACCGTGCGGACCCGGATGCCCTCGGGCGGCGTCTGGGGCGTCTTCAGCATCATGCCGAGGATCTGACGGGCGGCGTTCTCGGCCTGGGCCGGATCGTCCGCGAGCTTGATGCCGCCGGCCTTGCCGCGGCCGCCGGCGTGAACTTGCGCCTTGACGACGACCTTGCCGCCGAGCCGTTGGGCGATCTCGCGCGCTCGAGCGGGCGTCTCGGCGACGTCGCCACGCGGCACCGCCACGCCGAACTCGCGCAGCAGCGCCTTGGCTTGGTACTCGTGGATCTTCACGCGGGCTGCTTCTTGTGACCGCGGAACTTCCTCAACAGCCACACCAGGGGGTCGTAGTTGTCGGCCATCCGCTCCTTCATCGGGATGATGCCGTTGTCGGTGATGTGGATGTGCTCGGGGCACACCTCGCTGCAGCACTTCGTGATGTTGCAGAAGCCGATGCCGGCCTGGCGGCCGACGAACTCGCGCCGGTCCACCGTGTCGAGCGGATGCATGTCGAGCCCGGCGATCTTGATGAAGAAGCGCGGCCCCGAGAACGACTTCTTCAGCTCTTCATGATCCCGGATGACGTGACAGACGTCCTGGCACAAGAAGCACTCGATGCACTTGTGGAACTCCTGGATGCGATCGATGTCTTCCTGGAACATCCGGTAGGTGCCGTCGGGCTCGGGCGGCTTGAGCCGCAGCGGCGGCACTTGCTTGGCCTTCTCGTAGTTGTACGAGACGTCGGTCACGAGGTCGCGCACGAGCGGGAAGGTCCGGATGGGCGCCACCGAGATGATGTCGCCCTCGGGGAACAGGTTCATGCGCGTCATGCACATGAGTCGTGGCTTGCCGTTGATCTCGGCGCTGCACGACCCGCACTTGCCGGCCTTGCAGTTCCAGCGACAGGCCAGATCGACGGCCTGGGTGGCCTGGATCCGGTGGATCACGTCGAGGACGACCATCCCCTCGTCGGCCTCGACGTTGTAATCCTTGAACTCACCACCGCGGGCGTCGCCGCGGAAGACCCGCATCGTGAAGATCGGCATCATTTCCTCTCGAAGAGCGCCTTGAGCTCGGCCGGCATCTGGGGCAGCGGCTCGCGACTGATCTGGAGCTGCCCGTTGCGCAGGCGCACCGCCACGTTGACCGTGCCCCACGTGTCGTCGGTGTAGGGATGGTCGTCGCGCGTGTGTCCCCCGCGGCTTTCCTTCCGCTCGAGCGCGGCCAGCGTCGAGCACTCGGCGACGGCGAGGAGCGACACGAGGTCCAGCGCGGTGTGCCAGCCGGGGTTATAGGTCCGCCCGCCGTCGACCCGCGCCTTGCTCGCCCGGTCCTTGAGGACCTCGAGCTTCTTGAGCGCGGTCTTCATGTCGGTCTCGTTGCGGATGATGCCGACGAGGTTCTGCATGACGTCCTGCAGCTCGGCCTGGATCGCGTACGGGTTCTCGCCGTGGGCGCGCGTCAAGGGGGCCAGCGTCTCCTGGGCGATCGACTCGAGCTGAGCGTTGTCGACGGTGAGCCGGCCGCCAAAGTCCTTGGCATAGAGCGCGGCGTACTGGCCGGCCCGGCGCCCGAAGACGAGGAGGTCGGAGAGGGAGTTGCCGCCGAGCCGGTTGCTACCGTGCATACCGCCCGCGCACTCGCCGGCGGCGAACAGCCCCTTCACCGTCGCCTGGGTGGTGTCGGCGTCAACGCGGACACCGCCCATCACGTAGTGACAGGTGGGACCGACCTCCATGGGCTCCTTCGTGATGTCGACGTCGGCCAGCTCCTTGAACTGGTGGTACATCGACGGCAGGCGCTTGGTGATGTAGTCGCCCGGCCGCCGCGTGGCGATGTCGAGGAACACGCCGCCGTGGGGGCTGCCCCGCCCGGCCTTCACCTCGGAATTGATGGCGCGAGCGACTTCATCGCGCGGCAGGAGATCGGGCGTGCGCCGGTTGTTCTTCTTGTCGGCGTACCAGCGGTCGGCCTCCGCCTCGTTATCGGCCGTCTCCCCTTTGAAGAACTCGGGGATGTAATTGAACATGAAGCGCTCGCCGGTGTTGTTCTTCAGCGTCCCGCCATCGCCGCGCACGCCTTCGGTGACCAGGATGCCGCGCACCGAGGGCGGCCACACCATGCCGGTGGGATGGAACTGGACGAACTCCATGTCGATGAGGTCGGCGCCCGCCCACAAGGCCATCGCGTGGCCGTCGCCGGTGTACTCCCACGAGTTTGACGTGATCTTCCAGGCCTTGCCGATGCCGCCCGTCGCCAGCACCACCGCCTTCGCCTTGAAGAGCACGAACTGGCCCGTGTTTCGCCAGTACCCGAAGGCGCCGGTCACCCGGTCGCCGTCCTTGAGCAGGCGTTCGACCTTGCACTCCATGTAGACATCGATGCCCTGGTGGATGCCGTGATACTGGAGCGTGCGGATCATCTCGAGGCCCGTACGATCGCCGACGTGGGCCAGCCGCGCGTAGCGGTGGCCGCCAAAGTCGCGCTGGAGGATGCGGCCGTCCTTGGTGCGATCGAACAGCGCGCCCCACCGCTCCAGCTCCAGCACGCGCTCGGGCGCCTCCTGGGCGTGAAGCTGGGCCATGCGCCAGTTGTTGAGCATCTTGCCGCCGCGCATCGTGTCGCGGAAGTGGACCTGCCAGTTGTCCTCTGGCCAGACGTTCCCGAGCGCGGCCGCGATGCCGCCCTCGGCCATCACTGTGTGGGCCTTGCCGAGGAGCGACTTGCAGACCAGGCCGACCGACACACCCTGGGCGGCCGCCTCGATGGCGGCACGCAGCCCGGCGCCGCCGGCGCCGATGACGATGACGTCGTGCTCGTGCGTCTCGTACGCTTGACGGGCCATTAGAAGATCCTCACGTCTCTGATGACGCCCATCGAGACCAGACGGATGTAGAGATCCGCGAGCCCGACGCTGAACAGCGAGAGCCAGGCGAACATCGGGTGCCGCTCGTTGAGCCGCGAGATGAAGCGCCACACCGTGTAGCGTCCCTTGGCCTGCGAGAAGACGTCGACATTACCGCCGCAGACGTGACGGCACGAGTGGCAGGAGAACGTATAGCCGGCGAGGAGGACCACGTTGATCCACATGACCAGCGTGCCCACGCCCATACCGAACTGATGGCCGCCGGCCGCCGTCGGGAAGCGAAAGGCCAGGACGGCGTCCCACGTGAGCAACACGATGAAGACCACGGCGACGTACCACGCGTAGCGATGGTAGTTCTGCAGGAACAACGGAAACCGCGTCTCGCCGCTGTAGCCGGCCTTGACGTCGCGCACGGCGCAGGCTGGCGGCGCCAGCCAGAACGAGCGGTAGTACGCCTTGCGGTAGTAGTAACAGGTCAGCCGAAAGAGCCCCGGGCCCCACAGGATCAGGAACGCCGGGGACACGATCCCGATGACGGGAAACGTCATGTCGGGCAGGCCCCAGCCGAACGTCGAGTGCAGGCACGATTTCGAGATGCACGGGGAGTAGAACGGCGAGAGATAGGGCGGAGCGTAGTAGTGAGCGTTCTGGAGCGCCGCCCACGTCGAGTAGACGATGAAGCTGCCGAGCACGACGACGACGGTCAGCGGCAGCGCCCACCACGTGTCGTTGCGGAGCGAGGCGGCCGCGATGGGCGGCCTCGCCTCCGACATCACGCGACTCATGCGCCCTCCCTGGCGTAGGCTTTCATCCCGTCCTGGTAGAGATCCCCGCCGTGGCAGTCGTTGATGACGATGGCCGGAAAGCGGTCGACCTCGAGCCGGCGAATCGCCTCGGTGCCGAGGTCTTCATAGGCCACGACCTCGGCCTTCTTGACGAACTCCGACAGCACGGCGCCGGCGCCGCCGATGGCTCCCATGTAGACGCCTTTGTACTGCCTGAGCGCGTCCTTCACCGCCTGACCGCGGTGGCCCTTGCCGACGGTGGCCTTGAGGCCCAGCTTGAGCAAGGCCGGCGTGAACTTGTCCATGCGGCTGCCCGTGGTGGGCCCGACCGAGCCGATGACGTCGCCGGGGCGCGCCGGCGACGGGCCCGTGTAATAGATGATGGCGCCGTAGACGTCGATCGGCAGCCGCTCGCGCTTCTCGATGAGCGGGAAGAGCCGTCCGTGGGCGGCATCGCGCGCGGTGTACATCACGCCGGTGATGCGCACGCGGTCCCCGGCCCTCAGCGACTCGACATCGGCGTCGGTGAGCGGAGTGGTGATGTCCTTGGTGCCGTCCGGCGCTGTTGTCACCATACCGTCACAGCGTCACCTCTTTGTGGCGATGCGCGTGGCATTCGATGGTGACGGCGACGGGAAGCGACGTGATGTGACACGGATACGTGAGGATGTGGATGCCGAACGCAGTCGTGTCGCCGCCGTAGCCCTGGGGCCCGATGCCGAGACGGTTGGCCTTGTCGAGCAGCTCCTTCTCGAGCGCGTCGAGTGTGGGATCGGGATTCGGCGAGCCCAGCTCCCGGAACAAGGCCTTCTTGCTGAGGATCGCGGACTTTTCGAACGTGCCGCCGACGCCGACGCCGAGGATCAGCGGCGGGCAGGCATCCGGCCCCGCCGTCCTCACGCACTCGATGACCCACTCCTTGACGCCCTGGACACCCTCCGCCGGCGTGAGCATCTTGTACTTCGAGCGATTCTCGCAGCCACCGCCCTTGGCCATCACCATGATCTTCATGGCGGCGCCGGGCACCACGTCGAGGTGGATGACGGCCGGCGTGTTGTCGCCGGTGTTCACCCGGTCGAACGGGGAGCGCACGATGGACGCGCGCAGGTAACCCTCTTTGTAGCCCTGGCTCACGCCCTGATTGATCGCCTCATAGAGCGGCCCGCCCGTGACGTGGACGTCCTGACCCAGCTCGACGAAGCACACCACGAAGCCGGTGTCCTGGCAGTACGGGATGCGCTTCGTCTTCGCCAGCTGAGCGTTTTCCTTCAGGATCTGCAGCACGTGCTTGCCGGCCGGTGAGCGTTCCGTCGTCAGCGCCCGGTCGAATGCCCGCAGCATGTCCGACTCGAGCTCCCAGTTGGCCTCCATGCAGAGCTTCTTGACGGCGTCGCTGATAGCGCTGACGTGGATGTCGCGCATGCGCGCTACTTCTTGTCCGGGCTCATCTTGGCGAAGAACTCCTTCGCGCGCTTGGCCATATCGTCGGGGCGGACGTCTTCCTTATGAGTCGCCAGGCCCCAGCGATGCCCCGAGGGATCCTCGACCTGGCCGAAGCGATCGCCCCAGAACATGTCGGAGACCGGCATGACCACCTTGGCCCCGGCCCTGACGGCCTGGTTGAACGTCTTGTCGACGTCGGGCACGTAGAGGTAGAGGTAGCTGGTGGGCGCGCCGACCGACAGGGGCGCCCGGCACCCGCCCGGCTGCTCGTCGCTGATCATCACGATGCAGTCGCCGATCTTGATCTCGCCGTGCATCAGCGACTTGCCGTCGGGGCCCGGCATCCGCATGAGCTCCTCGGCCCCGAACGCCTGCCGGTAGAACTCGAGCATCTTGGCGCCGTCGCGAACGGTGATCGCGCTGTTGACGCTGTGGAAACCATCCGGAATCTGCTTGGCCATATCACATCACTCCCTGCATCGCCGAGAAGACCGCCCGATCGCACGCACCGATCTCCTCGGGCATCGAATCTTGCTCGTGACCTGCCGCCGACCACGCACGACCACCCCGCCGTCGGCGGCGGACTTCACCATTGCCACCGTTGTGCCGACCTAGAGCTTCAGCTTCTCCACGAGCTCGCGGACGGCGCCCACCGAACGCTGGAAGGCCGCCTGCTCATCCGCGGTCAGCTTGATCTCGATCACCTGCTCGACTCCGCGACGGCCGAGCTTCACGGGCACGCCCACGTAGAGGCCGTGCACGCCGTACTGACCGTTCAGGTAGGCCGCGCAGGGAAGGATCTTCTTCTTGTCCTTGAGGATCGCCTCGACCATCTCGACGGCCGAGGCGGCCGGCGCGTAGTACGCGCTGCCGGTCTTGAGATAGTTGACGATCTCGGCGCCGCCGTTGGCGGTGCGCGTGACGAGCGCCTGGATGCGATCGGGCGGCAGCAGGTCGGTGATGGGGATGCCGGCCACCGTCGAGTAGCGCGGCAGTGGGACCATGCTGTCGCCGTGGCCGCCCAGCACGAACGCGTTGACGTTCTCGACCGAGACGTCGAGCTCGCGGGCGATGAACGTGCGGAACCTCGCGGAATCGAGCACGCCGGCCATGCCGATCACGCGCCCGGCCGGAAAGCCCGACTTCTTCCACGCGAGCTGGACCATGGCGTCGAGCGGATTGGTGACGAGGATCAGGATCGCGTTCCGCGAGCGCGCCACCACCTGATCGACGACGCTGCCCACGATCTCGGCGTTCTTGAACAGGAGGTCGTCACGCGTCATGCCGGGCTTGCGGGCCAGGCCGGCGGTGATGACGACGATATCGGAGTTGGCCGTCTCGTCGTACGTGTTGCTGCCGGTCAGGAGCGAATCGTAGCCGTGGACGGGCCCGGCCTCGAGCAAGTCGAGCGCCTTGCCCTGGGGAATGCCCTCGACGACGTCCACCAGCACGACGTCACCCAGCTCCTTCTCCACCGCGTACTGGGCCACGCTGGCGCCGACGTTGCCGGCGCCGACCACGGTGATCTTCGCGCGGGCGGTCATTCGATTCTCCTCGCGCCTACAGGGTCGCCATGTTCTTGATGATCTCGCTGCCGAACTCCGAGCACTTCACTTCCTTGGCGCCTTCCATGAGGCGGGCGAAGTCGTAGGTGACGACCTTCGACTGGATGGTCTTCTCGAGTCCGGCCACGAGGCGGTCGGCCGCGTCCGTCCAGCCCAGGTAACGGAACATCATCTCGCCCGAGAGGATGACGGAGCCCGGGTTGACCTTGTCCTGGCCCGCGTACTTCGGCGCGGTGCCGTGGGTGGCCTCGAACAGCGCGTGGCCCGTGTCGTAGTTGATGTTGGCGCCCGGCGCGATGCCGATGCCGCCGACCTGAGCGGCCAGCGCGTCGGACAAGAGATCGCCGGTCAGATTGCAGGACGGAATCACGTCGAACTCGTCGGGCCGGGTCAGGATCTGCTGCAGGAAGGCGTCGGTGATGGCGTCCTTGATGAGGATCTTGCCCGCCGGCGGCTTGCCGTTGCACTCCTCCCACGACACCGTCTTGTCGCCGAACTCGCGCTTGGCCAGCGCGTAGCCCCACTTCATGAACATGCCTTCGGTGTACTTCTGAATGTTGCCCTTGTGGACGAGGGTGATGTTCTTGCGGTTGTTCTCGATGGCATAGCGGATGGCGGCGCGGATGAGACGCTCCGAGCCCTCCTTCGACACCGGCTTGATGCCGATGGAGGACGTGTTCGGGAAGCGGATCTTGTTGACCTTCATCTCGCGCTGGAGGAACTCGACCACTTTCTTGGCCTCGGGCGTCCCCTGCTCCCACTCGATGCCGGCGTAGATGTCCTCGGTGTTCTCCCGGAAGATCACCATGTCGACCTTGTCCGGCCGCTTCACCGGCGACGGCACGCCCTTGAAGTACTTGACCGGGCGCAGGCAGACGTAGAGGTCGAGCACCTGGCGGAGCGTGACGTTCAACGAGCGGAAGCCTTCACCGACGGGCGTGGTGAGCGGGCCCTTGAGCGCGACCAGGTACTGGCGGATGTAGTCGAGCGTCTCCTCGGGCAGCAGGTTGGGCGGGCAGTCGGCGCCGTAGACGGCCTGCGCCTTCTCGCCGGCGTATACCTCCATCCACGCGATCTTCTTCTTGCCGCGAGAGGACTGCTCCACCGCGGCGTCGAGCACGCGGACGGAAGCGCGCCAGATGTCGGGCCCGGTCCCGTCACCTTCGATGAACGCGATGACGGGATGATCGGGCACTCGCAGCTTGCCGTGCTCGATGGTGATCTTGTCGCCCGCGGGGACCTTGACCCTGCCAGCCATTAGACGTCCTTTCCCGGCTTTGCCTTGGTATCGGTCGGCTTCAGTTTCACGTCGCTCAGGTCCGCGGCCTGGCCGGTGGCGGGGTCGATCACCTGCCCGGCATTGAGCGCCGAGCCCGCCCGGAACCAGGCGATCTGCTCGCGAGTCAGGCTGTGCCGGACCCGGATTTCTTGCACGCGACCGTCCGGCTTCTTGATCAGGACCTTCACCGGCTGCCCGGGCTCCAGCGCGTACAGGCCCGAGATCGTCACGCGGTCGTTCTGCTCGAAGCGGTCGTAGTCGGCGGGGTCGATGAACGTCAGCGGGAGCAGGCCCTGCTTCTTGAGGTTCGTCTCGTGGATGCGGGCGAAGCTCCGGACGATGACCGCCGCGCAGTTGAGGTAGCGGGGTGACATGGCCGCGTGCTCGCGACTGCTGCCCTCACCGTAGTTCTCGTCGCCGATCACGATCCACTGCAGGCCCTTGGCCTTGAGCTCGCGAGCGATCGTGGAGAGCGGCTGGCCGGCGGCGCTCGTCAGCGGATTGACGCCCTTGCCGGTTTCGCCGGTGAAGGCGTTCAGGGCGCCGAGGAACATGTTGTCGCTGATCTTGTCGAGGTGACCGCGGAAGCGCAGCCACGGCCCGGCTGGCGAGATGTGGTCCGTGGTGGTCTTGCCCTTCGTCTTGACGAGGATCGGCAGGTCGATGAAGTCCTTGCCGTCCCACGCCACGAACGGACCGAGAAGCTGGAGCCGTTCGCTGTTGGCCGGCACTTCGACCCGCACCGAGTCGGGATCAGCCGCCGGCTCCTCGTACCCCTCGGCGCCCCGCGCGAAGCCGTCGCGCGGCAGCTCCTCGCCCTCGGGCGGCGTGAACCGAACGCGCTGGCCGTTCGGCGCGGTCAGCGTGTCGGTCATCGGGTTGAACTCGAGCGTGCCCGCGAACGCGAGCGCGGTGACCACGTCGGGGCTCGTGATGAACGAGAGCGTCTCCTGGCTGCCGTCGTTCCGTCCCGGGAAGTTGCGGTTGAACGAGCTGACGATCGTGTTCTTCTGGTTCGGCGCGATGTCCGTGCGCTTCCACTGGCCGATGCACGGGCCGCACGCGTTGGCGAGCACGGTGCCGCCGATCCGCGCGAACGTGTCGATCAGCCCGTCGCGCTTGATCGTCTGGTAGATCCGCTCGGAGCCCGGCGTGATGAAGAACTTCGCCTTGGCCGTGAGGCCGGCCTTGAAGCCTTGCGTGGCGATGTGAGCGGCCCGCCGCATGTCCTCGTAGGACGAGTTCGTGCACGACCCGATCAGCGCGTTGGTGATCGTTGCCGGCCAGCCTTGCTGGCGCACCTCGGCGCCGAGCTTCGAGACCGGGCGTCCGCGGTCCGGAGAATGCGGGCCGACGATGTGGGGCTCCAGCTCGTCGAGGTTGATCGCGATGATCTCGTCGTAGAACTCCTTGGGCTGCTCGGCCACCTGCGGATCGGCCACGAGCTGCTCCCGGAATTCCTCGGCCAGCGCGGCCAGATCACCGCGGTCGGTGGCGCGCAGGTAGGCCGCCATCCGCGGGTCGAACGGGAAGATCGACGTCGTCGCGCCGAGCTCGGCGCCCATGTTGCAGATCGTCGCCTTGCCGGTCGCGCTGATCGACTCGGCTCCAGGTCCAAAGTACTCGATGATCTTGTTGGTGCCGCCCTTCACGGTGAGCAACGTGCAGAGATAGGTGATGATGTCTTTCGGCGCCGTCCACCCCGACAGCTTGCCGGTCAGATGAACGCCGATCAGCTTCGGATGCAGCACCTCCCAGGGCAGGCCCGCCATCACCTCGCCGCAGTCGGCGCCACCGACACCGATCGCGAGCATGCCGAGGCCGCCCGCGTTGGGCGTGTGGGAGTCGGCCGCGATCATCAACGTGCCGGGTGTCGCGTAATTCTCGAGGACGACCTGATGGATGATGCCCGAGCCGGGGCGCCAGAACCCGAGGCCGTACTTGCGCGCCGCCGAGCGGATGAAGTTGTAGACCTCTTCGCTCTCGCGGACCGCGCGCTGCAAGTCCTCGGCGGCGCCGCTCTCGGCGCGGATCAGGTGGTCGCAGTGGATCGTCGACGGCACCGCGACGCGCTTGCGTCCCGACATCATGAACTGGAAGAGCGCCATCTGGCCGGTGACGTCCTGCAGCGCCACGCGGTCCACGCGCAGTCGCAGGATCGCCTTCCCGCGCTCCCACGTCTGGGCGTCGAAATCCCAGCAGTGCGCGACCAGGATTTTCTCGGTGAGGGTCAACGGCCGCCCGAACGTCCGCCGCGCGCGGGCGAGACGATCGGGCATCGCGGCGTAGAGTGCGCGGATCTGCGGCTGAACGGCGGACATCGCGACCTCCTGACGGACGTTCGCCTCCCGCCCGAAAACGGGCCAGGGAGGCGATGGAATGCGGAATAACTCTAACGCGACGCGGCGTTAGGGTCAAGGAATGGGAAGCTCGGCATAGGTCCCGAAGGGCGGCGTGCCGGCTGCCCGCTGCGTGATCGTAATGGTGCGCGCTGCGAGGTCGGCGCACGTGCGCCCGGGGAGATCGAACCCGCCGGGCTGAGCGTCGCTCGTGAGGACCGCCGTGGTGTTCGAGGCGTTGCAGACCCGATAACGGCGCGGCGCCGGGAGCGCCGAGACGATCGTGGCCCGACGTTCTTCGTGCGAAGGCAGCGCCCACGACGCCACGGCGGAGCCCGAGCCGACCACGTACGGCGCCGGTTGGACGTACGGCGTCACCGGCTGGGCGAGCGCAGCCGGCGCAACCAGCAATGCGCCGAGGACGCCGAGCGCGCGCACGCTCGTTACTATAGCTTGCAGGCCGCGCGAACCGTGTGTCATCATCCGTTTACGTTGCGTCGCCTCGTGTTTCCTCTGCTGGTCCTGTTGCTGTCGACGTTTCCGGCCGGGTCGACCGAACCGCCGCCGCTGCTGCTCACGATCGACGGCTCGCCGTCGATGGGCAAGGCGGAGGCTCCGGTCGTCATCGTGGAGTTCTCCGATTACCAATGACCGTTCTGCGCGCGGCACGTCCGTGAGACGATGCCCCAGATCGAGCAGGCGTACATCAAGACCGGGCGTGTCAGGTACGTGGTCCGCGACTTCCCGCTGGAGTCCATCCACGCCGACGCCTTCAAGGCCGCCGAGGCGGCCCATTGCGCCGGCGACGGCGGCGCGTTCTGGCCCATGCACCACCGGCTCTTTGCTCACCAGACCGAATTGACGCGCGAAGAGTTGCCCGGTCACGCTCAGGCCGTCGGCATCGACGTCGCCGCGTTTCGCCAGTGCCTGGAGAGCGGCAAGTACACCGTGCGGGTGCACCGCGATCTCGCCGATGGCATCCGCGCCAGCGTCAACTCGACGCCGAGCTTCTTCATCGGGGTGCCGGCGCCCGATCAGCGCATGCGCGTGGTCCGCTTGGTGCGCGGGGCGCAGCCGTTCACCGCGTTCAAGGAGATCATCGACGGCCTCCTGAACCGCTCGCCGTCATGACGCTTCGTCGGCTGCTGACGATTCTCGTGCTCGTCGTCGTGCTGGTCACCGTCGTCCGGCCCGCGCGGGCCGAAGCGCTGGAACCCACCGTCATCATCCTCATCATCTCGGGCGCGATCGTCCTGGTGGCGGTGCTCGCCGTGCTGATCATCGCAAACGTCAGCGACTATCGACGCGGGACCAGGACCGAGGAACCGCCGCGCGGTCCCGTGATCGTCGCGTGGCAGGCACCGGCGACCGCGGAAAGTCCCTAAGCGGAACGTCCCTCAGACGAGCGTCACGGCTCTGCCGCGACGCTCCGAACGCTGGCCGGAGGAGTGCGAGGGGGGCGTAGCCCCCTTCGCTAAAATAGGCGGGGGCCATATCGGGGCCCCCATTTCAATATCCGGGCGGTCGCCATCTGGCGCAGGCGAATGATCGACCGCGTCGGCGCCAGCCCCATCGGGCACACCTCCGTGCAATTGGCCTGGCCGTGACAGCGCGCCAGCGCGTCGTCTGAGAGCAGCACGCCCCAGCGCGTGCTGCGGGCGGCGTCCCGGCTGTCGCGCTGCAGGGTGAACGCCCGGTTCAACGCGGCAGGTCCGGGGAAGCGAGCGTTGTGGGCGACGATCGTGCACGCGGAGACGCAGAGCCCGCAGCCGATGCACTCGATCGCCCCGTCGATCTCCTGCCGCTCCGCCGAGTCACCGCTGATGCGCGCGTCACGCCGTTCGCCATCGCCCGGCGTGAAGGCCGCCCCCACGGCGCGCATCCGGGCCGTGAACGGCGCCATGTCGACCACGAGGTCGCGCAGCACCGGGAAGTGATAGAGCGGACGCACGGTGATGCGGCCGGGGCCGAGCGTCGAGAGTAGCGTGCGACACGCCCAGCGCTCACGCCCGTTCACGACCACGCCGCACGATCCGCACATGCCGACGCGGCAGGCGTAACGAAAGGCGAGGCCCGGATCCTGGCCACGCTGGATCTCCACCAGCGCATCGAGCACGGTCGTGTCGGCGCCGGCCTCGACCGCGTAATCCTGCCAGCGCTCGTCGGCGCCCGGCGACCACCGGAGCACGCGCAGGGTGGCTATTGCTTCTCCACGAACGCAGCCACGGCGCGGCCGATGTCGCCCGGCGAGTCCTCCTGGACGAAGTGCAGGCCCCGCACGGTGACCTCGCGCTGATTCGGCCAGGCGCGACAGACCTCGCGCTGGGTGCCAACCAGGATCGACCCGGGCTCGGCGTTGATGAACAGCTTGGGCGTCGAGCTCCTGGCCAGCCATGACGCGCTGTCGCTCACGATCGTCACGACGTCGGACGGCTCACCGTCGACGGGGATCTCGCGCGGCCAGGTCAGCGTCGGTCGTCGCGACTCACCCGGCTCGCGGAAAGGCGCCCGGTAGACGTCCATCTCGTCCTCGCTCAGCTTGCGCATGATACTGGCGGGCAGGATGCGCTCGACGAACACGTTCTTCTGCAGCACCAGCTCCTCGCCGGCCGGTGATCGCATCAACTGGAAGATCTTCCGCGCGGACTCCGGCCAGTCGTTCCACGTGAGCGGGCACACGAGCGCCTCCATGTAGATCAGGCCGGCCACGCGGTCGGGGTGCTGCCGCGCCCAGGCGAAGCCGAGCGCCGATCCCCAGTCGTGCACGACGAGCGTGACGTCCTGGAGCGCCAGCGCGTCGAACCACGCATCCAGGTAGCGCGCGTGATCCACGAACCGGTACGAGCCCGCTGGCGCCTTGCCGGACCGGCCCATGCCGATCAGATCGGGCGCCAGGCAGCGCGCGATCCTCGTCACGTGCGGGATGACGTTCCGCCAGAGGTAGGACGAGGTCGGGTTGCCGTGCAGGAAGACGACCGGGCGGCCTCGACCGGTGTCGACGTACGCCATCTCGCTGTCGAGGACGGCCACGCGGCGACGGTCATGACGGTCGGCGGCGGAGATCGATGGGTCGGTCATGCGGCCAACTATTGCACACCGGGCCGTCGCCTGTCAGATGGAGTGCGAGGCCGCGGTCACCCGTGTGCGATGATGACATCGGATGGCGTGGATCCTCACCGCCCTCATCATGGTGGGCGCTGCCGCGCTTCGCCTGCCCCTCCTCGACGTCCCGCTCGATCGCGACGAGGGCGAGTATGCCTACGTCGCGCGCCTGCTGCTCGATGGAATCCCACCGTTCGCCGACGCCCACAACATGAAGATGCCCGGCATCTACGCGGTCTACAGCGTGCTCCTCACGGTGTTCGGCAGCACGCACACCGCCATTCATCTGGGGCTTCTGTTCGCCAACGCGCTGTCGATCGCGCTGGTGTTCCTCCTCGGCCGAAGGCTGATGGATGCAACGGCCGGCGTCGCCGCGGCCGCTACCTATGCGTTGCTCACCCTCAGCGAGACCGTGCTGGGCTCGGCCGCCAATGCCGAGCACTTCGTCGTTCCCCTCGCGCTGAGTGCGCTGGTGCTGCTCGACTCGGCATAGTCGACGACGAGGTGGCGATCTGTGAAGCGCTGACGGCGTTTCTGGCCGAGCAGGGCCATCAGGTGCGCTATGCGACCAACGGGGAGGGCGCGGTGGCCCAAGCCCTCCACGCGGATCTCGCCATCTGCGACCTCAGGCTCGGCAGCGAGAATGGCCTCGACGTCATCGAGCGACTCCGGCGCGTGCGGCCCGAGCTCAAGATCCTCGTGCTCACCGCCTACCCGTCGATCGACGCGCTCCAGACCGCGACCAATCTGGGTGTGGCCGGCTTCCTCTCGAAGCCGCTCGGCATGCCGGAGCTGCTGTCATCGGTCGACAAGGTGTTGGGCTCGGAGCTCGGCCCCTTCCTGCTCTTTCCGTCGGCGTTGAAGGACAAGCTGAAGGACGTGGTGCCGTACCTGGGTGAAGTCACGTCAGCCGACCCGTCGAACTGGTTGCGCGTGAAGACGCTGCTGAGAACGGCGGCGCCGTCGTGCGTCCTCATCGACGCCGCCGAGCCGACCGTGTTCGACTTCTTCGACGCGTGCAAGCGTGAGCTGGAGGGTCGCACCGTGCTGCTGCTCTGTGCCGACGAGGACTTCAACACGGCGCGCCAGCTCCTCGGCCGGCTCTCCAACGTGAAGTGCGTGAGCACGAGCGGGTCGCCCAGTCAGCTCCTTCGGACGATCCGCCTGGAGGTCACCCAGCGCCGGCAGGAATCCGAGCGGGCGCGCGCGATGCTGGCCCAGCAGCTGGCCCGTTGTGAGTACGCGGCGCCGCTGCACACGGGGTACTACTGCACCATGCAGGGGCCCTGTCCCTTCGGCGAGCAGAAGGACGCCGCCGTCACGGTGAGAGGCAAGGACCATCACCGCTGTCCCAAGCGGCCGTTCGTGATCCCCAATGCCGACCGCGTCGGCCTCATCACCTGGAGCGGCTTGCCCGACGAGACGGTGATCATCGAGTATCGCGAGCGGGCGATGGCCGAAGTCCGCAAGGGCAAGACCCACATCGTCATCAACTGCCAGACGCTCGAGGTACCGCACTTCAACCTCGTCGAGATCCTCGCCGACCTCGAAGCCGCGCTGGCCGACACGCCCGACGCGCGCATCGACGTCATCAACCTCGCCCAGAAGCTCTTGCCCGCGTTCCTGAAAGGCCGGCCACCTGCTGGTGGGCGTGCACTTCCACGGGCGGGTCCTGATGGAGCTGGAGTCGCGTCCGGCGTGACCGCCTAGTACCAGCGCCACGTCCAGACGACGACGAAGAGCACCACCGAGAGGGCCAGCGCCGCCGCGAACAGCGCGCGGTGCCAGCGGAGCGGCACACCGGAATCGAGCACCAGCGAGCGCACGCCCAGCAATCCGTGGAGCAGCGCGAGCGCGAGCAGGGCCGCCTGCACCCCCCGCCGGAACGGATTCACCAGATGCGCCGCGATCACGATCAGCAGCAGGACCGCGGCCGCCCGCTGGATGAGCCACGCCCACATCCCGACGCGCGTGTCGCGCCAGCCTTCGGCGGTCGTCCACTCACGCCGGAAGATCTTCTCCCTCGTCTCGCGTGACGTGTCCGTCTCCGCCTCAGCGCCCGCCGTCGCCGACGAGGGTGAACGGCGCCCAGAAGATCGGGTGGGCGTAGCTGAACGCCAGCTTGTTCGTGTGGGGGTCCGTGTAGCCCTCGCCGTCCATCAGCCACGTGATGGTCTGGCGGAGGGCTTGAGCCCGCGACAGCGCCGCATCGGCCGTCTGACGCCGGAGGAACTCAGCCGTCAACGCGCGGGCGGACGTCGTCTCCACCGACCAGTTGCTCACGAGCAGCGCGCGCAACCGACGGCCGCGCTGAGCATCACGCCCGCGATGATCGAACGCGGGATCCAACGCCGCACAGGCCACCTCCCGGCTGCCCGACAATATATATGGAGAGGGGAAAACCCCGGAAGTTTACCGCCTCAGTCGCCGATCTCGACCGCTTCGGGCCTCGGTGCTGAGGTGTCGGGCCGCGCGCGGGTGAGGGCCACCGGCTCGCGCCAGATGGTCAGGTCGTCGCCGCTTCGGCGGGCCCGCACGGAATACAGAGGCTCGCGCCCGGGCGCCGGGAAGTCGTCTCGCCAGTGAGCGCCGCGGCTTTCCGTGCGCTGAAGCGCGCTGGCGATGATGAGGCGCGAGGCCGTGAGCTGGCTGTGCACGTTGAGCCAGTCGTGCCAGGCGAGATTGAGCACCGGGCCGCCGGGCACGCCCGTGGTCTCGAGCCGGTGCCCGATCTCTTCGATCGCCCCCTGCGCCGCCGTCAGTCCGCTCGCGTCGCGGACGAGGCCCGCGTGCTCCCACATCACGTCGCGCAGCCGCCGCTGCAGCGCGTAGAGATCGCCGTCCGTGCGTCCGAGCGGCGCCTGGGCGGCGCGCACGACGCGCTCGAGAGCGCCGGCGTCGTGACGCCGCTCGGAGAGGTCGACGACCGCGTCGGCCATCACATCGCCGGCGATGCCACCGAACACGGTGGACTCGGCCACGCCGTTGCCGCCCAGGCGGTTGGCGCCGTGAACCCCGCCGGTGTCCTCACCGGCCGCGAAGAGGCCCTCGACGCTCGTGCGACAGGCCGGATCGATCACGACGCCGCCCATCATGAAGTGGGCGGTCGGCCCCACCTCGACCGGGCCGCGCGCCAGGTCGCGGCCGAAGTCACGGCAGCGTCTCACCATGCCTCTGAAGCTCCTCTCGACGACGTCGGCGCCGAGGTGCGAGACGTCGATCCACACGCCACCGTTGGGCGTGCCGCGGCCCGCCTGGATCTCGAGAAAGGAGGCGCGGGCGACGAGATCGCGCGTGGAGCGCTCCATGCGCGAGGCGTCGTAGCGGGCCATGAAGCGCTCGTCGCGGCCGTTCTTGAGATGACCACCGGCCCCGCGCAGCCCCTCTTCGAGGAGCGCGCCCGTCATGAGCGACCCGGGAATGACGAGGCCGGTCGGGTGGAACTGGATCATCTCCATGTCCCGCAGCGTCAGCCCCGCGCGCCACGCGAGCGCGATGCCGTCGGAGGCTTTGTCGGCCGAGCACGCGAAGATCCGATACATCGTCGGCCCGCCGCCCATCGCGAGCAGGGTGGCGCGGGCGCGCAGCACGAGGAACCGGCCGGCGCGCTGGTCGAGCACGAGGGCGCCGGCGCAGCGTCCGTCCGGATCGAGCGCCAGCTCCATCGCGCGGCATTCCTCGAACGCCCTCACGTTCGCTCGCACGGCAACCTGCTCGCTCAGGCGATTCATGATCTCGATGCCGGTGAGATCGCCCTTGTGAATCGTGCGGTCGTGGGTCTGGCCGGCGAACGGCTTCTGGTGGATGTGGCCGTCGGTCCCCCGATCGAAGAGGCAGCCGTAGCGCGACTCGAGCTCGAGGACGCGGCCGGGCGCTTCGGTGACCAGCGTCCACACCAGCTCCTGATCGTTGATGAAGCCGCCGCCCTTGAGCGTGTCGAGCAGATGCGCCTGGAGCGAATCGGGCGGAGTGAGCACGGCGTTGTAGCCGCCCTGGACCATCCGCGTGCAGCCGGCGCGGCCGAGCAAGCCCTTGACGACGATCCCGATGCGCAGGCGTGGCGACGCGTCGGCGGCGTGCAGCGCAGCGCAGAGGCCGGCGCCGCCGGCGCCCAGGATCAGGAGATCGAGGTCGAGCTCATCCACGGCTCAGGGACGGATGTAGACGTAGCCCTGTTCCTGCAATTCCATCACGCGGACGACGCCCCCCTGGGGGAGCGGCTTGGTCCCAGGCGGCAACTGCTCGAGCGTGATGCTGAACGCCTTCATCGTGTTGCCGCAGGCTTCGAAACCGACGCCCTGGCTCTTGAGCTCATCGAGGGCGCGCTTGATGTCGGGGTTCATGTCCTTGGTGAGGAAATTGCGCAGCGCGGGGCCGTGGACCACGAGCTCGATGGCCTCGACGTTCTTCATGCCACCGACGCCGTCGATGTGGTTCTGGATGTTGCCGAGAACGAAGCGCGCCTTGTCCACGCTCGGCTCGTTGAGGTGATAGACGACCTTGTGCTTCTTCGGCTGCTCGGTCAGATGAGCGGCTTCGGCGGGAGCGACGGCGGCCAGGATGGCGGCGATCAGCGCGACGAGCATCGGGTCCTCCTCCCAAGCGGATTCACGCTGGCATTCTAGACGACGCGAACGCGCGGGCGCGGCTCGAGACGGAGGTGCCCGACGCTGCGGAGATGCGCGGCCACGACGTCCCAGGCCGGCGGCCCACTGGCCTCGCCGAGACTGGCCCAGCCCGTCGCCTTGTAGCGGCGCGCGGGATCGAGCGGCCGACCGCCGACGCGGACGTCGGTGATGCGCCGGCCCATCGCCTTGCCGGGGTTGATCGCGTAGGTGACGCCGCCCACCCGCACCATGTCGCCACCCTGCCGGTAGTACGGATCCGGGTGAAAGAGGTTGTCGGCGACGTCTTCCATCACGCGGTGCACCTCGGCGCCCGTCATCTGACGCGTCCAGGTGTTGGCGTACGTCAACGCGGTGTGGGCGTAGACGTCCTCGAGCGTGATCGCCTGCCCGGGCAGGACGCTGATGCCCCAGCGAAAGCCGGGCGAGAAGGCGACCTCGGCGTCGGCTCGCTTGAGGAGCGCATCGAGGATGACCTCGTCGAACGGGCCGTTGAAGTTGCCGCGGCGATAGAGGAGCGATTCCGAGACGGCCAGGCGCTCGGTCAGCTTCGCCTCGTGCGGGCCGCGCACCTCGCGAATCAGCCGGGCCATGGCCGGATCTTCGGGCAGCAGACGCGTCAGCACCGGAATGAGGCGATACCGCGACGCGACGATTCGCCCGCTCCTGACGTCGAGGTCGAGGCGACTCAGGAACTTCCCGTGGGAGCCCGAGTTCACGACGAGCGTGTGCCGCACACGGATCGGCTCGACCAGCGCGTCGTGGGTGTGGCCGCCGAGGATGACGTCGAGACCGGTCACCCGGGCGGCGAGCTTGAGATCGACCGAGATGCCGTTGTGCGAGAGCAGGACGACGATGTCGGCCTTGCCACGGTCGCGCGCCTCGTCGATCAGCGCCTGCACCTGGTCCTCGCGGATGCCGAACGTGAGGTCGCCGACGAGCCGCTTGGGATGGGCCACGACCGTGTAAGGAAAGGCCTGGCCGATGACCGCGACGTTCACGCCGCCGACGTGACGCACCGTGTAGGGCTTGAAGATGCGATCGCCGAAGCCGGCCTCCGAGACGTTCTGGGCGACGAAGTCACCCGCGAAGAGCCCGCGCCGCTCGGCGTCGCCGAACAGCTCGCGCACACGCTCGATGCCGTACATGAACTCCCAGTGGGCGGTCGCCACCTCGACGCCGAGCAGGTTCATGGCTCGGACCATGTCCTCGCCACGGCTCCACAGCGCGGTCGCCGAGCCCTGGAGCGTGTCGCCGCCGTCGAGCAGGAGCGTCCGTCCCGGCCGCTCCTCGCGGATGCGCCGTACCAGCGTCGCGAGATGGGCGTAGCCGCCGAGCCGGCCGTAGCGCGCGGCGAGCTCGGCGAAGTCGAGGTAGGTGTACGCGTACGCCTCGGGGGTGCCCGGCGCCAGGCGCCAGGCGCGCAGCGCGGCCTGGCCGGTGACGAACGGCGGCTGGTTCTTCTCGGCGCCGATGCCGATCAGCGTGTCGGGCTCGCGGTAGAAGACGGGCAGCAGCGTGGCGTGAGGATCGGTCATGTGGAGCAGCGTGACGTTGCCGAGCGGCTCGAACTCCAGCAAGTGCCGGCCGCCGTCGTCGGCCGCGAGCTGGCGCGGCGAGATCCCCGCGCTTCCGGCGACGACCAGGAGCTTGAGCAGGTCGCGCCGCGTGACCTGCATGGTTATGGCCGCCGAGACAGCGTCACGTAGAGTCGCGACTCTGATCGCGCGCGTGAAGAACCACGGCGGCTTATTCCGGCGGGGTGCGGGCGTGGCGAAGCCCGGGTGCCCGCACCCTCTTCAAAAATACCGATGTCGTGGCGCCGGGTGCCCGTGCCCATTTCAAAAAAATGGCCGTGACGCCAACTTCAGTGCCGAATCCCCGGCACGCTCATCGGCTTGCCGTTGTCGAACGACGTCAGGTAGAGCTCGAGCTCGGCGTACTCGATGGCGTCGGCGGCCAGCATGTTGGCGCCGAGCGGCGTCATGCACCACTGGAAGCGCCGGCGCATGTCCCAGGCGGCGCCCTGACTGGTGCGCCACGTCGGGAAGTGGCGCGTGAGTCCCTCGGTCACGTCGACGAGCATCCGGCCGCCCAGGAACTTGTTGGCGCCGCGCTCGGGCGTGTGGCAGTCGGCGCACGAGTGATTGCGCTCGCCGATGCGCCGGTAGAACGATGCCTTGCCCCGGGCCAGCGCCGCCCGCGCCTCGGCGCTCGTCACGTCCACCTGCACCGGCATCCCGTTCGAGGCCATCTTGATCAGCATCGCGAGATCGACGTTGTCCTCGCTCTCGGCCAGGAGCGGCCGGCCGGTTCGCTCGGGGCCGTGGACGGTGAGGAAGTCCTCGATGCTCATCACGCGGCCGTACGCCGCGACGAACTTCGGATAGCGCGTCGCCACGCCGTGCATCGCGCGCGCAGCGCCGCCGTCGTGACAGTTGGCGCAGGCGCGTCCGTTCGGCCCGGACGCGTTCCAGAGCTTCTCCGCGTCCTCGGCCAGGACCACGGCCGGGTTGTTGGTCGGATCGAGGTTGTCCCCGAATCCGGTGGGCCGCCGCCGCGTGAGTGGATTGCGCTCGGCATCCTGCTCGGGCGGGATCGGGCCCTTCAGCGTCTGGAGATACGCCACGAGGTGGACAATCTCCTCCGCCGTGAAGGCTCCCGAGGCACCCCACGGCGGCATCGTCGTGTTCGGGAACGTGACGCGCGGATCCCAGATCTGCTGGTAGAGGTAGGTATCGGGCAGACGCCGATCGCCGATGGCCGAGAGATCGGGGCCCACGCTCCCCGCGGGCCACACGTCGGCGCCGGGCACGAGGTGACAGCCGGTGCACGGAGCCTTGGCGCGCGAGAGGAACAGCGCGCGGCCCTTCTTGGCGTCACCGGACACGCCCGCGGGCGGTGTCGCCCGCGACACCGGCACTTCGGGGCGCGTATCGTCGTAGGCGTAGGTGCGGAAGCCGCCGAAGTCCTGCGTCGTCCAGCCCTCGTAACGCACGGCCTGCCGGCGGCCGTCGGGCAGGACGCGCACGTCACCGCGCGCCTGCGGGAGCGCGTGGGTCGTCCAGCGGGGCAGCGCCGAATAATCGGGGCCGTCGGCGACGGTGGCGCACCCGGCGAGGATCAGGGCGAGGACGACGAGCCGGCGCGCCGGCTCAGACGAACTTGACGTCTGCAGTCCCCTCGTACTTGCCACCGTGGGTGTCGTGGAACGTGATGGTCAGCGTCCCGGGGTCGGTGGCGCGAAACGAGAACACGAACGTCGGGTTCTCGCTCACGCTCTGGGTCGTGTCGAAGGCGGCCACCGTCTTGCCCAGGTAGGTCGCGACGACGCGGTTGATGTAGAGGTACTTCTTGTCGATGATCCGGCCCTTGCTGTCGCGCTCGATCCGCTCCATGGGATGGATCACCAGGCTGCGCACGCGGACGACGTCACCCGGCTTGATCGAGGAGGGCAGGCGCACGCGGACCTTGCCGATGTCCGACACGTCAGCCTCCGCACCCGCCGACGGTCACCTTCACCTCGCGCTTCACCGCGAGCAGCGTCCCGTCGCTCTGCTCGACGATCGCGCGTACGTCGCCGGTCTCGCCGAGCCGGATGGTGGCGCCGACCGCCGCCTGGCCGGCTTCGGGTCCCAGCGCGGC